>Ga0123356_10001237_pt1 | contig 28338 bp, 32 predicted proteins | sample TergutEmb28metaG_2_FD_92546 | JGI IMG/M metagenome (GOLD analysis project Ga0123356, IMG submission 92546) | Embiratermes neotenicus P3 segment gut microbial communities from Petit-Saut dam, French Guiana - Emb289 P3 | ecosystem: Host-associated > Arthropoda: Insects > Digestive system > Gut ...
CTTCGAGTATACGAACTGCGCCTGCTCGTTGGTGAAGTCGAGCGCGCGCATTTTTTCTTCCGTGCCCGCGTCGCGCGTTATTATGTCGCCCGCAAGGACGATTTCGTATTCTGTCGGGGCTTTGCTTGTCGCTTCGGCCATCTCGATTACGCTTTGTTTTTCTTTTTCCATTTTTTCCTCCTAGTTGAATATGTTCGTTATAGCGACGACGATCGCGTCGAAATCTACATCGCCGACAAGATATGCGACGACCGATCCGATTGCGGCGGCGGTCGCGATTATTTTCGCCCTGTATTTCTCAAGGACTCCTTTGAGTTTCATTTTTTGTTTCTCCTAACAGTTGTTGTAAAATTCATATCCGCCCGCTCTAAAAACAGGTTCGAGTCCTATTGCGAAATCCGCCCCGCACCCGCGACGCAAAAATCTCCGCGATCCGTATGTTATGTCGCAAAGCTCTCCTCCGACCGCGCAAAGTGCCAAAGCGAAAATCGAATCGGAATACATTACTCCTTCCATAAAGCGTGGCGATTTCCAACAGTCGAAAAGTTCCACACATGACGAGATGAAGTTCGCCCTCTCGTCTATTTCGGATTCGTATGCTGCGAAATTCACGGCGGCATTCGCAAGCGCGTGGGCAAGCTCCCCGTCGGCACCGACAGCGGCAAGCGATTTCGCAAGCACGATCGCCCCGCGCATTTTTGCGTTTGACATTCCTTCTCCTGATTTATTAAATTACCTTATAGCGACCTTGATCGACAGCTTCGCGATCTGCTCTGAAATTTTATCAAGTTTTTCCTCAAGCTTGTCCAAACGCGAATTCGGCACGTATGAACTAGCGACTTCGACCTTGAATGAATAAAGCTCGGCGCGCAACGACGCCACCTGAGCATATATTGTCCCGCACACGGGCACCATTATTATGGCAAGGAATTCCTTCCATGTGAAATCCCCCTTGTGTAAAGTTTTGTTCATTTGATACCTTAATATAATATATATATAGAAAGAGGCGCTTAACAACTAAGCGCCCCGAAACCAGAAATAAGAAGAGAAAAGGTAAAGTCCTGGCCTTGATAAATAGATTTATACCACATTTGTTCTAAAATGTCAAGAACTTTTTAGGAACATTTTTATCATTGGGACAATATTTGCTTGCTTTCACCGTAAAAACAGTCTAATTTCATCTTCCAACTAATCAAATATAAGGGTAAGAAATGCCGTCAAAGTCATTAGAAGAATTAGCATCGTTTTGCAAGCGTCGTGGATTTGTTTTCCAGGGCTCGGATATTTATGGCGGAGTAAAGGGTATATACGACTACGGCCCTATGGGAGTCGAACTTATTAAAAATATCCGCCGCCATTGGTGGAATTCCGTAGTTTATAATCGCGACGACGTCGAAGGCCTCGAAGCCAGCCTTATCAGCCATCGCAAGGCCTGGCAGTATTCGGGACACGAAGACGGTTTCTCCGACCCGCTTGTGGTGTGCATGAAATGTGGTCTCCGCATGCGCCAGGACAAGATGGTAGATACCACGAAATGCGATTCGTGCAAAGCCTCCGAACTAGCGCCGCCCAAGGATTTCAAGCTTATGATCGGCCTTTCCGTCGGTGCGACCGAGGGCGAGCTTAACGCCTATCTGCGCCCCGAAACCGCGACGCTGACCTATATCAACTTCAAGAACATACTCGATTGCACCTCGCGCAAAATCCCGTTTGGAATAGCGCAAACCGGCAAAGCATTCAGGAACGAGATCGCGCCCCGCAACTTCCTCTTCCGCCTTCGCGAATTCGAACAGGCGGAGCTACAGTTCTTCGTCAACCCGAAAACGGACATGGAATGGTTCGAAAAATGGAAAGCCGACCGCATGGCCTGGTGGACGGACATCATGGGAATCCCCGCGGAACGCCTACGTTTCACCGAACACGAACAGCTGATTTTCTATGCCAAAGCCGCATTCGACATCGAATACAAATTCCCCTATGGATTTGATGAAGTAGAAGGCGTTCACAATCGCCAGGATTACGACCTGGGCTCGCACACCAAGGCACAGGACGAGTTCGATATCAAGGCCAAAGTTCGCAAAAATACCGACTCGACCGCGAAACTTTCCTATACCGATCCTGCGACAAACGAAACCTATATCCCGTTCGTTATCGAAACCGCGATGGGCACCAACCGCTGCTTCACCGCCGTTCTTGATAACGCGTATACCGAAGAAGACTTTGGCGACGGCAATACAAGAATAGTCCTTAAACTTCACCCAAGGCTCTCGCCCGTCAAGGCCGCCATTATCCCGCTTGCCAAAAACGTTCCCGAAATCGTGGCGATGGCAGAAGAGATAAGGAAAAGCCTCAAGTTCCTCGGCACCGGCCGCATCATGCTTGAAAACTCCGGCAACGTCGGCAAATCCTATCGCCGCCATGACGAGATCGGCACCCCGCTTTGCATCACCGTCGACCATCAAAGCCTCGAGGACAAGACGATAACGATTCGCGACCGCGATTCTATGGAGCAGATCCGCCTCCCGGCCTCCGAACTACGCGACTATTTCGCTAATTTTTATAGGACATTGTGAATATGCACGATAGGAGGAGGGCGCATATCATAACGATCGCTGCACTAGTCATAGGGCTGGCCGCGGTGATATTTTCGCGCTCCGCGACCAATCCCTCGCATATCGTTCTCACGGCAACGGTTAAGAATGCCGAGGGGCTGCGCCACGGCTCGCTTGTCCGCATGTCCGGTATCGAGGTCGGAGCAGTTTCGGATATACGCCTTCGCCCCGACTTCTCTGTCGACATAGATTTGCGCGTCGCCAACCGCTGGAAAATTCCCGACGATTCCGCCGCCGCTATATATTCCGCGAATCTTCTTGGGACAAGGTATGTCGAAATTCTTCCGGGCGCCAGCGACCATTTCATGACCGACGGTTCCCATTTCGATTTCGCCACCGGCTCGGTCAACATACCCGACATGATAATCATGGGAATCGAGAGGTTCGCGGGGCAATGATGACGCTCCATGTCATTGATAAGCGTTGGAACGCCAAGCGCATAAAATCCCTCGCTGAAAAAGTTTTTAAGCAAACCACGCCGGCAGGGCGGAAGCGCTCTGCAAAGACGCGCATGAAGGACATAATAATCATCCTCTCTAACGACTCCGAAATCCGCAAACTCAACAAACAATTCCGCAAGCTCGACAAGCCCACCAACGTCCTTTCGTTCGAATCCACCGGCGACATAATAATCTCGCTCGATACGCTCGAGCGCGAGGCGCGCGAACAAGGCAAAAAATTCCGCGACCACTTCGCGCATATTTTGCTTCACGGTCTGCTCCACCTTAACGGATACGACCACAAAACCGACGCCCAAGCCACCAAAATGGAAAGGAAAGAAATTGAGATACTCAAAACTCTTGAAATCTCCGATCCTTACCTATAGCGCGGTTGGCATCGCCGGAGCGCTTGCCTTCCCTCCGTTCGGATTCTGGCCGCTCGCCGCCATATATATATGGTTTATATTTCGCAAGGCGACCAGCGCGAAAACTCCTCGCCAAGCAGCGGGGCGCGCCTTCTCGATCGCGTTTATCTCTGGAATCATAAGCTACTCCTGGCTTGCCCACCCGTTCACGTTTATCGGACAAGAAATAGTTGCACCCATAGCAATCGCCGCCATGGCCGCCTACCTCGCTATATTCTACGGAATAGCCGCAGCCGCCGCGAACGCCGCAAAAAACCACAAAGCCGTAATCTTCGCCGCGACCTTCGCGCTGCTCGAGTGGTTCCGCGGTTGGTTCCTGACCGGTTTCGCCTGGAACCCTATCGCAAGCATTTTCGCCGACACGCCTGTCATGTTGCAAGGTCTAGCCCTCTTCGGCACCACCGGTCTTACCGCGCTAATCGTATACGCATTTACATTCGCCAATAAAAAAGCCTCCGCCGTAATCCTCCTCTCGCTTGCCATATTCGGCTGGATTCGCATGCCTGCGCCCGCCTACACCGACACTACCGTCCGCCTTATTAACATAGACGAACAGAACCCGCTCCGCCCGAATCCTACCAATTTCTATCGCCAGCTATCGCTTATCGCATCAGACGGTCATGAAAACATAGACCTTTTCGTGCTGCCGGAATCCGCGCTTGATACCGATCCCACGATCGACCCTCATGCCGAAGTCTTGTTGATGGAGGCGGTCAACGAAACATCAAACATAGCATTCGGCTTCACCCGCCGCGATTTCCATGCCGAGGGCCACAAGCTTTATAATTCGCTTGGCATAGCCGATAGAAGCGGGATAGTCGCGATCTATGACAAGAAGCACCTCGTCCCCTTCGGCGAGTATATGCCTCTTCGCAACATCATAGGCTGGCACAAGTTCACGGCGGGCGCCACAGACTTCACCGCCGGCACTTCGTCAAGGAAAATCCAAATCGGCGACACCGCCGCCGCTCCGCTTATCTGCTACGAGATAATATTTCCCCAAAGGATTTCCCGCCACGCCGACTATATAATAAATATCTCGAACGACGCCTGGTTCGGCCCGGCAGGCAAGGCACAGCACTTCGCGCTGGCCCAACTTCAAGCGGTGAAGCAGGGATTGCCCGTAATCCGCTCGGTCAACGCCGGGACCAGCGCGATAATCGACGCCCACGGCCGCCCGTCCGCGAAATTTACATACGCAGGCTTCATCGATTTGCCCCTACCAAAACGCCAGCCAAGAACTTTTTATTCTTTGACCGGCGACTTTTTCGTCGTTCCCCTGTTGTTCTTAATTCTGCTAATTAGTTTGACAGCTAGAAAAAAAACCTTATAATCTGTCCTCAAACCTAACTAAAGGAGTAAAATGTTTACAAAATCAAAAAGCGTGGACAAGATTGTCGCCGAACTTTCCGACCTTCTCGCAAAACACAACCTAACCGAAATCGAATACGAATACAAAGGCCAAAAGATTAAGATCAGCAACGCCAAGCCCGTAGCCGGCGCCACCGTTGCCGCGGCCATGCCCGGCGTTCCCGGCAATTCCCCTACCGCCGCCGCGATGGGAGCAGTAGCCTCCGCGGCCGCCCCTAACCTTGAAAACGCGGTCAAATCGCCCATGGTCGGCGTGGCATATCTTCGCCCCGAGCCCGGAGCCAAAGACTTCGTTCAAGAAGGTCAAAAGGTGGGCGTAGGCGATATCCTCTGCCTTATCGAGGCGATGAAAACCTTCAATCCCGTGAAGGCCGCCGCCGCCGGCACCGTGAAAAAAATCCTTATAAAAGAGTCGGAAACCGTCGAATACGGTCAACCTCTTTTCATTGTGGAGTAGTCCATGATAAAAAAAGTCCTTATTGCTAACCGAGGCGAAATCGCGCTTCGCGTTATACGCGCCTGCCGCGAAATGGGCATAAAGACGGTCGCCATCCACTCCACAGTCGATTCCGAAGCCATGTTCGTCAAGATGGCCGACGAATCGGTGTGCATCGGCCCCGCGCCCAGCCCCCAATCATACCTTAACAAATCCGCCATCATCTCGGCTGCGACAATCACGAACGCAGACGCGGTGCACCCCGGCTACGGCTTCCTCTCGGAAAACGCCGAGTTCGCCGAAATGCTCGAGGCTCATGGCATCGAATTCATCGGGCCCAGCCCCGACCACCTTCGCCGCATGGGCGACAAGGTCGAAGCCAAACGCACCGCGGTCGAAATCGGTATACCCGTGATCCCCGGCTCGGACGGCGCGCTCGACACGCTCGAAGAGGCAATCGAAACCGCACGCAAGTTCGGCTATCCCGTCATCGTCAAAGCAGCAAGCGGCGGCGGCGGACGCGGCATGAAAATTTGCCCCGACGAGAAGGCGCTTATCGAACTCTTCCCGGTCGCCAAGCTCGAGGCCAAGAACGCATTCGGCGACGACCGCGTCTATATGGAAAAGTATCTTACCAATCCGAAACACATCGAGCTCCAGGTCATGGGCGACAAATACGGCAACGCCGTAGTGTTCGGCGAACGCGACTGCTCGGTGCAACGTAGGCACCAAAAGGTTATCGAAGAAGCGCCCGCGTCTATATTAAAGGACGACGAGCGCAAATACATCATCGAAACCGTCCGCACCGCGATGGAGAAGATGAAATACCGCGGTGCCGGAACCATCGAGCTCCTGTTCGAAGAAGGCCAGTTCTATTTCATGGAAATGAACACTCGCCTCCAGGTCGAGCACCCCGTGACCGAACAGGTATATGGTGTGGACTTGGTGCGCGAGCAAATCCGCGTCGCCTCGGGCGAAAAGCTTGGATACACCCAGGCCGATGTCAAGGCGAACGGCTACGCCATCGAATGCCGCATCAACGCCGAAGACCCGGAAACGTTCATGCCTTCGCCCGGCCTCGTGAAGCATTACCACGCTCCCGGCGGCCTTGGCGTCCGCGTCGATTCGGGCATGTATTCCGGTTATAGGATTCCCACGAACTACGATTCGATGGTTGCCAAGCTCATCACCTTCGCGCCCACGCGTGAAAAGTGCATCGCAAGAACCGCCCAGGCGCTAAGCGAATTCGTCTTCGACGGAATCAAAACCGTCATTCCGTTGCAGCAGGAAATATTGCAGCAAAAGGAATTCATCGACGGCACCTATTCGATCAAATGGCTTGAAAAATGGCTTGCCGACGGTAAGCCCGGTCTAAAGAAAGAAGAAGAAAAGAAATAAAACAAGGGCTCCTCGGAGCCCTTTTTCAAAACTATTATCGGGTTTTTTGCCGGGCGCGGGATAGCTGTTCGTCGTCTGATTTGCTCCAAGAAGAAGCCGCAACCATACCGACAGGTAAAGATATCAGCATAGACGCAACGCCGCCGACATACAAGTCTGCATTATTAAGAAATGCCATACCTACTACCTGAGTCGCAATCCCTCCAAGCAAAAATAATACGGTCGCACCCAAAAATATCTTTGCAGCCAAATTATTTTTCATTTTTATTCCTTTGTTTTATTAATATGAATATATTATGACATATTATTATATTTTGTCAAGTGGCATTTTTTAACAATATACCAACCTTGACACCACAGCCTCTCGAGTATAGAATTTAGTAAATGGGAAAATTCATACTAACATTGCTGTTCCTGCCAACACTTGCCTTTGCAAATCCCAAGGCCAGCCCAGGCCAAGCCATAGACTTTTCCTCCGACGATGGCCTTGCCTGGAACATGGAGGCCAAAACCATAACCATGGCCGGCAACGCCCAGGCGCAAACCGAAATCTATGCAATGCGCGCCGACAAGATGGTGGCCACCTACCTTGACGACCGCCGCATTTCCAAAATCGACGCCGAGGGCACGGTGCGCCTTAAATCCCCCGAACAGGAAATACTTTCCGATCTCATGCACTACGACATGATAAAAGACATTATCACTCTCACGCCCACCAAAAACGCCGTCATCATGAGGAACCAGGGCTCGCAATTCGAATCCACCGACAAGGTCATATTCTATCGCGCCCAAAACTACGCCACCGCGCGCCAAATCCTTATAACCGAAGACAACCGCAAAATCTTCGCCGACTTTGCCCGCGTGGTTTTTACCGAGGGCGGCAAGGAGCTGCTTAGCGTTCACGCCACCGGGAATATAAGAATCCTCGACGGCGGCGAGGAAATCTACGGCGACAAAGCCGATTACGACGCCACCACCGGCATAGCGGAAATCACCGGCAACGTAGGGTTCAAAAGGACGGACGGCTCGCACATCACCGGCGGCAAGATCATATACGATATGCGCTCTGGCACCGCCAATATCCTTCCCAAGGAGGGCGAGCATAGGGTTTCCGGCAAATTCATGACCGGCGGGATCAAAAGATGAGCCAGATCGTAGCGAACAATATCTCCAAAGCCTATAACAAACGCCCTATCCTTCGCGGCGTTTCGGTCAAGATTAACCAAGGCGAAATCGTAGGCCTCCTTGGCCCCAACGGCGCCGGCAAAACGACCTGCTTCTATTGCATCACCGGCCTTATCAAGCCCGACCACGGCCAGATCTTGATCGACAACACCAACATATCGCGCTATCCGTTCTATCGCCGCGCCCGCGCCGGTATCGGCTATTTGCCCCAGGAATCTTCGATATTCAGGTCGCTCACCGTAGCCGAAAACATCATGGCCGTGCTTGAAACGATTTACGATAATCCCGACACGCGCCAAAATAAATTGAACGAGTTGATGAACGAGTTCTCGATTTCATACCTCAAGGACGCACCGTCGATCGCGCTTTCCGGCGGCGAAAGAAGAAGGCTCGAGATCGCCCGCGCGCTTGCCTCCAACCCGAAATTTATCCTCCTTGACGAGCCGTTCGCCGGCGTCGATCCGATCTCTGTGGGCGACATAAAAAACCTGATCACGCACCTCAAGGACAAAGGCCTCGGCGTCCTGATCACCGACCACAATGTCCGCGAAACGCTCTCGATCACCGACCGCGCATATATCCTTCACGACGGCAAGATTTTGGCCGAAGGCGATTCCGAAAGCATAATCCTCGACACTAACGTCCGCCGTGTCTATCTTGGGGAAAATTTTTCTATTTAAGCCCTTTCAAAATAATGGTATAATGAAGCGTCCGAAACAAGGAGTTCCGCATTATGTTCAAACGCGCGATAGATAGTATAAAGTCCCGAAAAAATAAAAACGAACCGTTCAAGGTTATAGATGGGGATATAGATTCCGATACCGCCGAGGATAATAGGATCTATAACTCTATGGTTTCCACGTATGCTAAACATGGCCAGCTTATCGACGACCTCGCAACCGACGGCCCGAAACGCCATGCGGCGATGGCGCAACTTTCCAAATACCCTGGCATAGCCGAAATCATGCTCGACGTCTCGGAACTCAAACGCCGCAATCAAAAGGAATTTCAAACCATAGTAAAGGCCGCGGAAAAATTCATAGCGCCCGCTAAATTAAGCGTCAAACAACAACCCAAGCCAAAAGCCGTGGCCAAACCCAAAAAATCAAGCATATTATTCCCTCTCCCTGCCTCTTATACAAGAGCCGGATAATCAAAAGAATAATTGATTACTCTCAATATTTATGGTATAATTCTCCCCGGATAAAGGAGAGTTCCCATGGGATTCCAAAAAACTCGCGAAAAACAATACAAATCGCCGGACATAAAATTCTTTCTTAATAATCCCAACAAGGCGATCGCTATCCTAAGCCAAAGCGACGCCCGCAAACTTATCGAAAAACTCAACAGCAGCACCGAGTTTTTCAAGGGTATGGAGGAATGCAACGGCAGACAAGATTGCCCGATGATAAGGACGCTCGCCACCATACAGAAAAACTATCCCGGAACCTATAGCGCGTTCGAAGAGGCCTCCGACTCTTCGGGCAAACCCATAAGGCCGATTGTGTTCCACTTCTCCGCCGACCAGCAAAACACTGCGAACAACCTTTTGAACAAACATGCCGACCTTGTGATCCGGGCGACCGACGCGCTGAAAAAACGCCATATCGACAGCACTTATACCAAGGCCGAGGAAGAGGCCCTTGCCGCGGTAAACCGGACGCTCTCTCCGGCCGAAAGAAACCTGCTGCCTACACTTTGCGCCGTTTACGACGCGAACCCTCCATATTTCGCCTACCTCCGGGACGAAGCGGCCAAGGCGCAAAAGGAGCAAGCTGCACAAACTTCCACCGCTGCCGCATGGCCGACAGTTCAATGGAAAACACAAAAAGACTACTACTAAAAAGGAGGCTACCATGGCAACCAAAAGCAAAACCTATTTTCCCACGGCAATTGATAATACCGACAGTATTAAACTCATGGAACACATGGCCGAAGAAGTCAGGAAACAACTCGCACACATAATCGAAAATCCCAAATCCGCGTTCGGCATACTTTCGAACGGACAATATCGTGATTTGATCAGCCATCTTGCTCTACATCCGCAACCCGATTCCGTGGCCAAAGAATATGCCGAGCTTACGCGCAACGAAACTAGTGATAATAAGAAGATGATCTTCGATCTTGCGACGTTAAAAAGAAACCTTCCAGAGGTGTATAACGGGATTCTGACCCTGTTTATCAATCGCAATAAAGGGCAGAAAACAGAAACCAAACTCCGCCTTTACACACAAAGACATAACCACCCGTATCAATAGTAGCCCTAAAAATAAAACCACACCCCCCCCCTCAAATCGTGATGATTTCAGGGGGCGCTAACCTTCGAAGTGCGGAGTATCAAGGAAAGTCTTGAAATTTCCGCCCCATTTATTTCCGGCGCGAAGTGATTCCCAATACTCGCCAAGCGCAGCCAGCCCTTCGCGTGCCCAAATCACCTGACCTCCGCACGTAAAGAATAGATCTACCGCCAACCTGTCAAGATGCTTCGACGCCATGGTCTTCGATTTTCCCTCTCGCACATAGATTTCCTGTTGCGCGACCGTTCGCTCCGCCTCGCCGATCCTAACCTCAAACCCTCGCGCGAAAGCAAATCCCAAAAGCGCCGCAACGTCCCGCGCAAAAACCTCCTGCCTTTTCCCAAGACTCATGATTCCCCCTCCCTATAACTGCTGTCATTCCGGGCAAGCATAAGCGCGACCCGGAAACGTCCTATAGCACAAAACAAGAACAAAGTCAAGCTTTTACTTTATTGACAAAAACACTTGACAAGTCTATGGGGGGGGGTAGAATGCCTATACAAAATAATAAAGCTAAATATGATAGAAGTCCTACAAAAAAAATTGCCTAAAACTATCCCAATCGAAGGAACGGGCCTGGACCTAGTCCGCATGACCGAGGATTCTTTTAACTTTGCGGCACTTTACTCCCTACTTAAAAACAATCCCGATTTCGAACCATATTTCGGCGCGCTCTCGATCCGCACGATTACTAAAAACGCTGACTTGAACCACATCATTGGCAATAAACTACTCTATTTGATCAATGATAAAGACGGTCCGAAATCATACATGGGCCAAAACCTGCACGCACATGGATTTCAATACCTGCGCTCTGGATTCGATCTACAAAACCCGCTATCGAATCCTAGTATCGAGATTCTCTATGCCATAGACAAGGCCTCGCGCGGGAAGGGGCTGGCGAACAAGGCGCGCATGGCAATGGACAATGCTATAATCGAAGCCGACATAAAGGTCGATACCTATACCGAGGTCGATATCGAAAACCAGCCTTCGATCAATACCAATGCCAAACTTCCCGAAGGTTATGAGGAAATAGAATTCTTAAACAAACAAATCCGAAGGTATTACATGCGCCACGCCTCCTATGCCAAAAGATTACAAAATTTTCTCTGATTTTAAGCTTGACAAAGCGGATCGCATCCGTCTAAACTTCTTTCAACCTAATAAAAAGGATATAAAATGAAGAAACTCTCCCTTCTATTTGTTCTCGCCCTCGCAGCCTGCGGATCCTCCGAACAGGATTTCGTATACCTCAAGGACGCCGAAGGCAACTACTACCGCATGCCGGTCGAGCGCCTTGAACGCGACCGCGCACCCCGCCGCATCCCCGCACGCGTCCAGTTTATCGAGCCCGCATACTACTAGTTGACTAAATCCCCGGCGGGATATAAACTCCCCTTGTGGAAAAACTAGTCGAGCTTAGGAATATCACGAAATCGTTCGGAACCAAAAAGGTTCTGGACAAGTTTTCATTGACGATTGCCAAGGGCGAGTCGGTGGTGATGCTCGGCCGCTCGGGCGTTGGCAAGTCTGTGGCAACACGAATAATGCTTGGGCTGTTGCAGCCCGATTCGGGACACGTGAAGTTTTTCGGCCACGATATCACCGAGGCGTCCCAAGACATGATCTTCGCGCTTAATAAGAAATCCGGCATGCTGTTCCAGAACGCGGCTCTTTTCGATAGCCTTTCCGTCTGGGAAAACGTGGCGTTCGCGCTTACCAACAACCAGCGCGTCCCCGCCGACAAAGCGCGTAAAATCGCGATTCAGAAATTGGCCATGGTGGGCCTGCCAGAGTCGGTGGCCGACCTTGATCCCTCCGAACTTTCGGGCGGTATGAAAAAGCGTGTGGGCCTTGCCCGCGCCATAGCCTCCGAACCCGAGATGATCTTTTTCGACGAGCCGACCACCGGCCTCGACCCGATCATGAGCAACGTGATCAACGAGCTTATCAAGAACACGGTAAAAAAGCTTGGCGCCACCTCGTTTACGATTACTCACGATATCGAGTCGGCCAAGAAAATCGCCACCCGCGTAGTGGTGCTTGACGGCGGCAAAATTGTCTGGGAGGGCAAACCGTCCGAGCTCGCTACCACCAAACACCCGTTTGTGCGGAAGTTTGTCGACGGCACGGTGGACAAGTCCGATTCGGATTTTTCATAGGAAATAAAAATGCCTCGCCTACTGCTAATCCTCGCCATGATCCTGCCCGCCGCCGCCCGCGCAAAATCCTCGATAGAGGAAATCGGCGACTTTACGCAATTCATAGTCCCCGCCTACGCCTTCGGCCTTGCCATGGGCGAAGAGGGCTACAAGGGCGCGCACCAGTTCATGTATTCATACGGCGCCACCTTCGCGACCGTCCACGCACTAAAACAAACCATCGACGCCGAACGCCCGGACGGAAGCGATAATAAATCGTTCCCAAGCGGCCATACCTCCTCTGCCTTCTCGGGCGCGACATTTATACACAAAAGATACGGCCTAAAACAGGCAGCTGTGCCGTATGCGCTTGCCACCTTCACCGGCTGGTCAAGGATTTATGCTGACAAACACCATACTAGGGACGTAGTGGCCGGCGCAGCTATTTCCGCGGCCTTTACCTGGATTTTAGTGGACGAATACAGCGGCTTTTCCGTATCCGCCAGCCCCGGCGGCGCAAGGGTCGGATATAGGAAAGAGTTTTAGACTTATATAGAAGTTGCGCGCCGCCAGGCGGCCAACGTCCGCTCGCTCCGTAGCGGAGTTGAGCCACTCCTAAAAAACCACTAGCCAACTCTCGAATATCGTGCTATACTTATTCAAGCTTTATATAAGGAGAAAATATGGCAGAACAAACCAAAAAACACGGCGGCCGCCCGCGTCGCCCATTTAACCGCCCTCGCCCCGCCAACGGCAATTTCAAGCCACAGGGCAAGCGCGGCCTAGCAAGCTTCCTTTTCGGGTTCACAGGAAGCATTTCCAAAGAGCTTTACACCGGAGCATACATAGTCTCGTATATCCTGTTCTCGCTCATGATCGGGCTCCAGCTTTTGACCGCCGGCGCTCCCGCGTTCATCGGCGGCGCGATCACAGCCATCGAGATCATGCTTTTCATCGTAATCCTCTCGCTTGGATATAAAAGAGCGCACGCACTCGGCTTCTCGGGTATATATTCGATAGTCGGCACGACGCTTTTCGCCCCGCTGTTTATGTTCTATAGAAGCGATAGGGACAACGCCGGCGACGGTTCGTATAAATATGCGTTCACCAAGTTCAAAAAGCTCGGAAGCTATCTTGGCAAGGACGCGATAATGAAGATCGCGACGATTGCCGCGGTGTTCGCCATCAACGCCCTTATGAACGCGCCAAGGACAGGCGCGGACGCAGCCTCGCTTTCGAACTTCCAGATGATGATCCTTGGCCTGTTCGTGTTCAACGTGGCGCAGCTATGGCTATATAAGTTTGCGTTCGTGCGCAGGTATTATATCAATACGTTCAAGGTTCTCTCGTTCCTTGCCTACAACCTCGCGCTTGCGACGTTCATTGTCGGCATAACGGTGTCGGTCGTGCTATATCAGCTCACCGCCGGCATGGGCCTTCCGCAATAAGACAAGCAAACGCCAAAACTTTCAATCCCCTGGTTCCCCGGGGGATTTTTCAAAAAATACTTAGTCCGAGGCGATTGCGACGGTCTGGAGTAATAAATAAAAAGTAAACGTACTTAACGCTACGTGCTTTTTATTTATTGCGAAGACCTAGCAGGCGACCGGAATAAGTATTTTTCTTGACAAACAAATCTCACAGTCTAGAATGCCATATATAACCTAGAGGTCAAATATGTGTTTCTGTGTTTTCATAAATGGTAATCCAGTCGAGATCGGCGCCGGCAAAAACGGCAACGAATACCTGAAAATGCCCGAGTTTCAAAAAAACTCGAGCTGCGAAGCCGCCTGCCTTGCGAAATGTTTATTGATGGACTTGGGCTCCTGGCATGGGGAAGGGGCCGCCCCCGTATTTGGCACAAACCTACGCAAGCAAGAGGGTTATTACGTGTACCCGACCTACCCGTTAAAGGAAACGCGCGCGGTTGATTTGTACCAGGGCGCCTGCTGCGCAACCCACCTTATGCTCCAAAAGCTAAACAAACCCTATCAATAATATATAAATCCAAAATTTATGACTACGCCTTTAGGCGCGCGCAGTTTATAACATAGGTTTGATTTACCTCAAACGAAGCCTCGCCATCGCAATAACTCCCATCACGCATCAGCAAACCACGCCGAGCAGGGCGGCAGCGGTTTTAACCGCGCACCGACTGCGTGGGGGCGGCGTGGTGCGCGCAGCTCCTGACGGAGCTGGAAAGCTAAAGGTATAGAAAGGTTGTGGCGAAGGCGGGACGCCAAGAGCAGTTGGGGTTGTAGAGGCGTGGCTTCCCCCCCCCCAACATAAATCCTGCATTTCCAATCACTTACCTCAAAATCCTCCACACCCCAACCCCTTAATTAGCCCAAAAATCTTTTTTGTAAATAATTCTTGACAAAAAGATTTATTTCTTTTAAGATACATTCCAAGAACTTAAAAATAAGGGGTAAAACCATGTTTAAGATACTAAGAAACCTTTTGATTTCCTTCGGCATAGTGGCCCTTGCCCTTGCCTCGGCAGCTCGCGCCGAATCGACCGCACCGCGCAAGCTATTCCTTGCGGACGCGATCCCGGTATCCCGCACCGCACCCGTAAACCACCGCGCCTTCTCGGTTTATAACGAGTGCGAGTATGAATTCGAAACCTATTGCACGACCACTTCCCGCACCGCGACCCGCACTACCGGACAAGCCAAGCGCATGCACGTCAAAACCGTCCGCCCAGCGCGAATCACCCGTGCCGCCGCCGACGAGCGCCCCTATACCGGCACCTATGAAAATATCTGGTCCGCCGATCCCGAGCCCTACGCCCCTACCTTCGCGCTTTCGATCCGCGCAGGATACGTTTTCCCCGAAGAGCGCGCACGCTATGCCGACGCGACCGGCGCCACGCAAAACGTCGAAACCGGCAACCGCCTATTGCTTGATGGCGCGCTTGGTATCTACTTCCTCGAAAACTTCTTCCGCTTCGACCTCTCGGCAACGCGAGTAAAGAACCTAAGGCTTGGCGAAGCCGGCGCCCCCAACTATGGCGCCCGCGTCGACAACCTCGACCTTACGAATATGTATATGGGCAACCTTTACGCCCATTTGTTCAGCCGTAAGCATTGCCCCGATTGCAATATAGCCCCGTATATCATGGGCGGCCTTGGCGCGACAAGGTATGCAAGGTATGACGACGACAAGTTCACGCGCTTCACCTCCGCCGCCGGAGCTGGTATAGATTTCTACGCCGGCGACCACTTCGTGCTTGACTTGGGCTATAGGCATTACTGGGTCGGCCGCAATAACGAGGCCACGGACCAACTCCGCCCGTTCAACTTCGGCGCGGCCACCGTCGGCCTAAGGCTTGAGCTCTAGCGAATTAAAACTCCTTGACGCGAAACGCCAAGAAAAGTAAAATACTCCTTATAATAAAAATACCCATAGGCATGGAGCAAACCGTCCACGCCGAGCAGGGCGGCAAGCGGTTATCCGCGCGCCCCATGCGTGGGGGCGGCGTGGCGCGCGTTTGCGCTCACGATGTTCGCTTGAAAAAATGAAGGAGATGTTTTATGAAAAAACCGTTCGTCCTATGTATCCTCGACGGCTGGGGCTACAACCCCGAAACCGCCGGCAACGCCATAGAACTTGGCAAATCCCCGAATTGGCACAGGATGCTCGCAACCTACCCGCATAATTTGCTCGAGGCTTCGGGCCGCGCCGTCGGCCTTCCGACCGGCCAGATGGGCAATTCCGAGGTCGGCCACACCAACATCGGCGCCGGTCGCGTGGTGATGCAACTGCTTGGCGAAATCGAGCAAGCCATAGAAAACAACACCCTTACCTCGAACAAATATTTTATCGAGTTCGTGAAAAAAACCAGCGGCGACTTTCATCTTTGGGGTCTGCTTTCCGACGGCGGAGTCCATTCGCACATCGACCATATCATAGCGCTTGCAAAGGCACTTGCCACCACCGGAAAAACCGTCAATATACACGCGGTAGCCGATGGCCGCGACGTCCCGCCCTCAAGCGCTAAAGTCTATGTGAAACAGCTCCTTGACGCCCTAGGCGATATCCCAAACATAAAGCTCGCGACGCTTTCCGGCCGCTATTATGCGATGGACAGGGATAATAACTGGGATAGGGTGAAACTTGCCTATGACGCGTTAATCGAAGCCAAGGGCCCGCGCTTCACGGATATCTACGCGGCCATAGATAAATCCTATGCCGCCGACACCACCGATTACTTTATCGTGCCCACCATAGCCGAAGGATACGTGGGCGCGAACGACGTCGACGGCCTTCTCTTGGCCAACTTTAGAAACGACCGCGTGCGCCAAATCGCCGAAGCGTTCGCCTATCCCGATTTCAAGGGATTCGCACGCGACAAAGTGGTGAAGTTCGGCGCCCTCCTTGGCATGGCCGAATACTCCGAGGAATTGAACGCCTTCTATGGCGCGATGTTCCCTCCGCCCGTTTTGAAAAATGTTCTTTCCGAAGTGTTGGCAAACGCCGGCATGACCCAACTTCACATAGCGGAAACGGAAAAATACGCGCACCTTACGTTCTTCTTCAACGGCGGACGCGAAGAACCGTTCAAAGGCGAAGATAGGATCCTTATCCCAAGCGCCAAGGTTGTAAGCTATGATCTTAAACCTGAAATGTCGGCATTTGAGATCACCGACGCGGTGGAAAAAGCCATAGCCGACGGCAAATACGACGTGATAATAATAAACTACGCCAACGGCGATTTGGTCGGCCATACCGGAAGCCTCGAGGCGGCGGAAAAGGCCGTCGTCGCGGTCGACGCCTGTATCGGCCGGCTTGAAACGGCCGTGCTCAAAGCTGATGGCATTATGCTTCTTACCGCCGACCACGGCAACGCCGAAGAGATGATCGACGCGAACGGCGAACCTAAAACCGCGCACACCACGAATCCCGTCGAATGCATTCTGATTGGCAAACCCGATATCAAAGCCATCAACCCCGGCGCGCTCTGCAACATCGCCCCGACTCTGTTGAAGTTGATGGGAATCAAGCAGCCCTCCGAAATGACCTGCGACCCGTTGTTTTAGAAATTAACTCCCCTCACCCCGACGAACTCGTCAGTTTGAGACCCATATACCTAAATCCGAAAAACTTGTCAAATTGAGTCAGGAGCAAGCGTATAAGAAAAATCCCTTGGGAGTGTATACTGACATACATGACCAAGGGATTTATTCGAAATAGGCGCCGCTAATGGCTCTATTTCACAAGTTTTTACCAATAGCGTGCTTGAGCGACAGCTGTTGGTTTTTGTAAAACATATAGCTGTTCGACATCGAATTCACGTGGAAGAAGAAGACCAGCGCCGCACACACAGCCGCCGCCACGCGGGACAAACGCACATCGCCCTTCATCGCATATTCTGTCGCGACATAGATAAGGAACACTACATACATGTCTATCAGAAGCGAGAAGAAGACCAGAAGCCAATACGTGAACGCAAGGTTGTATGCCGCGTATGCAAGCGGATACATGAACATCGCCGCTGCCGTGGCGCGCAAGGCGATCTCGAAATCCCTCGAGCCTTTCGCCGCATACGAAAACAGCATCAAAATTCCCGCGAACGAGAACAGCAACAACACCGATCCCGCCGCAAACGCGATTATCGCCGCCGCAGCGTCAAGCACTGTGATAGATGCGATGTTGAACACGATGTGAAGTCCGAAGGCGATCATACCATACATCAACGCCTGGACGATCGCGTCGGAATAGTTTCCGTTCGACGATATATTATTGAAGAACTTGTATGGGTTCATAAGTGCGTTCCACGCATCACTTGCGAACTTTTTCACGTTCATCTTCTCGACTCTCTTCTTAAACATCCTCTCCACGCGCTCGACCGGGTGGTCGGATTTAGCGGACCCCGCTTTCGATACCGCGGTTTTCTTTAGTTTTTTGTTGGGTGCCATGACTCCTCCTTATAGAAGATTATACCTTCAAATAAGCATATTGTAAAGCTTGATTTAATCGAAACGCAGGAGTATTATTTCCGCATGGACAACACAAAACATATCATAGAAACCACTAAGGAGCTTGTCGCCATCGAGTCCCAAGGCGGCATAGATTATATGGCGCCGATACTCCAATACCTTGCGCATAAATGCGAGCTGCATGGATTGCCGTTCGAGATTCTCGAGTTCGAAGGCCGCGAGGTAGGCCTCGCCGTTCCGATAATAAACACTCCCGGCGCCCCTATATATCAGCTCAATGCCGTAGTCGACACCGCCGCGATCGGCGATCCCAAGGCATGGCATACGGATCCGTTCGTCGCCACCGAAAAAGACGGCTGGCTCTACGGCTGCGGGGTCAGCGATTCCAAGGTAGGCGCAGCCATGCTGTTCGAGCTTGCCGATTACATCAAGGCCTCCGGCAAAAACTTTATCCTTTATTTCGACGCGGACGAACATACCGGCAAGTTCAACGGCGCGCGCGCGTTCATCGAAAAGTATCCCGATACCGCCGGCGGAGCCATCATGTATCCTGGCAGCGAAGAGTTGGTAATCGGCTCGCGCGGTTTCTATCGCACAGTCGCTCATATCAAGGGCACCGCCGGTCCCACAGGATCAAGAAAAGGACAACAGGACAACGCCATTCTAACGGCCGTAAAGTTCGTGGAATCCTTGCGCCTCGACGTTAAGGCCAAAAGCTTCGACCTTCCGCCCAAACTTACGATTACCGCATTCCACGGCGGCAACTATTTCTCCACCATTCCCGACAAGGTCAAGGTGAATATCGACATAAGGACTACGTCCGACTTCACGGCCGCCGATGCCGAAAAATTCCTTCGCGAACATGCGCACGCCTTCGATGGCAAAATCACGCTCGAGGAATTCGCAAGTATGCCCTCGTATAAGATAGGCGCCGACTCGCACATCCGCACGACTATGGAATCGGCTCTTGGGGGTTCCGGGTTCAACGTCCCGAGCGTCGTTTGCGGCCCCACGAACGTGGCAAATCTCTTTTCCGACAATGGCTATGGGGGGGGGTGCGACATGACCGCGGGCTTCGGCGTTAATTTCAAGAACGCGCACGCCGCGAACGAGTGTATCGAGCTGGTCTCCATCGCGCCCGCCCTTGAAGTTTACAAAAAATTCGTGGACAAGATATGATCATGATACGCCTCCTACCCTCGCACCTAATCAACCAAATCGCGGCCGGCGAAGTGGTCGAACGTCCCGCAAGCGTGGTCAAGGAGCTTGTCGAAAACGCGATCGACGCCGGCGCCGCCAAAATAAATATCACGGCCAAGGACGGCGGCAAGTCGTATATTTGTGTCGCCGACAATGGTTCCGGCATGAACCGCGAGAATTTGCTCAAGTGCGTGGAACGCCACGCGACCTCGAAACTTCCGACCGACGATTTGACCAACATCCTAAACCTGGGCTTCCGCGGCGAAGCGATTCCATCCATAGCATCGGTAAGCAAGATGGTCATCACCACGTCGCACGAAGGCGTTGGACTTTCCATTGCGATCGAGGGCGGCAATGTCTTCGAGCCCCGCCCGGCAGCTATCGACCAAGGCACTAAAATCGAAGTATCCGAGCTTTTCTACAACGTCCCCGCGCGCCTCTCGTTTTTGCAATCCGACCGCGCCGAGATAAGCGCGATCATAGACACTGTCGAACGCATCGCAATGTGCTATCCCTCCATAGAATTCATAATAAACGACACTATTCACTTCATGCCTACCGCCAAGAAACTGGACCGCGTCTGCGACATATTCGGCAAAGAATTTCGCGCGAATTTAATCGAGGTCAAATCGGATAAACTAAGCGGCTACATCTCGCGTCCCGGCGTTGCCAAGGGGACAAGCGCGTATCAATACATCTTCGTCAACGGCCGCAGCGTCAAGGATAAAATGCTGCTAAGCGCACTTCGCGGGGCGTATGCCGATGTCATGCCCAAGGGACAGTTCGCGATCGCCGCGCTTTGGTTCGATTTCCCCCGCACCGACATCGACGTCAACGTCCACCCGCAAAAACTGGATATAAGGTTTAAGGAGCAGGCCCGCGTCCGCGCCATGATAATCTCGATTATCCGCGCTGCTCTGCGCGAATCCGGCATAGGCGCGATCGCGTATAATAAGAACGCCGAATTTTCGCCGGCAATAATGGCGCACGCTAATAACCCTATCGGCTTCGTGCATGAATTCTCGGTCGACCCCGATTCTATTGCAACCGAAGAAGTCGCGAACGAGATCGCTCAGAACTTCCCGCTCGGCCTCGCCCGCGGCCAAGTCTTCAACACATACATCATGGCGCAATCCGATAGTGGATTAATTTTGCTCGACGCCCACGCCGCCGCCGAAAGACTTACATACGAGCGTCTTCGCGAAGATTTGGAATCCGAAGGCGTCGCGCGCCAGATGATGTTGATTCCCGAACCCGTCGAGCTTGGCGCCAAAAACGCCGCTGCGATTCTTGACATCAAGGATGAACTTGCGGAATTGGGCTTGATCATCGAGGAATTCGGCCCCGGCGCCATCAGCGTTTGCGAAGTCCCCGCGATAATTTCCGGTTGCGATGTGGTTGCGCTTATCAAACGCATAGCGGACGACGCGGCCGATTTGAAATCAACCGACGTGCTCGAGGAGCGGTTGGCCATGGTCGTCAAAACCTACGCATGCCATACATCTTACCGCGCCGGAAAATCGCTTTCGGTCGACGAGATGAACGCGCTCCTTCGCGCCGTCGAAAAATCCCCGAACGCAGGAGTTTGCAACCACGGCCGCCCCGCGTTCGTTCAGCTCTCGAAAAAAGAATTGGATAAGTTGTTCGATAGGTAAACTTCCCATCGTCATACCGGCCTCGAGCCGGTATCCAGTAAAACATAAAGCCGTATTCTAACTAGATTCCGGGTCGCACTTCGCTTGCCCGGAATGACATCAAAATCACGAGTTTCTCTTCGCACGAATCCACTCCGGCACAGGCACAGAACCGGGCAGTTTGGATTTCGCCAACAAATCTGGAATCGTAAAGTATCTCGGCGCTTCGGCAAGAATGGGGAACTTCGCGAATCCCTGCATGCTGATGATGACCTCGGTCGGTTTCAGGCCAAGGATTTGCGTGACCGAAATGACCTGCCGCTCGCCGACCTCGTACGTGTCCTCGACCTTGAACGAGTTTAGGACGGTGTTGTTTTTGAATCCTATGTTGACCTCGGATTTCTTTCCGAACAGTTCCGAGAATCGCTTCGCGGTCGTGTCGTTGTTTTGGGTCAAGAGTATTTTCGCGGCAGTTGTGGACATCAAAGTTTCGACCGCGTTCGGACCATAGCCCTCTGTTATTTGGGCAAGGTCTTGCGCGATCAGGAGGTAGCTCACCTTCTGTCCTCGTCCGACCGCCGGACCCTCAAGAACAGCTTGCAACTTCGGCATCTGCGGGAACTCGTCAAGCACGAATAGCACAGGGAAAGGCCCCGCCTTCGACCCGTCGATCTGCTTCGTGCCCGGCGGATTTGAAATCAAATAGTTGCTCATCAATTCCACGAACACGCCGGAAATCACACTCATCGCCTTCGCGTCCGCGGCGTTGACGGATAAATATACCGTCACAGGTTTGACGACTCCGTCGGCCGGATCCACCATTCCGCGCAAATCTTTGAACGAGAAGTCAGAGTTGGATGTTCGCTGCCGCACCGCCTGGTTTTTGAACACGGAAATTCCCGAAAGCGCCGTGGACATGATCGAGCCGCGCTCCTTGTCGGGCGTATTTGCAAGCTGCGTCATTTCCAAAATCGAGCGGTGCGAATAACCGAAGCGGCGCGCTTCCATGACGGTGTTGTCAAGCATGTCCTTCATCGGATCGGCAAGGCCGGCCATCTGGTCGCCGCCCTCTTTGCGCTTGCGGATGTCCTCGGAAATATTTATCTGCGCCTCGGATATCCAGTCGAGCAGCATGGGGAAGCAAGCCTCGCGCCCCTGCCAACGTTTGGGCATGTCCGCCCACGTCCCGCACGGCACATAGTTGTCCGAGTTCAACTTGCCATCGCGCAATAAAGTCAGCGCCGCCTCGGCATACGAATCCTTCATCTCGGCATACAGATGCTCAAGTTGTTGTGCATCGGCTACTGAAAATGTTCCGTCCTTCAAACGCTGATGGAAATATTCGCTCGCGTTCGCGTTCTCGCATTTGGAACAAATGAAGTGGATGAATCCTGACAAGGCGTTTCTACCCGTTTTTGACCAGTGCGGATCCGCACTCGACCCCTTGGGATCTTCGACGAACACGTTGACCATCGAGTCGATGTAAAGGTCGCGGTTCGGCCCCGGCGCCGGAATGATTCCGGGGGTAAGCGGATTCCAGTTCGGATAGTAAACTCCGTCCTGTGGATTGTCCTGCTTGGCCCAGTTCAGGATAAAGACGGGCCCGATTTTTGAACGGTATCCGCTTGTGTTGAAGCAAAGCTCGGGCTTCGGGTCGTTTATGATCATGGAAACTCCGTCGCACTCGAATATCGTGGGAACGACTATGGCGGTGGTTTTACCGGCACCCGGCGGAGCGAAGCAAAGTGCGGACAACGTTTCCTTGAACTTAAGGAATTTCTTTTTCCATTTTCCAAGCACGATTATGAATCCGTTGAAAAGCCCCATCTTGACGATGTCTGGCTCAAGCGCGATGCGTCCGTCGGCCTTCGCTCCCCAGAACGATTTGTGCGGCACTATTCCGCGCAACCATGATTCCACCGCAAAGATCGAGAAGATCGGGATCGCGGGAATTATGCTTGTGGTGTATCCGGCGACAAATGCCATCGCCCAGTGATAGTATTGGAAGAAAACATAGAATCCTCCGGTCAACAAAATCATGCGGAAGTATTCCTGCATGACGGGGTCTTGCAACCGCTCCCACTCGAAACCGTTGTTGACAAGATATGAAAGCGGAAAGGAAAGTATCGCGGCGATATAGGTAAGGATTCCCTGGATTATGAAAGCGATCAGAAGCCACCGGGCGGCCTTATGGTGTTCGCCCTGCTTGTCGTTCTCGAAAAGTTTGGCCATAAAGACCAAGATCGACCCTCCTTGTTGCAGGTGAAATTATATCATAAAAACGAGCAGAGAACAAGTGTATCATTAAAAGGAAAAGCCTTGTCAGTTTGTGCGGATAGCAAGTCATGTTCTAAAAATAAAAAGCAGAATGGGCTTTTTGACCCATGCTTTTTATTTTTGGGTTATGACGAAGCTAATCGTGCAAAATCACAAGGCGCTAATATACGCACCGATAGGCATATTCGCGGACGGTGGCACCTGGCACAGGACGCAATCCGTCGCCAAGCATGCGGCGGTATCCCTCGAGTATCGGTCGGTCGTAATAGACTATGGCCTGTTTTGCGCGCTGTCCGCACGAGCGGCGCATGACGCTTTGTGCGACGGCGTTCATCTGGGTTGCGATGTCTGCGTTCGAGTCGGCGATGATGTTGTTCGTGCGCGTGAACTTAAGCCTGATATAGCGCATGTCGGTATTGCTCTGCAACACCTCGATACGTATGTTGTTTCCGCGATAGTTTTCCCAGTAAACGTCCTTGATTCCGCGGCGCCAGTCGGTGTCGTTAAGAAGCGCGGCGCGACGCACATTGCGCTGTTCCACATAATAATTTTCCACGAACGGGTCGTCGTATAGCTCGTCGAACGAGGGCTCGGGCTGGGCGGCTGCTGGCGCATCGCGTCTGACAACGCGTCCGTATGCGCAAGTCATGTTGTTTTTCATAAGGTATTCTTCATCGAACGGACACCACTGCTCGACTTGACGTGCGCGCATGCGTTCCAACATTTCGGGATTGTTGTCATAACGCCTCTCCCACGGGTTGTCAAGGACGCTCGCCCCCGCGCCAAGCGCGAACAATAGGAACGCGGATATGCTTGATAAAAGCCTCATAAGACCCTCTCCATTCCAACACATAATATCATATTTTCAAGGGGGTGTCAACAAAGCCATCAAACTTTTCTTATTGCGGCTTACGCTATTTTACGATACAATCTCTCTATGAATCACCTGGGATATTTACACCAATTCATGATCATAATCGTCATTTCGTTTTTCGGCGAGATGATGAACCACATGATTCCGCTTCCGGTTCCTGCCTCCGTCTGGGGCATAGCGATTCTGTTCACGCTTCTTGCCACAAAAGAAATTGAACTGAACCAAATCGAGGACGCAAGCTCGTTCATGCTTGGCATAATCGGCATGTGCTTTGTGGTGCCGGCGGTCGGATTGTGGGACGTGATAGTTGAATACAAGTCGCAGTTCGCGATAATATTCCTGATCGTCATAGCATCGACGTTCATCACTATGATTATTACCGGAGTATTTGCCCAGGCGCTTATCAAAGCGGCGTATAAAAAGAAAGCCAAAAAGAAAAAATGATAGAAAATTCGATTTACTTCGGCACCGCCTTGACGCTTATATCATATTATATTGCGCTAAGGATTTACGAGGCGAAAAAGAAGGCGTGGTTCCATCCAGTGTTCGTGTCCGCCGCGATTATAATTATTTTTCTAAGCATTACGAATGTGCCCATAGATTTATATAACAACGCCAGCCGTTATGTTATGTATTTCCTGACGCCGGCAACGGTGTGCCTTGCTGTGCCGATGTATAAGCGCGTTGCGATTCTGCGCGAGCATAAATATCTTATCGGAGTCTCGGTTTTGATCGGCGCGATGTCGGCGATCTTCGTGGTTCTGGGCCTTGTCATGCTTTTCAAGTTCGATCCGGTCGTGTTGAAGTCGATAATATCGAAGTCGATAACTACGGGCGTGGCGCTGGGCTTGACCGAACAGCTTGGCGGGATTTTGCCGCTTGCGGCGATGGCGGTTGTGATTACGGGCGTCTTCGGCGCTATGATCATGGAGTCCTCGTTCAAGGTTTTCAAGATCACCGATCCAATAGCCAAAGGGTTGGCGGCTGGCGTTTCCGCACACGTCATAGGAACCTCAAAGGCGCTTGAAATAGACAAGCTCGCCGGCGCGATAAGCTCGGTCGCGATGATCATCACTGCGATCTTGACGGTTATCATTGTGCCGATAGTTTTGAATACTTTTCTTTAGTAAGGCATTACCCAAATCCCTCCTGCGAAGAGCTGGACGCAGGACAGCGCAGTGTCTGATGATAGGGTTTATAGCTAAGCCTTTAGGCGCTCCACCCGGAGCCTTCGCTAGGCGACGCCCTTGCCTCGGCTGCGCCCAGAAGGGCGAAGACGGGTCGCATAAACGTTCGCGAGAAAGCTTAAAGAAAAAACCAAAAACTTCTCAAGCCGTGCGAGAAGCAAGGGTTCAATAAAAATCCCTTGGGCGTATATTGGACATACATAACCAAGGGATTTATTAGAAGAACCCGAAGCTTATTCGCGCGGGTTCACAAGTTTTAAGGCCGCTCCAACGTTCCGGGTGCAAGGGCGTTCACCGCAGCGCCGCAGGCTTCGTTATAGTTGGTCCTAAGCTTATAGATTCTTGTGGCGTCTACGTTGCTTCCCCCCGGAGGAGCGCAGAACAGGGATGACATAGTAGTCGGGTTGAACGACGGCCCGCCTGTCTGCATTCCCATCATTTCCATAAGCTTCAATCCGGTTATTCCGTTTCCGACAAGCGGCGTATCCACACCATTTACCATGACACTTGTAGGATTCCCCTCGACCCTTACCGGCATGGTGCCGTCGACGACAAGCAACGAGATTGTCTGCTGTGTGCAACTCGCCGCGCGGGCAAGTCTGGTTATGGCATAAACGCCCTTGGTGAAATCATGGGTGTTGATTTGCGGCACACACGGTGAAGTCGGACCTCCACACATATATGGATTATCCAGCGACCCGATAACGCACCAGTCGTTCTCCATGTTCCTGAAATTGCCGACTACGCGTTCGATCATTGCCTCGTCGGTGATAAGCTGGTTCATGGGGTGGCTAAGCTGCCCGATGTTGCATGTTGGCGCATAGGTGCTGACTCCACGCCTCGCGTCTTGTATTATGCGCTCCATCGCATCCCAACATCCGCCGGTCGATCCGTCGGCGTTAAGGTATCTAAGCGACTTTGGCACCTGCTCGCAATCCGATGGCGACGAAGGTCCGCATTCCCTGGTTCCAGCAATCACGCCCGGTATGAACATTCGCGGATCCTGGAACGATCGGACAAGGTCGTCGATCTTCCACCTGTGCTGTTCCGGCCGCCCGTCAAGCGAAGTTCGCGCGGACTTTCCAACACATCTTGCAAGACACGTACCGCCGCAATCCACTCCTGCGTTGCAAGCGTATTTCGCCATTATGTTAAGGATCGAGCAGCAATGCGAAGTCTGTATTTCGCAACGGAAGCATTGACGCATCGGCACCGCTCTGGGTATCGAGGTTGATGTTCCGATGTTGATAAAGAACTTTTCGTTAAAATCCCAAAAAGCGTTTCCGTTTGTATCGGCAAGGACTCTTACCGAATTGTCCGCGCACACGTTTGCACCCAAATCCACGAACGATTGAGATGAATTCATAAGCGGAGTATATGTTATCCCGTCGTCGGTGGAATGACAATGACGAAGGATGGAAATTCCGTATTTAAGAGGCTTTTCTCCGCGCCTAAGTATCCCCAACGCCTCGTTGATTCCGATCGTCTGGAAATCAAAGTCATTGTCTTGGTCAGTAAGTGTCCAACCGATGTCGGGCATAAGCTCAAGCCTTTCCGCGGGCGTAGCCGCCGCCGCTACCGCCGCCCTTCTCTGCTCGTCGAAAGAGTTGGGGAAACTGACCACTAAATAATCTCTTAAAAGATTCGCATTCTTCTCCGGCAGTTTCGACCTTATAATCTGCTCTCCTGCGGAATCCAAGTCCGGCATCGCACCAATTCCAACCTGTTCGACAAGGGATGCTATCGGCGTGAAATCGGGGTCAAGGCACTCGGGATTCACGCCGGTCAAAAGGTTATAGACAAGCGGATTGACACCGGCACTTATATTCATGCTATAGGCGTTTATGGCGTCAAAACTATCTCCTCTTCTAACAACTCCACTTTTGCCAACCGAAGCTTCGATATCCTCAAGCGAAGGAGCATTTCTAGCCGCGGGCATAGTCGCATTTCTTACACAAAAACGCGGAAGCGACGGGCTCCATCGTTTTTTCGTGTTGTCGAAACTGCGCCAAAATCGACGGGAATTATTATTCCAACCCATAAGCTCCGCCCTTGGCGCCGACCTTACGAATCCTCCGGCCGTCATGACAACACCGCTCCTGTTGGGAACGACGTAAAGGTTGTCGACCACTGACATAGAGGGCACAAGCTCGGCCTGCGTCGGCGCCTGACGGTTAAGACATGACCCGCCGACACCTCCCGCTCCCCAAACAATATCTCCTCCCAATATTCCCGCTTCTCCCACTAGGCAAGCACTAGATTCCGCAACATCAGGAATCGCACCAGCATTAGCATCAAAAACTGAAACTGACCTTGTACCAACCATAAAAAAACCTGAACCTATATTTGTTCCACCGGACTCCATTTCCTTCGTAAACGGCGTTTCCTGGAGGGCAAGCTGCGACCTCATAACCGTCTGACCTACGACTTGGTTTATAAATTTCTCGTCCTGCTTGGTGCTTCCCTGAACACATGCGACCATAAGGCGCGCGCGCTCGGCTTTCTCGGCCGGGGTAAGGCTTTCGGGATTTACGCCTATATCGAAATATTTCGCGCACGCTTCCGGCATTCCACTAAGTTTATTCGACGTCTGTGCGGACACGACGAACGGAGCGACCAAAAGCCCCAGGCTTGAAACTAATTTCTTCATTGAAAAATTCCCTCTCTCTCGCGCAATTTTACATCGAAAAGGGAAAAAAATCAAGGGGTAAACAATTCTTTTCAGCATATAAAAATACCAACGCGACTAAATTTTGAAACAATTCAACCAAATTTCGCAAATTCCTGCATTTCGACAAAACCCCGCTTTTCTTACACTTTTCCCTTGACAAAACAACCCCACGCTGATATATTATATATACAAAACAAGAATAAGGAAGACCCCCATGAAAAACAATCCCAAGCCCAAGGCGAAAC
>Ga0123356_10001238_pt1 | contig 28283 bp, 27 predicted proteins | sample TergutEmb28metaG_2_FD_92546 | JGI IMG/M metagenome (GOLD analysis project Ga0123356, IMG submission 92546) | Embiratermes neotenicus P3 segment gut microbial communities from Petit-Saut dam, French Guiana - Emb289 P3 | ecosystem: Host-associated > Arthropoda: Insects > Digestive system > Gut ...
CTTGAGTGAAAAGTCATGAAAGCTTACCGAAAGATAATGTTTGTTATGTTGTTAGCACTCACAGCGGGTTTTGCTTTGAGTGTTTTTGTAGGACCAGCAAGTGCCGCCCTGAGCTATCAAGGCTCAATATTAACAGATAACCACGGGGTGACTGAAGAGACCTCCTACACTCTAACCCTTACCAACACTGGTACTGATCGTTTATTGACAGCAAACATTACTGTTCCCAATGGCTTTACAGATATTAAAAATCTCGTGGTAACTCCATCAACATGGACTGTACAAGATATAACCATTGATGAGACTCTATACCTCAGCCTACAGTCTGTTGATGGCATCGCCTCTGGTGCACAAGTTACCCTTACCTTTGATGCAACAAATCCCCGAGAAGCTAGAGACTATACCTGGATTGTTAACGCTGTAGGTACCGATGGTACCGAAGAGTCCGCGTTTAACTTAGAGATTATTTCTCCTATTCGTATCACAACCATGGTACCTGCCCTTACAATATTGGGCATAGCTGTGGGCTTTGCTATATTGTACAGTGTTCTTAACAGAGTGTTGATAACCTACTTTGTTGGCTGGGATCAGCATCATGTTATGCGCCGAGAAATTGCAGAGTTCCAAAGAGCTCAAATGGCAGCCGCGCGGGCAAACGATCAAAAACAAATGGAGAAACTTAAACGTAAACAAACTCAAATCAACAGTATGCAAGCGAAAATGATGAAGCCTCAATTACTTCAATTTGGTGTTTCATTTATCCAGCTTGGCTTTTGGTTTTTGGTATTGACCCCCACATTTGGCGGCACCAGTTTGGCGTTTCTGCCCGGCTTTGGCGCTATTCCAGTGTTTTGGCTCTACCCGGCAATATCGATGTTTCTATCCATAACCATGTCACGTATACTTGGTACTATGCCCATAGACGTCTAGTAAACCGATAACTGGTGACCAAAATGGCTGACCCCCAAAAACCCTGTGCTCAATCAAGCAAACCTGTTCTTTGTATTTCTGGCCTAGCGGGCACAGGTAAAAGTACCTTAGCTAAAAAACTTGCCCAAAAATACAATCTACAGTACTACTCTGGCGGGGATGCCCTAAAAGATTTAGCTAAACAAAACGGCTATGACATATCTGTTCAGGGTTGGTGGGAGCGCGATGCTGGCATCAAGTTTCTTAAAGAACGCCTAAGTGACCACAAGTTTGACCGTGCAGTTGATGAAAAACTCTTAGAATACGCTAAACAAGGCAATGTCCTTTTGGACAGTTGGACCATGCCTTGGTTGCTTAAGGGCGGATTTAAAATCTGGCTGGAAGCATCAACTGAAAAACGCGCGACCCGCGTAGCTGAGCGCGACAACATGCCCTTTCTTGAAGCACGTAAAATGTTAGAAGAGAAAGAAAAACGCACCAAAGAAATCTACCAAGAACTCTACGGCTTCACCCTAGGTGAAGACTTGACCCCCTTTGACTTTGTTTTAGATACCGATAACTTGACAGCTGCTCAAGTTTTCGAAGTCTTATGCCACGTTGTTGACAATCTAGTTCTCTCAACAACAACATCAACAACCTCTATTTCCTAATTTTTGCGCTCTCAATACCTCAAGAGCTCAACAATTACTTATGGACAAATAGCGAACATTGGCTGTTGCTGTTGTTGCGTTGCTTGCTTTATTTGGTGCTGATTATTACTGAGTTTGTGTGTGTTTGTTTTTGTGCATTTGTTTATTTGAGGATTATTTTGATGTTTTTCCATTGGTCTTTTGCTAGGGCGAGTGTGCTTTTTGGGCTTCCGTAGAGTGAGTATGCGATGTAGCAGAGGTAGTTGCATTGGGTGCAGTCTTGGTATGTTTTTCGGAGTGTTTTGAATTCGTTACTGTTCCATTGTTTGGGTAGGTCAAAGATGGAGCCGGCAAAGTTGTGGTTGTGGCAGCCTGAGATGCGGCCTAGATGGTCCACAACGAGGAATTGGTTTAGTGCTTGACATTTCCAGATTCGTTCTGCATTTGGTTCATAGAGACTTCGCAGGGTTTGGAGTAGTTTTTTAGTCATCAAAATGTTTGGATTTTTTTTCATCGCTTCGATGAGTTGGTTGCAGAGCTTTACCATGGCCTCTTTGTCTGTTATTATGAATTCGTCATTTGCTTTGCCGATGCGAAAGAGTTGTTTACTATCTACTGAGGTGTCATAGGAGTATAGGCAGAACCACATTGGAATTTTGCGCTCCATGAAATAGTTTGTTATATCCCTGATTTCATAGAGGTTTTTCTGTGAAATGGTTGGTGTAACTGCTACTCTGATGCCTTCTTTTTGTAACACATCCACTGCATGCATTGCATTTTTCAATGCGCCAGGTACTGCTTTTATGGCATCGTTTGTGTTCTCATCTAGACTATCAATGGATATGGCCACAAAATCTACCTTACGCAGGGCATCGATTTTTTTTGTTGCCATACTACCGTTATCGTAGACTGTGGTGAGAAACCGCTCTGAGGCATAATCTAGAATCTCTGCAATATCTGTTCGCAGCAACGGATCGCCGCCTGATATGGTAAGCTCCACAATACCCATATCTTTTAAAATATCCAGCCCTTTTTTTATTTCTGCAGCTGAGAGTTCCTGTTCATCTTGTTCTTTCCAAACATTACATCCTACGCAACGATAGTTACATTTCCTTGTAACTAACCACTGTGCATGATGAGGCTTACCTGACGATAAATAGCGCCCTGCTAAAGATGTTGCTTTTCTTAAACCGGATGTCATTTGCCTCATAGCACCTAATTATGCTAAGATTTATTCAAAGCAGTACTATAAAAACTATAGCAACCTTTCCTTTAATCGACACGCATGCCGCATTACTCAAACAGACATCAATCAAGCTTTATAAAAACTATAGCAGCCTTCCCTTTAATTGACACAACCACACTCTGGTTTGAGGGGGTACTTGGATTGTTGGTTGCCCTTTTTAGGCTAAACTATTTTAGGCTAGAACATCACAGCAACAGCAACACAACACTCACGCCAAGCGGCAACAACAATGCACAACAACCTCCCCATAAACTCTCATGTACCAAAGGTGGACGAGTTGGTAGTTGACTCTGTAGACGTTGTGCTGTTAACCAAAAACAGTCAACGCCTACTACCCCCGTGTCTAGAATCCATCTATGCAAACCTTCCCGTTGCACGGCTCATTGTGGTTGATGGCGGCTCAACCGATCAAACCCTTCCCATCCTCAACAAATTCCACAAAAAATACCACAACATAACCATACTCTTTGATAATGGCACCCGCGCCACTGCGCGCCAAAAAGGCATTGACCATGTAACCACAGAGTGGTTTATGTTTGTAGACAGCGATGTAGTGCTGTGCCGTGACTGGTACAAAAAAGCCCAAAAATACCTTACCCAACCCAACGTTGGTGCCATCTGGGGAACCGAGATCTGGTCAACCCTAAACAACTCCAAAGTATTGCGAATATTTTTAATCATAACCCGCAAAATCTTTGAAGTCCGGGGCGGTACCCATGACACCCTGATTCGCACAAGTACCGTCAAAGACATAAAAATCCCCCCCAATCTGCACATGTTTGAGGACGCCTACATAAAAGACTGGATAACAAACAAAGGCTACCGCGTCATTGCCTGCTACAGTCCATTCTGTCTTCATTACCGACCCGCCTCCGTTTGGACCCTAAAGGGTAGCTTGGGTTTGATTGCTGAGGCCTTTGAATTTGGCAACCTTCGCCTACTCAGTCGCCTCTTTTTAGCCTATGGCTTCTACACTCTATACTCAGTATATCAACTACTCTCCAAATAATTACGGTTAGTTAAGCCGAGAGATTTTTCTTTGACTTGTAACCCTCTTAAAAGGACGTTAATTTCGTACTTGGCGGATGGTTTGTTTATGGCCATATTTTTTCTTCACAACCGTAAACCTAACCAAGCTGTCAGCTGAAACTCGGCTAATTACTTATAACCTGGCTGAGTGTAGCATATTGCAGACGTTTTCGTTAATCATTTGTTGGTGTTGCTTTTGTTGCTTTACTGCTCCTGTGTGTTTTTATGATAATGCCGACTTTTGGAACGGTTAGTGTGTCTGATTCATCGGAAGATATGGGGGTATAAATATGCCTACAATTTTACTGATCCAAACTTTTTATCGAATTTACGGAAAATCATAAACAAAATTATCTGATGGATTCGTAGCTGGAGGCGTGTAGACGTTTAAAGGCGTAGAAGTAGATGTAGTTTTTCCACCAGATCCGATAGCTTTTGATTACGCCCCACTGTTTTAGGCGGCGGCTGGATTCAAACACCGGCGAGGCTAGTACCTTGATTTTGCCTAGTTTTGAGGCATTTATGAGTAATTCGGTGATCTCCATCATACAGAGGGTTTCGTTGAAGCCTCGGATTTTTTCAAAGGTGTCGCGTCTAATGGCCATAATGTCGCCGCGGTTATAGAACCCAATTAAAAACGGCAAAAACGCACAAGCTCTAATAAATGCACAATCTAGCACATAAAATATTTTGGCTGAAACTGATAGTTTTGATTGTCCAATGGGCATAACAAACGAAATCGTTGATACAGCCTTTTTATTTTTAAAAAGGCTGAAAAGATCTATCAACGTATTTCTTTGTAGCAGGGTGTCTGCATCCATAAAAACCAGTATTTGGCCTGAGGCTTTAGCGGCGCCATAGTTACGCGCCTTGGGCAGGCCTTGGGTCGATAGATAATGTACTTTAGAGGTGAATTGACGGGCAATATCGGCGGTGTCTTCGGTGCTGCTATCCACCACAATCAACTCGGTAGTAATTCCCTTTTTTTGGGCTTCTCTTATAGAGCGTTGCAGATGAGCTAAAGTGTTTGCTATGTACTGCTTTTCATTTTTTGTTGCTATGATAATTGATAAATCACACATACCTGTTCCCTGTGGATTTCTTTTGCAGTGCCTCTTTCTCTATATGTGCAGATATTCTGTAGTAGTATATTTGTTTGCTTACTACACTTAAACAAACGCTATCGCCTGTATTAGCGTTTGCTTGTTACTATTTATTTGTTGTTTGTTGGGTTTAGCGTTTGAGTTTTACTCTTGCTGACAGTAGATGTCTGCTAAGGATTAGAAGAAGAAAAGGAGGCGGGGTGGTGTTAATTAACGCCAGTTGATGTTTACTGCTATGTTTTTTGCGTTGTTAAATTTTAGTTGCATGCTTATTCGGCCGGGATTAAACATGTCCATACCCATATCATCTGCAGATAGATTTTTTGCTCCTCCGCTAAGATCGATTGTTTGACTATGTTCACCTTGACTTAGGATCAAAGACATTTCGCCCTCTGCAATATTGCTATCTACTGAGATTTTGTTCAAATCTTGTTGACTCAAATCGCGAAAAATTATGCTATAACCTTGTGCACTCTGAGCAGAAACTGTCCAATGGTCGCTGGTTCGAGTTTCAAACTCCATTGTAAATATGCCCGAGTTGTGATCTACCCCATTATTGACTATATTTACCACAACAATTGCGCCAATCACACTAGCTGCTACTACCGCTATAATTACAACTAACAGCAGTATCTTTAGATTCAGTTTTGACTTTTTCTCCATTTCCCTCTGCATCCTCTTTTTATTACATACATCAAACAGGCGCTATATGGTGTTATTTACTTTGTTCTTATTTTTTGATTGGTCGATGGAAGATAGTTGGTTTTGGGCCGCTATGTTCTTAGGCGTGGGTTATGCAGAATCCTTGAAGGTTAAGTTATGTCTAAAGCAAAAGTTGGTGTTTCAATGTTTTATTGTGTGGGTGACTCTTTTAACCGTATGGTTAAGCGTCTGGGTACCCAAGAGACCAAGCACATCGAAATCTTTGATGACGCAACCCATGATTTAAACAAAGCCCGCATTATCCAACTAAGAGAAGCCGCCAAATCTTATGGCCTAACTTATTCTGTTCATGCTCCCTTCTCAGACATAAACATAGGTTCAATAATAAAACCAATGCTCAACGCCTCTCTTAAACGTCTCAAACAGTCCCTTATCAATGCCAGCGCCATAGATGCCAAAATGTGGGTTTTTCACCCTGCCCAGCGCACAGGTATTGGTCAATTCTATCCCGATGCAGATTTCAAAACTATGTGCCAAAGCATCGAGCAGCTCTACACGCAAGCCGAAGAGATAGGTGTTAACATTTCTTTGGAGAATATGCCTGGAAAATACTGGTTTTTAATGAGCACCCCTGAAGAATTCCGTCGAATGTATAGAGAAACCAATTTACCTATCGGCATAACTCTGGATTTGGGGCACGCTAACTTGGAGGGTCAAGTTCAGCCCTTTATCAATGAACTTGCCGACAAAATTGTACATATTCATGCCAGCAACAACTATGGCAATGACGATCAACACAATGGAGTTGATGAGGGTACCATTGATTTTGTTTCGTTCACCGAGAATCTCAAAAAAATTGGTTATGATAAAACCGTTATTGTAGAATCTATAACCAACGTCTCCCAAAGTATTGCCCGACTAAAGCGTCTCCTCGCTTAGGGGCAACTCGAGACTCATATAATCCTCTGCTATGATGCTGTTTGGGAACACTTTTTTTGCCTGCTCCAAAAGCATATTTCCATCTGAGTAGCGGGCGCTTATATGTGACAGAACTAGACATTTAGCTTGAGCCGTTTTTGCCTGCTCAGCAGCTTGACTAGCTGTTGAGTGTCCATCGGTGTCAGCTTTCTCTTTTAGAGCATCATCAAAGGTTGCATCATGAATAACCAAATCCGCATTACATGCAAACTCGCCAAACGCCGCAAAAGGTTTGGTATCGCCAGTATAGATGATTTTTCTACCCTGCCGCATAGGACCCATCACATCATTTGGTTTAACAACGGCTCCATTTGGAGCTGTGATCTCTTGGCCACTTTGGAGCTTAGACCATAACTCACCAGCCGCAATTCCATGTGCCAATGCTTTATTGGGATAGAATCTGCCCGGTCGCGGCTTTTCTATAAAAGCAAAACAATAACCCTCAACAGTATGATTTGACCTTACGACCCTGACCTGATATTGCTCCTGATCACAAATAATGCTCTCAGAGCAGATTTCATGGATCTCTACCGGATAGGTTAAACCAAAATTAAGCGTTTCTTTGATACAAACTATAAATTTTTGGAGTCCAGCGGGGCCGTAAACTTGTAGTGGCTCTTTGCGACCCATAAGAGCCATGGTTTGAAGTAGCCCCGGCAAGCCTAACACATGATCACCATGGAGATGGCTTATGAAAATTTTCATTCGGCAATGAAAACTAACTTTGGTTGCTATCATTTGATGCTGTACGTTTTCGCCGCAATCAAACATCCACTGTTCAGAAGAACCCTGTACAACCACACAGGGCAAGCTCCGCTTCAATGTAGGGACACTGCCGCTTGTTCCTAAGAACACAACCTGTATACTCATAGAGACCCTTCTTTGAACACACTATTTTCATGCCGACTTGTGACCTTGACAGCTATCTATCAATGCGATTGGCCGCCAATCATACATCACACTACTGCTCTGTTATAGATGCCGTACTCTTATTTGTGTACCCTGGATTGTTGCTAGATTAGACGATATATACTGTGTGTTTTGTTTCTCTTGGTTGTTGCCAAGTTTCTGATTAACTGTGTATTGTTATGCTTTTTTGTAGACGACTATTTCTCTTGTTAGTGATCTGTGAATGTACACTGTGTGTGCTTCTAATTTTTTGAATCCCAGGTTTTCTGCATATCCTCCAATTTCTTGGGATAGGTGTTCGATTTCTCCTGTTTGTTTTAGCTTTATAGGTAGTGCAATACAGATTCTTTGCTCTGTGCTTAGCAGGGAGTGTAGTGCGGTCATTACGTCTTTGACTAGTTGCATGGTTGTTGCTTTTAGTGTGCTTGATGAGCGGCCATAGGGTGGGTCTGTTACGACTGCATCAACTTTGCACAGTGGGATTTTGCGTGAATCTCCCCAGATTAGTCCCTCGGCGGCGATGCCAAAGTGTGCGAGGTTTTTTTTGGTGCCCAAAATCATTCGCTTTTGGGCATCTACTCCGACTGCGCGGCAGCCGATAAATGTGGCCTCTATAAGTGAGGTGCCGGTTCCACAGAACGGGTCTAGCAGTATTGACTCGGTTTTGGCTTGTGCCAAGTTTACCATGCAGCGTGCCATTTTTGATGGCATAGCTGAGGGATGAAAGAATGGTTTTTTGCGGGGTCGCCGTTCCGAAAAAGTTTTTGAGGTGATATCGGTGAGTTTTAAACCCAAGAGTAGTTTATCGTTGGTGATTATACCTATGATGGTTTTGTCGGGATTTTTAAGGTTGACTGTGGCGCCGGGGGTTTGGCTTAAAATTTGTTTGCCTAGTTTGATCTCAAGGGTCATGGTGTTGAGTTCGCTGTCTGCATAATTTTTAATACGGTTAATCCGGACTGCAAAACTTTCGCCGTTTTTTAGAATGGGGGTGAAGTCGGTTTGGGTGGTGGTGTTGAGTATGGATTCATAGTTGGCGTCTGCAACTAAGAGTTCTTGGGCTGCAACCCGTGTGTAGGCTGAGCGGATTTGAACGGCTTTAACGCTCTCTATGTTGGCTTCTAGGCGCAGAACTTGGTCGAGTGTTTGGATGTTTGTGGCGGGGTAGCCTTCGGCTTCTAGGATGGCTCTGGCTTCTGCGGCTGGCAGGGTGGGGTTTTCGCCTGAGAGTAGAAAGAAAAGAGGGACCACTAAACTGCGTCCTTGAGTGTTTGACTAATAAGCGGTGCTAGTGAGACTTTGCTTACTGCGCCTGGAACGCTATCGGTGCCTATGATCTCTTCAACTCCTGCGTCTAGGATGCGTTTTTGTGCATCGCCTATGAGTAGGCCGTGGACGCATCCGCAAAAGATGTGTGCGGCGCCTTGTTCTTTTAGGATTTTTGCTGCTCCCACAATGGTGCCGCCGGTACTTATGATATCATCTAATATGATAACGGTTTGATCTTTCACGTTTAGTCCCTCTGCGGTTTGTAGGGTTTGGCCGGTGTGTCGGTCTCGGGTTTTGCTTAGGTGTCCTGCGTCGCCGCCTAAAACTGTTTGAGCTTGCTGAGCGATATACATTGCGCCTTTGTCAGGGGCTAGGGCGTATGCGTGTTTGTGGCCTTTTTTAACAAAATAGTCTGCTATAAGTCCAATGGCGCTAATCGATTTTGCTCGAAAAGCAAACTGGGCTAGGGTCTGTTCGGAGTGAATGTTAACGGTGAGTAACTCATCAATACCTGCGGCTTTTAGCATGCGGGCTAGGGTTTCAATACTTATCCCCTCGCCTGTGAGAAATATTTTATCTTGGCGGGCATAGGCCAAATAGGGCACCACTGCGCTAACACTTGTTGCTCCCTCACGCTTAGCACAATCGGCCAAAAATGCGAGTTGCAGAAGCCGTCCATCTTGTGCTGGGGGACAAGTCGTTTGGATAATGGCTACTTTTTCACCTGTTACATCCCCCTCGAGGCGGACATAGGATTCGCCATCCGGAAAAATTTTTGAAACCACTGGCACAATTGAAATACCGCTCTGAGCTGAAACGGTCTCCGCAAGAGTTGTTGATGCGGGACCTGAGATAATCTTCATAGTTAGTCCTCTCTGTGTAAAATATCGCTTCAGGTTTTAAGCCTTATCCACCCGGCTTTCTGTTTGGCCTTAGATATGATGCATTATTGTTGATTCCTTAGCAAATTTGTGTGTGGGATAGCATAAGATTATATCTTAATTTGTGACTACGCCTATGGTACTTATGAAAACGGCCCAGATACTTGGTGAAATGCAACAGGCCCTGCGCGAAGCTGAGGGTCTATTTCACAGCGGCGACTATACGGGTTCAGCTGAATGCTACACTAAAGCCATAGAGCTTAGTAGCTCTCTACCAAATGATACAACCTTTGATCGCTCCCGCTTTGAGGCTTCCTGTCAAGCAGGTCTATCTGCAGTGTTTGGACGCCTAGATCGCCCGTTTGAGAGTTTTGCCGCAGCCAACAAGGCGTTGCTCTTCTATGAGGCCAATGGCGAGCGCTATCCCGCTGACATCGGCCGCTGGCTTATGGCTATTGTCAATCAGGGAACCTCCTTGGCAGCGTTTCACTGTTTTGACGATGCCCAAGCCGCGTTTATGCGAGCCAAAGAACTCTTTATAAGCAAAGGCCTAAACACCCCCCAAAATAGCGCATGGCTAGCTATGGTCGAGGGCAACCTTGCCACTCTTGCCGCTCACCTAGCCAAGGTGTCTGAGTGATTATGAATACCTGGCGTTATCTCCCCCTCTCAACTAACTCAGCGGCCCAAAACCTGGCAATCGATGAAGCCATTCTAAATGCATGTATCGCCGAAAAAGCTCCCAACACCCTACGTTTCTATCGCTGGCAACCCTCTGCGGTGAGTATAGGCCGAAACCAAACCCTCCAAACCGAGGTCTACACCGATACGGCGGCTTCTTTGGGGGTGGATGTGGTTAGGCGTATAAGCGGCGGCGGCACAGTTTACCACGATTTTGAAGGCGAAATAACCTACAGCATCATAGCCAAAGTCTCCGAGCTAGGCACAACCGATCCCACTACAATCTACACCAAAATCTATGGTGCTCTAAGCGATGCTTTGCGCCTTATGGGCATACCTGCCGATTACAGTAGCGGCGATGCCAAAAACTGCCCCAACCTCACAGTTTTGGGCAAAAAAATCAGCGGCAGCAGTCAAATCATTAGCCGCGGCGTCGTTCTACAACACGGAACACTTCTAGTAAACCTTGATTTACCCCAAATGTTTCGTGTACTTCAACTAAGAGACGTTAGCTGCACCCAAGCTGCCGATATAGCTAAACATAAACTCACAAGCATCCAAACCGAGCTGGGACACAAAATCAGCCCCTCAACGGTTGCCACTGCTCTCGCTCAAGGGTTTAAAGCGATACTAAAAATACAACTCCAAGAAGACAACCTAAGTCCAGAGGAAAAAGTAGAGGCGGAAAAACTCGAAGAAAAATACCGCTCAACCAATTGGTTGCTAAACCAACACTAAACCTAACTTTTTGTTTTATACCATCTTATGCCCTGAGCGGTATCTTCAAGCGCAATACCCATTGCTTTGAGTTGATCTCGAATTGTATCAGCTTCTTTCCAGTTCTTGGCTTTGCGAGCCTCTTCACGCTTATGCACCAAGGCATCAATATCGTCTGAGAGCGCTTCAGTGGGTTCAACCTTGCCAATAACCCCTAAAACCGTATCTAGCTGCATTATGGTCTCTGTGGCTTTTGCGGCTTCTGGTTTATTAACCAAGTTGGCATCAAGCAGACTGTTAAATTCGCGCACAAACTCAAACAGACCCGCAAGCGCAATGGCTATGTTTAGATCATCATTCATAGCATTGCTAAACTGTTCTTGAAGTATGCCCATCAGTTCGGTGGGTTTGGCGGGGTCGGCTGTTTGGGTTTGTACTTCTTGGAGGCGGCGCACAAAGGTTCTAAGGCGCTCTATGGTGGTGGTGGCGGATTGGAGTCCTTCGAGGGTAAAGTTGAATTGTTGGCGGTAGTGGGTGGATATGAGCAGGTAGCGGATTGCACTTGGGTCATATCCCTTGGCTAGGAGGTCTCGAAGGGTGTAAAAGTTGCCTAGGCGTTTGCTCATTTTTTTACCCTCGACTTGGAGGTGTTCGTTGTGCATCCAGTAGTCTACGAATTTTTTGCCTGTGGCGGCTTCGGATTGGGCGATTTCGTTTTCGTGGTGGGGGAACATGTTGTCGATGCCGCCACAGTGGATGTCAAATGTTGCGCCTAGATATTTCATGCTCATAGCTGAGCATTCGATGTGCCAGCCGGGTCGGCCTTTGCCTAGTTCGGTTTCCCAGTACACTTCTCCGTCTTGGGGGGTCCAGGCTTTCCAGAGGGCAAAGTCTTGTGCTTCTTCTTTGGTGTATTCGTCTTGGCTGACGCGTGCACCTGCTTTGAGTTCGCCAACTTTTAGGTGGGATAGTTTGCCGTAGTCGGGGAATTTGGCGACTGAGAAGTAGATGGATTGATCTTCGCCTCGGTAGGCAATGTTTTTGCTTAGTAGTGTTTTGATTAGTGTGATCATTTCGGGGATGTGATCGGTTGCTTTGGGGTAGCAGTCAGCGGGTTGGATGTTTAGGGTTTTTATATCTTCAAAGAAGGCGTTTATGTAGAATTCTGTGAATTGTTGGAGGCTTTGGTTTTTGGCTTGGCTGCCTTTGATGGTTTTGTCATCTATGTCGGTTAGGTTCATGATGTGTGTGACTTTGTATTGGTGGTATTTGAGCCACCGTTTGAGGAGATCTTCAAAGAGAAAGGCGCGAAAGTTGCCGATGTGGGCATAGTCATAGACTGTTGGGCCGCAGGTGTAGAGTTTGACTTCTCCGGGGGTTTGGGGGGTTAATTCTTGTTTTGTGCGTGTTAGGGTGTTAAAAACGCAAAGTACCGATGAATTCGTAGTTGTAGTAGGAGTAGGGGGAGTGGTTGTCATGTTGTGTCTTGTGTTAAGTAGCTGTGGAAATTATTTAAGCGTTCAGCGGTGGGAGCGGGGTTGTGTTTATGTGTTGAACAGTTGTGTGGGATTTGTGGGTTGTTTGACGGGGGGTGGGTTGTTTTTGTGGGTTTGTGTTGCGGTGTTGGTATGCATTTTGTGGGTTAAAAAAATTTAAAGCAATGTAAAACTTGGGGGTTTTGGTTTTTTTGCAAGGAAATGCTTGTTGGTGGTCATTGTTGATGTATTGGGTTTAATTTGGGTGTTGAGTGGGGTTGTATGTGGCTGTTTAGTAATTGTGGTTTTAGTTATAGAGGTTGTTTGCTATCTTGCCATATATTTGAGCGCTGGATTTGGCTATACCCTGCTTTTTAATACTGTTGATGTTTTAAGCATGTAAAAAATATTGTATAGTGTTATTGTTTGCTATGTGATTTGTGTTGGTGTGTTTTGGAAAAGTTATATAAACTGTGAGTTTGTAGAAGACAAGAGTGTTAAATATGCGAGTGGGTCTTTTTGGATTTGGAAGAGCAGGGAAAGACGTTGCAACAGTTTTGTTGCAAAGCGACGAAGCTGATCTCTGCTGGGTCGTTAGAAAAACAACAAACCTTCAACATCGTTCCGTTCCAGAATTTCTAGGTATCACAGACGACAACCAAGGCTTAATCTTCACCAAAGACGAATACACGCCCGCACAACTCTTTGACACTCACCCAGTCGATGCCATAATAGATTTCTCCTCAGCCGATGCTATACTAACCTACGGCGACGAAGCCGCAAAACGAGGCATATGCATCGTAACTGCCATATCATCCTACCCCCAAACAACAATCAACTACATAGCAAGCCTAGCAGACAAAACCCGTATCCTCTGGTCACCAAACATCACCATAGGCATCAACTTTCTAATCCTAGCCGCAAAAATCCTAAAAACCATAGCCCCCTACACAGACATCGAACTAATCGAAGAACACTTCAAAACCAAAAAAGAAGTCTCCGGTACCGCACTAAAAATAGCCCAAACCCTAAACCTCTCAGACACCGACATCAAATCCGTACGAGCAGGCGGCATCATAGGCCGACACGAAATCATCTTCGGGTTCCCCCACCAAACCGTTAGACTAATCCACGAATCCATATCCCGCGAAGCATTCGGCAACGGCGCCCTATTTGCAACCCAAAGCCTAATCGACCGAAAAAACGGCCTCTACAACATGGAAGACCTCCTAATACCCTACTTCACCCTCAAATAACCAACCTGCACTTTTCTAACTACACTAACACAACCAAACATATGCTTCATTAATTGTTCATGCTAAGATCTAAACACTAATACTCCAACCTGCAATCACCCAAACTACTCCACCAGCCATTTAGCTATTTTTAACATCTTTTACTTTCGATTTGCCGTGTACCCTCAATTTGAACTAAACTCAAAATATTTCCAAAGCATGCGACGTAAATCTTTTACATCTGCAACTGCATCTGTTGCTGAAGGCATGGTTCAACAAAAAATTAAACAAAAACTTGGAGCTAAATTCTAGTATCCCTGTTTGTTTTTTGTGTTGGCGTAAATTACATATCTGTGCCGAACTGTATCTATGTGGTGGGTGGAATGAGAACGATCTTTAGTGCCTTCCTGTTTGTTCTGTTGGTTGGTACATTGGTTTTTGCAGGTCTAGGCTGTATGGGTGAAGTGCAGGCTCAGAGTGCAAAGAAACCAGCCATACCCGAGTTCACAGTAAAATATGTAAATCACCCCATCCACTATCCACCCGTTGCCACTACTAGCCCCTATACCGGTGAAACAACCATAACAAACCCAGGCGGCACATATGACCACTGGGTAATTGAAGTCACCGTTAAAAATCAAAAGTTTACCTCCACCAAAGATTCAAGCGGCAACTGGACACAGCTATTCTACACTGTAGGCTATAAGGGACGATTTGAAGATGAATGGCAAACTCAGCCTGGAAGTCCCTCAAGCGGTTATATACCCGCTTCCAAATCCGACACTACTGTGATAGAGTTACCTTCTTGGTTCTTATCACAAGTTCCCAATGGCGGCATGATTGATATCAAGGTTCAAGCATTGATCGGCACCCAATACTCACAGGAAATAAACATGCCCTGGACTACCAATTGGCACACTTTCCAGGGCGAAATGGGCGATTGGAGCAACATACAAACGATAACAATCAATCATGATACCATAATCCCGACACAACCCCCCACCACATCCCAAGACCCCTCTCTCCAAACTCCCGATGCAACTTCTGGTGAGGCGAATAATAAGTTAGAGCTACCGTTTGATTTGGATTGGAGGGTTGTGAGTATTGTTTTGTTTGTGGGTGTGGTGGTTTTTGCTTGTGCATTTGTGTATGAGCGAAAAAAAGTTTCATCAACACAACAAAAAGATCCAAACTGATGGCCTTAATCGGTCCTTTAGAATTTAACCTGATTTATTGTTCTGCCACGGTGAGTTGGGTGTTGAGGTGCTATATGTTGTCAGTGTGTTGATGATGAAAGAATCTTTATTAAATGCAGTCTGGGTACATTGGGAACACGGGAACCGGAAACATCTGGGAATAGAAACCGTTGAAATAAATCAGTTGCGGGCGAGTAGCTCAGTACGGATAGAGCATCAGCCTTCTAAGCTGAGGGTCGAGGGTTCAAATCCCTCCCCGTCCGCCATTTTTATTTGCAAATTTTTGCTAGACTTTCTCTTTATTGCTCGGTGATTGATCAGTCTGTGCTGTGATATTTGGTGTCTTTGTGGTTCTTTGCTTTTTCTTAATTGTGGTTTGTTGTTTATTTTTGTCTGGGGTTTGTGTGATGGTGTAAATGGTTAACTGTGCGCTGACATTTGATTTAGAGATTGTCAAAAGATAAACTTTTGTATTATAGTTGATGGTTTTTATTTTTATGTATTTGGTTAATTGTTGTGGTGATGCAGTCACATAAATTAAATATGCTGTTTTTGTTCTGAAACAGCTATCAAGGAGAAATTTTGATGGCTAAAATTCAAAAATCTTTAGCTTTGACAGTGCTGATGTCGCTGCTGGTGTTAGCCGCATTTACTGCCGCAAACTTGTTTGTTCAAAGCCAAGACGTTCCAACGCCTCTGCCCACCGAACATCCGACTTCTGAACCTACCGGAACTCATCACCCAACCTCTAGTCCCACTGGAACCCACAACCCCACCGCCTCTCCCACACCAAACCAAACCCATGCTGGGTCTCCAACTCCAACAATGACAACCCCCACAGCATCCCCTACAACTGGAATAGGCGGAGTTAATTGGAATATGTGGGGCTGGCTAATCGGTGGACTAGTCGCACTGCTGGCCATATTAATAATTGCCTGGGCTGTTTATCGCGGTCGCCATAACCGGTATCACCACCCAAATCAAGACATCCACGGCCACACCAACCCCGAACAAGCACACCAAAGACAAACATACACAACCGAAGAAAAACGACAACCCTACACAACACAAAATACCCAACGAACCTACTCAGACGACCTAAACCGCCGCCCCCAAGACACAATTGAAAAACGCACCACCACAGAAACTGACCGCATCAAATCATCCATAGACGACACTACCCGACACCAAACAAACGATATCGATAAACGTCTCTTCCCCGAAGACACCGAAAACACCTAACATATCTCACCAACAACAAAGATCAAAAACAAGAGGCTTCACAAGTAAGCCCCCTTTTCTTTTGTTAAAACAAGATATCTGTTCTATTTTCTCACTCAGACTTCTTATTACCTTAATTTTTGAATGCCTGCATTGAGGTATTGCCAAGTTTTATTTAACTCACAGTTTACTCCGAAATAAATTAAAGGCGTACCGTTGTGATGTACTGTTTATAGAGGATACCTTGGGGTTACGGTGGATTTGAAAAAAATCTCGTTATTGGCTCTGTTATTGCTCTTTATTCTAAGCGGAGGCTTATTTATTGAGCTATTTAGTGATTCTGTTTTAGTCTCGGGAGCTGTTGGTAATTCTTGGACGCCGATGGCTCCTATGAATCAAGCCAGAGGACATTTAGGTGTTGTTGCTTTGGATGACAAAATTTATGCTATTGGCGGCAGTCTTACATTTTTTGCCTCAAAGGATAGTACTGTGGATACCAATGAATGCTATGATCCATCATCCAATACATGGGTCACTTTGACTTCTATGCCTACCCCAAGAACTGATTTTGCTATAGCCGCTTGTGACGGCAAAATTTACTGCATAGGCGGATATACTTATGATAAAACGGGGATGCAGGTTTTTAGTGTGGTAAATGAGGTTTATGATATAGCTTCGGATAGTTGGAGCACAAAAGCCGCTTTTCCAGTTAGTAAAGCCGGGTTGTCAGCACAAGCGGCTGAGGGACAAATTTTTGTTCTAGGAGCTGACGATAATACTTTATTTGTGTATAATCCTGCTTCTGATGTGTGGACTGAAAAGAACAGCAGGCCTATTTTTGACAGTAATCTTGTTCCAGTTTTGGTGGATGACCGACTAATGTCTGTTGGTCTTTTTTGCAACACTACAGATGATGATGTAGTGACAAGTGAATATAAAGTTCTACTTATTGATGGATCGCGCGAAGGTAAAGCGGAACCTGCCCTTTCCAAGTCTGCTTTTGTTGCGGGGGTATCCTTAAGACGCGTCTATATTTTTTTGGCAGACGAACAAAATGAGGGTACTTTGGCTTACGAAACTACTGGTAGTAATACTTGGACAAAGGGTGTAGCAATGCCTACACGTCGCACATATTCCGGTGTTGGTGTGGTTAATGATATTTTTTATGTAATCGGCGGTTTTGATGCCACAGATAGAGCTCCCTTAGATGTAAATGAGCAGTATATGCCCATTGGCCATCGCGACACCGTAGTAGTCTACCGTTCAGGATCCCCTTTAGGTAACCTATTTCTTGTAGCTATGTGGATTAGAGTGGCTGTAGTCGTTGTTGTAGCTGTATCTTTACCGTTCTTTTTAAAAAACAAAGAAAAACAGAAAGAACAAAACCAATAACCCTCTACAACCCTCTAACCTATTGCTATTTTCACCTTTTATTTCTCTTTGGTTGTGTCTTATCTTTCTCTCTTTTTGTAGCGTAGCCTTTGCTTGTAGCGTTGTTGTGACCGGTTGTATTCTTGCATAATCCTTTGCATTAGTGTGTTTGATGTTTGCAAAGCCTTAAAATCTCGAGTGTTAACTAGAACGGGAACTTCCATGTCTGATGAATTTGAATACAAACAGGTTATTGTCTTTCGTATGGATTTGCAGATGGGCAAAGGTAAAATTGCCGCACAAGCCGGACATGCTGCTATCTCCGCCGCACAGGATGCTTATGTACATCACAAGAAATGGTGGGACGCTTGGCTGTTTGAGGGACAAAAAAAAGTCGCCCTAAAAGTTCCCACCGAAAAAGAACTTTGCGAACTTGAAGAAGCCGCAGAAGATTTAGGCTTACCCCATGCCTTGATTGTTGATCGCGGTCTAACCCAAATCCCCGAAGGCTCCATCACCTGTCTTGGCATCGGCCCCGCCCCAGCCCAAAAAATTGATCGATTAACCGGGCAGCTCAAACTATTGTAGGTAAGTTCTTTGAGTGCTCCCGAGCTTGACAAACTCTTAGGTATGGAGGTCTACGCCACAAAAACCTCTGGCATAGGCGGAACCATCAAAACAACTGCCGACGATTTCGTCGTAGAAGAACTCTTAGTCGATGGCTCCCAAGCCAGCATAACCGGTGCTGTTCCAAGCAAAGTTTTGGGCTCCACTCCAACACAATGCCAACGCTATCTGCTCTGTAGTCTTGTCAAGCGTAACTGGGACACCTTTACCGCCATTAAAAACCTCGCCAAGGCTCTAAATATAGACCAAACCCGCATACAATTCGCAGGGATAAAAGATGCTAAAGCCCTAACAGCTCAACACATCTCTATAGAAAATATCCCACTTGAAGATACCATCCAACTCGAGCTTAAAGATGCCCAAGTACACCCCATCGGTTATGTACGCGAAATGCTCTCCCTATTCTACCTGCTAGGCAACAATTTCACCATAACCATCAAAAACCTAACCATACCCCAAGCAGAGGTTGAGCAACAAATCGAACAAACCATCCAAGAACTAACCTCCATAGGCGGTATTCCAAACTTTTTTGGACATCAACGCTTCGGCACCATCCGCCCCATAACCCATCTGGTCGGCAAAGCCCTAATAGAGGGCAAAATCGAAGAAGCCGCCATGACTTTTCTAGCAAAACCCAGCCCCGATGAACACCCCCAATCCCGCCAAGCCCGCCAAGAATTACAAGAAACAAGCGATTTCAAACAAGCAGCCCAAACTTTCCCTAGACAACTCCGCTATGAAAAACTCATGCTCAACCATCTAGCAGAAAACCCCCAAGATTTCACCGGAGCCTTCAAACGCCTACCCCCAAAACTCCAAGCCCTCTTTGTTCAGGCCCATCAGTCCTATCTGTTTAACCGCTTTCTTAGCGGACGCATCGAACACGGCCTCCCCCTAAACACCGCCCAAGAAGGCGACTTTGTGGTCGGCATTGAGCGAACAGGCCTACCCTTGACAACCGCAGAAAAACTCGTCACCGTCCAAAACATCAATCAGATAAATGAAGCACTCAAAGCAGGTAAAATGCGCGTAGCTTTGCCGCTTTGGGGCTTTAAACAGAAACTCTCAAACGGCATCATGGGTGAAATCGAACAAGAAATCCTAAAAGAAGAAGGTATCAAACCCGAGAGCCTGCAGTCTAATCCTCTGTCTCGGATAAGCGGCAAAGGAAGCTTGCGGACAACCACAACACCCCTAAAAAACTTCACCCTGCAAAACACAAACAACCCCAACTCAACAACCCTTAGTTTTATGCTCCTGCGCGGATGCTATGCCACAATACCTCTTAGAGAAATCATTAAACCCTTCGACCCACTCCACGCAGGCTTCTAAACACCTCAAAATCCGGTTTTGCTTATCCATTCACAACTCTCGTTATCCACACGTTTAGGAGATAGTGTTCTTGATTAGTATTTTGCAAATTTGTTTATTCTTGTTTTTTGAAATAAAAATTTGAAACAGCTACTATGATGCAGATAATTAATGTTATAAGTCCAATGAGGTATATTGGTGTCTTAGTTGGATTGGTCTGGTTGCTGAAAATTAGTGGTCCGCTTGTATAGCTTATGTCAAAGTTGTTGTAGCCCTGATTGAAAGGCAACGTCCAAACGACATTATCGCTTATTTGGGCGTGGTATATTTCATCGTGTTCTGGGTTTCTATCATATGCTGCTGAGGCTTGGTTATCGGAGAATACCATTCCGTCCAAAATATAGAGCTCTTCCAAAAATGTTGCATAAATTCCGCCGCCGCTGTGTGATGCTGTGTTGTTAGAGATTACACCGTCAGATAACTGCACTCTGCCGTTATTGGTGTACATGCCGCCACCATTTGGAGCCCTGTTGCCTGCGATTACTCCGCCAGTCATCTCAAAGTTACCGCCGTCAAACCAGACGCCTCCGCCTCCTGAGCCAGTGTTTGTGGCGGCGTTGTTGGTTATTTCGCCGCTAGACATGAAAAAGTAGCTGTTCCAGTTGTACACACCACCACCGCTGTCTGCGGTGTTGCCTGAAATCACCCCGTTAAATAAATTAAAAGTGCTGCCATGACTATTTTGTACGCCGCCGCCATCTGTTCTTGCGATGTTGTTGGTTATTTCGCCGCCAGACATAGTGAAGATCGTTTCTCTGTTAGAGTTACTTACCCCTCCTCCTGCTTCTGCAGTGTTGTCTGAAATTTTGCCGCCCGATAAGTTGACGTTGCCTTGGTTGCATATACCTCCGCCTGTTTCTGTGGCGGTATTATCTGAAATTTTGCCACCCGACATAATGAAGCTACCCAAGTTGTGTACGCCGCCATGGTTAGATGTGTTATTTGAGATCTCACCATCAGTCAACCTGAGTATGCTGTCAAAATTAACATCTACTCCCCTTCCATAATCACCTTCATTGTGGGTTACAATGATGCCATCAAGTTTTAGTACCCCACCGCTCTCAACAGTAATCGTGCTTACATCACTAACACCAAACAACCTGAAAAATTTAACTCCACTCTCTTTTGCTAACTCTGTGTTACTTCTCAAAGTAACCTCTGTACGGGGAAAAATAGCAAGAGTTGTCTCAGTCAGGTAAATGTCTTTGTCAAAAACAATAATGCTAACAGATGTCTCCCATGCTTCATTAACCGCATTTCTGAGTTCAGTCTCAGTTCCAACGTGTTTTTCCCTTTCCCGAGAAAGGGTTTGAGCGTCTGTTGTTGGTGCATAAATAAATAAAGAAAAAACCAGCAACATAAGTAGTAAAGAAACAATACTTAACTTCCTGTGATAAATCCCATTTTTGGGTTTGATGTTTGCGGTTATCCAGATAACCCCCGTATACCTATTGAAAAGCCCGTATGTATTTAACTATTACACAATTTTATGTTGTTCAGCTTACGCAAAGAAATAGTATTCACCCGTTTTTTGATTTTGGATAACAAAAATGAGTTGGCCAAAAACTGGCTTGTTTTCAACTTTGTTTATTTAATCGCAGTTTGGTCTGTGTGGTGGTTTTTGGGTTAGTAGTAGTCTGTTAGGGTTTTGTTTTCAGGTGTATAATCCATAACGCCTAGCATGTAGGTGGGGTGTTTTTCTAGTTCTATGTCGCTTGTGTATTGTGTTTTTGTGTGGCGAAGGATTATGTCTGTTTTTGCTGTGGTTATTTCTTGTAGGGTTCTGGTTCTTGCGTTGTTTTCGTGGGGGAGGTTTGTTGCAATTATAATTATGCCCTGCTTTTTTGCAAAGTTGGAGAGGTGGTTTATGATTTGATTGTAGGCGGCTCTTGCTTCGTGATCATCAATATTTGCAGTTAAGAAAGGACACATAAGATCAGAAATTACTACGAGTTTGGCTTTTGAGGTTTTTATGATTTGTTCAAGTTCATCTATTATGAGCCAATGCAATCGGTAAGCGGTGTAGGCTCGCAACGTTTGGATTTGCTCTAATGCGTTTTGGGATTTGAGTTGTTGGTGTTCGACGGTTTGACAAATAGCGGGCAGAGTGGCGCTGTTTGCGGCGTCGATAAAGACTACTTTGCTTTCTAACCCGCCTTGTTCTGCTGGCAGGCTGGCTCGAAGGCAAAGTTGGGCCATTATGCTTGTTATGTTTTGAGAACCATACAGGACGGCAAAGTCTCCTGCTTGGAATGCTGGGAAAAGCTCATCTATCTGGGGAATGTCAAATGTTAAGCGTAGTTTAGTTGTTGTTTGTGGTCTTGTTTGGAGCATCAGTTTTTGTATGGTTACTAGTTTTTGCATCACACTTCACAAAACCCGTTACGGCTGTTTTATCTATTTAAAGCATCGAAGAAACAACCTTTTCAAACAGGGGAGGGGTCTCTGAAAGTGAATGCTGACCTATCATGGTTTTGTTCCAGTTTACTTTTCACTATACAACTACAACACTCAACCTGTTAGATTTATCGATTAACTGCTTTTTGCCTTAGTATTTGGTTAAAAACATCAAATTTATCTGGGTAATGCTGATAAAGAAGTGAGTAGTTCTATTATTTGTAGAGGTTTTTGTTTTGGTGCATCAAAGTGAGCAGCCGTCGGCCTGTGTTATTCCTGTGCATCGTCCCAGTTTGCGGGAGTTTGTTTTCTTTTTTTCATGTGGGTTTTTGGTCAGTATTCCTTTTACACTTTTTTTTGCTCAGATCTACCCTTATCTGCCCAGTTTATTGGTGGTTGCTGTTTTAGCGCCGTTTATTGAAGAGTTGGCTAAGGTTTTTCCTCTGTTTTATAGGCATGGTGAAACTGAACGCTCGATTGTAACGCTTGGGCTTCTTATCGGTTTGGGGTTTGGTATCGCCGAGTTTGTGCTCTATGTTTTTGTCTTGGGGGTAAATCCCATAGTGAGGGTTGGCGGGTTGATTTTTCATGCTTCCAGTGCGGCTATAACGTCTTATGGGATAGCTAAGAAGAATGTTTTGCCCTACTATCTGCTTGCCGTTAGTTTGCATGGTATTAACAACTTTTTTGCCGCAATATCTGCGAGTTTTTTGGCGGGGGTTGTGGGGTTGCTTGTTTTGGTGGTTGTTTATTGGTTTGCTTGGCGGGTTTGGCATAGGGCCTCGCGGGATCGGATGGTGAGTTAACCTATTTTGTCGGTTAGTGCTAGGGCTTTGACTCGGTTTACTCCATCGATTTCTTTTGTTATGAATTCTGCGACGCTTTGGGGTACAAATTCTCTCCAGTTGTCGTCGCGTATCATTTTTTCTCGCACTATGGTGGACATGTAGACTTTTCGGTCGAAAAATGGTATGTCTATGACGTGGTAGCCTGATTCCATAAAGAGTCTTCGGGTGAGGGGTTCGTTTGTGAAGACGATGTTGAATTTTGGTGTGTAACCCTCTACTGCGCTGACCCAGAGCATGTGCAGGTGGACATCGGGAACGGGTACTATCCAGAGTTTGCTTTCATCGAGGTTTGCTTCTGTGACTGCGCGTTGAATCATGACTAGTCTTTCTCCTGCGGTGAAGGGGTTGCGGCTGTTGTGGCTGTACTGGGCGCTGCCGATAACAACGATTAGTTCATCTACGGTTTGGAGTGCGTTTTGTATGGCGCATAAATGTCCTTTGTGGAAGGGTTGAAATCTGCCGACGTAGAGACCTCGATTAACCACGATAATATTCCCTGTCTTGGTTGCGTTTGGATGCATTTATGATTTGCGTATATGCTACACAAAAAACGGGTGTGTTGATTTGTTGCTTTGGTGTGTGGGTGGTGTAATTCTTGTGGGTTTGTTTGGTGTTTATTTGTAAAAAGGGCTGGTGTGGTTATGGGGTTAGGTTATGTGGCTGGGGGTGTTATTGTTTTTGTTTCCATCTTTTTAGGTTTGGCATAAATGTTTTAAGTTGCTTTCTTGCTTCTTCGGTGGTTAGGTTTTGGCCGCTGTTTTTGTTCCATTGGTCGAGGTATTTTAGGTTTATTTCGATCATTTCGTCCATTGATATGTTTCGTGTGAAGGCACCGTTTTTGTAGCAAAATGTGCAGTAATCTTCTGATTTGCTTCCGTTTGCGTTTGTGCCTTTTGTTTCTTGATTTTCAAGGGGCATGCCGCAGCTTTGGCAAAAAATTATTTCACTCATAATAACACTGCTTCTATAGGTGGTTGGGTTCTATAAAAGCGGTGGGGGTGGGTTGGGTTTTGTTTTTTGTTGGGTTGGCGGGTTTGAGGTGTGGTTTGGGTGCGTTGTTGGTTTTAAACGTTTGAGTTATTTTTGAATCGTATATGACTCATTTATGTATCATAAAAATTTATTATATCTTGTAGATTGAGCAATATTTAAATTTATATGTATTGGAATTATTTTGGTGAAGAGTGCCTGTGATACTGTCTACCAAAAAATTTTCGGAGTACACACTCCAAATACCGAATGTTATGTCCAAATTGCGACATCCATGTAGGCAGTTGAGTAGGAACAGTTTCACCCCTTAACTCCCACCAAACTAAGCTATCAACCCAACAACAGTCCAAAACACACCCCACATAAACCCTTTTAAAACTATTTAATTCACACAACCTGACATTGAACATTTTATTTTTAGCTATCTATGATTTCCGCTTTTTAAAACAGACAACATTACCCAACAGAAGAGGCTGCAATTGAGCGAACCCAAACCCACCCAAAACACACTAAACCCTATCCGGCTTCATGTACTGGGCATTGATGCCGAAATAGACCCTACAATCGGAAAGAAATTACAACGCGGCATCTATGGTTCAGATCGCATCCATATGCTTGTTATGGGCTTTCCCGGCTCAGGCAAAACCCGCTTTCTGCTCTCCCTAATAAAACAACACATCGAAGCCAACGAAGGCTTTTTAGTTCTAGACTCACACCGCGACCTCACCCCCCTAATCCTCTCACACATCCCCCCTGAAAAATGGGACCGCGTAGTCTACATCAATCCCTGGTCAGCCTTTGAGAAAAAATACGACCACCAAATAATACAAATCAACTTTCTAGAATCCAAAGACCCAACCGTTCGCGATATAACCGCACGCATGTTTATGGACACCCTAGAAAAAATCTATGAACGCTACTGGGGCCCACGCCTAGACATGATACTACTAAATGCCCTATACCTGCTAATGGAAAAAGATACCGCCAAACTCCCTGACCTCTACAAACTCTTAGTCGACACCAAATTCAGAGACACCCTAGTTAACCGATGCAGAGACGACAACGTCAAACTATTCTGGGAACACCAATACACCAAAATGCCCAAAGACGCCTCAGTAGCAGTACTAACAAAACTCTACCGTCTAGTACAGGAACGCATAATTATACCCCTCTTTATGGGCGAGAAAAGTTGCCTAAACTTCCGAGAAGCCATGGATCAACAAAAATTCATCATAGTCGATCTCCCTGAAGGCAAAATCACAACCGATATAGCCAACTTTGTAGGAAGTCTCCTCCTATCAAACACCTACCTAGCAGCTATGTCCCGCGAAGACACCCCAGAGAACGAACGTGAACCCTTTTTTGTATATATCGATGAAGCATACCGCTACACCACCAAAAGCATACCAGAAACCCTCCAATCCTTACGAAAATTCAAAGTCTATCTCACCCTAGCCAGCCAATACCTCGAACAATACCGCAAAGACATCCAAAACGCTCTCACACAAACCTGCGAAACCATCATAACTTTCCAAGTCGGAGAAGACACCGCAAGAACCCTCGAAAAATTCTACCCCAAAAAATATGGCTATCAAACCCTTATGAATCTACCCCGCCACCTATTTTTTGTCTCCACCCCATTCCAAGGTAACCGCGAATACCAAGTCCTCCAAACCATAGACCACAAAACCGGACCCACCAACCCCGAACACGTAATCAACCACAGTCTGCAAAAATACGGACGCAAAATAAACATCGAAACCCTAATGGGCCAAACAAAAAAACCCAATCGCCCCGAAGACTTTTTAGCTTGGCCCATAACCCCCGCCGAGTGGCTCATCCTTCTTACCCTGCGATTCTTAGGTGGCTCAACCACTGAAGACACCCTGCGCAAACAACTCCTCTACAACCCCACCCAACCCCAAACCTACGCACTAACCGAAGCCGAACTAACCAATGCCCTAAAAAACCTCACCATCGACAACCTCAAACGCAACGCCTGGCTAACCTTTAGAGATCAAACAAACCCCAAAAACCAAACCGAATCCAACAACCTCAAAACCGAACAAAACAACATCAACACCCACAAAGATGAATCCCTAAGAATCTGGAGCCTAACCTAGATGATACCGTTGCCAAACGATTACTTGACAGCACCTTTAGAGGTGAGAAAGCCGGCGGAGTCAAACACATACAAACCATCATGGCCCAACGAAAAATGTACTGGCAAAAAGGCTGGATCGCGTCCATAGACACAGGTGAAACCAATGCAAGCACAGCCGATCTCTACATCACCCCTACCCTACCCGCCACAAACACCAAAGCCAACGGCCACATTGACCCCAACAACTGGAACTACAAACACAGCTTTGCCATTGAAGTCGAGAGCTATCCCCAAAAACACTGGGACCGCCTAGAGAACAACTATATACGCAACAAACAAATGGGTTTCCCAACAGTCTTTATAGTACCCAACCAAATCGACGCAGATAAATTAAAAACCAAACTCACCGAATGGAAAGCCACTCTTGTAACCAAATCTACAAAATTTGAACCCGACCACCCCGAAATGGCCGCCATCGAAATAGACGAAACCCTTGGTAGCCAAAACCGCCTGCTTCCCTTCTGCAAAACTAACCCCAACTCTCCCTAAACATTCTCTGATCTGTTGTTGCTGTTGATAATTGAATTTAGTTGTGGGAGGGTCTTAACTTGGATTGGGGTGCTGAAGTCTTATATAGCGCTGAGGCGAGGTCGCCTTATGCATAGTGATTGTGTTATTGAGATTAAACAACTGCAAAAAACTTTTGTTATAAAAGAACGCGGTAAAAAACGTCAAGTAGACGCTGTTAGAGGAGTTGATTTGACTGTTAAGCGGGGTCAGATTTTTGGGTTTCTAGGCCCCAATGGTGCTGGAAAATCCACCACTCAAAAAATGCTCTCCACTCTTATGCAACCCAGCGGAGGCAAAGCAACCGTTTTAGGCTATGATTTAGCTAAACAATCCGATAAAATTCGCCAAAACGTAGGCTTTGTAAGCCAAGCGGGTGGGGCAAATTTGGCTTTTAGCGGAACTGAGAACTTGGTTCTCCAAGCGCAGCTTTTTGGTATAGATGCCGCAACTGCTAAACGATCAGCCGCCGAATTTTCAGAGCGCTTTCAAATGACTAGCTACATCGATCGCCCCGCATCCACCTACTCAGGTGGACAAAAACGGCGTTTGGATATAGCTCTGGGTATGATTCATCACCCCCAATTACTCTTACTTGATGAACCCACCACAGGACTTGACCCCCAAAGCCGGGCCTATCTCTGGGTTGAGATACAAAAACTCAAAGACGATGGCGTTACCATACTGCTAACAACCCAGTATATGGATGAAGCTGACAAACTCTGTGACACCATCGCCATAATTGACCATGGCCAAATTATAGCTCAGGGCACCCCTGATGAACTAAAACGCTCCGTAGGCGGCGATACCATCATTTTTAGTTTCACCTCCCCCGAGATTGTACATCAAGCCGAAACACTGCTAACTACCCATGTAAAGCTGGAGCGCCTCCAAGTAAGCGAGAACACGCTCCATCTTACCCTAAAAGATGGAGAGAAAGCTCTGCCCGATCTGTTGCGCTTATTGGATGGTTCGGGTTTGGTGGTTCAGAGTGTGACGCTTGCACGACCCAGCTTGGATGATGTGTTCTTAAAATATACTGGACGCTCTATGCGTGAAGACGGTGAAAAACAATGAAACTGCTCCACGACATACGCCTCATGTTTAGTGCCAATATGGCACACAGCCTCAAGAGCCCCATATTTATTTTCATAAACATGTTCCAGCCCTTGATGTATCTTCTTTTATACATGCCTCTGCTGGGCGGATTGGGTAGCGTTCCAGGCTTTAGCGCTGGCAACACAGCAAACGTCTTTATCCCCGGCCTATTGGTTATGCAAGCCATTTTTGGCTGCGCCTTTGTAGGCTTTCCTCTAATCGATGAAATCCGCTCAGGTGTAATTCAACGCTACCTAGTCACGCCAGTTAGCCGCTCAGCCATCATACTGGGAAAAGTGTTACGAGACGTAGTTATCTTGCTTGCCCAGTGCATATTGATAACTCTGGTCGCTCTCCCCTTTGGCCTAACCCTAAATCCCGTCGGTTTTGCTCTATCCCTGGTCTTCTATATTCTAATAGGTGCCATCATGGCTTGTCTTTCCTACTCCTTTGCCCTTATCTACAAAGTCGAAGACGCCCTAGCACCCACCCTAAACACCATAACCCTCCCCGTCTCACTCCTATCAGGCATATTTCTACCCCTAGCCCTTGCACCCCTATGGCTACAATACCTTGCAAAAATTAACCCCTTCTCCTATGGCGTAAACGCAACCCGTGACCTATTTATTGGAAACTCAGACTGCGCAAAAACGAAGATAATTTTCCCAGGTGTTGGATGAGTTTTTAGTTAAATTTACGTGATTTTTCAAGGTCACCCAAAATTTTGCTCATAAGACAGATAGAAAAG
>Ga0123356_10001239_pt1 | contig 28245 bp, 22 predicted proteins | sample TergutEmb28metaG_2_FD_92546 | JGI IMG/M metagenome (GOLD analysis project Ga0123356, IMG submission 92546) | Embiratermes neotenicus P3 segment gut microbial communities from Petit-Saut dam, French Guiana - Emb289 P3 | ecosystem: Host-associated > Arthropoda: Insects > Digestive system > Gut ...
AGCTCAACCGATAACCAATAGGTGCCGATTTCCCAGCCCAAAGTCCCGCTCAAGACAAGCAGTGCGGATAAGATTACGTTTTTTGTGAACTGGACTTTGGATATTCTTTTTCGCACCAAATCAATTATATCGATAACTAAAAGAGAAAGACAGCCGAGTATTCGAGTAATAAGGTTTGCTTTTAGCAACTCGACTGTTGAGCGAAAGATGATTCGCGGTCCCATTCGAACTATATTGGCAAAGGCAGTAACAACTTTCGGCGCAACCATTTTTGCCACGGTGTCTTTTTTCTTTTGAACAATTTTCTTAATTTTCTTCATCTACTCTAAGCCTATTCCAACCACACTCTTATTGCATCATTATACAATAAGAGTGTGACCAAGGTAAAGTACTACCTATCAGTAGTAAACACTGTGCAATTAAAACCAATGCAGTTAACTGCAAGCTACCAGCTTATGAGCGTATTCACATTTCCGGCATTGTCAAATACTAAGCGTAGCCTGATGCGCCCCGGTTCAAAATCGCTCATGTCTACGTTCTCATGAAATTCACCTGTGATATCGAAAGCTTTCTCAACATCGCCCTGTGTAAAAGTGAGTGATATCCTGCCGTCGGTGTTTGTGCTTTTTATGGTCAATGCTTCTAGATCAGCAGCAGTAAAAGTATAATCTACTCTACTGTTGCCGTTTGCCCTTGTCGGAGAAGCTCTCCATGTGTTGTTTGACACATTAGAAATCCCACCTCTGCCGCCTGCCTGAACTCCGAAGGTAAAACCTGTACCACCGGATGCAGTAAATGTTCCCGAATTAACGGCAATGCCTTCACGGTCAAAGGCAAACATTATTATTGCGGCAACTACACTTATAGTTAAAATTGATACTACTATGATTGCAATTAGCTTTTTCTTGTTCATGATATTTCGCCCCTTTATTTAATACGACTACTTATTTAATAAATAAGTGCGTTATCGTCTGCGTATCCCATCTTTGTCAAACTCTTTTCGCAAAGCTATTTCGGTGGGTATGAGGGCTAATAATACAGCAACCACTTGCACCGCAATAAGTATACCAATAACCCCCAAGGACGCTCCGCTATTCGTAAGCATAACTCTTTCAACGGATAATAGAACGTAGACAAGACCGAAAATAATCATTTGCTTACCAAAGTGTTTATGTGCAAACACCCATGTATCTTGGTTTTTACAAGCCATCGACGTTCTATAGCCCATAATCCAATTTGGCTTCCTTGGTATTACTAATAGTGCAAAAATACCGAACACTATCAGAATAAGCGGTAAAAACACGTCTACTGCAAAGTTGGCACTCAAAAGTTCCCATAATTCCATTTTTCTTTCCTCCTGTATTAACGGTCAATAATTACAAAACAAGTATAGCAAAAAAATTTTTCTCTGCTGTTGGATGGAGCAACTTACGCACTCAAGGGAGTAACTTACAGGTTGGTTATTATTGTTTTAAGCTGTCGAAAATGATAAAATAGTAGAGAAGAGGGGGCGTGAGCTAAGCATGATAATGATTGCCATATGTGATGATGAAACAACAATAGGCGCGAGTTTGGAACGCGCTTTAATTGATATTTTGCATAAAATGCAAATAGAACATAGCATTGATGTTTTCTTTAATGGGGAAGATTTATGCCGGCACATGGAAAATGGGGCGCATTATGATTTGATTTTTCTTGATATAGAGTTTGCCAAGAATGAAATAAACGGCGTAGAGGTCGGGCGGATTATTCGTGATGCCCGGCAGAATGATTTGGTTTCCATTGTCTATATGTCACGGATAAAAGACTATGCTTGTGATTTGTTTGAAATACGTCCATTGAATTTTCTTGTCAAGCCTTTGGAGTATGACATCATAGAAAAGACTATAAGAACCTATCTTAAAATTGCAAGGCTTTGGTCGGGAGAGTTCTCATACAATATCGGGCGTGACACTTTCAAAGCCAATGTCAAAGACATTTTATATCTTGAAAGTCGTAATAAGAAGTTGATTATTAATTTTGCAAACAGAAGTACGGTTGAGTTTTATGGGGCATTAAAAGAAGTCTACTGTGAGCAACTGAAAAAGTATGATTTTCTTTTTCTCCATGCCGGCTATGCAGTCAATTTTGACTACATAGCCGTTATTAGGTATGACAGGGTATACTTGGCAGACCACGAAACACCCATTCCCATTAGTCAAGGAAGAAGGAATGAAATAAGGGAAAGATATTGTGAAATTGTAAAACGAAGGAGGGCATAGGCAATGGATGGGCTTAATGCCGCATTAAACATTATCGCTCTTGTTATTGTAACACTTACCATTGAAAGAACAATGAACGTCTTTTTCGGAAAGAAAAGAACTTCAAAAGCTGTTTTTATATTGTCATACCTATTATTCCTCGTTGTACTATGGTTGCATATTAATGAAGTTGTAGATGTCTTATTACATTTTACAGCATTGGCACTCATATCGCTGAACTATGAGTCTGTGGCGATAAAACGGGTTGCGGCAGTCGCCGGCGGTCACTATATGTTGATAGGGACTACCGATATTGGCGGGGCTCTCTTCCGAATTCTTCCCGACGATTGGGTCATCACTACTCAGGTATTAGCTGTACTGTTGACAAGTCTTTTTGTTTATTTACTTAGCCTAACGGTTTTTCCGTTGTTCAAGCATATAAAAAACCCTGCAATCAACCTAAACAAGTTATGGCTTCCATTAATAATTTTTCCGATTTCACATACGCTTATTTTGCTTTTTCGTCATATTAACGTGGCTGTTTTTTCTGTATTGATTGTAGCTCTAACCTCATTGGGAGTTATCTTGTTATTTTTTTATTTATACAACACACTTTCAAAAGTGTTTGAAAGCACCTTGAAATCAGCCCTGTATTCGCAAGAAAAGGAATATTACTACACCCAATGCAGGCTAATGCAAGAATCCGTTGAAAACACAAAAGCTATCCGCCACGATATGCAACTTCACTTAGCGACCGCAAGGGATTTTATCGCAAACGATATGTCAGGCGAGGCTAAAAGCTACCTAAGCGGCTTGATTGCGAATATAACTCATAATGAGATTTACAGCAACACGAAGAACATTGCCTTTGACAGTATAATCAATTACAAGCTGAACAATGCCATGCACGAAAATATCAGGCTGGATTTGCGGCTGCTTGTCCCCCCGAAACTTAGTATCGATATCGCTGATATTGTGACAATAATAGGCAATTTGCTGGATAATGCGCTTGAAGCTGTTTCAAGGGTTGAGGATAAGGCAATAAAGCTGGATATTGAATACAGCAGGGATAGTCTTTTTATTCAAATAGAAAATACCTTTGACGGTGTAGTTCGGTATTCAGAAGAAACTGACGAAGATGAAAAACACATACTCACGCGCAAGGGTGGCTGTGAACACGGGTACGGCTTAATAAATATCCGCAAATCTATTGAAAAGTATAACGGTCACATAGATATTACCCATGATGAACGCACATTTTCTGTCGTAATTTTGCTCTATGTGGACGAAGTGAAGTATTAGAACCGGGGAGTTGGTTCTTCCTGACACTATATCGAGGTTCTCAGCATCTCGTTGTATGCATCGATTACTTTATTTCTTACGGTTTGGTTTAACTCAAACATTATGCTTGATTTTTCGCTAGCGACTTGCATTTTTGGAAGGTCGTCCAGCTGACCTATCATTAGTTGTGCTGTGTGTTCTCTACTTTCTGCCGATGCTTCGGCTGATGCTTGCCATAAGTCATCGAAGATTTTTTCAAATCCTCCTGCAATGCCTTTTTTCTCAGGCTCCGCCTTGACAGCACCCGAATGCTCTAAATTCATTCCAACACGTGATGCAGCAATGAAACTATTGTCGATTCTCATACGTCACATTCCTCTCTCATAAAAACGACCCATGTACAGCCGATAAGACTATACATGAGTCTCGTTTTTTAAGATAAACCAGATTGAATCAACTTCAATCGAGATTGTTGGCTTACCACGCAAACTGATTTGCACAAACTACTCCCCCATGGGTTGTTATTAAGTTAAGACTAAAATAGCATATATTGTGTTTTTTGTAAAGTGTTTTTCATTGTATTACTCCCTAACTATTGCGTAGAGTTTCATGTCAATGATTTTGCCGCCTTTTATTGCATTGCTTCGAAGTGTTCCCTCATAAGAAAAGCCTGCTTTTTCGAGTACTCTGTGTGAGGCGGTGTTATATATGAAGGGGTCTGCGGAGATTCTGACGATATCGGTGTTTTCGAAGATATAAGTGCACGCTTGTTTTACTGCTTCTGTCATTATGCCTTTGCCCCAATATTCCTCGGCTACATAGTAACCTATTTCAGCTGTCCTGAAATACTGACTGTCCCTGCGATAAACACCAATGCTTCCTGCAACCTTATCATCAACTATTATCGCCCAAACATATTCCTTACTCTCATCTGCAGCTTTCGTCGCTGCGATAAAAGCCTCGGCATCCGAAACTGTAAAAGGATACGCAAGCCCATCTCTTAGATTATCTTGAATTTTCTTGTTATTTAGATTTTTCGCCAGAGCCTCGGCATCTTCTGTCTCCCATTTTCGGAGTTTAATAACCATTAATATATCCTCACTTTATGGAACTTTAACTAACAGCTTACTCGATTTATAAAAGAAAAGCAAGGCAGCGATGACGTATAGACACCTTGTGAGCGGGTGTGATATATTTAAATTACTTTATTACAAGGAGTGTTTGAAATATGCGTGATGAGTTTTGTAAGGAGCTTATTGATACGGGTTTTGTGCATAAGCTTTTGCCGTTGCACGTGGAGCGGTCTGTGGAGACGAGGCTGCTGAAAAAACCTGTAGTTGACGGGCGTTTGCTTTGGGATGGGGAGGATATCTCAGCTTGGACAAAGGACGGCATCGGCGATATTGAATGTCGCGACGGAAACATGCGTATCACAACTCCTGCACGCTCAGAACACGCAGAGCAAATTGGGCATTATTGCAATTTTCACTATATGCACGCTATTTTACGCCTTAATGATGAAGATTGGCAAGGCTTCAACCGTATACGTTGCAGTATTTATGCCGATTGCCACGGCTACAACAAGCCGTTTCTTACAATTTGCCTGAAAAACGACGGTGAGCAAAAAATACCTGATATATATGACCGTGAGGGATATCATTACGTTAATCTGCAAAATCATGAGTGGAATGAATGTGTGTGGGAGTTTCCCGACTTACCCCGCGATGCAATAACTCAAATCAGCTTTTATATAAACTGTAACGGCAAGGAGATAGGCGGAGCTGATGATTTTGCTTTTGAGATTCGGGATATTCATTTGGAGCAAGTGGAAAATCCTGATATGTCTTTAGGGTGGCAAGGAAATGATTTTACGATTTGCTACAGCACAGTCGGCTATGATATCGCAAGCCGTAAGCGTGCAATTGTCAGAGCACCGGAAGGAGGTTTTTGTCTTGAAGATGAAACAGGGAATACTGTTTATACAGGTGAGCTCAAAAGGATAGAGAATGAAAAAGGTGTTTTCGGTGTAGCCGACTTTTCGGATTTTGATAAAAAAGGTATGTACTGCATTAAGACAGGCGCGCTTAAAAGCGAGCTTTTCCCGATTGATGATAAGGTTATGGAAGAACCCGTTTGGAAAGCAATCAATTACCTTTACGGTGAGCGTTGCGGTTATCCCGTTAATGGCGGTCATGGGTATTGTCATGGAGACCTTGTTGCTAAGTTTAAGGACTACTCGATTCCGTTTAACGGAGGCTGGCATGATGCAGGAGATGTGTCACAGCAGACACTTCAATCTGCGGAAGTTGCAATGGCACTACTAAGGCTTAGGAGCAAAGCGAAAGGCGACCCGATATTAAGTGCAAGGCTTGATGAGGAAGCACGGTGGGGTCTTGACTTTGTTTTGCGTACAAGGCTTGAAGATGGTTTTCGTGCAACAGGTCTGGGAATATTGCGTTATACGGATAATCGCTTGGGAACAACCGATGATGAAACAGCGATGGTGCATAACCGCTCGTTTGATAATTTTTTAATGGCAGGTGTGCAAGCGGTTGCAGGATTTCATTACGCAGATGAAGATAAGGATTTTGCATGGAAGATGTTAAATGCGGCGAAAGAGGACTTCGGCTTTGCGATAGAGCGTTTTTGCGAGGTTGGGTTTGAGCCGGGAGTCAGAATGGAGCATACGCATAATGCGAGTATTTCGCAATTTTGGGCGGTTATTGCGTGGTCAGCTTCGGAGCTGCTCAGAGCTACCGGAGATGAGAGTTACGCAAAAATCGCGAGCGAATATGCGGCTCTTATGCTGACTTGTCAGGAAAATGGTGGTGCAAACTTACCGTTTAAAGGTTTCTTCTATCGCGAGCCTGAAAAGAAAATGATTGTACACTTTAACCATCAATCTCGCGACCATCTGTTTGCACAAACCTTAATCGCTTTGCTTCAAACTCAGCCGCAAGCTACAGGGCGTGCCGATTGGGAAGCGGCACTTCGTATGCTTGGCGATTATTACACCGCAATGGCACAGTACGCAGAGCCGTACGGTATGCTCCCTGCAGGTGTACATCGCTATGATGAGTTTGAAGACAAAGATACGTTCCCACTCCTTCATGTGTATACCACTTATGAGAAGGAGCGGGAAAATTACCGCGAACAGCTGCAATCGGGAATACACCTTGACGACAGGCATTGCCTGCGCCAGTTCCCGATATGGTTCAGCTTTCGCGGCAACTGCGCCGTGCACCTATCCTCAGGTGCAGCCGCAGGTATGATTGGTCATTACTTCAATGACCAAAGGCTGATTGACATCGCAAACGACCAGTTATACTTCGTTTTCGGCGTTAACCCGTTCGGTCAATCACTCATGTACGGAGCAGGTCACAACTATGCTCAGCAGTACGCATACCTTGCAGGAGAACTCACGGGAGAGCTCCCCGTCGGCATCCAAACCCGCGCCAACGAAGACATCCCCTACTGGCCAATGGCAAACAACGCCACCTACAAAGAAATCTGGACAAGCTCCGTCGGCAGATGGCTGCAACTGGCAGGAATTACATTATAAGCGAAAGCAGGGGAAGGGGGTATAAATTATAGTTTCGTCAAGTGTAACCATGGACGGTGTAACGCCGATTGTCTGAGCACGGACGCGAAGCCTGTCGGAAGGAACTATAATTTATACCCCCTTCCCCTGCTTTCTACCTTGCATGATACTCCTGCAATGAATAGATTTTCTCGTCGGGGCTGTTTATTTTTTCTTCGATGCCTTTGACGCCTGCTAAGGCGGCGGTTAGGGTTGTCATGTAGGGGATGTTATAGCGGATTGCGGATTTTCTTATGTTGAAGTCGTCGTCTTCCGTGCGGCGTTTACCGCTTGGAGTGTTGACGATGATGTCGAGTTGGTTGTTTTTAATTGCATCGTCAATGTTTGGGCGACCCTCGTGCATTTTCTTAATAAACTCAGCTTTAATGCCCTTTGATGTAAGAAACTTGTGAGTTCCGCCTGTAGCAACAACCTTAAAACCAAGATTGACATATTGTTTTGCGACCTCGACTGCTCCGTCCTTATCCTTATCAGTCACTGAGATAAGCACAGTTCCGGTGAGCGGCAGTATTGACTTACTGCCCTCGAGTGCTTTGTAAAACGCAAGACCGAAGGAATCTGCCATACCGAGCACTTCTCCCGTCGACCTCATTTCCGGACCGAGCACGGGGTCAACCTCGGGGAACATATTAAACGGAAATACAGCTTCTTTAACACCGAAATAAGGCACATCAAGCCGTTTCATAGCTGTCAGATTAATCTGCTCACCGGTATATTTCTCCATTATCTGACGAACTGCAAGGTCAACCATATTGAGATTGCAAACCTTTGAAATAATCGGCACTGTCCTTGAAGCACGCGGATTCGCCTCCAAAACATAGACCTTGTCCTGATGAATGGCATACTGAATGTTAATCAGCCCGACAACACCAAGCTTGCATGCTATGCTGCTTGTATAGTCGCAAATAATTTGCTGCTGCTCCGCTGTTATACTAACAGGGGGGATTACGCACGCGGAATCTCCCGAGTGAATGCCTGCATACTCAACATGCTCCATGATTGCAGGGACATACGCGAATGTGCCGTCGGCGACAGCGTCGGCTTCACATTCGAGAGCATTGACAAGGAATCTGTCAATGAGAATCGGAGCTTCCGCTGTAATGAAATGAGCGTGCTCCTTCATGTAGCCGTCAAGCTGCTCGACGTCGAAAATAACAGCCATTGCACGCCCTCCGAGCACAAACGAAGGCCGAACCATAACAGGGAAGCCTATCCTGCAAGCAATCGATATGGCTTCTTCGGTGTTGCGAGCCATGCCTGATTCGGGCATTGGAATATTCATCTGCTCCATCATGAGCCTGAATTTATCTCTGTCCTCGGCAAGAGCTATTACATCCGGAGTTGTTCCTAAAACAGGCACTCCTGCTCTACGCAGCTCCTGTGCAATATTAAGCGGCGTCTGACCGCCAAACTGAACAATAATCCCAAGCGGGTCCTCATGCTGGCATATTGAAAAAACATCTTCAACAGTTAGCGGTTCAAAATACAATTTGTCAGAAACATCGTAGTCGGTAGAAACCGTTTCGGGATTGCAATTAATCATAACCGTTTCAAAGCCAAGCTCACGAAGCGTAAATGCTGTGTGCACGCAGCAATAATCAAACTCTATACCTTGACCGATTCTATTCGGACCGCCGCCCAATATAATGACTTTTTTACCATTGTTCTTCACCGGCTTTGGTTCTATATTACGTACTTTCCGCGACTCTGCGAGCTCGCTTGCAAGCTTACCTACACCGTTATACGTCGAATAATAATACTCAGCATCAAAACCGCTGACAGGAATAATATCCCACTCTTTTTTGATACCGACGACATTCCTATGAAGTCTTATATATTCCTCCGGCACTTCAAGTAAATATGAAAGGTACTTGTCTCCGAAACCGTCCTTTTTTGCCTTTATCAGAAGCTCATCGGGCATGACCTTTTTCTTGTATTTAATAATCTCATTTTCAAGCTCAACCAGCTCCTGTATCTGCTTTAAAAAGTGGTTTTTAATTTTAGTTACAGCATGAACCTCATCAATACTTACACCTTTTCGTAAAAGCTCATAAATCGCAAAGTATCTTTCACTGTTTGGCACAGAGATAAACTTTAACAGTTCATCAACATCAAGCTCGGAGTAACCCTTTGCAAAACCTAAACCGCTACGGTCAATCTCTAGGGAGCGCACAGCCTTCTGGAAAGCTTCTTTAAATGTTCGGCCAATACTCATAACCTCGCCGACAGCCTTCATTTGCGTGCCGAGCTTATCTTCGATACCTGTGAACTTCTCAAACGCCCATCTTGCAAATTTAAGAACAATATAATCACAATATGGCTTATACTTATCAAGTGTACCATCTTTCCAGTATGGAATTTCATCAAGGGTCATTCCCGTAGCCAGCATAGCAGAAACATAAGCAATCGGGAAGCCTGTCGCTTTAGAAGCGAGTGCTGATGAACGTGATGTTCTGGGATTAATTTCAATAACGACAATTCTGTCTGTGTCGGGATTATATGCCATCTGCACATTTGTTCCGCCGATGACACCGATTTCAGAAACTATGCTGAATGCAGTTTGTCTCAGCCGCTCCTGAACATCCTCGCTTATCGTCAGCATTGGAGCTGAGCAAAACGAGTCACCTGTGTGGACTCCGACAGGGTCGATATTCTCAATCATACAAATTGCAATCATTTGATTTTTGGAATCTCTGACTACTTCGACCTCAAGCTCTTCCCAGCCGAGAATACTTTCTTCAACCAATACCTGACCGATCATAGAAGCCTGAATGCCTCTTTTGGCAACAACACGTAGTTCTTCACGGTTATATACAATACCACCGCCCGTACCACCCATAGTGAAAGCAGGACGGATAACGACAGGATAACCAAGCTTGTCCGCAACTTCTTCAGCTTGCAGCACAGAAAGAGCCTCGTCGCTTCTTGCCATGTCAACGCCAAGCTTATCCATCGCCTCTTTAAACAAGATGCGGTCCTCGCCGCGCTCAATTGCATCAAGATTGACGCCAATCAGCTCAACATTATACTTATCCAGCACACCGGCTTTTTGCAAAGCACGGCTTAAATTAAGACCCGTCTGACCCCCAAGGTTTGGTAAAAGAGCATCAGGTCTTTCTTTTGCGATAATATCCGTAAGCCTGTCGACATTAAGCGGCTCAATATACGTTTTATCTGCAATAGCAGGGTCTGTCATAATTGTCGCAGGATTTGAGTTTGCCAGAATTATTTCATACCCGAGATTTCTCAAAGCCTTGCAAGCTTGTGTCCCCGAATAGTCAAATTCGCAAGCCTGACCTATAATAATCGGTCCCGACCCTATAATCATAATAGTTTTTATATCAGTTCTGTTTGGCATGAAGACCCTCCAAATTATTCTCGAAAAAGATTATATATTTATATGAAGTTTTTTGCAATGGAAAATGCAGTGGAAGGGGTATAAATTATAGTTTCGTCATGTGTAACCATGGACGGTGTAACGCCGATTGTCTGAGCACGGACGCGAAGCCTGTCGGAAGAAACTATAATTTATACCCCTTCCACTGCTTTCAACTGTCAACCTACTTTATCTCTAAATTTACAGCAAAACCTTGATATTTCTATGTCTTGCGGACTTTTTTCGGTTGTGGTAGAATTCGCACCATGATTAAAATAACAAAACCGCAAATTGAATATTTAAACTATGCTTACAGCAAATGGCTTCCCGAATTTATGCATGATATTATGACCGCAGGAGATGACTTTGGGGTACTTGCCTTTGCAATTTCAGACTTATGTGATGCAGTGTTGGGGCTATCAAGTATACCTCATGCGTTTGCCGTAGTTCTTGCAAGCTCGTCAGAGAATAGCAATATGCTCGAGACATACCATTATTCATCAAATGTCGCTTCTGACGAAGACTTAAAAGCAGTTTTAGAAATGACAAAAAAACATCTGATGATAAATCCCGTCTTTTCAACCGATACAATCAGATATTGCACTCTTGATGACAGTGGGTTTACCGTGGACAAGATTCCCGAATCGATACTTATAATCCCTATTCGCACAACATCGGCAAACTGCGGTTATGCACTGATATTTTTCAGAGATAACATTGACAGATACGACACCGACAGCCCACCCGTTATGTTTTTGTCAAAGATTATGTATCTGGCAGCGCTTTCTCTGCAATGTGAATTTAATAATGCACTGCTCGAGCACTATCTGATGAGCGACCAGCTTACGGGGCTGCCGAACCGCGACCATATCTACGAATCGATTATATATATGCTGCAGACAGCAGAAGCCTTCGGCAACAGATTCGCATTATTGGTTATCAGGGTAAACGGGCTGAAAAATATTAACAACTCTCTTGGTATCATTACAGGTGATTTGCTGCTGAAAGCTATGGGAACACTAATTGAAACTGCAGTTCGGGCAAGCACAAAAAAAGACACAGTGGTCGGAAGACTCAGCGGTGGCGACTTTATTGTTATGATTACACTGCCGAATAATAATCGTATGGAAAGCGATGAAGCTGTGATTAAATCCTGCTGTAAGGCAATTATATCAGGGACTGAAAGGTATGTTGAAATAAACGGATATAAGATATACCCGTCTGCTAATATTGGTGCCAGTATTTACCCGCTGCACGGTGAAACAGCCGAAGAGCTGCTCCGGAAAGCCGACCTCGCTAAAAACGACGCGAAGCTTGCAGGACCCGGCACTTACAGAACATATAAGAGCTTTATGGATGGTGACGCAGAGGAAATATTATTCCTGAATAACAACTTGCCGACAGCAATTACCTCAAACCAGTTTGAAATGCATTATCAGGCAATGGTTGATGTAAAAAGCGAGAAAATAGTTGCGGCGGAAGCACTTATACGCTGGAATCATCCAAAAAGAGGGCTTGTCCGTCCCGACAGATTTATACCATTTGCAGAAAAGAACTCGTATGGTGTTCAAATTGACCTTCAGGTACTCAGTCTTGTTTGCAGTCAAATCAGAGAATGGGAGAAAAAAGGTGTTAACCTGGTTGTAAGCGTCAACATTTCTCCAAGACACTTTATGAACGGGCTGATATACGATTCGGTCAGTAAAGCTCTTGACAGCTACGGTGTTAACCCGTCGCGGCTTAGAATAGAGCTGCTTGAAAATATACTGCTTGATGATTTTAACGCTGTTATCAAAGTTATAAATGACCTTCATTCGCTAGGGGTGACAGTTGCTCTTGATGATTTCGGAGCGGGATACTCATCACTTGCGTATGTTGCAAGGCTTCCGCTTGATTATCTTAAAATTGACAGAACCTTTATGATGAATCATGAGAGAAATCCGGATAATAAAATTATCATGGAAACAATCCTGACACTTGCAAAAGGAATGAAGGTAAAGACCGTTGCCGAAGGTGTCGAAAGTAAAGAAAGCTTTGAATTTCTTCAAAGCATAGGCTGCGATACGGCGCAGGGTTATTATATAAACAAGCCTGTCGGTGCATACGAGTTTGAACAACTGTATAAGCAGTGGCATTATAACAAGGGGAAGGCACTCATATCACAACATTGATAAATTCAAACGACCTGCCTTGTTACATTATGCACTTGGATATTTTCTGCCTTACGTCTGCAGGAGATATGGGCTTCATAATGAAGTCTGCTACGCCTGCTTCTATGTATTTTTCCATTTTTTCTTTTTTTATCTTGCTTGCTGTAAAAATGATGGGGGACAGCTGCCCTGTTGCACGTATTATCTTAATAAGTACATAACAATCGGTGCCGGGCAGGTCTTCATCAATGATGAATAAATCGGGCTTTGAAGTTTTTAAATATGCGACAGCGTTTTCAGCGGTAGTCGCTCCGATAATCCTGTAACCAACATCGCCCATGGCGTTTTTAAGGCTGTTCATTAACATTGTCATTTTATTAATAATTAAAACGGTTTTTGAATCGGGAGATGAACCGGGAGCGATTATCTCAACATCAAGATTTTCTTGTTTTGCAGGCTCGTTTTTTGCCTTTTCCTTCTCGAGCATTTGTGTGAGTCCGAGTGCATTAATATCGGTTGCTATCATTGATGCAGACGAGATTAAGTAGTTAATAAAAACTTCCAGCTTTTCATGGCGAATGTTGTTAAAATCCTTATTTGCAGCAATTTGCTTTGTGCAGTCGGCGGCAAGCTCGGTTGCGTGAATTTTTGTAAGAGATTCTTTAACTGCGTTTAGCCACTGCATAACAAATGTATAGTGCTTTATTTTAATCGAGCTTTTAAGACCGTTTTCCTGAGCTTGGAATTCAGCAGGGAAAGCAGCTACGGCTCTTACGTAGTCGTCTTCATCGTCTTCGTGCATTTGCTTGATATGTTCGGCATCCAAGTCATGGATTGTCAGCAGTAAATCTCTGAGCTTAGGACGGCCTTTTTCAATTGAAGGAGGTGCAGCTTCTTCAACCTCCAGTTCTTCGAGTACATCATGTACATCCTTGACAAACAAATCCAAAGTAGGAACGAAGTAATCAATGAACACCCTGAGTCTGGGGACTTTAACATTGCTTAAATCGTTATTGACTTTAAGAAACTTTTCACATTCTTTTGCAAGATGGTCTGCGTGCATTTGAGAAAGGCTGCTGCTGATAACTTGAAGCCATTGGAAGACTGTCGCATAATCATTTTCTGAAAATGCATGAACCAATTCCTCTTTTTGCAAAGGGAAAGCAGCGGCTGTGACATTAAGTGCCTGGATATAGCTAAAAAGCTGACTATCTGTCATGCTGTTTATAGCCTCAGAATCAATTTCTGTTAGACTTGAAAGCTTCTCTTTTGCAATGGAACTGTCATTTATCACTGCGAAATCTCCTTTTCGGTCGACTGAGTGTTTGGTTATTCTATCACAACGAATAGACTTCTACAATAGAAATTTTATCATTATGTCAGGGTAAATATCGAACATAAAAAATGTTGACACTCTCTGTGCAAGCTATATAATAAATAATATACTTTAAAAGGATTTATTGGTCAAGGACGATGGAGAATAATGATGTTATCAGATAGTGGCGCATTGGATGTCTACTCCCGGCAAATACAGCTTCCCGAAATTGGTGAAGCAGGACAGCAAAAACTATCTGATTCTTCTGTTTTGGTTGTCGGATGCGGAGGTCTTGGAGCACCTGTTCTCAGCTACCTTACTGCTATGGGGATAGGTCACCTGGGACTTTGTGACGGTGATACGGTTGCTTCTTCAAACCTTAATAGACAATTTCTGTATAGCAGAAAAGATGTAGGTAAGCTAAAAACAGATGTTGCAAAAAAACACCTTGCGGCACTAAACCCTGATATGAGAATCACAACTTATGATTCGTTTTTTGATGAAGAGCTTGCTGAAAGGTGCATACATGAGTACAATGTAATTATAGACTGCGTCGATAACTTCAAAACTCGTTTTATAATTAACGATGCGTGTATAAAAGCAAATAAACCACTGGTTCATGCAGGTGTCGGAGAATATTACGGTCAACTGATGACGATTGACCCGGGTGTCGGACCGTGTCTGCGCTGCCTGTTTCCAAGCGGTGTAGCGGATAAAGAGGATAAAACACAGCAAGGTATTATCGGGCCTATACCCGGTGTGCTGGGAGCAATGCAGGCATTAGAAGCGGCGAAGCTCTTGCTCGGTATGAGTGTTTGTAATGACGGGCTTGTCATGTATGACGGCATAAAAATGAGCACAATAAAAGTAGTAGTGAAGCCGCTTGAAAACTGTATTTGCCGCAAGGAGGTATTATGATAGTATTTGTGACCGGAGCAGCCGGATATATAGGCAGTCACACGATGCTGGAGCTGCTTGAAAACGGTTATGATGTCGTTGCAGCGGACAATTTTGCTAACAGTAAGCCTGAAGCGATTAACCGTGTGAAAAAGCTTTCAGGACGTGATTTTTCGTTTTATGAAACGGACATTCGTGACAAAATGAAGCTGGATGAGCTTTTTAGCCGCCATAGTATAGACTGTGTGATTCATTTCGCAGGCTTAAAAGCAGTAGGTGAGTCGGTCGAGAAACCCCTTTTGTACTATGACAATAACTTAAACTCAACCTTGGTTCTTTGCGAGGTTATGAAAAAGCACGGCGTACATAAAATTATTTTTTCATCAAGTGCGACAGTATACAGTGCAGAAAATAAAATGCCGCTGACTGAAAGCTCGGGAATTGGCGATTGCACAAATCCTTACGGCTGGAGTAAATTGATGTGTGAGCGGATATTATCTGACATTGCTTACGGGGACGATGAAGCTGCAGTAGCACTTCTACGATATTTTAACCCAATCGGTGCTCATGAGAGTGGTGAAATAGGGGAGGACCCGCAGGATATACCTAATAACCTCATGCCATACATCGCGCAGGTAGCGGTAGGAAGGCAGAAACACCTTAATATTTATGGTGATGATTATGACACGCCCGACGGGACAGGCGTTCGTGACTACATTCACGTTGTGGATTTAGCAAAGGGTCATGTTGCAGCACTAAATTACCTAAACACACATAAAGGTGTGGGAATATTCAATCTTGGAACAGGAAAAGGCGTTAGTGTTCTTGAGCTTGTTTCCGCTTTCGAAAGTGCAGCAGGCGTGAGAATATCTCGTAAAATAACATCACGACGCCCGGGTGACATTGCAACCTGCTACGCTTCGACAGAAAATGCAAAAAAAGAACTGGGTTGGGAAACTGAAAAAACACTTACTGAGGCTTGTGCAGATACGTGGCGGTGGCAAAAAAACAATCCGAACGGGTTTTCATAGAGCTGAAAGAAAGGTATAACTGATGGCTAAGAAATCAAAAAAGCGGCTTCATTTTGGTGTTCTATTAACAACGGTTGACAATAAGTGCCTGTATCAAATCTGGCAGGGCATAGCTGAGTTTGCAAGAGAAAAAGATATACACTTAACAGCATATTTCGGCACATACCAATCAAACGACGATGATGTCGCTTCGCACCTTGGAACATGCTTTGAAACTATCAGAAACAGTAACTCTCTTGACGGACTGATACTTTTTACAGGATTTATCACAAAACACATAAAAACGAAATATTTTGACAGGTATATTTCGGAAATGCCGGGGCGTATGTCGGTTGTCTCTGTTTCTTATCCGCTTGATGGAATAGCATCGGTACTGGTCGATAATGAAAGCGGCATTTACAGTGCGGTTGACCATTTAATAAAAGTCCATAATAAAAAAACAATCGCTTTTATAAGGGGTCCGGAAGGTCACCCCGAAGCGGAAGCGCGATTTAACGGATACAAAAAAGCGCTAGCGGATAACTCGATTGACTTTGATGAAAAGCTTGTTTTCCCGGGAAATTTTAATCGCGAGTGTGGGCGCGCTGCTGTTGCCGAGCTTATTGACAAGCGTAAAATAAAAGCAGATGCAATTGCCGCAAGCGATGATGAAAGTGCGTTCGGTGTGTTGATGGAGTTGAAGGAACGTGGTATCGTTGTGCCCTCAGACATTGCTGTTACAGGATTTGACGATGATGCCGCGACTGAGCATTTTACACCTTCAATAAGTACAGTGCGGCAGCAAATGGCAGAAATAGGGAGAAAGAGTGCTTCAACACTTTTTAAACTGGTAAACGGCAAGCCGGTTGATGATATTATTTATATAACACCGGAGTTTATTCCAAGGCAATCATGCGGTTGTTTTGAAAAAGATTTTTCTAAAACGCAGTCGGTTACAGAAGCTGTACCGAGAAAAGAAGACGACATAAAGTCATATTCATTAAGAGAATCTCTCAGTCTTTTTGGAGATGAGGTTCCTGCATATCAAGCAAAAAGGTGGATTACATCATTAATTGACGAGATAATAAAAAAACCGTTTAATAATGATAGCTTTCAACATTTGCTCGATGAAATATTAATAAACTACGGTAATTTTTCGCAGGATTATCAAATATGGTATGACGTGTTGAAAATCCTGTCTTCCGGCGTTGAGTTTCATCCCGAAGAAGTTGAAAATGTTCATGCGGTTATGTCGACACTGTTTTATGCACCGACACTTGTATATGACATACGTCTTAAAGAAGATAAAACCGATGACTTTCATGAAAGAGATGCACGAATTCATCTGAGAAGAATGACAAGCGACCTGATTAATCTTTTCGATGTTGATGCACTTGCAGATGAAGTATTTACAGAATTTCCTAAGCTGGACATTCATACGTCGCTGATAGGTCTGTACCACACACCGGTGCAGAGTGATAAGTTTGAAGCGGACAGAACTATTGATATTCTTATCGGGTTTGATGGTGACAGAAAATTTAATATGAAGCACAACAGCTGGAATCCGATTTTACTGTCCGATTATTCAACTATTGACGGCTTTAAATTCGGACGGGAACGACGCACGTTGTTCTTCATTCCGTTATTCTTTAGAGACGAAGAAATCGGCGTCATGTTGCTGGCTTATGACCCGATAATCCCTGTGGACACTTATGAAACCCTGAGAACAAGTGTTTCGACATCGGTAAAAGGAGCATTATTGCTTTCTAAAATTCAAGAATTGTCGATAACAGATGAGCTCACGGGACTCTACAACCGCCGCGGCTTTTTCCAATTTGCTTTTTCAAGACTTTCAAGCCTTTCAAGAGATACATCAAGAATGCCTTTTGTAATGTTTATGGATATGGACGGGCTCAAATCAATAAACGATACTCTCGGGCATAATGAAGGCGACATTGCGATATCTGTTTTTGCAAAGGTTGTCAAAGAAGCACTGCGCGAGGAAGATATCATCGGACGTGTCGGCGGAGATGAGTTTGTTGTTTTTTCGTCCGTCAAGTCAAAGGCTGACGGCGATCAAGTCGAGCAACGCATACGCAAAAAGCTCGACGAATACAACAAAAAAGAACTGCACCCCTTCGAGGTGCACGGCAGCATAGGAAGCATAATTCTCAGCGAGGCGACAAAAGAATGCTTCGAAGCCGCAATGCTAAGCGCCGACAACGTCCTCTACGAAGAAAAAATGGACAAAAAGAAAAAAGGATTGTCCAGACAATGAGTCTAAATAATATAGACACTCTAGCGTGCTTATACATTTTATCTTTTCCGTTTTTTCTTGTTATCCACTATGTCGCCGCCTGCCTCGGCGAATTTCGTGAGCAGGTCCTTTTGTTCGTTGTTTAGCGATGTCGGCACGGTTATAGTTACAGTTATATACTGGTCGCCTCTGCCTGAGCCGCGAAGATTCTGGATGCCCTTGTTTTTAAGGCGGAAAATTGTGCCGGTTTGCGTACCTGCCGGAATTGTATATTTCACCTTGCCGTCAAGTGTCTGAACCTCAAGCTCTGCGCCGAGTGTGGCTTGCACAAACGAAATGGGCAGGCTCAGCAGCACAGAAGTGCCCTCTCGTTCAAAGAACTCATGCCGCTGAATTGTGACAGTTACAAATAAATCCCCTGCTTCGCCACCATTTGCGCCTGCGCTGCCTTGAGCGCGCATTGAAATAGTTTGCCCGTTGTCAATACCGCCGGGAATACTAATCTTTATTGTTCGGTTGCGCCTGACCATACCCAACCCTTTGCACTTGGTGCACGGTTGATGTATGATTTTTCCGCGTCCGTTACATTTCGGACAGTCTGCCGTGCTCTGCATTACACCAAACGGTGTTCGCTGCTGAGTTGTAACGACACCTCTGCCGCCGCAATCGGCACACTTCTCTGCTGTAGTACCACTCTTACAGCCCGAGCCGCCACAATCGTCGCATTTCTCGACACGTTGAATGCTAACGTCCTTCTCGCAACCGAACGCAGCCTCTTCAAATGTTATAGTAACACTTGCGCGAACTCGCTCACCCCTTCTCGGGGCATTGCGATTACGACTTGAAGTTGCACCGCCACCGCCGCCGAAAATCGAGCCGAAGATATCGCCGAGGTCGAAATCCATACCTCCGAAACCGCCGTAGCCACCGCCAAACGGACTGCCGCCGCCGCCCCCGAAATTCGGGTCGACACCGGCGTGTCCGAATTGGTCGTAGCGTGACTTTTTATCGGAGTCGGACAAAACCTCGTAAGCCTCGTTAATCTCTTTGAAGCGAGCTTCTGCCCTGGAATTCCCGGGATTTACGTCAGGGTGATATTTTTTTGCCTGCTGACGAAATGCTTTTTTTATATCAGCATCAGATGCGTCCTTTTTAAGTCCGAGTGACTCGTAATAGTCCTTTTTATCTGCCATTATTCCTCATCTACCACTTCGTAATCTGCGTCCACGACACCATCGCTTTGACCGCCGTGGTCACCACCGCCAAAGTCAGCTCCGCCGAAGTCAGGTCCCGGTGCGCCGCCGTCAGGCCCTGCTTGACTGTAGAGCTTCTCGCTGACTGCGTGGAAGGCTTTTTCAAGCTCTTCGACAGAGTCTTTGATAGCTTGTGTATCTGTTCCGCTCAGTGCGGCTTTAACCTTCTCAACAGCAGCTTCGATAGTGCTCTTGTCGTCTGCTTCGATTTTATCGCCCATTTCATCGAGGGTTTTTTCACTTTGATAGACCATCTGGTCTGCGTGGTTGCGAGTGTCGACTTCTTCTTTACGCTTTGCATCTTCTTCAGCATATTGCTCAGCTTCTTTGACAGCCTTTTCGATATCCTCTTTTGAAAGGTTGGCTGATGCTGTAATTGTGATATTCTGCTCTCTGCCTGTACCGAGGTCTTTAGCAGAGACGTTAACGATGCCGTTTGCGTCAATATCGAATGTAACTTCGATTTGCGGTATTCCTCTGCGTGCAGGGGCGATTCCGTCGAGATGGAATCTTCCGAGCGACTTATTGTATTGAGCCATTTCGCGTTCACCTTGAAGTACGTGTACTTCGACCGACGTTTGGTTATCGGCGGCGGTTGAGAAGACCTGGCTCTTCTTGGTCGGAATTGTTGTGTTTCGTTCAATCAACTTCGTGCAAACACCACCCATTGTTTCAATTCCGAGTGACAGCGGTGTGACGTCAAGCAGCAAAATGCCTTCGACATCGCCGCCAAGCACGCCGCCCTGAATCGCAGCACCCGCTGCAACACACTCGTCGGGATTAATACCGCGAAACGGGTCTTTACCTGTAATACCTTTAACGGCATCTTGAACGGCAGGGATACGTGTTGAGCCGCCGACAAGCAGGATTTTTGATAGCTGGTTAGCTGTTAAGCCTGAGTCTTCAATAGCTTGCTTAACGGGCTGCAGAGTTCTTTCAACAAGGTCTGCAGTAAGCTCATTAAACTTCGCTCTTGAAAGAGTGTAGTCCATGTGCTTAGGACCTGTTGCGTCTGCTGTTATATACGGCAGATTGATTGTTGCAGTTGTCATGCCTGACAAGTCTGTTTTTGCTTTTTCAGCAGCTTCACGCAGACGTTGAACAGCTATTTTATCGGTTGATAAATCTACACCTGTATCTTTTTTGAACTCAGCGAGCAGATAGTTCATGACGCACTCGTCAAAGTCGTCGCCACCGAGGCGGTTATTACCTGCTGTTGCAAGAACTTCTATGACACCGTCGCCGATTTCAAGAATCGAGACGTCAAATGTTCCGCCGCCAAGGTCATAGACCATGATTTTTTGATCCTGCTCCTTGTCGAGTCCGTATGCAAGTGCTGCCGCAGTCGGTTCATTGATGATACGTTTAACATCAAGACCTGCGATTTTGCCTGCGTCTTTTGTCGCTTGGCGCTGAGAGTCCGTGAAGTATGCAGGAACTGTGATAACGGCTTCGGTAATTTTTGTGCCGAGATATGCTTCTGCATCACTTTTAAGCTTTTGTAAAATCATTGCCGAAATTTCTTGCGGTGTATATTGCTTGCCGTCAATGCTTACTTTATAAGCGGTTCCCATTTCACGCTTAATCGACATAACTGTTCTGTCGGGGTTTGTGATTGCCTGACGTTTTGCAACGTGACCAATCATTCGCTCGCCTTCGGCTGAAAACGCAACGACCGATGGTGTTGTGCGGCTGCCTTCGGCGTTTGCTATAATAACAGGCTCTCCGCCTTCGATAACAGCTACGCATGAGTTTGTTGTTCCTAAGTCTATTCCTATAATTTTTCCCATAATATTTACCTCCGGATTGTTAGTTTATTTCTTAATTTGATACGACTACTGTAGAAAAACGTATTACACGGTCTCCCAGTATAAAGCCCTTTTGATATTCTTCGGCTATGACATTTGCTCCGAGATTTGGGTCTTCGATGGACATAACTGCATTATGAAGATTCGGGTCAAATTGCTCTCCGACTGCAGGGATTAGTTGAACACCTATGTCGCTCAGCATTTCAGTGAGCTGCGTCATAATCATTTCAACACCTTTATAAAATGACTCGTCGGAGCATTCGGTTTTCAAAGCTCGCTCCAGGTTGTCATAGACGGGTAACAGTTTGCTGATTACATCTGTGCGTGCATCAGAATAAATCATTTCACGCTCTTTTGCACTTCGCTTTCTGAAATTATCATACTCTGCAGCAAGTCTGAGATACTTATCCTTCTCAATTGACAGTTCACTTTGATAAGCTGCTTGGCTATCCTCGTCGCTTAGAAGCTCGGCTTTTGCATCGCTATCTTCTGCGGCAGCTTCTGCATTGTTTTCGTCTTCAAAGTTTTCTATATCTATATTAATATCTGTTTCAGGTGTGTTTTTACTCACGGTCAATATTTTCATCTCCTATTCTATTTATTTTTGAGGGGCTGCTAAGCTGGAGTAAGTCTCCGCTCAGTCCTCCCAAAAGCAAGCTTAAACCTTGTGCCATGTATGATAGGTGTGCAGCTACTTTTGAGTAGTCCATCCTCGTAGGTCCGACAACACCGATTAATCCTTGTATATCGCTGCCGGCATCATACTTAATCGCCATAACGCTTGAGTCACGAAGCTCTTCGGCAAGGTTTTCAGGTCCGATTGTTATCTTTATTTCACCGGTTGAATCAGGCGATGGGAGTCTTGCAAGCTCATTGACGTCTGATAGATAACGAATTACTTTCTGTGCTTTATCTACATCTCTGTATTCAGGGTGATTTAGAAGGTTGATAGCTCCTGAAACTCTTGTTCCGACTGACTTTGCTTCGACGAGCAGTTCTATCGAAAACCCTGCAACAATTGCAACTATTCCTGATATGTCACCTACTGCACGTTCTGTTGATGTGATTAGTGCAGGAGTTATGCGTTCCTCAGGTATGCCTGTAAAGCTCGCGTTCAGCACCGCCGAAAGCTTTGTAAGCATTGGCGGCTGTACGTTTGTTGTAAGATGAACAAGCTTGTTCTTGACTGTGTCGTTACTCATCAGTACTACGACTATAAATGTGGAGTAATCGACATATATAAGGTCATATCTTACAATGCTGACGATTCCTGTTGCTGATGCCATAGCATACGCCGGGTAAGTTGTGAGTCTTGATGTCAGGTTTCCTACCTCGTCAAGTAACCTCGTATGCTCGGCAACGTGCACATCAAGTGTGCTGTCAATGACCTCGGCATCATCACTTGAGATGTTTTGACCTTTCATTAGCTCGTTTACATATACACGATAGCCTTGCGAGGATGGTATTCTGCCTGCTGAGGTGTGCGGCTGTTCGAGCAGTCCCGATGCTTCAAGCTCAGACATTTCGCTACGGACTGTAGCTGACGAGACCGAAGACCCCAAAGCTTCTGCGACAGCCTTGGAACCGACCGGCTCTGCTCCTTTGACGTACAACTCAACGACAGTACGTAATATCTCTTTTTTCCGCTCACTGAGACCCACGGTAAACCTCGTTTTTCGTCGTTGGCACTCTCGACCTTCGAGTGCTAATTATAATTTAACACTACTTAATCCAATTGTCAAGTACCTTATTATAAGTTTTTATTTTGTTAATAATTATATTGAAAAAGCCGTGACATATTACTTTATATCAGCTACTATATTGTTAATCTTATTTTTGGTGAGGATTATATGAAAAACAACGAGCTTATTAATGTTAAGTTAAATGATGATGGAACTTCTGTTGTTATTTTAGACCAAACTTTGTTACCAAATGAGGAAAAGTATCTGCATTTGCAAACTGCTGAGGAGATGCATGAGGCGATTTATTTGCTGAGGGTGAGGGGTGCGCCTGCGATTGGGATTTTTGCGGCTTATGCTCTTTATGTTTTGGCTCGTCAAATTAAAACAGAGGATTATGAAGCGTTTAAAGCAGAAGCTTTTAAGCTCAGTGCGTATCTTGACTCGTCTCGTCCGACGGCTGTTAATCTTGGAACTCAGCTTCGTAGGATGGAGAGGCTTGTTGCTGCTTCTTGTGATTTGAAGGTTTCGCAGATTGTTGAGGCGATGAGGGCGGAGGCGGAAAGTATATATAATGAAGATGTTGAAATGTGCAGGGCGATTTCTGAGCATGGGCTTGCTTTGATACGTGACGGTTTTGGTATAATGACACAATGTAATGCAGGTCCGATTGCTACGTCGCGATATGGCACGGGGCTTGGTGCAATTCTTCTCGGGCATGAGCGAGGCTTGAAGCTGCAGGCTTATGTGTGTGAAACACGTCCATTGCTGCAAGGTGCAAGGCTTACTGCGTTTGAGCTTGACAGAGCCGGTGTGGATTGTACTTTGATATGCGACAATATGGCGAGTATTGTGATGAGCGAAGGCAAAATCAATGCTGTTTTTGCAGGGTGTGACAGAGTAGCACGAAATGGTGATGTCGCGAATAAAATTGGTACAAGCGGTCTTGCGGTGCTTGCAAAGCATTATGATATCCCGTTTTATATTTTCGGTCCCACGACTACAATGGATATGCAGTGCGCCACAGGTGAGGATATTGAGATTGAACTTCGCAAGCCCGAAGAGCTGAAAGAGATGTTTTATGTTAAGTCGATGGCACCTGCCGGAGTAAAATGCTACAACCCGTCATTTGATGTTACAAAAAATAATCTTATTACAGCAATAATTACCGAAAACGGTGTATGGAAACCGTAATATTACGTAAATAATGACTATAATTGCGCAAAATTACGATAAAATGTGACATGTACACGTGCACAAGTCACATTTTGTTATTTTTGATAATTTTATGTAATTTCTACAAAAAAGTGGTTGACAAGTATAAGTTGTTGTGTTATATTGTACATGTAATCGGATCTGGTTCTTGTGTACAGAACGGCTGGTCCATGGCAGACAGGGTCATAAAGACCAAATAGCACAACCGCGGAGAGAGTCCGCCGGTACCCAGTGGGGGATTGCATGGTGTGCGTTGGCTGCATCGGAGACGAGGGTTAGTAGACGAGAAGGATTCGTAAAAAGAAAGGTGGTAAGACTCTATTGTTAGTTGAGTACCACAAGTAGCCCCGCATTCGCGTTGGACGAGTGCGGGGTTTTTATTTTGTGTTTGTTAACAATGTGATAATATGATATAATTTATATAATGAAACAGTAACATTTAGGAGGTCGCTAGTTATGAATCTTGAAGCTGTTACATGTGACGTACTTAGAAGATACCCTGTTAAGCGAGCGGCTTTTTTTGGATCAGCAGCTCGTGGAGATTTTAACGAAAAAAGTGATGTTGATATACTTGTTGAGTTTTTTCCAAATACGCGCGGAATTGAGTTTTTTGGCTTACATGTAGACCTTAAGGAAGCATTAGGACGTGATGTTGATTTAATAACATTTAACTCTTTATCAAAAACAAGACAGAGCTTAAAAGAAAGCATAGAACAGGAGACGCGGGTTATTTATGGACATGAGAACACGTGACATATTAGAACATATACTGGAAGATGCTCAAGATGCTATAAAATTCGCACATGATATTGGTTCTGTGGACGAACTTTCGTCAAATCGCCTATATCGCAAAGCTATAATTATGTCTATTTTGAACATTGGAGAATTAACAAAACAACTATCTCAGGAGTATAAATCTGAATATAATGAAATCCCATGGAAGAAAATCTCCGGTATGCGCGATATTGCAGCGCACGGTTACAATGAAATGGATGATGACATTGTATGGGACGTTATAAAACATTCTATACCCGAGCTTGAGAGCTTTATTATACAGCAACTAAATAAAGCTTAGATTGAAAAGTAAAGCCTGAAACAAGTAGCCCCGCATTCACGTTGGATGAGTGCGGGGTATTTATTTTGTGTGTTTTTAATTCGACTCTTTTAGTTTTGTGTCCACTTCCGATTTCTTTTTTTCTGTACGCATTTCAAAATGAAGCAAAACGGACAACATTGTACGGAGAACTATTATCGCAGCAAGAATCCATATCTCTGACAAATCACGTATTAATAAAGTCTTGATAATCTCTGCACCCATTTTGAATTCCAAACCAAGCTCTAATGATGTACCAAGCATTACTTTAACATTATCTACACCTTTTGCATCAGATAAGCGTCTGCCCTTACCCTTTGCTAATTGTGTTTTAAAATAGGTTATTATTGAGCGAACAGCACCAAAACAAATAATTGCAACACCCATTAATTCCAAAATGTGAATTATTATTGGTAGAATTAAATTCATTACACTTTCTAACATAAATATGCTCCTTTATTATTGCTAATGATTGCTGAACAATATAAGCTTATGCTTATCTGTTAGTGTTACATTTATATTTCTTTGGTCTCCCATAAATAGAGTCATTTTGCCTTCAGGGTAAAAGTAACCCAGTACGAGTGATTTATTATCATCGGGTGAATCATTCCAAATTGCTCTTATCAAATCTGCGGCAGTGCATGATTCTGGAATTTCTTTAAAGAATTCCACTGCTCTTTTAACAAACAATTCCTTTGTTGTAAACAATTCCGTATCATCAACATCATAATCAAGAAGGTCTTCATAGAAGTGAAAGATAGCCTCTTTTTCACCGATTTGCATAATCATCTTGCTTATATATCGATTACTTATAACAATGTTTCTAGCACTGTAGTGTCTTAAAATATCGAAGTTTCGGGGATTTAATATTTCTACAACTAGGTCTATACTTTCCGGGTCAAAATCCGATTCGCTTGCTGTTCGTCTATTAATAATATTGTTTATGAAAACTAGATATGTGAGAACATCAGCATCAATATCCTCTTCGGGAACTGTATCATCAGAAAGAACAATTATACTTCCACGCCCTTGAAAACTATCTATAAATTCGCTTATTGCACTATTGATTATCTCCCCATCATATACATCAGCACCAATTACCTTATTAACGAATGAATATTGCCGATAGCAGCCATGATTCTCCAAATTTGATTTAGAGTCCATAATTGTCACATCAAGAACATCAGGATCATCTTTTTTCTTCCACTTTTTATTGAAGGCTTTAAGACCCTCCAATATAGCTACACTTTTGCTGTTATGACCCAAAATTAAGACATGTCTATCCAATATCTCATAATCCGGATTGATAGAGATGTGATAATCATGTTTTTGATATACTGCCTCAATACAATCGATATGTTGCATAGTGTCAGACATATAATAATGGTGCAGTTTCCCGTCTTCGTCACGTATGATAGACAGCGGAATTGCTTCATAGTGGTCTTTCAGATACTCAGAAATATATTCAATTTCATTAAACTCGTAGTCATCAGTAGCCTTAACATATAACGAAACACCCTTATTTGAGAAAAGCGTACTGTAAACAAGATTCAACTCAGGCATTATTGCAAATTGCGAAAATACTTGACCAAGTATATGGTTTGCTGCAACAGGTATGATATTGCATCCACCTTTGCTTTTCATTTGCTCTATAACTGTTTTGACCAGTTTCAACGTCCAGTCATTTTCAACTTCAACCACTACTGTTTGATTAATATCAGAGTCTTCTTCAGATACCAACTGTGCAACTTGAAGCAAGGTTTTCACCGTGCTGGTGTTTCCTTTTTCTTTCATCTCAAGTATTTCTTCTGAATCATCACTCTCATGTGCGACTGATTTACCATTAGTGAGGATAATTACACTTTTCGCATTTTTAATAGAAATATCATTAAGTTGCTTTGCCGACCAAGAGTCCCCCTCACGTACTATAAGTACTAGTCTGTTGTGCACTTTGTTTTTTCGGATATACTTTCGACGTTGTCTAGGATTCATTGATGCAGCAGCTTCTCTTACTTCATCATTATCGCTTTCTAAAGTATCCGAAAGCCTTTCTGCTATCTCTCTCAACACTTCATCTTTATCTTGTTCAACTAGAACTACAATCTTCTCTCTTGTTCCTTTGTGCATCAGTTCATTAATAATTTCTACGGCACAAGTGCTCCAATTCAAAATTACAGTATGATTGGATATACGTAGTTTTCGTGTGCTGGAGTCTGCCATTTCAACAAAATTAAATATGACTTGTGCTATATAACCTATGACAGTACCGGTAAATGTAATCATACCTATAACAACACATGCCATACTAAAAATGATAAGAATCGCACTTGTTTCACTGACTTGTTCAACCACTTCACTTGAAAAGCCGGATATCAGCATTGTAGACGCATAGTATAAACAATGCCAGAAATTAGGTTCTCCAAGCGATTCAGGTGCATATATCATTATTACTAGCGCTGCAAAGCAAAGAAAAACAATGTTAGCTGCAAGTATAACCAATAAAACCATCAGCTTTGGTGTCTTTACAGAATGTATACTAATCCATTCAAAAACCTTTTTCATTTCACCAACATCCTTATTTTATTAATTCAATTAACTCATTTGTTCTTTTTAGATGACCTGCTTGCAATGACAAATGGCAAACCAATAGTATATTTAAACATCCACCATATTAGTTTAAATGGCCAAATGAAAATAGTCATACATCCATAATGAGTCACTGTTTGTGATTTTGTAAAGTATTGTCCATCACCCATTTTTTTAATCGTTCTTATTCGTGTTCTCGATCCAGACTTAGACATAATTTTGTCCTTTAATATTATTTTAGGAAACGAAAAATGCTGTGTATATTACATACACAGCACATTATGTGCGACACAACTGATAATTTATGACTTGCACCATAAGGTATAAAATCATATAATAATCAACGTGGTATAGCTTTGCTATTAAGCAAGTGTTGTCAAGGGTACGATTCTGATAATTTTGTTAATTTTTTGTGTATTTCTCGATTTTTTGTTGACATTGCCAGTGTTTACCACTATACTCAGAGTACGAGGCGATTACATTG
>Ga0123356_10001240_pt1 | contig 28244 bp, 29 predicted proteins | sample TergutEmb28metaG_2_FD_92546 | JGI IMG/M metagenome (GOLD analysis project Ga0123356, IMG submission 92546) | Embiratermes neotenicus P3 segment gut microbial communities from Petit-Saut dam, French Guiana - Emb289 P3 | ecosystem: Host-associated > Arthropoda: Insects > Digestive system > Gut ...
CCCTGTTCCTGAGCTTGTTTCTAGACCAAACATGAAGCCGTTGCGCTTCGGTTCCTATGGTTAGATTTTCCAACGTGAGGCATCCTGTCATTACGGTTAGATTTTTACGTGAGGCACTACGGGGGTCTATCACATTGTTGTCACATTGCCTCTGTTTGTGATGCCTCACGATAAAAATCTAACCATACGGAAAATGAAATTTTACTTTTTTTTATTCAATCCATATTGTTTACGGATATTTTCAATTGACTGATTAACAGATAGCGATAAAGTTTTATTGATTGATAAAGAAACATCTTTTACAAAACGATTCATAAAGGTTTGCACTTCCGGCTTATAATTAGTTTTTTCCTCCATGAATAACTCAAATACTTTTATTTCCAAAGCATAAGCCAATTTTGTTAATGTGTCAGGATGGGGCCATTTCTTACCTCTTTCAATATCCCCAAGAAAGTTAATAGAAATATTGGCATATTCGGCTAAATCCGCTTGTGACCAGTTCCGACGGTTACGGTATAATTTGACATTTTTTCCAAATATTGCCCTAAGTTCCTTTCCCTCCACATACCACCCCTTTAGATGTTATTACAATACATTGCTATTGGCTTGTCTAATTTTCAAACATCAGTTAGTATGTATATGTAATAACCACATATAGAGTGGTAATAATTTTAAGGAGGCAGTTTATGAAAAAAACTGTAGTTTTCAGTTTACCGGTATTTGGTTTGACCGGATGCGGTAATGGTAGAGAAAGGAAAAATAAAGTATTGAATTTAATTAGAATTATGTTTTTTTCATTATTTTTTATATTAGGTATAAGTTGTGTTTCTAAGCCAGTGAAAACTATTGCTCGTTCTTTACCTTCAATTGATACAGAAATAAATATTACTTTACCATTATTAGGTAGTGCTAGAAATGTAAATATTACAACAGATTTTGTACCAATTGGAATTGTATTTGTAAATTCTACAGAAGTTATTGATGGTCTTGGAAATAATACGGGTTCAAAAATTACATATGAAATGTTTATGCGTGAAGCATCAAGATTACAAGCACATGATGTAATAAATATTAGTATTGACGTTAATATTAAAAAAGAAAGAAAAATTGTATTAGATAGATCAGTAATTGTTACTACATACTCATATACTGGATCCGGTTTGGCAATTAGGTATGCAAATGCAAAATTAGAAAATAAAACGAACAGTATATATGATTTACCTGATAATATGATAATTCAAAATAATAATAATATAGTAAATTATGAACAAATAATCTCCGAGGTACCTGTTTCACAAAGTGTAATTGCAATAGATGACAATTTAACTGTTTTATCTGTAAATGGCAGTGTGTGGCAACGTTCTGAACGCAGTAGATTTACGCGTGTGAATGTAAATGATATTATTATCGCAAATACTATTATTAACATTAATAGGAATTCTTCAATAATTTTGAATGATGGAATTACAAGTTATACTTTAATTGGACCTCAGAATGGAAGAATTGTTGATCTTATTAAATGATGATAAGGTAAAAATTTTCCAAATAGTACTTGTTACAGTTTGGTTTGTCTAAACACTCAAACTGTTTAGATAGACTAGAGGAGAAATATAGTATCAGCGTTACTCATAGTACCTGTAACCACTTTTCTAAAGTATTGTTATGCATAATGTTACACCATGCATAACATAATTATAACAGTTTTTATCAGCCGTCTTTCGGGGCGGCTTTTTTATTGAAACGCGCCAGTAGCAGGTATCACTTTCCATAGTTTCGCTAGATGGCATGACATGTGGAATTTAATATTTTTCAAATTCTATATAATATTCATGTCTTATACTATCGGCACTTTCTCTGTATATATAATTATTTACATGTAAAAACAATTTATTATTTTGAAAGTAATATTTATGTTCATAGCTGCTTATGCTGTCACCCATATAGTGAATGAAATTTCCATTCAATGTATTAACAACATTTATGCTCTCATCTGGATTGTTATAATACACAATATAATCTTCCTTATTTTCTTCATTGAATATAAAAACTTTTGCACTAAAAATATTATTCAAATCAATATTTTTTCCCTGTTCTATAATAATATTATAAGATGAAAATTGATAAATATTATGTTCAGTTATATTTATTTGTTTAAAAATACCAGTAGATAATAATAAATTTCTATATTCATCATTCCTGTCTTCATATATTCTATTATAATAAAATTCGATAATATCATTATTAATACGATATTCAAAATAATTACTTATGCCTCCGCCAGTAGTACTGCCTGATACAACTGGAAAATTAATATCGAAATATTCTTTTGAATATTTAGGATAACTATATTGCATATAATATTTTCCATTCTCTATTCCAACTATAATAGCTCCTTCAGAAAAATGTTCTTCATATATTCTTCTGCTTCGTAATTGTTGTATTTGAGTCGTGTTTTCGGAATTAAAATTAAATTGCGTAAAATCTTCAAATCTATATATTCCAATTATATTTTCATTAAAAATCCATTCCATATCAGGAACTTCGATATTTTCGTTTTCTGATGTATTACTATTTTCTTTAGGAACACAACTGAAGAATATAGAACAAATCATAATCAAAATAATATTTTTCATTTTTATCACCCTCGAATTATCATTATATAACTTTAAGATAACTTTTTCAAGTCAAGATGCTAAAAAGTGGTTCTTCCGCAAATATGAGTAAATAGGATAGTAAGAATTTCTCGCGGAGACGCAGAGCTTTAGTCCGAAATCTTATTCTAAATCATTTGTAATCTATGTCTTTATTTTTATTTTTCTAGAGATTAAGATTAAAATTACGAACATCGGCTCTGCGTCTTTGCGTCTCTGCGAGAGCTCTTCTTCTTAAAAATCTTAAAAAATTGTAATTACTCAATTATGCGGAAGAACCAAAATAAACTGAAATACGCATTTGGTTCGTGGTTAATATATTTAAATAAGTATTTACAAACCTTCTAAAAACAGGAATCACATTAATTGACATTTTTGTTTCTTTAATTTATAATATCAAATAATGTGAGGTTTCCATGAAAAAAACACTTTGTTTCTTATTATTTTTTTGTATCTGTTTCTCTTTATACGCTTTTGATCGTCCTATAATTGGAAGTTGGGGGTTAATATTGTCTGGTGAAAAACAGGAATTTATTCGTTTTGGGCAAAATGAAATAATTGTAATGAATACATTATTTCGTGCAAGAGATTTTGAAAGAGCAGAAGATACAATATTTATACCTGACTTTGAAGGGGATTCAATAATTATACAGTATCATCTTTTATCTCAGAATAAATTATTGTTTATTATTTGGAATCCAGACAGAATAGAAGAATCCATAACATTAATTCTGTCAAGACTTTAAAATAAAAATATGGTTGACAAAAGAATGTATTTAGTAAATAATTAGATTTATCTATAATATTAAAGAATAATGAAAAGGATATTTTATGAAAAAATTAAAAATTATGTTTGGGATTATCTTTTTAATGGTTGCTATTATTTTACTTCCTGCTCAGCAATATGATGCTGAGAGTGACTTTACTTTTATGCGTAGTAGTGACGGTAATTCTGTAACTATTACTGGATATGTAGGCTCAAAACAGACAGTCAGTATTCCTACCTATATACGTGAATTACCTGTTACAATAATTGGTAATAATGCATTTTTAAATAAAAATATAATCAATATTACGATCCCTAATAGTATTATTCACATAGGTAATGCTGCATTTAGGAATAATCAGATTATAAGTTTGGTAATACCTGATAGCGTTACTACAATTGAAATGTGGGCATTTGGAAATAATCAACTATCCAATGTGACAATACCAAACAGTGTAAGAACGATATATAGATTTGCATTTGTTAATAATCCATTAATAAATATAGTTATTGGTAATAATGTTAGATTAGGGGATTCATCAGGACGAGCATTTACTAGAGAATTTGATAACTTTTATAGAGAAAATCAAGGTCGGTCTGGAACTTATATTAATCGTAATGGTTCTTGGAGTGAGGATTGGTAATAATTCATATAAAAAAAATATTAAAAAATGAGATTATAAAAAAAGCGTACTTCACCTAAAGAATTTGCATAAAAAGTACAAAATGTCACATAACGTAGGAATATAATTATAGAAGAAGGGTGTAAAACATTTTATACGATGATAATTTATAAGAACTTCAAAAAAACTGGTATAAAAATATAAAACATATTAAAGAGAGATATTTATGAGAAGTATACATATATTTATCACAATAATTTGTTGTTTTTTTATTTATAGCTGCATTAAATCAGATACATCTTTAAATGCAAATGATGAATTATTAAATTTTAGTTATGATGGTATATTTTATCATGAATATAGTGAAGGGAATTATGAATATTACGATATAGATTTAAATGAATCAAAAATCAATGAACTAAATATTATTTTAGAAAAAAATACCTGGGAATTGGATAAAGATCCTGTTGCGACAGGTTTTTTGCATGGATATGGATTATTAAATCAAAATAAGATAATTGTATATTTTAGTTATTATGAAAATAAAATGTGTATTATAATAAAAAATCCGGATAATGGAGATACGACCGCAGTTTATTGGGCATCGATTGAAATATATAAAAATATTGAATTGTTTTATAAAAATAATTTATAGTAATAATAAAGAATAAAAAATATCTCACCGCTGTTGGTCTTATAATATAGTTCGTTTGGTTCGTAATGGTTCGTGGTAAAAAAAAATCAAATAATATCTGTCTCCAGTTAAATCTTTTTTATTTGATTTTGACACAAAACAAAACTTGACATATCCCAAATTAAACATTACAATATTTCCAGTTAAGGAGTGTAATATGGCTAAAAAGATGAAAATAAATTATTCTAACGGTAATGTTTACGAAGGCGAAACAGCCGATGGAAAACCGCATGGGAAAGGCAAACAAACATATAAAAACGGCGACATATATGAAGGTGATTTTTTAAACGGAAAACTGCACGGGAAAGGTAAACGTACAGACCAGAAAGGCGGTTTTTATGAGGGTGATTTTGCTGACGGAAAACGTCACGGAAAAGGCAAATTAGTATCAGACGGCCTTATATATGAAGGCGATTTTATTGACGGGAAACGTACCGGAAAAGCGAAATACACAGATCGAGCCGGCGCTATTTATGAAGGCGATTTTATCGATGGAGTGCCGCATGGAAAAGGCAAACAAACATTGGTAAACGGAGACATTTATGAAGGCGATTTTGTAAACGGTACGATTACAGGAAAGTGCAAATTAATATATGCAAAGGGCGATGTTTATGAAGGCGATATTATAAATGGTAATAATCTTACCGGAAAAGGTATATACACATACCCAAACGGCGAAGTCTATGAAGGTGATTTTGTTAATGGAGCGTTTCACGGAAAAGGTATACTTAGATTTAAAGGCGGCAATTTTTACGAAGGCGATTTTGCTGATGGAAAATACTTAGGCAAAGTATAAATTAGAGAGTGTTACAATATAAGGAGTAAAATATGAAAAGAATAGTGTTTTTTGTTTTAGTTTTCACTATCGTACTTGTTTTTACCGGATGCGGAAGTACAGCAGAAATTGTGATTCATGGCAACCAGTCTGTTGGTGATTCCTGGCAATGTACTTCCATTTCTCCTGATGGTATTGTCCGGGAAGTATCAAATAAATATAAAATATTATTTCCCGCTCCCGGTATGTCTGGAAGATTCATTATTAAATTTGAAGCAATATCCGAAGGAGAAGCGGAAATTGTTTTAACCTATTACTTTAGAGGCACTCCCGTTAGTACCGCAACTTACAATGCAAGTGTTAATAAACGGCGGCGGCTTACGCTGGTAGAAGTCAAAACTGAAGCAATTGAAAATAATGAAACGCGTAATTTATTACTTGGTACATGGTATGATCCTGTCAGTCGAATGGCGATGAGGTTTCTTGAAAATGAAGTGCAGCTTTCGTTACACGTAGACGATATTCAAACCGCATTCTTTTTAGGCTATGGAGAATACAAGATTAATAATGACAATTTGACAATATTCCTGACATCAGAAGATGGGGATGTTGTTCTTTTTACAGAAGAATATTCATTCGAAGTAACTGAAACCAGCCTTAAGCTGATTTCAGAGGATGGTTTAGAATACTATATCAGGCAGTAATTTAGTCCTTAATTAATTAATAACATAATATTGACAATTTTATGTCCTATGATATAATTATCATCATTCTATAGAAAGAAAAAGGAGTTCTTTATGAAAAAACGAAACATTTTGATTGGATTATTAATTACAGGTATATTACTTGTATTTGTAACTTCCTGTGGAGCGACAACGGAAGAATTGGCAAGAGATGTACAGGAAACCTATCTTGCGGAATGGAGAAGCAGCGGAATACCAATATCCATTACCAAGGATCTTATATTAGTAAAGAAAAACAGAACGGAATATACTGGTTTAATGACAGTATCTGCTTATGGTGAATCAGAAGTTGTAACAGTAAATGTAGTATATGATGGTAAAACCTGGACTTCTCAAATTGAAGGCTGGTAATAATACAAAAAGATGTAACAACGATTTGAATTCCGCAGCGTACCTGAAGTTTTAGGTACGCTGATGCAGCATCTAAAATAAATTATGAAAAATACTAATAAGTTAATTGTAATTATCGCTGTATTCAGTATTATCACATGCGATATTAACCCTGAAGTTGAACCAGGATCTGCCATGGAATATTTTATTAATGAAAGAATTACTGTGGGTTGGAATTTGGGCAATACTCTTGATGCTGTAAATCATTGGAGTTATGAATATCCTAAAGCGGAAGAAGGGTGCTGGTATAATATTCCATTGGCTAACCAGGAATTGTTTAACTGGGTTAAAGAAAGAGGTTTTAATATTGTCCGTATACCTGTAACATGGACAGGACATATTGGCCCCGCTCCTGATTATATAGTTTCACAGGATTGGCTTCGGCGTGTTGCGGAAGTTGCGAATTATGCAAGAAATGCTGGTTTAAAAGCAATTATCAATATGCACCATGATGACGGCGATATTTGGGGCGGTTGGCTTTTACTGGGAGACGCAGCTGCTAATCAAAATGTTTTTAATCAGATAACAGATAAATATGAAAAAGTATGGACACAGATAGCAGAGTATTTTAAAAATCATGGATATTGGCTGATATTTGAAAGCATGAATGAGGTTCATGATGAAGGTTATGGCTGGAGTTTAACATTTCAGACTAACGCAAAATTAATTATCGATATTATTAATGAATGGAACCAGCGTTTTACCGATGCGGTTCGTTCTACAGGTGGTAATAATGCTCAGCGCTTTTTAATGTATCCTTCCTATAATTCATTTCCTGAATGTATTCTTCCTGACGGTAAGATTGGCGCGGCGGAACCCGGGAAGTATTTCAAACTTCCAAATGACAGCGCTGGAAGCGGGAAGCAGATTGTCACATTCCATTATTATGATCCTTCCGAGTTTCCGTTTAAGGGTACAAACATTGAATGGGGAACACAGCAGCAAAAAAATTTTATCGATAATCTTTTTGATAGATTTAAAACAGCTTTTATAAATAAAAATATTCCGGTTATTATAGGAGAGACAGGTCGATCCAGAGGTTCAGGTATTAATACTGATGATTCTGTAATGACACAGCAGCAATTGGAAAGAGCGGCAGAGACACGGCTTCTTTGGGCAGATTATGTATTTGCCAGAGCTAAACACTACGGACTTGTTCCAATATGGTGGGATAACGGTAACTTTAATCCTGTTCACGCGCAGGATCAATTTGGTCTATTTGATCGCAATACAGGTAAACCAAATTCGGATGAAAACGCGCAAATTATCAATGCGATAACTAAATAAAAGTGATTACCTTTAAAAATAACAGGAATCACAAAAAGGAGTTTTTATGAATAACTTAGTAAAATTAATAGGGATTATTGCTCTTGCAGCAGTAATCGGGTTTTCGATGACAGCATGTGCCGGAACCGGCAGCAGTGTAAGTAATGTTCCAGCCGTAACACAGGGAATCTTAACTATTACCGGACTTGACGAATATAACGGTCTTTTTGTTCAGGCGCGTTCAGACAGTGCGCCAATTATTGCAGCTCCCAGTATTGTTGGACCGACTAATCACTTTGAACAACCGCAAGTATCAGGCGGTATAGTAAAAGATGGTTCTGTTTCATTACCGGTTTGGGAAATTGTAGATACCGATTTTGTTGTAGAAAGTATTTGGGATCTTTCAGCAGAAGATTTTGTCCGCACTTATGATATTGTCCGTTACACCGGAAGCGGCAATATGGAACTTGAAGTCCTTATTTGGCAGGATAATGATACTTATCATTGGCATTACGGCGCAGGAAGAGGATCTGTAACTGTAACATTTAATAACGGAACAGCTAACGGCGCTTATGTAAAAGCAGAAAATTAATTTATAGACATTTGAGCTTGTTCCATTTGTTTATAGCTTGGCTGAGTGAATAATTATAATACAGGGTATTAATATCAACATAATTAAAATTATTGGAATAATATGTTTATATATAGCGGTTGTTATGATGCCAATATATATAAATTAGATTACTCAGGAATCTTAAAGGAGTACATGTGTTAGAATTTTTTGGATCATTTTTTGTTATTATAATTCTTTTTATATTAACTCTGTTTGGCTGTATTATTTTTTTTATAGTAAAAATCATTAAATATTTTGCTGATAAAAAGAAAAGAGAAGACAGCGAACAAGCAGTATTAAATACAGCTGACTCACTTCTTTACTATATGGAAAATAAAAATATAACACAAATAGAAGAATTAATAAAACAAATTAATATGCCAAAACATATGAAGATAACAGAAGAAAATAATGAAGTTTTTATTTACTACAGAAACTTAAAGTATAATGTAAACAAAGGCAGATTTATTATTAATTTCTGATGTATTAAATTAACGAAGGCAGTTAAAAAATATGGGCGTACTTGTTATAAGTTTTGACGCAATCGGCGATAAAGCATTTGAGGAAATGGCGCAGGATAGAGAAAACTACCCCAACATAACCAGGTTTAAAAACGAGGCTATTTACCGCGGAAGCATTAAAACTGTTTTTATGTCCAATACATATCCTGTCCACACATCAGTTTCTACAGGCAAGCCGCCAAAAGATCACGGTATTATATCCAACATGCTGCCTCAAAAAAAAAATAAAGAACGGCCATGGGCTCAAATGGCCAAATATATAAAAACCAAAACTATATGGGATGCGGCAAATGAAAAAAAACTTTCTATAGCAGCTATCCACTGGCCTGTTACCAATGGCGCAAAAATCGATTACCATCTGCCGGAGACGCATACAGAGAAAGGACAGAATCCTCTTTTCAGCAGATTCCTTTATGGAAGCTTTTTTTTCCAATTAACCGCTCTAATAAAACACGGCGGGATACTTATAAAAACCCTAATAGAAAATAAAATGCGCGGTATAGGGCAGCCTGCGGTTGATAATTTTATTACCGCGGTAACCTGTGATTTGCTGCGGCGAAAAAAAATTGACCTGGTACTGGTTCATTTGCTTGCTTATGATCATATGTTTCATTATGCGGAACCTGACACTAAAGAGAGGGATATCGCAAAGAAGGCTATGGATATCAACCTTGGTAAACTTTTAGAAAGCTGGGGTGATGTTACTGTAATTGTGTTTTCTGATCATTCTCAAATTGATATAAAGGAAAATATAAATTTACAAGCCATATACCGAGACTCTGTTTTTGAGCAATGCGGCGGTTGCGCTTTTTTATACGAGGCAATCGAGGGTTTGGAAGAACAGCCCTGGTTTGGACGCTATCTTACAAAGGATGAAATGTTGGAAAGCGGTTATACGCCGGAGACTGCGTTGTATAATACTGACAAACAGGTTATCGGTATAGCTGCAAAACCAGGTTATTGTTTTTCGGAAAGTAATGTATATAAAGGAAACCACGGTTACCCGGCAGACTATGAAAACTACAATGTGTTTTACGCACTCAGAACCCATAATGAGAGCAGCATGAATTTAATGCAAGGACATGGACTTAAGAATCACATAACTGATATAACGGCAATCATCGCTAAAGAGTTAAACCTCAATATGGATATTTCCAGTTTATAATTTTATGATTTTAACTTGACCATTATCAAAAAAACTGATATTATTTTAATTATTATTTTTATCTAAGGAGATATCAAATGACCATTATTAAGAAAACCGCAATTTCCATATTACTCATCGGACTATGTATTTCTATTATCAGCATTGCTGGTTGTTCCCGCAAGGAAACCAGTAATAATGTTACTGAAACAGAAATTATCGTAACAGAAGACACGGGTCAATTAGTATATGACTTTACCGACGCTTATGAATCCGAAGTAGAACGGGTTGAGAATTTTGTTATAAGAGATGAAATATTAGTATTATATACCGGGAACTCAAGTAATATAGTAATACCTGCGGATTTGAAGATAAGGGGGATACAATCAGCTTTTGCTCATAGTTCTGTCGTTTCTGTAGTAATACCTGAACAGGTAGAAATTATCGAGGGAGCGTTTGATAACTGTTATTATTTACAATCAATTACAGTAGCTCCGAACAACAGAAACTATACTTCTGTTGATGGGGTGCTTTTTAACAAAGCTGTAACAGAACTAGTTCATTTTCCTCAGGGAAAAACAGGCGCTTACACCATACCCAGCACCATTACCGCTATTGATTGGCGTTTCTTTCACGGTTGTTCAAAGCTTACCTCTCTTACAATACCTGCCAGCCTTACCAGCATGGATGGTTCTTTTTATAGTTGTACCAGTCTTACCTCAATTACTGTAGATCAGGCTAACAGAAATTTTGCTTCGGCGGATGGGGTGCTTTTTAATAAAACCATGACAGAATTAGTTTGGTATCCTCATGGAAAAACAGGTTCATATACCATTCCAGGTACCATTACCAGCATTAAACAATCTGCTTTTACTGATCGTACCAAGCTTACCTCGATTACTATACCAAACAGCGTTACAAGTATAGGAGAATATGCTTTTTCCGGCTGCACCAGCCTTACCTCGATTACTATACCTAACAATATTACTAATATAGGAGAAAATACTTTTTCCGGTTGTACCAGCCTTGCTTCTATTACAATACCAAACAGTGTTACCGCTATAGGAGCGAATGCTTTTACCGGCTGTACCAGTCTTACCTCAATTAATATACCCGGCAGTGTCAGAAGCATAGGAGATTCTGCTTTTTCCGGCTGCGCCAGACTTAACTCGATTAATGTTAATCAGGATAATGTTTCTTATGCTTCAGCGGATGGTGTGCTTTTTGATAAAGATATAACAGTACTTATTCATTTTCCTCAGGGAAAAACAGGTTCTTATACAATACCTGACGCTGTTAACAGGGTTAAAGATTATGCCTTAGCTGATCGTAATGGTCTTACCTCGATTGTAATACCTGCAAGTCTTATGGATATAGGAAGAAATGCGTTTTTTGATTGTATCGGTCTTACTTCAATAACAGTAGATGAGAATAACATGATATACGCTTCAGCGGATGGTGTGCTTTTTGATAAAGAAAAAAATGAGCTTATTCGTTTTCCGCGCGGAAAAACCGGACGATATACCATACCGGATACTGTTGTAATTATCGGAGACAATGCCTTTTACGGATCTCCGGGGCTTACTTCTGTTACTATTCCTAACAGTGTTACGAATATTGGATATTCTGCCTTTGCTTCTACTGGTCTTACTTCTCTTACTATACCCAATAGTGTTACCAGTATAAGTTACGGCGCTTTTGCGAATAATCCCAGGCTGACTATAATTGGTTTACCTGACGATTATTATGCTTATGAAAACGGCAAAGGAGGGGAATACTTTTTTGACGGCTGTACCGAATTGCAGCAGATTGTTGTTAGCCGAAATAACAAATATTATACTACAGTTGATGGAGTGCTTTTCAATAAAGATAAAACAGTACTTATTCGTTTTCCTCAGGGTAAAACAGGTTCATATATTATACCAAACACTGTTACCAGCATTGCCTACAAAGCCTTTTATAATTCTTCCGGGCTTACCTCGGTTTATATACCGGCAAGTGTAACAAGTATAGGAAACTTTGCTTTTGACGGCTGTACAAATCTTACTTTGGTTAACATTAATAATGGAGTTACTGATATTGGAAAGTACGCCTTCGCCCGTTGTACCAGCCTTGCTTCGGTTTACATTCCCGAGAGTGTATCCAATATAGGAGACTTTGCCTTTTATAATTGCACAGGATTGCAGCGAATTGCCGTGGACAGGAATAATATAAATTTTATCCTTGCAAATGGAATGCTTTTCAGAAAGGATATGATTGAACATAATATTTATTTGGCAGCTGTACGGTAGATGAATAATGCGGATAAAAACCGAAAGAAGTTTCCCCGCTGGCTATTAATTCCGGCTTCTTTGTTATTTGTATTTCTCTTTCTCTTTTACGGTCCTATCGTAAGCTTTCGCCAGTTATTTATCAACACCGCTATGCATACAAGCCGTTTCCAAATATTTGCTAAATTATTATATACAGAAAAATACATTAACAAGGTTGTAGGAAGAATTGAGCCTGTAGATAATCCCAGGTCAGATGATTCTGTTTTATCACATGCCTGGGATGACAGAATCAGCTTTACCGAAATAAAAGGAAATAATTACAGAGGATACTTAATAAAAATAAATGATCCGCGCCGTCTTATTTTTGCTCAAGCTGATACCCCCGAAGGAAATCTTTTGGAACAACTGGTAATAAAAAATGAAGCAATTGGCGGAATAAACGCTTCTGGTTATGCGGAAGCCGGCCGCCGCGGAATTGTTTGGGGTACTACAGTTATTGACGGAGAGATAATAACACGTTGTTCAGATGGTGAACATCATGTAATGGGAGGTTTTAACAAAGACTATAAATTGATAATCGGCGGTTTTACAGAAGAAGAGATAATTACCCAGCAATACTTGTGGGCTGTTGAATTCTTCCCCCTGTTAGTTGTCAACGGCGAAAAACCGGAGTTTCAGCGATTCTCCGGAGGATATGCTCCGCGGACAGCCATCGGCCAGACTGCCCAGGGACATGTATTGCTTCTTGTGGTAGACGGCAGGCAAAGAGCAAGCCTGGGAGCAACGTTTGAGGATTTACAAACCATTTTATATGCTAACGGAGCCATCAACGCTATAAACCTTGACGGCGGCGCTTCTTCTACCATGGTGTATCACGGGAGAGTGATAAACAATCCTTCCGACGGCGAAAGAGAACGTTTGTTACCCAATGCCATACTTTTCCGGTAGACTATCCCATAACATAATAATTTATATTATATGAATGATAAATTACAGAAAGAAATTATTAACCGCATTAATATTTATGAAAATCCCCGAAGAATTGCATTATCAAGAAAATATCCGTTTTTAGAAAAGCCGATAATATTTTTACGCTGCTTAATAAAATCTATACAGAATATTTTTAACTTTAAAATACAAACTAATAAAGAAGATTATTTTTTTGAATATACTATTACAAGTCATCAGTCTGAATTAAGAAAAAAATCAAAGGATGTAGATTTAAAACTTCAGGAAAATAAAATATATAATATGAAAAAAGCTGCAGAAAAACTGAACGGCATTGTAATTAAACCGGGTAAAATATTTTCTTTTTGGCATGCTATCGGTAATCCATCACATAAAAACGGATATACCGAAGGCAGGGTATATTCAACCGGTAAGATAGTTACAGGTATTGGCGGAGGATTATGTCAATTATCAACGTTTCTTTATTGGTTATTTTTGCATGCTCCGGTAAAAATTATAGAACGCCATCCTCATTCTTTGGACGCCTTTCCAAATCCAAGACAAAATATATCTTCCAGATGCGGAGCAACTGTATTATATAATTTTATGGATTTAATGGTAAGAAACGATTTTGAACATCCAATTCAATTAAAGATATGGTTTACAGACGATTATATAAACGGACAGATAATGTCATTAAATAATAAACATGAAGAATATTGCATTCAGGAAAAAAACCATTACTTTATTAAAACAAGAAATAAGGTATTTCAATATAATGAAATACGCAGAGAAATAAAAAACAATAGCTGCATAATTAAAACAGAAAAAATAACAACAAACTTTTTGCAGGTATTGTACAATATAGATGAAGAGTATGTTAATGAAAATGATTTTATAGTATTGGATTTTGACTCAATTATGGATGGGAAATGAGAAGAAAGCCCGATATTATTGTTATGCTTACTCAAAATGATATAACTGTAAAAGATGCCTATGATATTTTTATGTCATCATGGGATATAGATATTAATAATTGGGGTATAAAAAATACCGGAATAGGCAAAGAAGATATGTATAAGCTTGTTAAAACAATGAAGAGTAAAGGAAAGAAGACTTTTCTGGAAATTCTAACATACGATGAAACATCATGTCTTGATAATATAAAGACCGCTGTAGAATGCGGGTTTGACGAAATCATGGGAACACAATATTTTCCTTCTGTTCATAAGTTCCTTAATGATAACAAGATTCCGTATAAACCGTTTGTTGGTAAAGTTTCCGGAATCCCATGTATTCTGGAAAGCACTTATACTGAAATTCTAAATGATGCCGAAAAACTTATGGAAAAAGGAATTATCGGATTTGACTTTCTTGCATACCGCAGTAAAGAAGACGGAGAAAATCTAACCCGTCAATTCTGCAATGCGGTTAATGCGCAAATATGTATAGCCGGAAGCATTTCAAGCTTTAAACATATTGATGTAATGCTGGATATTGCCCCTTATGCATTTACAATAGGCAGCGCTTTATTTGATAAAAAGTTTGCAATCCATGGAACATTCAGAGAAAATCTCCAGGTTGTTGTAAATTATATAAAGTCAAAGTAGTTAAAATATATTTATATAGGAATATTTATGGCTGAGGCATGTAATTCGCATAACAGTAAATGCATCCATTGGAGCATGTATTATACTCACCAATATCCCTGCTTACAACACAGCCGCATTCCAGCCTCTGGTTTTTATCTTTAGAAGCAGAAAAATCCCGCCCGGTTAATTTAGCGATTAATTTATCATCAATACATTTTGCATGTTCAATGTTATATTGCAAAAGATCGATATCTTCGGCACAAGTTGCAATTGATAAATTGTTTTCTCTTGCTGCTTTGGAAAAGTATTCGGCGAGTATTAGCTTTTCCTCGTTTGCTATTTCTGTTATACCATTAGATCTAATGTTCTCCATTATTTTTTTATAAAAATCGATGAAACTAAAAATTACCTTTTCTGTGTATCCATTTAATTGGCAGGCAATCTCGTTAAATTTTTCGATATGATACTGCATGGTGTACCGGGCGTTAAATAGGACAGGATCGTATCGCCAAATAACTTTTTGCGGCTCAAGCATATCTGATAATCTTTTAAAGGTTGTAATTAACTCATTCTTCGGCGGAAGATTTTTTTCTATATCGTTATCATACGGATTTAATGTAAACTGAAAATAATATGTGTACTTGTTCAAAAATGGAAGTTTATTACACATAGGTTCCGGATTCTTGCTCCAGAATACAATACAATCAACCTCATCCGGTTTTAGACTTATTTTACTTATCTGATTCGGATTAAATGGGTTTTTAACACAGACAAAGCTCTCTTTTATTCGTTCTATGAGCCAGTCTGAGTAATACGCGGGGATGTCGGTTCGACGGCTTGCGGAGATTATCATGGTGTATTATACTATAAAATATTAATAAGGAGATGTAAGTCATGAAAATAAGTCCATACATATCATTTAACGGAAACTGTGAGGAAGCTGTTTTCTTTTATGAAAAAGCATTTAATGTAAAAGCAGAAATTTCGCGGTATAAAGAAACACCGAAAGATAATGACTATCAAGTTCAACCCGGTACAGAAAACCTTATTATGCACGCTCAATTTGAAATTAACGGTGAAACCATCATGCTTGCCGATATGCCGCCTGAATACCCTGTTAAAGCCGGAAACAACATTGCCATAATGGCAGAATTTGATAATGCCGAAACTGCAAAAAGCGCATTCGATGCTTTAAAAGAAAGCGGCGAGGTTACTATGGAATTACAAGAAACTTTCTGGAGTAAGTGTTTTGGATCATTGATTGATAAGTTTGGGATTATTTGGAATATTTCGATTGGATGTCCTTGAGGGTTGGGTAACCTGCTTCACTAAATAATTTAAATAGTATACACTTTATATAGGTATAGTAAATACTTTGGGGGAGAGTATGGCTAACATTAAGAAAACAAAACCTGTCTATAAACGTCAACAATTTCTTGTAGCTTTTATTAATGCTCTTCCAAATGGCTGTACAATGACCGACTTGCAGAAATTGTTATTCCTATATTCAAAAACAAGTAATATTAATTTTTACGATTTTATCCCTTACAAATTTGGCTCATATTCATTCCAGTTGGCAGAAGATGTTGATATCATGGAGAAAGCTGGCTGGATTTCCCGTAAGGAAAATAAAATAAATTATACAGGACATTTATCCTCTCCGCTCTTTGATTACACAACCTCTGATTTTAAAACCATTGATTCAAAACGAGGCGATCAATTAATTAAAATGATGTATAACACTTTCCCTTACTATGCGATAAATAGCGAAATTCTTCCACGAATATTGAATGATAGCGAAATAAATATAATTAATGAAACACGAAAACAACTCGAAAAAACTGAACAGGTACTTTTTACAATAGGTTATGAAGGGTTGTCGGTTGAAGTCTATATAAACAAATTAATAAATAATGATATAAAATTATTATGTGATGTACGAAATAATCCTCTAAGCCGAAAATTCGGATTTTCCAAGAACAACCTAAAACACTATCTTACCTCGATAGGCATTGAGTATATACATATCCCCGAACTTGGTATTGTTTCAAATAAACGAAAAAACCTTGAAGGAAAAGATGATTATAAAACTCTGTTTAAAGAATATGAAACTTCTCTATCAAATAAACGTTCTTATCTGGATGATATATTTAATGTCCTTAAAACAAAAAAGCGAATCGCTCTTACCTGTTTTGAGCATGACCCTTGTTGTTGCCATAGGCATATTATTAGAGATTATCTTGTAAAGCAGTATTCATTAAAGTTCGAGGATTTGTAGTGGAGCGCAAGCGAGTATTTGTTGTTGTTAAAACATATCCTACCATTTCTAAAAAATACGCTGAACTTGTATGTACTGCTGGCATACTGGAAGATGGAACTTGGATACGATTGTACCCTTTACCTTTTCGTAAATTAGAAATTGATAAAAAGTTTCCCAAGTACTCATGGATTAATGTTGATGTAGAAAGAAATCATAGCGATTTTAGACCAGAAACTTATCGTATTCTAAACATGGACTCGATAGATGTAGAGGAAATGCCCAAAAGTAAAACTACTCCTTGGGATTACAGAAAAGAGGTAATATTCAAAAACAAAAAAACCTACACCTCAATTAATGAACTAATTACTTTAGCAAAAACAGATTTAACATCTTTAGCGGTATTTAAACCCACAGAAATAATGGATTTTGTTATAGAAAAAACTGACAGAGATTGGCCAAAAGAAAAAACAGATATTCTATTATCAGAATCCATGCAATTTTCACTTTTTCAAACCCCAGAACAGGTAGCCAATGAATATAAACTTGCAAGAAAAGTTCCTTACAAGTTTTCCTATCGCTTTAAAGACGAAACAGGTACGGTATCAACTTTAATGATTGAGGACTGGGAAATTGGAATGCTTTACTTTAATTGTCTTGAAAGAGCAAATGGTGATGAACAAATTGCAATAGAAAAAGTAAAAGAGAAATACTTCAAAGAATTCCTAACCAAAGATTTGTATTTATTTCTTGGAACTACGAAACAGTTTCATAACATTGCGCCTAATCCATTTATCATTATTGGGGTTTTTCCTACTCCGAAGGATACGCAGGGGAATTTGTTTTAAGGGGTGAGGTAATTATGGATAGTGATAAAGAGTTTCAAGAAGGATTCATTAAATTTCGCAATGAATGGGAGCGAAAAAAAACTGAAGAATTAAAAAATATGGGAATAGAAAGAATAAATGGCAGAAATTATAAAAACAATAAAGAAGTATGGATTTTAGATGATCGTGATCCTCTTTTAGAATATATAGATTTCTGGGCAAAGTCTCAAAATGAAAATCACCTTACAAAAGTATAAGTTTCATTGTAATAAGCATTAAGCGATTTACCTTCGTAGCTCCAATATCTGGTAGGTTGAATATCATAATCTATTTTTAGAATTTCTTTTGTTATTCGTGTTAAAGATTTTTCCTCATCGCTCTCTGAAGCCCTAATTTTTCGATCAGAAGAAACGAATACTTCTGCGGTTTCTTCGTCATAAGAAAAAACCAGTTTAGCGCCAATAGGAATACCCATCTCTTTAAAATTTAATGGCGGACGTCTTTTTATATAATTCTCTGAGGCTTCTTTTTCTGCATTGGTAATAGACTTATTTATTTCTGCTACTATTGCAGGAGTAACTTCTTTTTTAGAAAATAAGCGCAATATAACAATTGCTTGATCGGGATCTATCTCGAAGAACTCTCTTCTTGGATTTATCCTATTTGGATAAAATGCTTTATGTAAAGAGTTTTCAACAAGTTTGCAATCGTCTACTTCGCAAGCAAAAAGACACTCAAACGGTAGCGGTACTCCTGTTGTGTTAAGATCGTTCATTCGGTTGGTAATTTCGTTTGTTGTCTGTCCTATTTTGACTAATCCCGGCATTGCTGGATTTGAGAGAACATATACAATTCCTTGTTTTTGGTCTGACATTTTTGACCCCCTATTTGTTTTTACAATATATTTATAGAACTGTTATTTATCAATCTACGTCTTTTTAAACTTAATAAATCTCGTATATATTGAATTTTTAATATTTGTTCTCTATTCAATCCGATTTTTGGGAGTAATATAAAATCAGTATAATTTAAAATATCTTTAATATCATTACCATTTTTAAATTTGTATGATAATTCATTGAATTCCTTGTTTGTTATTCCAAAATATGGTATAGGAAGACCCTTGAATTCATTAGGTGTTAATTCTAACACACCTCCTCCATAATAACGACCACTAAGTTCAGAGAAAACAAGTGTTAATGAATTATAAAAAGAATAAATAAAACTATTAATGTCATAATTATTACGCATTAATATATTATATGCAGTATCAGTAACCAAAACATTAGCTACATTTTTTATAAGTTTAGGAAATAAATGGCTGCGTTTAAAATAGAATCCTTCACAAGGTTCTGAAATATTAGGAATTATTGTCCAATGATCCCTTATTTTGCATTTATATCTATCTGGAATATTCATCTCTTTGCCAGTAAGTAAATATTCAATATTTTTTTTATTTAGACTTTTAATACTCTTATTATTAATACAAATTATTTTTATTGGTTTTCCTTCTTCAATTAATTTATTATAATCAGTTTTTTTAAAGACAATTCCTGTTTGTACAAATGATCCTTTTTGTAATATAGGCTTAGTATATCTTGCCCATTTATACTCTTCCTCAGTATTAGAATCAATTATAAAGAAACTGTTCGCAGCTGTTACAATTCCTGGCTTAGAAGCACACATATCATCAACGCATTTTTGAGTTTCTTTTATATTATTGAGAAATTTTAAATCATCACTATCCAATGTATGATGTATCCATTTTATATCAAGAGCCTGAATAGTTTCATTTTTTATTAAAGGAATATTGTCATTTTTTACTTGTTTTATATCAGTAATATGAATATAATGAACACCTCCTTCTAAATGTTTTTTATAACCTATTAAAACTATAGTATTTTGTCCCTTGCATTCAAACATCAGATCAGAAAATGTATATATTTCAGTTCTTTTAAATGTTCTTAAAATATAATCCCTTAACTCATTAGCATATTTAACCTGTAATATTTCAGCTGGAAGTATAAAAGCAAGAATACCATTTTTATTAAGTAGCTTGATAGATTTTATAAGGAAAACAGACCAAATATTTTTAAAAGTTTTTTCTGAAAGTTCTGCTTGTTTATGGATTGAATTTCCAAATTTTATTTGATTTTTAGATAATAATCTTTTTCTAATATAGGGTGGATTGCCAATAACAAGACTAAATAATTCATTACTGTTAGGCTTGTATCTTAAATAATCTTTATAAATAAATTTTATTTTTATATTTTTAAAAGTTCTCTTTTTTAATTTTGATATTTCTGATATATTGTTATCTATTGCGCTTAATGAAATATTCCTTCCATTTTGAATTTGTTTATTTATTAAAGCATTTAAAAAACTACCATCCCCAACACTTGGTTCAAGTATTGATAGTTTTTTTAATGATTTTATATTTTTTTCTAACCTAGAATAAATAAACTCTGCCAGATAATCAGGGGTGTAATATGCTCCTGTTGATTTTTTATTATTCATTACATTAATATTCCATTAATTGAGTATGATACTTATGATAATCCGTCAAGAATGAGTAATGCATTTTTTCCAATCTTTCTTTTTCAACAGATGTTTTTTCTGCCATTATCTTTTCAATTTCAGAAATACTTTGTTTTAGTTTATCTAAGTGCCAAATAATTGAATGTTCTGGCCTCCAAAATCTTAACGTGCTATACATCCATTTACCTAATTTTGTTTTTGATATTATTTCTCCATATTGATTTCGTACAAATTGTTTATCATATTTTGGATTACACGGATCAATAAAACCAACATTGTTTTTATGATGTATTTTTATGTTATTTGTTGGCCATTTATCTCCCTTAGCATTATTACATAATTTACAAGCATAAACTAAATTAGAATATTCCTGTTCCTTGATTTTATAGTTATTCACTAAGGGAAATATTTCTTTCAATGTTTTTTTTGGAATAAAATGATCTATTTCATAATGTGTGCTACGAAAAAAGTCAGGTGCATTACAATAACCACATCTTTTATCGAAATCCTCTCTAAGGTTCTCTCTGTGTTCTCTATAACACCCGACAATTTTAGTTATAATCCGCCTTTTAGGTGTTTTTTTTCTTAACGCTGGCATTTTATTTTCCTTCCTTGAGTTGTTTTAAAATACCCTGTGCAGAATTAAGCAAATCATTCAAAGAAGAAATATTTTGTGGTGTTAAAATATGAGAAGAAAGTAATTTTTCCGACGGCTCGATATCATTAAGAAAACGGTAGTTAGTAAAGTAGTCTTCTTCTTCCGCTATAGTTAATCCTGTTTTCCCTTTTTTTTCAACATATTCCTCCAGTTTTTTAACTGCCTTCTCTTTTCTATGGTTATAATATTTTATATTTTCTTCTACTCTTAAAGCAAACAAATTGTTTCCATCTTTTGTTTTCTGATCTAAGCTGCTTTTAAGATTAATAATATTAACATCATCCAATTGACCAAAGGCCTCTGTTTCATGCGTTGTAATAATTAAACGAGGAAAATAAGGATTCCATTTATTAATTTCTTTAATAATATCATCGGCATTAAAATGTTTTCCTTTCGCATTAAGCATAAAATCTAATACAATTAATTCGAGTTCGTTTTCCACTATTTTATTAATTATATCAGGTGGATCTATAATATTTTCTATTTCTATTTCTTTTATCTCAAAATAATTTTCAAACTTGTTCATGAATTCCACAATCTGCCCTGGCTCATCATCCAGATAACCAATACAATATTTACTCATATTAACTCCTTAGTTTAAATCCTATTAATAATGAAAATTCATTTTTATATTCCAATATCCTAATAAAAGCATCCGAGTACTGGTCAATAACTGATTTTACTATATATAGTCCAAGACCAGTTCCGGTAGTATTCCCATATTTATCTTTTTTAGATGTCTCAAAGGAATTAAAAATAACATAAGGATTTTTGTGATACTCCCGAGATAATCCTTTGCCATTATCTTTAAATATTATCTCTATATAATTATCCTTTATTGAATATTTAATAGAAATTCTTCTATCAATATATTTTGTTTTTAATGCATTTATTGAATTTGATACAAGATTATTAAATATCGAATCCAAATCTATCTCGAAACAACGAAAAGAATATTCTGTTTTAATATTATTTTTTAACTGTAAATCGATCAATTTTTCCCGAAGTGCTCCAAGCCAAGTATCTTTAAAGTCTTGAAAATAATCATCAATTTTTATACTTCTTCGTTTGCGTTTATCATTTCGTAGTGATTTAATTGAATAGTTAAGCCACTGTTTTAACTTAGCATCTTCTTCTTGAATAATTTCTATTAAACGGTAAGGATGAGCATTCCGCGGAAGTTTAGGCAATGATTCTTCTGGAAGATACGGATGAATCCTTTCAATTAAATTTTCCGTTCTTGAAACAAGATGATCGTTTATATTGTCCAACTCATGCGCAAAAGAAGAAATTATTAAGCCAGTACTTGCAAGATTACGCAGCAAACGTATTTCTTCTTCTTTTTCTTCTATTTCTTCTTCCATCGCAAATATACCATCAGCCAACTCCTTTAATTGCTGCTGGGTATCTTCAGAAGTATTAGTTCCCTTATTAATATTATCAATTACATCTTTAGCTTTTTGTTTAGCACCATCACGATGAGTTGCTTTATATAATTCTGATAAACAATACATTATATTATTTCTATCTTCTTCAAATTTATGTATTATTTCAATTAAAATATTTTTAAATAATTCAAAAGCAGGTGTTTCTTGAAGTCCTTCTCTGCCAGATTTATCTTGGAATAACTCATTAGTTATTCTGGAAATCAATATAGTTCCAGATATTTGATTTGGTCTAATTCTATACCCACCAATTCTCTGACCAGCACCTCCAGGGCTTTGTGCTTGCCTTTCTCCTAATAGTAACCAATCATCACCATTTTCTCCGTAAGGTCGAACTCGAAAATCATCTCTAAATAGCTTTATACCACCAAACTTATTAAGCCATGTTTTTCTTATTGTGCTAGCTATCTCTTTATATGGATATTTCTCTGAATCAGAATCTTTGGTATTTTTGACAAAATAAAATATAAATTTAAATTCTCCTATTTTTTCTAATAATTCACGATTTACATTTTCTTTAAATCCTTTGAAATCATCAAGTGATTGAGATACTTGATATGATTTTGATTTAAAATCACGTAAACGATATGGAAACTCTTTCATTCCCTCAAGTCCAAATACACCTTTAAATTCATTTTCAAGGCGTTTAATATCAAGCTCATTTCTAGTTATTTCTATATTTATTGTTTTTTTCTTATTAGATAGATAATGTGCCTCTATTTTATAATCGTAATCATCATAATAAGCTGTTGGTACAATACCAAATTTGTTCTCATCTTCAGTTGAAAAAAAATAAATATCAAAAAATGATTGTTCTTTTGAAGGTGTTAATTGTTCTAAATCAGAAAATATTTTTGCAATAGAATCTTTTTCCCATATATCATTTAAAAATGATATTTTTATAATTGTACCATGCTTAAAAGATAATTTATTAATTAAATCTGATATTTTTTTATTATCACTAAATTTTGTAATTAAAGCATCTTTTATAGATAAAGAAGGAATAATATCAAATTCAGCCATTACTTGATTAATTGTTGCTCTAGGTACATCAAAATTCTCCCAATCAACTTTCCAGTGATACCCTTCAGATGGATTTTCACCACTTTCAGGTACAGTATAAACATCAGCAATTTTACCTAATCTATTAAGTGCAAACCGACCTATTCCCTTAGCACCTGTTTTTATCCTTTTTTTATCTGATTTAAAATTAACGAGCTTATCATCTGTACCAATAGTCATCCATTGATTATTAAGTATTTCCTTTGTCATTCCAGAACCATTATCAATTATATATATTTCATAATAAAACTTTGGTTGATTCTTTTGAGTCATATCATCGTTTTGAGATTTATTATTATTCTTAATTTTACCATTTTCTTGTTGATTTTCTATTCTATGAAAAATAGTAATACAGGTTTTTGCATCTGCGTCATATGCATTTTTTACTAATTCAATGATCGCACCACTAGCATTGGAGAAATTCTCCATACCTATGAGTTTGGCTGTTCTTGCAGAAACGGTAAACGGTATAGCTTGCATAGTTAATTATTTAAGAGAAATCTCTTCTAGTCAATATCAAAACATATTTTATAGAAAATATTTCTCTACTTCCCACTCCTCCTCTTCCCCTCCACAAACAACTCGCCAGACAGTTTTTGATACAACTCAAACAAAAACGCAACACGCTGGCTGTCATCATCAAAAGATCGCCCGTAAGCGGCTTCCACCGCCTTATCAAGTTTCTGGTGGGCTTTGGCTAAAGCAGGTGGCATTGCAACAGGATCATACAAATCCGCAAGACTGGCATCCGGGAATTTTGCACGAGTATACAAAACATCCTGCGCAGCTTTTAAAATAGATTCTTTCTGCTTTTCTGTCGGATTAGGCCACGGAAAATTATTATACACAATTGAAGCAGAATATTGATAATCACTTTTTAATCGACCAGTAATACGACGAGTCCACGCCATGTGCATTGATGAAAGAAGAACGCCAAATATATAAAGACTTGCATTTGGAATAATTAGACATTTATTGCTTGCTATCACATTTTTAGACATAAATCCTATAGGAATATATTGCCTTCTTTCAGAAGAAACTTCTGGCAACACCAAATAATCGCTGTCAGGTTGGGCAATTGTAAAAAATTGTGTTGGTCGAGAAGCAGAAATTTGGGTTGTGCTACTGGTGCTATTCAACCTCATCTGCTTTACTTCTTCAACTCTTTTAAGTACATGGGGCATTCGTCGTAATTGAGCTGGATCAATATCAACTAACCATAAACAATACCTTTTTTCATTATTTATATATTCATAAGATCCAATAAACTGTTTAATATACGGTTTTGCAGTAGGTTCAATTTTTAAGAACTCATTTTTTTCTCGCTCAGTAAAAATTAAATTACCACCATCACTTGGTTTACTGCCGTAAACCATTTTAGGAACATCTGAAATAGGTTTACTTCGTTTTTGAATAATGATCTGATCAGCATCAATCAAATATGAATTTATCCGTTTAACAGATGTTTCTGTTGGTTCACTCGTTACCGTAGCATATTGAAATATCGATTTATTCTCTCGTTCAATCAAATTAAATCCAATAATAATACAGTAAACAGCAGCCTTTCCTCGTGCTTCATTACTCCACTTAAAAGTTTGATGTGCAAAATTAATTTTAATTCCATGTTTATTTATCAATTCTGGCCAAAGAAGCGGAACTTGTTCGCCCTGACAAATACTGTTAGTCGATACAAAAGCAACTTCAATTTCTGTTCCTTGAATATACTGCGTAGCTTTTTTATACCAGCAAGTTACATAGTCAAGGCTATTACAACCCTTCAAATTATCAAAAACATTTTCCAGTTCTTTCTTTTGCTCTTTGCTCATAACACTCGCACCCAAAAACGGCGGATTCCCCAAAATATAAGACAACTTCGCCTTCGGCACAACACTCTCCCAATCCACCGCCAGCGCATTAGCGCAATGAATCGAAGCAGAAGCGGTAAGCGGAATACGAACAAAATAAGTCCCAAAGCGCTCACGGACAAGCAGGTTCATCTGATGATCAACAAGCCACAAAGCAACCTGCGCTATCTGCGCAGGAAACTCCTCAATCTCTATCCCGTAAAATTGATTAACATTTACTTTAATTTCACTGTGAATATCAAGAACCTGATCCTTTCCAAGCAGCAATTCCAAAACCTCAAGTTCCAAAAGACGCAGTTCACGATAACTGATAACCAAAAAGTTGCCGCATCCGCAGGCAGGATCAAGAAAAGTCATTGCGGCTAACTTGTTGTGAAACTTGATTAACCTCTCACGTTGGGAGGTGGTTATCTGTGATAACCTTGGCGAAAGTTTTTTAATTTTATCAAACTCGGCATACAAACCGTCAAGAAAAAGTGGACGAATCAATTTAAGAATATTTTCCTCACTGGTGTAATGCGCACCGATATCGTGCCTTGCGTCATCATCCATTACGCTCTGAAACATCGCGCCAAAAATAGCGGGAGAGATTTTGCTCCAATCAAGCGTGCAGCTTTCGATTATCGTATCTCTCATTGGGCGATCAAAGTCGGCAGTCTCGATTGTTTTTTCGAATAACGCACCGTTCACGTACGGAAATTGATTTAACTGTTCATCAATCGTTTTAAGACGTTTATCTTTCGGTTTGTTCAACACCTCAAATATTTTTTGCAGATGCAGAGCAAGGTCGCTTCCGTCTTCGCTGGTGCGTTCAAGAATATATCTGTTAAACATATTCGGCGGCTCAAAAATGCCGGTGTCGTCTGCAAACAGACTAAACATCAGGCGCACAAGATACAGTTCAAGCTGATGACCCGAATAGCCGATTTCTTTCAGGCGGTTGTAGAGTTTTCCCATTTCAACCGCAGCTTCGATGTTCACAGGATCCCACTGTTTGAAAGAATCGATTTCTTTATAACCTGCAAGATGACCAAACAGTTCGACATGAGCGGGCAGCTCCTCAAGTTTAAAGGTGTGGCACTTGGCATCATTTTCCAAATCGTAATATTGAAAATTGAGAAAATCGCAGGTTAAAATGCCTTTGGGAATTTCTTTTTGCGGCAGGCTCAAGGCGTAGGACTTCGCTTGCTCGAATGCTTTGTCTAAATCCTTGCCGGGAGTTTTCATTTCAATAATGATTTGACCTTTCCAAAAAAGATCGATGTATCCACGTTCTGAGCTCTGCTCTGATGAATTTTCATAACGGATTTCATGTTCAAATAGCGCGACTTTTTTTCTGTTTACTCCAAATATTTTAAAAAACTCTGTTTGGAATGTTTGCGCTTCGGCTTTTTCTTTTACTGTGGTGCCTTTCTCTTTCCATTCAAGAACGAATGAGGCTGCACGGGTTTTGATTTCATTCCAGGATAAGGGCATAAGGAAATTGTAACATATTTTGAGTAAAAAGGTAATCAATTCCGCTTGACAATACCTTTACAATCGTATAGTATGAATTAAAGGAGTCGCAGTGAAAACAAAAACTTTGCAAATCCGTAACAATGCAGTTGAATTCCTCAAATTCACCTGGCAAGCTGGGGAAGATGGCATAGAAGTTCGTGTACAGGACGAAACAGTCTGGTTAAGCCAAAAGCTCATGGCTGCTCTTTTTGACTGTACAATTGAAAATATAATCTTTCATTTAAAAAATATTTTTGTAGATAAAGAATTAGACGAAATTTCAGTTACTAAAGATTACTTAGTAACTGCTACAGATGGAAAAAACTACAAAACCAAGCATTACAACCTCGACGCTATAATCTCCGTAGGCTACCGTGTAAACTCCGCAAAAGCAACCCAATTCCGCATCTGGGCTACTAAGACCCTAAAAGAGTTTATCACCAAAGGCTTCGTTTTGGATGATGAACGGCTTAAGCAAGGAAAAACTATTTTTGGTACAGACTATTTCCGTGAATTATTAGAGCGAGTTCGCTCTATCCGGGCAAGCGAGCGCCGTATTTGGCAGCAGATTACAGATATTTTTGCAGAATGCAGTACAGATTATAACAAGAACTCGCAATTAACTAAGGATTTTTACGCAATGGTACAAAATAAATTTCATTTTGCAATAGCTGGTCTTACTGCCGCGGAAATAATTTATTCTAAAGTCGATAAAAACAAAGAAAACATGGGATTAACTACCTGGAAAAATTCCCCCGACGGACGTATCTTAAAATCCGATGTTACGATTGCAAAAAATTATTTATCGGAAACGGAAATAAGACGTTTGGAAAGAGCTGTCACAGGATATTTTGATTATATCGAAGATTTAATTGAACAGGAAAATACTTTTACAATGGAAGAATTTGCAACAAGCGTAAACGAGTTCTTATCATTTCGTAGATTTAAAATTTTGTCCGATAAAGGAAAAATCTCTAAAGACAAGGCTGATAGAAAAGCAGAAGCTGAATACGACGGATTTAACAAAACACAAAAAATTGTTTCTGACTTTGATAGGGAAATTAAGAAAATTTTAGGAAACAAGGAGTGATTTTTA
>Ga0123356_10001241_pt1 | contig 28234 bp, 22 predicted proteins | sample TergutEmb28metaG_2_FD_92546 | JGI IMG/M metagenome (GOLD analysis project Ga0123356, IMG submission 92546) | Embiratermes neotenicus P3 segment gut microbial communities from Petit-Saut dam, French Guiana - Emb289 P3 | ecosystem: Host-associated > Arthropoda: Insects > Digestive system > Gut ...
ATTTATCGAATAGTGTTAAATGTAATCTTGCGCTGAGTCTCCTCCAGCGAAGAGCCGCAAAAAGACGTTTTTCCGACCCGCGCGCCCGCTGCCTGCCGCGACTGTACACATGGTAGAAAAAGGCGGCAATGTGATGACAGGCACCTACGCTATATATAGCGGCATGACAGCTAACGACACACTACGGAAAAGTGGTACCTGTTACACTTGCGTGACCTATTATCAGGTATTAAAAAAATCACCCGGTCTTACATAAGCAAAACCGGGTTCGGCAGATGAGGCCACAACGCCGCCTCATCAAGTGGCGAACCTCATAAGAGGATACAATAAATGTATCTCATATACAGTTTATTGTCAAGTAAAAAAATAATTTTGTAGTTAACTTGTGAAAAAAATAATTTTTCACTTAGTATCTTGATAGAGCATACAAAATGGCAACAAAATAAATTTTCGATATAGTAACAGTCACACATAACAAGAAAGTGGTTCCGTTACTCTTGCGTATCAGGACGATAAACTACTATCGTAATTCTCCGTTATTTATATGCAGGTAAGTATTACGAGCATTATTTTCCAATAGGAAATAATTTCCTGACCAACTATTAAAAAAAACAGTATTGCCTACAATAGGATTGGAAAACGTACCGTGTTGGAGAGTACCACTAGTACGGAAGATAGCATCGCCGCTTTGCGCAATATTAGCTGCTAAACCATCATATTCTGTATTGCCTGTAACAATTCCATTGATAAAGTAAGTTGTGCCTCTAAGATTAATGCCTCCGCCACGAATGGAAGCGGAATTACCATAAATTCTCCCGCCATTCATAATAAAGATAGAGGCACCAGCCATTAAAGTTACACCTCCGCCTTCTCCCATGTTAAAATCTCCTTCATCATTAGCAGAATTTCTAAAAATATTTCCGTTATTCATAATAAAAGTGCCGGTTGCGATTGCAACACCTCCGCCTCTTCGAGCATAATTATCGAAGATATCTCCGCCATTCATTATGAAAGTACCGGGATTTAGTTGACTACCACCAACACGTACACCGCCGCCGGAATGAGCTCGATTACCTGAGATAGTTCCGCTGTTCATTATAAATACGCCGCCTTCAACATGAACAGCGCCGGCGCTGGTACCGTCAGCGGAAGTATTCCTTTTATTATCTTTTATTGAACCGCCATTCATGGTGAGGCGGGCTCCTTCTCCAACTAAAATCATTTGTTGTGAATTGTTATATATACCAACCAAATGAACATCATTTATAATGCCGGTTTGTCCTGAAACAAAATGGAGTATATTTGTACTTTCAGTTAAGGACAATTCGTGATTTTTGCCGTTAATAGTTACGTTAATACCTTTTTTATCTCCGAAGGTTGCGGAAGTGCTGCCCGGTACAGAAAAACTATTCATTACATTAATTTCGTATATGCCTGCTCCATATCTCTTAATTAATTCAATTGCATTTATCCAATCATTAGTGTTTGCAACATCGAAATAATGGTTTACTTTTTTTGTCATTTTTATTTCAATGGTTTCATTCATTTCTGCTGTTACATCTACAGGAGTTGAGCCTGTGGCATAAAGATTTCCATCATAATAAGCGTCCAGTTGAATATTCCATACACCCACTCTTAACGTTACTTCAATATCATCCTTGATCAGTTCTTCTCCATCTTCGGGAATCATTATTTCCATTCTTCCTGATTTAAGAATAATTTTATATCTTAGTTCTCCAACTATTTCACTATGAACAGATCTCGCTCCGCTGGGATGAGCGCCGCTGCCGCCCAAACTAATCTTTATAGTTCCAGTATTGCTTCCTTCAGGCATCCAGTCACTGAAACAAGCGCCGAGAATTAAAACACAAAAAGCCGCTAAAATAACTGCATAAATAATCTTATTGTTTTTCATTATAATTTCCTTTTTACAAATCCGTCCAATCAGGTTTTACGGTAAATGTAATTTCATTCGGCAGGTCAGACTGCGGAGCAGAAACAACCGGGGGCGCGGCTCCAACAGGTACAGGCGGAACAAGATTCGCTGCCGAAACTTCCAAAGGATTAACCGGAATGCCGCTTGGGGTTGAGTGTGTTGCATAACCTCCGTCTACCATTACAGCGATTCCTCCGGTTCCATTAACCATGACTCTTCCCTCACTCACGATAATATTATTGGTATCCATCTCGAAAGTTGTTCCTCTTACAGAAGCTGTAGAGCTTGGTGTCTGTATTGTAAGATTAGATCTAGTCCCGGCAGGAGGGTTTACTTCTACCCTTACCCTTCCGGATTGAAGGTTTACGTTAACGTTCTGTGTATTCCCAATATTTTGTATCTCCGCCATAGTAAGCCGGGTAAGAGGGCTAACGCCGATTACTGAACCGCCAATTACTATAACCGCAGTGCTTCTAAAACCTGTCGAGACAATCGTGTTTGGCGCCACAGTTGCTCCAACAGTCGCCGGGACAAAATTCGATGACCCTGCGTGTCTCAGTTCTACAGTTCCGGTAAACTCACGAATTACTCCGTTCTGGCTGAAAACGTTTGCAACGCTAACCAAGGCTATTAAAGCCACAATAACTATCTTTTTCATAAACCCTCCATAAAGAACTTTCTAAAATTCTTAAAAAGCGAATACCGCTGATAAATCTACATTCCATTTTACTTTTTGCTCAGGTTCGGCGTTCCCAAGAGCGGGGATAAACACGCCGCAAGATAAATTAAGCTGTATATCGGAAACGGGACTCCAGATTAATCGTCCTGAGAACTCAGCTCCTAAAAAATGTCCACTACTGTTATTACCTGAAATTAATGGATAACCATCGAATGTGCCTAAGTCATTACGTACAAAATACATAGCGTTTAAGGACATTCCTAAATCACGATTTAGTCTATTGGAATAATTAAGAGATAAAACAGAAAGCCTGGACATTTTGTGTTTGAGGATATAACCGTAGTATTTTGTAGTGATGGGAACAAATGCATCGCAGATATCATCTACTCTGCCTCCAGCTATTTTCATGTTAAGGGAAAGAGCGCTGTTAAACTCACCGGGAAATAACATTAAAACTCCCGCTTCTCCTGCGAACGCCAATCTTAATGGCTCGGTAATACCGTTTGTTTTTCTTATAACACTTTCTATACTGCCGCCTAACTCAAAAGTAAAATTATTAAAGGGTATACTGGCTTTGAGTATCAAATACTGGCTGTTGTAAGAATCATCATTATTGCCATTTAGGTCAAACTGGGCGATTAAAGCAGTATTTAATCTTGTGAACTCCCAAAGAGACGGATGTTCCCATCCAACGGATAAGGCTAAACGTCTTGGGGCGAAGTATGTATCTGTAAAAGAATTGTAATCAAGCGGATTACTATTATTGACTCGTTCGTCTTTTGTCATCTCTATTATGGTAGTGTTCTTGTAGATAAGACCTGTGTACCAGGCTCCAGCGCTGAAAATACCTAATGGGGACACATTAAAAAACTGAGCTCCGTCAAAAAGCCCGCTAAAAATAAATGATAAAGGGTCGGAATAACTAAAACGCCCAAGTCTTAAACTGGAATTACCAAAACGCCTTGTATACTCGGTGTGTAATAATTCCGGAACGAAACCGTTTTCATTATCAATCGTAAGACCGGCGGTAACAACAAGTTCGCTGTTATCGTCTATCAGTATGAATAAACGGGGGACAATACCTATTTTATAATCAAATCCGATTTCTTCCAAATCAGAATTACCTAATCCCCCTTGAGCGTTCAATGCCACATCAAAATCTAAAGCTGAGAGGGTAGCAGTAAGTAAAAGCAGTATTACTATAAAGGTTGCAGTTTTTACAATGTAAGTTTTTTTCATATTAATTCTCCAATACAGTTATTTCTTCCTGGACATTGTCGGTTATATTACTAACGACAAGATTTTCCGAAACCGGGGTAATTCTCTTAGTTTCAAGTGAAGCGATAATATCTTGTCTCGCAAGAAGCCTGTTTACATAAAAGACAAGCCTTTCCCCAGAGACAGGCATGGAAGAGATAACGCGCCCCTGGATAACATTCATGTATTTAAGCTCACGATAGGCGTAACGGGAGTTTTTTGTTATCGAATAAAGTAAACCGCCTTTAATGTCAAAAGAATGGGCCAGTAATAAAGCGATATGATCCAACCTGGCGTTGCCATCCGCTCTTGTATTTAAGGGTAGCCACCTGTTACTTACCGCGTATTGGAAAGCCTCGTTAGGATCATTTGTAACAAACTCCTCAGCAGCTTCTAAAACAAAACGGGTAGCTTGAGCGTAAGTGACAACTTCTGCGTTAAGAAGGTTTTCTAGTTCCATAGCAGTAGAGTTAAACTGCGCGGAAACAAAGCCTGGTATCATAAAAAGAAGGAAGGATAAAAAATGGGTCTTACTACTAAAAAATCTCAATCTCATATAACGCTCCTATTTATTTTAAAGATCTAACCCTTTTTACCAAGCATTAGTCATTTTACAGAATATAACTATTTTTCATATAATACATGGTTTTTATACAATTAGTCAATTAAATAATACTGTTTGAATAATACTGTTTTTGGTATTTTTTTAATTATTCATTCAAGCAGATAATCAATTTTTCCATTACCCAAAGCATTTAATATACGCCTTTTTATATCCCCATCATTCCCGGTAAAATCAGCAATTTTATTCCTTATATCCCGCCTGTTTGAGTTTTGGCCGTAAGGACAAGTACATGCGTTTTTTAAAATGTTTTGTTCGGCGGCGCAGGCGATTATATGTTTTTCCTCAAGCAGAGCGAGAGGCCGGATTAAACTAACGGGATATTTACGGTACTTTAATTGGATTGGCATAGTCATTAATACACCCTTTGAACATAGATTCATAAAAAAAGTTTCGATTATATCATCAAGGTGATGTCCAAGGGCGATCTTGTTAAAACCATTTTCTATAGCGTAATTTAAAAGTTCAGTCCGTCTTTGTGTTGAACACCAGTAACAATTCATTTTTCTTCCGTTTTTTAATCTGCCAATAACAGGTACAAATAAATCGGTAAACGGAATATTCCATTCTTTTAACCTTTGACATAAAACAGATTTTTTGCAGCACGCACAAAAATCAGTGCTTATATGCAACCCAGCCAACTCATAATTTATTTTTAAAGCCGGCCTAATAGAAGAAAGCGCCCATGCCAAAACACTGGAATCCTTCCCCCCCGAAACCGCAATCAATATCTTATCCCCTTCCTTCACAAGAGATCTTTCCATCACTACTTTAATAACCAACTTCCTGACAAGCTCACTCACCCTATTCTTCTTATAATTCATATAAATCCCCATTCACTCCACACTACACACTAGTCACTAGTCACTAGTCATTAGTCATTAGTCACCACACACTGTAAAACCAAACTTGCCAGCATTAAACCAGCGCTGGCAGTAACAGTAACTGCGCTTCCATTTACTGGTTTTTGTCCGGGAGCAGGCTGTTCGCTTGTTTTAATCGGCTGCTCATTACTGTAAACAACTGTAAAATCCCCTGAGAAGCCGCGTTTACGAAGACCCTGTCGTACATGCCGGGCTAAAGGACAGTTATCGGTTTTCCATATCGATGCTGTTTTAATTCGCGATGGATCCATTTTAAGTGCCATACCCATAGAAGAAAAAAGAACAACGCCGGAGTTATAAACTATTTCGATTAAATCAAGTTTATGATTCAATGAATCAATCGCGTCAATTACATAATCCGCTTTTTCTATATTAAATTTATCCGCGTTCTCCCTGCAGAAAAGTTCATCCCATGCTGTTACTTCACATTCAGGATTAATTTCCAGTAAACGTTTTTTTAAAGTTGCCGCCTTTGGAAGTCCAATAGTAAGAGTAGTAGCCTCTATCTGTCTGTTTATATTAGAAGCGCAAATAACATCATTATCAATAATTCCAATTTTTCCAATACCCGACCTGACAAGCGCCTCCGCCGCCCAACTCCCAACCCCCCCCACTCCAAAAACCAGAACATGTGTATTTTTAAGTTTATTAATTCCTTCTTCACCTATTAAAAGACCTAATCTCTCAAAAAGATTCTTTTTAATGTCTAATGACGAATGTTTAGTGTGTAGTGTGGAGTGTTTAGTGTTTAGTGTGGAGTGTTTAGTGTGTAGTGTGGAGTGTTTAGTGTGTAGTGTGGAGTGTTTAGTGTGTAGTGTGGAATGTGTAGTGTCTAGTGTAGAATGTTGGATTTGTGTTTGGTTCTTTTCACTAGTCACTAAACACTCGTCACTAGTCACTAAACCAAACCTTTCTTCTTCTGAAAAAATACAGCCGCAGTACTTTTGTTTATAGTAATTTTTTGCAAGGGCAGCGGTTTGGCTTTCGCGGAAGAGGGGGCGGAAGTCCTTGTATAAAAAATTGATGTTATATTTTATTGCGGTTTCTTCACCGATTCGTTTTATTGTTTCATGGTCTTGATACGGGCTTATTAATAATGTTGTTGTAAATGCATCAAATCCTTTTTGTATAGCGATAGAAGCTGTTTTTTCTAGGCGGATTCTGTAACATGTTTCGCAGCGTTTTTCTTTATTGGGTAATACCTCTTTTAAGAATAATTGTAAACCGTATTCATCTATGTTTAAGGATTCAATATTTTCTTCATTAATAAATAAAGAAAAACTTTCATGGCGTTTTTTATATTCGGTGTAAGGATGTATGTTTGGATTGTACCATAAAAGACAAGGTTCTATATTTTCCGTACGAAGAGAATTTACGCAGGCGATCGAACATGGAGCGCAGCAGCAATGTATTAATAATTTCATGTTATAACATACTCACAGGATCAACATCAATTTCCAGATACGTTTTTGTATCTCTGCCTTTATCATATTGTAAAAGCATATCTCTTGCCAATGAATGTATGGAACCCATTGTAGGAGCGCGTAAAATAATTTGGCGCCTATGATTATAATTTATAACACCGATGGGACATTCAGCGGGGCCAAGCAAAAATGCGTCTTTTGGGATTAAAGGTTTGGCGATCTTCGCCAGCCTGTTTATCGCTTCATTCGCCCGTTTAGCGTCTTTGGAGCGGATTGTAAAACGTATAAGCCTTGAATAAGGAGGAAAATCAAGAGCTTTGCGTTGTTTTAATTCTGCGTTAAAAAATCCAGTTACATCCAGAGCGCAAGAACGGGTTATTACGGGATCATCCAAACGAAGTGTTTGAACAATTACTTTACTGTCCGGAAAATACCGACCCGCCCGCCCAGCGACTTGCACTATTAATGAAAAAGTTCTTTCTGCGGCGCGAAAATCCGGAAGGTGAAGTCCAGTATCGGCGAAAACTACTCCAACAAGGCGGACTCCGGGGAAGTTTAATCCTTTCGCGACCATCTGAGTTCCAAGAAGAATATCAATTACACCTGTTCTGAACAGGGTTAATGTTTTTTCAAGGCCGCCGTCTTTCGCAGCAGTATCCGCGTCTATGCGTTTTATTCTTAAATCCGGGAAAGCGCTCCTGACTTCTTCTTCGATCATTTCTGTGCCGAAACCGCGGTAACCTGCTTCTACGCAGCCGCAGTTTTGGCAGACAGATGGAGGCGCTTCACTATAACCGCAGTAATGGCACATACACCGGTTTTTATTTTTATGCCATGTAAGTGATACCGAACATCGTTTACATATAAGTTCCCATCCGCACTGCGGACAATGATAAAAATAAGCGAACCCTCTGCGGTTCATAAAAAGAATTGTCTGCCTTCCCATTTGAGCAGTCGCGAGGATTTCATCTTTTAATTCTTTTGTAAGGCAGCCATTAGTTTTTGCCAGGCTGACAGGTTTTATTTCCGGCATTCCTCCGCCGGAAAGCCTGCGAGACAGATCTAGCCGTTTAATACTTCCTTCTGTCATAAGCTTCCACGCTTCAGCAGAAGGTGTAGCGGATCCCATAACAAGCCGGGCGCCTTCCTGTGAACAACGCCGAAGAGCGATTTGCCGGGCATGATAACGCGGAGTGTTTCCTGATTTATATGAACCATCGTGTTCTTCATCGATGATAATCAACCCAAGATTCGGCACAGGAGCGAAAACAGCGCTGCGAGGTCCGATAACAATTGGAGCTTCTCCTTTTCTAATCCTTATCCATTCAGCGAGACGGACAGAAGGACTCATACCTGAATGTAAAGTAGCGGCAAGAGAACCAAAGCGATTACCAATCATTTTCGCGGTTTGATGAGTAAGAGATATTTCCGGTACAAGGTAGATAACTGACTTTCCGGCGTTTAACATAAATTGCGCGGCGCGTAAAAACACTTCTGTCTTGCCGGAACCTGTTACACCGTAGAGATAAAACATTTCTGTTGAGTGACTAGTGTTTAGTGTTGAATTACTAGTGTTGAATGTGGAATGAGGGGAGGTTATGGCGGTTAGGGCGGCGTGTTGTTCGTCGGAAATGGAGAGGGTAGGTTCGGATTCGTTTTCGTTGTCGGGTAGGGTGGGGACGATTACTTTTCGGCCGGAGGGGATCATAGCGGAAAGGGCTTGTCCAAAACCGCAAAGATAATATTTGGAGATCCAGCGGGCGAGTTCTATATCTTTTGTATCGAATAAAATATCTTTGTCTACTACGCGGCGGATTTTTTTAATTGATTCTTCGTTCATGCCATCGGGAGGATTTTCCCTTTCTGCGATTATATATCCCAGACAGTCTCTTCTTCCAAAAGGAACCATCGCGCGTTTTCCAATAACGGATTCCGCTTTATCATCAATACGATAGGTGAAACTTTGATCCGCGGGAATATCAAAAACCAGATCATAAAAAGCAGCCAATTAATTTACCTCATTGTATCCAGTTTTGACTTTAATAGTTTTAAATCTTCCCAAGCCGGGCGTTTATAATCATCACTGCGTAAAAGTGCCGCGGGGTGATAAGTGCATATAAGAGGATAGGTTTTATTTCCTGCCGTCAATTCCATAATTTTAGCTCGATGTTTACTAATTGATTCATCTGTTTTAAACAGGGTATTAGCCGCTACTTTACCGGCGACAAGAATGAATTTGGGATTTAATAAAGTAATTTGGCGCTCAAGGAAACGCGAACAGGCTGATGTTTCTTCAGGGTGCGGATCCCGGTTTAAAGGCGGCCTGCATTTTATGACATTAGCGATAAAAGCATTCGTATTTCGTGAAAGCCCGATAGCGTCGAGCATCTTGTCCAAAAGCATACCGGCTTTACCTACAAAGGGACGGCCTTGTTTATCTTCTTCCTCTCCGGGACCTTCACCAATTACCATAACAAGCGGTTCCGACACCCCTTCTCCCGGAACAGCGTTTGTTCTTTTTTCGCATAAAGAACAGTTTTTACAATCCCTGATTTCTTTAGCTACTAACTCAATAGAATCGATATATTCGTTTTTTATTTGCGGAATTTCGACTTTTGCAGGTATATTATCATCAAATTGATAGTTTATTGGCTCACGTTTATACCCCGAACCCAGAAAATCCCCAGCTAAATCGAGAAAATCGGCTATTTTCCGCTTATCCACAGAAGTCATTATATTTATTTTACCACAGAGTTACACAGAGTGTCATGGATGAATAATTAATAATTTTTTATCTCGCAGAGACACAAAGGCGCAGAGCTCGCAGAGCTTTAGTTCGATTTTTTACTTATTTAATAAGAAATCTTTGTAGTAATTTAAGATTTCTTAGGTTTAAAGCAGATATTTCAAACAATAACTTTTCGTTCTCTGCGCCTTTGCGTCTCTGCGAGAATTAACATGATCTATATACACAAAATGTAGTAGGGGGTGTTGACAGGTACGCTATATATGTGGTACTATATGTAGATGGCTGATACGCTATATATAGGGTAGGTTATTAAAGGCAGGATAGAAAGAAATGCGATGTCCGCATTGCGGTACGATTGAGGATAAGGTTATAGAGTCCCGTTCCTTGGCGAATGGAGACGCTGTACGACGCAGAAGGGAATGTATCAGCTGCAGTTATCGGTTTACAAGTTACGAGAAGATCGATGAAAGGCAATTTATGGTGGTTAAAAAGGACTCAAGACGTGAGCCTTTTGACCGTATAAAGCTGGAACGGGGAGTTGTACGGGCTCTGGAAAAAAGGCCTTTTTCCCAGATGCAGATTGAAAACCTTGTTAATGAGATTGAAGATGAAACTGCGATTTTAAGCAAGGGAAGCCGGGAAATATCAAGTTCGATAATCGGGGATTTGGTACTGGAAAGATTAGGAAAGCTGGATAAGGTTGCCTATATCCGTTTCGCCTCGGTTTATAAACATTTTAACAATTTGGATGAGTTCGTAGAAGAGATAAATAAAGTGGGAGTAGCAAATATGACTTGAGGTTAACTTACGGTCTTGGGTGGGGGTTCCACGGAAGATAGACTATCTTTTCCGGGAAAGATCGTAAGCGTCCTGATGATAGATTTATTATTTATCATCGTGTTTCTTAAGGCTGCGTGGGGGTAGACTTCCATGCAGCCTTTTTTTATGGTACTATTAGGTCTGTTCAGCACATAACGGAGGATTGAATGAAAATAGGGCTGGATACCTTTGCCTGTGACGGCGGCAAGTCCGGGGTAGGTATGTATTTGACCCAGTTATTGAAACGAATAACACCTTCTGAAGCGCTTTTTGAACTTTTCGGATGGGAGTATGACAGATATACATATAATGAAGTAGCGCCGAATTTTGAATTTATCCCTCAATGTTCAATTCATGGCAGGACAGCGAATTCATTATGGCATGTTTTTAAATATAAAAAATTCGCGATTCAGCGTAAATATGACGCGTGTTTTTTCCCTGCCGCTCACAGATACCTTCCGTACAAATCGCCGTGTCCGGCTATCGGTGTTGTTCATGATATGGCAGCTTATTTTGGCAACCGTAAAACAAGGGTTCATCTTGGCGCTTTACTGCGGATGATACTTCCAAACTCGCTGCGTCATATGGACAGGATAATCGCTGTAAGTGAATGGGTAAAACAGGAATTGATAGATCGGGCGCATGTAAAAGAAAATCGCATAGAAGTTGTGCCTAATGGCATAGATCATACATCCTTTTATCCGCGTCAGCGTAATGAAGAAAGCGTTTTATTAATTCAGCCTTTTAGTTTTAAAAGGCCTTATGTATTATATGTTTCGCGTATAGACCATCCGATTAAAAATCATATAAAGCTTATTGAAGCCTTTAGTATCTTTAAAGAAACAACAAAGTATCCGCACAGGCTTGTATTGGCTGGAGGTGACAGTAATAACGCCGCTCTTGTAAAAGAAGCAGCTGCCGCTTCCGCCTGGCGCAATGATATTTTCTTAACCGGTCATTTCCCGACAACAAGCCTGCCTGAACTTTATGCCGGCGCTGATTTTGTTGTTATTCCATCAATGTACGAAGGTTTTGGAATGTCTGTTGTAGAAGCGATGTCTTGCGGAGTCCCTGTACTTTGCGCCCGCGCCGCTTCGTTACCCGAAACTGCAGAACACGCCGCTCTTTATTTTGATCCTTTAAACGCCGAAGACATGGCCGACCGCATGATTACAGTCAGCACCGACAGAGACATTTACAACGAATGCCGCCGCCTTGGCCTTGAAAGAGCAAAAACCTTTTCCTGGGACAAATGCGTAGAACGCACTTTGCAAATAATTTACGAAACCAGCGGAAGATAGTGACTAATGACTAGTGTTTAGTGTAAAAATAATACAAAAAAATCTCGCAGAGACGCTGAGCCGCAGAGAACGCAGAGCTAATGTTTGAAATACTTATCTTAAACCTAAGAAATCTTAGATAACTAAAGAGATTTTTAGGGATTAAAATAAAGAATTCGAACGACAGTTCTGCGTTCTCTGCGTCTCTGCGTCTCCGCGAGAAAAAAATCAGAATAATTTAAGGGGTGCGATGAATACATTTTGTGGGGCATGATTGGAGGCAGTGTTTGCAGGAGTTGCATTTGGTGTAGTCGATTTTGGCGAGGTTGTTTTCTAAGGTGATTGCTTGTTGGGGGCATTCGCGGACGCATTTTTGGCAGGCGATGCAGCCGGCGGTGCATTTTTTTCTTGTGATAGCGCCTTTATCTGTGTTTTTGCAGGCGATATATACAACCAGGGTTGATTTTTCTAAAGAGATTAATTTTTTGGGACAGGCTTTTATACATAAGCCGCATCCGGTACAGAGACCTGGAATTATCCGGGCGAGTCCGTTAGATAAACAAATCGCGTTAGAAGGGCATACTGTTTGGCAATCGGCGTAACCAAGGCATCCGAAGGCGCAGGAACTTTCTCCGCAGAAAAGTTGTTTTGCAGCCTCGCAGGATTGTACTCCATGATACTCCATTTTTTTTGTTTGCGCGTTACAATCACCATTGCAGTAAATAACAGCGGTTTTTTGTTCTATGTTTACAGCTTCAACTCCCAATATAGAGCTAATTTTTTCCAATACTTCTGATCCGCCCGGTGTACAAAGATTTGTTTTGGCGTTTTCATTAATGAGAGCGGAAGCATAACCGCCGCATCCCGGATAACCGCATACGCCGCAATTAACTCCGGGCATAATTTCCTGGAGTTGAGCCAGACGTTCATCAACTTTAACATTCATAAACTTTGACGCAAAACTAAGTATAACAGCGCAGATAATGCCCATTATAGTGACTGAAAAAATCGCAATGATAATTGTACTCATATATACATCCGTTAATTAAACAAATTTTCTATAATACCTGAAAACCCAAAAAACGATAAGGATAAAATCGCTACCGATATTAGTGTTAAAGGTAAACCCTTAAAGGATTCAGGCGGATTTGAATTTTCGGTATGTTCACGAATACCGGAAAAAATAACCATCGCGAGTAAAAAACCAAATCCCGCGCCGAATGCATTAAACATTGCTTCTATAAATGTATATTCTTTATTTATATTTACTAATGTAACTCCAAGCACTCCGCAGTTGACAGTAATAAGAGGAAGATAAACGCCAAGCGCTTCGTAAAGAGCTGGAATATATTTTTTTAATACGATTTCTACAAATTGAACAAGAGATCCAATAATTAAAATAAAAACAATTATTTGCAGATAACCTAATCCATTTTTATTTAAGATATACATTTGTATGGGCCATGTAGCGGCAGTAGCCAGAAGCATTACAAATATAACAGCGAAACCCATGCCAATGGCGCTTTTTATTGCTTTTGTAACTCCTAAAAAAGGACAACAGCCAAGGAACTGACTTAAAACATAGTTGTTAACAAGTACTGTGCCGAATAAAATAACAATTAATGCTTTAAAATCCATTATTTAGTTACCTCCCTTTCTGAGGAAGAATTCATCGCGTCGCAAGTTGTATTGTTTGAAGTAATTACACCGCACGAAGTATTGCCGAAGGCAGTATCACTTTTGGCGATAACGCCGCATACAATAGCCGAAGGACAACCGGCGCATCCGAATTCTTTCTTTTTAATGGCTTTACCTTTTGATATCTTGTTTACAAACGCGATAAGGAGTCCAAGCACTACAAACCCGCCGGGCGCCATTACAAGAATAGGAAAATTAAAATCTGTAAATACAGGAAGTTTAAATCCAAGCCATGTGCCGCTTCCGATTATTTCACGTAATGACGCCATAATAATCATTGCGAGAGTAAAACCTGCGCCCATGCCAATAGCGTCCAGAATGGAATCTAATACCTTATTTTTTCTAGCGAAAATTTCAACACGAGCGAATATAATGCAGTTAACAGTAATAAGAGGAAGAAAAATCCCCAAAGACTGGTAAAGCGTATATGCGTACGCCTCAATAATCATCTTTATAATGGTTACAAAACCGGCAATAAATACTATATAACATGGAATGCGCACTTTATCCGGTATAATGTTTTTGAGAAGAGAGATGGAAATATTCGCTCCCAATAAAACAAATGTTGTAGCGATTCCCATTCCTAAAGCGCTTGAAACTTGAGTTGAGACAGCCAGCATTGGACAAATACCCAATACAGAAACCAATACCGGATTTTCTTTTATTATTCCTTTAAAAAAAATTGAAGTCCTGTTCATTACCGTGCCTCTCTTGTAATTAAAATATCAAAAGCGGTAAGCGCGTCTCTAATGCCGTTTTTATACGCGTTTGAAGTTATAGTAGCGCCGGAAATTACGTCTATACTTTCAATTCCAGTCTTGTTAATACCCCAATACTGACCGGCATGAGGGTGATCAAATATTGGAGTACCCAACCCTTGAGTTTCATTATGCTCTAAAACAGCTGTTTTAATTATTTTTCCTTCTGGAGTTATTCCGCAAATAATTATTATATCTCCGCCGTAACCAGGTGTTGTTACCAAAAATATATAACCTGCGTTATTTGATGTTTCATATATTGATGTAACTGTTTTTGGAAAATCGTTTTCCAAACGAATTTTATTAATATCCAGAGGAATAAATTCGTCCGCCTGCGGAATAATTTCTTTCATCGCGTTATCTTCCCGCTGCTTGGCGGCTGTTTTAATTACAGGATTTGTATAATAATTAACAATAGCGAGAGCGCCTGATACAAAAAGACAAATAAGAGATAAAACAATTATAGGAATGATAAAATCTTTTTTTATATTCACGATTTTATTCCTCCTAAAGTTTTTTTTAATGTAAATTTGTTTATATAAGGAACTAGAATATTCATTATAAGAATAGCGAAAGAAACACCTTCGGGGTAACTTCCGTAAAGACGTATTAGAACAGTAAGAAGACCGCAGCCAATTCCAAAAATAAGGCGACCCCAGTTTGTAATGGGAGAAGTGACATAATCTGTAGCGCAAAAGATTGCGCCTAAAAATAATCCACCGGATAATATATGGTAAACTCCGAAATCAAAACCGCCAAAAATTGATGTTAAAATAAAAACAGTGCCTATAAAAAATAAAGGTATAATGGGAGTTATAACCCGTCGTAACAAAAGATAAATAAGACCGATTAATAGCGCCAGTTCGCTTGTTTCTCCAAGGCATCCGCCGTGATTACCCCAGAAAAGATTCCATGTATTAGGCAGCGATTCAATATCACCCTTAAATAAAAGAGCGAGAGGAGTAGCGCTTGTAACAGTGTCTAAAGAAGTTTTCCAGTCGAACGGTACTATCCATTTTCCCATTGCCATTGTTTTTGGAAAAGCGATAAATAAAACAATGCGCGCTGTTACAGCCGGGTTAGCGAAATTTTTTCCAATTCCTCCGAATAGCTGCTTTACTAGAATAATCGCGATAAAACATCCAACGATTGCCTGCCATAAAGGAATTGTTACGGGAAGATTAAACGCAAGAAGCATACCGGTTAATACAGCAGATAAATCGCCGACTGTATTTTTTCTTTTAAGTAATTTTTCAAAACAGTATTCAAATAAAACACACGAAGCGATACAAACACCTGTAACAAGAGCGGCTCGTATTCCAAATATCCAAACCGCTGCAGCGGAAGATGGAATAAGCGCGATTATAACATCCAGCATTATTCGGGTTGTAGAAGATTTATCCCGAATATGAGGCGCGGGTGAAACAATCAGTAGAGGAACTTTTATATCTTTGGATTGATTAGGGTTCATTTAACAGCCTCTGTTTGTTTAATAACAAGAGATTTTTCATAATTCTTTAACATGGTTTTAGCAAGTATCATAACTTGTACAAGATCTCTTTTCGCAGGGCATGTAAACGCGCAGCAGGCGCATTCGGCGCACATATTTACCTTAAACTTTTTAAGCAGTTCCGGTTTTTTAAGCTCATAAGCGTTTTCTATATTCGGCGGCATTAAATTCATGGGACACTTGAATAAACATCGTCCGCATTTTATACACGGTGATGGTTCCGGCGGTTCAGCATCTTTTGCCGTAAAAGCAAGCAAAGCGTTTGTAATTTTAACAATGGGAATATCAAGGTTTGGAATGGCAATACCCATCATCGGACCGCCAAGAGTTATCTTTTTTACATCAGAATGCAGCCCTCCGCAAAAATTAAATAGATCGCTGACAGGAGTTCCAATAGGAGCTATTACATTTTTAGGAATCTTTACTGCCGAGCCGTCTACAGTTACGCACTTGGAAACAAGAGGGATTCCGGTTTTTATATATTTTGCGAAAGTAGCTACAGTAGTACAGTTTACTACTATGCAGCCAATATCCGGTAAACGTCCGCCTTCCGGCACAATTCTTCCTGTAACATTATATACAAGAACTTTTCTTTCACCCTGAGGATAAAGTGACGGAAGAACCCGGACAGATATGCCATCGATATTCCCGCAAAGTTCTTTCATTTTGTTAATAGCTATAGGTTTATTATCTTCGATACAGATAACAATATTTTTTGGGCTTAGGTATTTCTGCATGAGTAACACGCCATCCCAGACATATTCAGTATCATCTACCATTGTTCTTGTGTCGGAAGTTATAAACGGCTCACATTCTGCGCCGTTAACAAGGATATAATCCAGTTTAACGGTTTCTTTAAGGGTAAATTTGGGAGCGGTAGGATAACCCGCGCCTCCAAGCCCCACAACACCTGAGTTTCTTACAGCCTCAAGAAATTCCGCAAGGCTGGTGACATTTACCGGAGCCATACCTTCCCATGGCGTTTGATTACCATCCGAAGTAATAGTGATAGAAACGGCTTTTTCACCCGTAATACCGTCAAAAGAATCAATGCTTTTTACTGTACCGGAAACACTGGAATGTACAGGAGAAGAGACAAAACCAACAGCCTCGCCGATTAATTGCCCAACTTTTACATAATCGCCGGCAGAAACAACAGGATTTGCCGGTGTGCCCGAATGCATGGACATCGGCAGCCTGACTTCCGCCGGTACAGGAATTTCCTGCGGCTGGAGTTTTGCTGTATTTTTAAGGTGCGGAGCCGATACGCCGCCCAGTTTTTTCATGGTTTTTCTCCTTAATTCCAGCGAACATAATAACAGATTTTAGTAATTTGTGAAAGAGGAGGGAAGGGTAGATGGCGGGAATTTTATAAAAACATAGACATGGGTTGGATACATTTATATTTTTTTTACATTTAAATTATAGTTTTGAATTAGTGGTTTTGTAAGTGTTTAATTATTATTAACTTTCCAATAGCCGCCTTTATCAGGGCCGATACGCTCGATTAATCCATCAGTTTTTAGCTTAGAAAGATTCCATTCAATACCGCGTCTTGTTAATCCGCTTAATTCAGATAATTCTTTTTGTGTTATATGGGGATTATTTTTAATAAAATTAAATAGTTTCTCCACAGTTTTCTCCACAGTTTTCTCCACAGTTTTCTCCACAGTTTTCTCCACAGTTTTCTCCCTACTTTCTTCCACAGTTTCTGGGATATTTCTGTTTTTTTCTGTCTCTTTTTCTGTATCAGCCAAATAAAATGTTACTTCAGAATAGTCGACAAATGTTTCGAATTCTACTTTATGTTTCCAGGTTAGCATTTTATCAAAACCAAATCCGGCGTTTTCGGCAAGTTTTGCCAAGCGAAACAAGCGTGCGATAATTGGATTTCTTGGTTTAGAAATAGCTCTCTTTGGTAATTCTGATATGTCAATATAAAACCTTCCGGGATTTTGAAAAACAATTCTGTTTAAATAAACCCTAATTGTAGAATGCATTACATTAAAATAATCAGCGTGCATAAGCATATTTACTAATCCTTCGCGTAGGGCATTTAATTGAGTATCTTCTTCATAAGCAAATCCATTTTCTCCCATACGAAAAGGATTGTCCGCGTAATTTCTTAATCTCTGAACAAGTACATTATAATATTCCCATAAATTTTCCTGTTCCTGTATACGGAATGTATATCTTGTTTTCGCGTCAGAATAGGAAATACCAGGAATTTCCAAATAATCAATCCAAAAATCACTAAAGGTTTTACGTATTGAATCTCTTTTACCAAGTGTTAACAGCCCTCCGTATGTTAATACTCCATTTTTTGTTATGCCGAATTTTTCGCAAAATTCAATATCAGATAAATCGTTGTACGGTAATTGAGGATTTTGATCTTTAACTCTATTTCTATATGTATTCAGTGTTCCTGTATTCAAATCATTAATATTTAAACCATCTGCAGCTAAATCAGAACGTATTCCAAAAGATTGATCCCGAAGCAGAGCGTTTATTTCCGCATCTGTAGCGCGTTGATCCCCGCTTGCCATACGGATAAAAGTATTATATAATGAATTAAAATAAACAGGTTTTTGTTCAGAAGACGGAATAAAAAAAGCCAATACAATTTTATCATCTATATTATATTTCCTGCATTCTGGATTAATAAGAACATTGAATTTACTTTGACTGCGTAATACTGTTATAAAATCTTGTTCAATTTTTTCTGGTTTTTCTACTCCGCATACTTCAAATTTATTTCCAGTTTGTGACACACCAAAAACAATCCAACCTCCGGCGGAATTAGCAAATGAAGAAACAGTTTCCCATATTGATTTTGGAAGTTCTGTTTTGGCTTCTTTTACTTCAAAGTCATCCCATTCAATGTCTTTAAGTTTTTGTAATAGTTCTGTTTTATTCATATTATTTTATTTAACTGTACTCACTTGAGGTTATAATCACTTCTATCTAATGAAAAGTTGGGGTTATAATAAGGGTTTCCGGCTTCAAGCATATGGTTCCATTCCGAACTAGTGGTTTTGGTATGTTTTTTAATTATTTACTTTCCATTCAATGATATTTCGTTTTTCGCGGCTAAAAATGATGCCAATTTTTATTATATTTTTTCCGCTGTTTGAATAAATAGACGCATAATCTTTATCTTCTATTTGAAATAATGCATCTTCTACAGGTTTATCAATTTTATATTCCATGATATAAATATAATCTCCTGCAAAAATTACAGAGTCCATTCTTCCATTTGCAGTATGAACTTCATTGCAGCAGCGAAGACCAAGCATATTTATAATATTGGATACTGCAAATTCAAAATAGTATTCTGTTATTTTACTGCTAAGAGAATAATCAACTTTATTAAGATAATTTACTAATAGAGTCATAAAATCATCTGGTTTGTTTTCCAATAGTGATTTTACAAGTTGTATAGAAACAGAATTATTAAATTTTTCTTCTGCTTTGGAATAGTTATTTGCAAAAAAATACGCCAATGTCTGACGAACTTCTACATTAGGATAATTAAGTTTATATAGATCGGTTTTTTCATCATAATCTGATATTGTTAAGTATCCTGCCTGATAAAGTAATGGAAAAAGAGTAATAGTATTGTCTATGTAATCGCCAAAATCCCTGGCTTTCATTTGCGCTTCTTCTATTTCTACAATGTTTACATCTTTCATTTCCATATATTTAATTAAAAATGAAGGCGCTCCTGTTATACTCCAAAAAGGAGTAAATTCCGCAGAGTTATCAAAATGATTCAATAATCCATATGTGTTATAAACAGCTACCTTTTCTCTTGTAAAATAATAACCATTATAATAATTTCTTAATTTTTCAAGATAATTTTCTTTTCCGCCGTGTTTTTCAGCATAAATGTCTATCTCTGGTTCAAAATAGGTTTCCAGTTCATCCTGTGTTATTCCGCAAATATCGCTGTATTCGCTCATCATGGAAATATCTTTTGCCTGATTCATTCCGGAAAAAACACTTACTTGCGCAAATTTTGTAACACCTGTAATAAAAGAAAAACGTATATATTTATCTAATCCTTTAATAATACTGAAAAATCCTTTTAGTTGTTCTCGTAATTTACTATTTATTTCCTTTTGATTTATAGTACTTAATAGCGGGTTATCGTATTCATCGATAATTATAACTACATTATTTAATTTTAAAGAAAGCTCTGATATAATATGTGTAAAACGACTGCCGATAAAATCACTTTCACTGGTAGAAATACCGTAAATCTTGCATGTATTATCTAATTGAGCGTTTATTGTGTCAATTAACGCTTCAACACCATTATCTTTGGTAAAATTCTCTAATGATAAATCAATGTGAATAACAGGATGCTCTTGCCATTTCCAATTTGTTTTAGATATTTCCAGATCGTTAAATAGTTCTTTTTCATTGCGAAATAACGAAGCAATTGTGGAACATAAAAGAGACTTTCCAAACCTTCTTGGACGGGAAAGAAATACGGTCTTATACCTGGAACACATATTGTAAATATGAGCGGTTTTATCCACATATACATCATAATCTTTCCGGAGTTCGCTGAATGTCTGTATACCGCCAATTGGCAGTTTTCTTTTATTCATCATAATATTACCTAAAATATTCTCTATATCTGTTTATCAATATTTGTATGTTTGATAGTTTTATAGTATTAGTATAACATAAAACACAATAATAATCCAGTAGTATGGAATGGGTTTAGAGACATCTAAACCATTTTCCAAGATGCATAACGGTTAAAAAAGAGGGAAAAATAAATGATGGTTAATTCGTGAAAGTTTCCTTTTCGTCTGTCACTTTTATTAATTGAATTAAAAAATATTTTTGAGATAGTATTAATATCCATTATTGAGAATAACGCTCTTACATCATCCATACTTCCGTAATTCAATATAATTTCTATTAATAATCCATAGCTTTAAGAAGACTATTTATTTCTCTGTCCTGATTATCAGTATTTAATTCCCAGCAAGCATGAATACAGTTAAAAACTTCGTTCGATTTAACGATAAAATCACAATTATAAAAATTATTAACTTTAATATTCTAAATCGGAATAAAAAAAGCCCTACTCAAACCATACGGACATGGATGAATAGGGCCTTTATAAAGACAAGACGAAATTATTTATCTCGCTGTCTATGGGGTCAAAGGGAATTCTATTTCGCCGGTAATAGGACTGATGACAGTAGGATGTAATACTGGTGTGCCGGCGATTGGATCCCATGTACCCATTATTGCATTTCTTGGCCAGAATTTATGCAAGTCTGCGTTTGGCAAACGGGCAGTGCCCAGCCAGTGGCCTCGGTAATCAGCTTGAGTAAAATTAGCGCGATTATCATTAGTATCAATAAGCGATCTACGGCGAGGACCTTGCGGTTGAGAAGTTTCAGCACCAAGCGTACCTTCAAGAGCGTTCGGTGAACCCGCACCCAGCATATCAACATAGTTAGCAAACAGACTTGGATCAGTAAATGGATTGTTAACAGTAAGCGTAGGTTGATCTTTCATTAGTATTACTTTCCAATGATTTGCAGTACCGAAATTAAAATCAGCTGTTTGATCCGCAGCAGGAAGACGAGCTCTTCCGGCAGGGAGCGCATTTGCGTGGATCGCAGCGCCGCCAGATTGTAAGATAGTTGATGCATTGTGGCTGGTAGAACTCACAACAAGGAATGAGCTTTTAGAAGGGATTGAACCTTCCAATTTAATTGCAATAAGCCAATTTTCTGCGTCGCCTATGTGAAGATAATAATTACCCGTTGTCAGGTTAATAGAAGCATCCGTAACGTTATACAATTCTACCAGAGCACTTGGGAATCCGCCGGATCCCCCGTTATCATTTCCGGGTCTGTTTGCCCGTAATATTATTATACTTGTAGACACAGGAGGTGTCGGCGGCGGTTCCTCATCACCCTTTATTCCAGTTATTGGATCCCATGCACCATATGCAAGGTTCTTAGGTCTTAATCTTTCAAAATTTTCGAGAGAAGCACCTGCGAAAGTAGCGCGTGCGAAATCAGCTTTGTTATTATCTGTATCAATGAGTGATGTACGGCGTACTCCAACCTGTTTGCTTAAATTATCAAAAGGAAGATATTCAAAGCCGTTTATTTTATCAGTACCGGGACTATTAATAGCTCCGAGCATATCAACAAAACCTGCAGATTTACCGCTCGAAATATTGGCAAGACCATCAAGCCCAAATGGGTTTTGTACAGTAAGCGCAGTAGTATTATTCATAAGCACGACTTTATAAGAGCGGTTACTTATATGAAAATTGGACAGATATAAATCACCATAAACATCTTCAAATGTAAGAGCGGGAGTAAGCCCAGGTTCAGGGACTTGAGCTTCACCAAGAATAAGGAACGAATGACGCGGCGGAATTATTCTTTTTGCCGGGTCAGTGATTTCCTGTGTAAAGTTTATCATTTGCCAGGTACCATCTTCTGTTGCTGCGGGATTTTGTGTTCCCGCGGCATAATGAAGTGAATAACCTGTAAGGTCTAATGGTGTATCAGCATTATTGTATAATTCTACAAAACTGCGGTTAATGTTACCGTCAGTCGCTGCGCCCACCTGTAAGATTAAATGTTTGTTTCCGGTTGGAACAGGCGGTGAGACAGGAGGATTCGCAGGTGTCTGGAAAGGATTCCATGAGCCGGATCTGGAATTTCTTGGACCGCGAACAGCAAGTTCTTCATTAGTTATACCATCAGAAGCATATCTGATACTAACAAAGTCTACAGAGTTATTATTAGTATCAATAAGATTTTTCCTGCGAACAGCTTCTGAAGCGGAGTTACGTGCGGGAGCTACTTCAAAACCTAATATTTTATCAAAATTATTAGTACCCGCATCATTTGGAGCTTCGTTCCTGGAACCAATCATGTCGATGTAACCAGGGAACATTATTCCTTCACCGTCAATATTAAATGGATTTTGTGAAAGTGCAAAATTATTATCGCGTATAAGCGCTGCTTTGAAAGATCTGTTGCCTAAAGTGAAATTTGGATTGTTAATATCTCCAAAATTATCAGGTATTTGATAACGTGCTGCTGTTGAACTCTCTCTTGAACCCATAATAAGGAATGAACTTCTTGCAGGTATTATTCCGCTTAAAGGAATTCTGTTCCAGGGTTTATCTGCAGTTGCAGAATAATCAGCATCGTTTCTTCTGTGTCCTTCGGCATAATATAAAGAAATTCCATTCAGATTTATCGGAGTAGTGGTAGTGTTGTAAAGTTCTATAAAAGAGTGACTTGCCCCAGCAGCGGTAGCGCTGGAACCGTATGCTTGCAGGATAAGTAGTTTGCCTTCAAGTGAATCAGAACCGGCGGGAGTGTTGTTTATTTCTTTAGTTAAGTATTCAATTCTTCTGATTAACCAATTTTTTATTCTTGTTCTGTCAACAGAAGAATGACCACTCCAACGAATATTATTTAAAGTCTGAGATATCTCTAATTGAGAATTCATTCTATCAATAAATTGTATAATACCTAATATTTCAGGAAGTTTTTCATTCCAGCGAGCTTTGTATTTTGCTAAGAAAACCGGATCTTCTTCATAAAATCTTGCAAAGAAAAATGCTTTATTATATGGAGCCATCCAATCGACATTTCTCCAGTCAATCAGCCGTGCAGTTGCACTATCACGACCCATATTAATAATTCCATAACCTGAATCAAAATCCCATAAAGGCCCCATCTTTATTTTATCGCTTCCATCTTTATACAAATATATACTGCCGGGAGCTATAGTTTCATGATGATTTATAATCTCATGAATCATTAAAAAATCGACTAAACTATCAATATCAATTATATCTCTGTAATTGTTGTTTGGAAAATTTGGATCAAATAATAATGAATCAAATTCACTGAGTGATTCTTTTACAAAATCATACCCAGGATGATTTACATTTGTACCTAAATCTGGATATTTTATCATAACAGGTATATCAAGTTTTTCTGTCCTAAATTTCGGATCTTCATCGTACTTACCGTCAAGCTCAACCAGATAACCATTTATTCTGTCAATATCTACCCGTCCTTCACCAACACGCATGTGTTCTGTTAAAACATAAGTTCCATGATATTCACCGTTAATAACAACTTCTACATGAACAGCATTACATGTAAAAGGATGCCCAAAACGATATCCCAACTCTAGAGCGATAGAATTTACAAGTAATGTCGGATCTCTCCAATCTGCAAGTAAAACCCAGTTTCTAGATGGTATCATTCCGAGTAGTGATGTTTCTTCTGCAAATCTTATTCTATACGGTTTCTTGGGATAAGTCCATGTTGAATTACCTCTTCCGCGTATTTCATCTCTAAATCCAGTTTTTTCAAGATTGTGAGAAGGATTGTCAGAAGTTAATTTAAAATTAATATTTCGATAAATCTCTCTCGAATCAATCTGTGCTTCATCTTGTGTTTCAATATATATAATGGGAAGTCCGGTATTTATTAGTTCATTGGAAACAGTTATTTCAAAAGAAGATGAAATAGAAGTATTAAGAATCGCCCATCTGTTATGTCCTATAATTATTGACGCTTCTGGATTTGTAGCTCCGGTATTATCTAGAATACAAATATAAGAAAGCTCATTAAAAGTTACAATATCATTAACATAATAAGGACCACCTGGAAGCCATTCACCAATAAAATTTAAATCAGATTCTATAGCGAGAATTATTGATGTTCCGCTATTAAATACAGTAATTGTATAAGTTCCGCTTTCAAATAAATAGTTAGTTTTAAATGTTACATTGCTTGGTGTAAATATGTTTTTATTAACAAATATATTCGATGTAGGTCTTTTTACGTTACCTTCATAAATATTATTTACAAGTAATCCAGTTAAATCTATTTCTTCACCAAGCAAATAATTTGTTTTTTTTGGAAGAGAAGCAATTTCAATACCAATAAAAGGAGGTAAGATCTCACCGTTAAATATTATTTGTACTGTAAATTGATCGTGTATAAGAACATTTACAGAAGTAAATTTTTCCCAATCAAAGGTAACAGAAGTGCCGTTTGCAGCTAATGCACTAATAGCTGCTTCTGCAGAGGGTCTATCTATATAATCACTAGAATTTCTAAAATCTTTATCATTACCGGCTATACCTATTAAAGCAAAATCCGTAAGGACTTTTAATTCATTTAAATTTACCGCTGATATTTTAATCTTTTTTTCAAACCAGTCTGCAACCGCATCAAAATTATCATCAAATACGCCTTCTATATTTGCTAAAATAAAATGAGCTGCAGTAATATCATTGTCAAAAAGTTTCCACTGTGAATAGCCTTTATTCCATGAAGATAAAATAACTGTTAATGTATCTTTAAGAAAAAGATTTTCTGTAAAAATAAACGAAAAGACACTTTCCATATTTCTATAAATATGCAGAATATCACTGCGTATTGCAGTTTTTCCTTGATCGTCTTCCAATGTAAAAATAACACGATAAAAACCTGATTCTAAAGATGTAGAATTAATCTTGTCTGTTAGTGTTTCATCATTTCCAGCAAAATAAAATATCTTTTCCTGTATTCCGTTTGTTTCATCCAGGAGAATAATTTTCATATTGGCGGAAAAAACATTTTCCGGATAATCTATATCCCAGCTAAAGGTTCCCATTCCGCTGTTTGTAATTGGTTTAAGAATTACATTATTGGTAACATTCTGTCCATTAGCAATTACAATATTATTTAATGAACCTTGTGCAGCAAGTAATGGATTGCCATCTTCATCCAACAACCAGGCTGTTACAGAAAGATTCCATGTTCCAACATTCAATAAAACAGGAACAGAAAGATTCTCATTGGTTCGGGATATGGAAAAACTGGTATTTGAAGTTATTCCTACAGGAGTGAATTCCAATGTATATGAAGAAAACATATCCTGAACAACAGTTGGTAAAATAGTCCTTCCTGTGTTGTTATTAATTGTAAGTAAAAAACTGCCTGTTCCAGGTTCATGTTTTCCAAATTCAAATGCAGAAAAAGGATCTATACAAGATGAAATAATAAATACGCTAATAAATACTAATAATAATTTTTTCATTGTTTTTCTCCTGTTTACGGCGCTACCGTAAATGATACGGTTTTGTTATAAGGTATACCGTCTTTTTTTATTTCTACTGTAAGAAAATAATTTCCTATAAGATTATTCAGGAGATCTTCTGAATCTAAAATGAAAGATGCTCCGTTTCCTGTAATTGAGGTTCCAGAAATTTCCCATACAATACTGTCTTCATCGTATTGAGCAGGGTTATCTAATGTAAGAGTTATAGATGTCGGTTTTCCTTCACGCCCTGGTAATATATAAACTGTAGGACCTTCTATAATTGGAGCTAAATCAATAATAGTAGAGAACAAAATTGTAAAAATATCAGCCTGCGATACAATAATAAAAAAAGATGTAGTTATTCCTTCATAATCTACAGTAATGGGAATGCTTCCCAGTTCTGAAGAGCTAAACCCGCTTAGGGTATAATCGGTAACTAAAATCTCAGCGCCATCACTATATATAGCTGTTACTTCTAAACCTGCCGGATTAAAGACTTCACCTATATTATATATGACCTTGTTTGGTATTTTTGTTATGACTACACGTGTAAGCTTTGGTACCTCTGTGCAGGCAGCGAATGAGAATGTAATTATTGCGAAAAATACAATAATTCTTAAAATTGTGAATGTTTTTTTCATAATGCTTGTATCTCCTTAAAATATTACTAAATCATAAGTTTTATTTATTTTGAGTAATTTTAAGTATAAACTTTATAAAAACATGATTCTAATATATAATATAACTAGTATTATATTTAGTGTCCATAATTTTTACAAATTTAACAAAAAACTAACATATTTTAAGATTATTATTAATAATATATTTTTTAATTAGAGTCAAAATTAATTCTTTCTTCCTCTATTACAAGAGGATAATTTTTTAATCTAAGTCTGGCGTTTATAGCCATAATATATTCTCCGATAAAACCAATAAAAAATAGTTGTATTGAGCCGAAAAAGAATACACCAATAATTAAAGGAGCAATTCCTAATGAAAAACTATTCCAGAATAATAATTTATATACAAAATACACCATAGCGATTAAGAATGTTAAGCCGCTAAATATAAAGCCGGTAATAGTGGCTATTCTTAATCCAGTTTTTGTATATGATGTGAAACTGAGCATTGCTAAGTCATAAAGCGCGTACAAGTTAAATTTTGTTTTTCCAGCTTTTCTTTTTGGTTTTTCATAACTAATATCTATTCTTTTATACCCTAATTCAGCAACAATACCGCGTAGAAATGGAATTGGATCGTTTAAATTTCTCATTACATCTATAAACGATTTATCATATAAGCCAAATCCTGTAAAATGTTCAATTTGATCAATTTCTGACATTTTCCTAATTATTTTGTAATAACATGAACGGAGAAAGTGCATTATTTTATTTTCTTTACTAATCTTCTTAATTGAAGAAACAATTTTATATCCTTTTTCCCACTCACGTATGAAAATTGGAATAAGTTCAACAGGATCTTGAAAATCAGCACTCATAAAAATTGTGCAGTCACCTGTAGTTTGACATATCCCATAATATGGTGAGTTAGATGGACCGAAGTTACGTGCATTAAATATAGCTTTTACCTTATTGTTTTGTTTGCATATCTCCCGCAACAATGGTTTTGTATTATCTGTAGAACAATTGTCAATAAAAATAATTTCATAATCGTAAGCCATAAGTTCAGATGCTAGAGTTTTTACTATTTCGCTGGTTAAAAGAACTACATTACCTTCTTCATTATAACATGGTATTAATATGCTAATTTTTTTCATATATTTTTTCCTTTAAAACTTTTACTTGTCTAAAAGCCCACATTTTGTTTAAAATATAATTTAATGGAACAGTAACTATTAAACAAAATAACGGCGCGATATATTCTGAAATTCCAAACAAATCAATTAATATATATAATAAGAAATTTGCAACAATAACTCCAGTAAATGTATAAGATATATATGTTTTAATTAAAGATTTGATCAAACTGCGTTTGCCTCCTGTTTCATCTTTAAAAACAAATCTATGATTCCAAAAAAATGAATTAGCCACACCGATAATAAATGCAATAATATTAGCAATAATATAATGAACACCAAGAAATACTAATAATACATATATAATATAAGATATTAAAGTATTAGATAATCCTACTAAGCTGAATTTGATAAACTGTATAAGTATGTGGTTAGACTCTTTTAATTTACGAAACATATGTATTATAAACTTATTATTTAATTATGCAATGATAATAGATTAATTGTTCTCTTAAAGATATTATTGGCATCTAATCCATAAAGTTCTAAAAGGTCTTTATGTCTTCCGTAATCTGTAACAAATGTATTAAAAAGTCCTATTCTGTCAAATATAAAACTACCATTTCCAGTTAAAACTTCTGCTATAATTCCGCCTAAACCGCCTTCAATTTGATGTTCTTCTACTGTAATAATTCGTCCTGTTTTTTTTGAAGACTTTAGAATTGTATCATTATCAATTGGTTTTAGCGAAG
>Ga0123356_10001242_pt1 | contig 28234 bp, 21 predicted proteins | sample TergutEmb28metaG_2_FD_92546 | JGI IMG/M metagenome (GOLD analysis project Ga0123356, IMG submission 92546) | Embiratermes neotenicus P3 segment gut microbial communities from Petit-Saut dam, French Guiana - Emb289 P3 | ecosystem: Host-associated > Arthropoda: Insects > Digestive system > Gut ...
GGGAAACTATAATTCGGGCTCGTCCAGCTGGAATGGCTCGACCTTCCAGAACGCCTACGACATGCACGCAGACTGGGGCCCGTCGGGAATGGACGTGCGCCAGAGCCTGAACTTTGTCGGCGTTTATGACCTTCCCTTCGGACGAGGCCGGAGCTATGCCTCCAATATGAACGGAGCCCTGGACGCGGTTTTCGGCGGATGGAGAGTCGCCACTACCGCCATCCTGTATTCCGGCCCCCCCCTCACGATGTTCGCACCAGGTGTGAGCGGCACCTTTAATACTTACGGATTTACTCGCGCCAACCAATACCGCCCCCTAATCGTTCGCAATCGATCGATTCAACACTGGTTTGGCACCGATCCGTCGGCGACACCCTGCGTAACGAGCTCCGCGAATCCAACCGGAGCCGACAACGGAGTGTGTGCTTATGGCGTGGCACAGTCATTCACATTCGGCAGCGCGGCCAACAGCACCGAGCGCGCCCCCGGGTACCGTCAGGTCGACGCTTCGTTGTTCAAAGATTTCCATCTGTGGCACGAGAACGTACTGACCTTCCGGGCTGACTTTTTCAATCTCTTCAATATCGCCAGCTACGCATTTCCGGACAGCGGCGTTACCGATAGCAGCTTCGGTGCCATCACCAATGTACGTTCTCCACCGCGGCAAACTCAGCTCAGCTTGCATTATGCATTCTGATCGCGCGGGCTCTTGATTCGAGTGCAGCAGTCGTATTGGCAGGCCGACCGACCTGAACCATGAACCACAAAGTGCTTGTCGAAGTGTGCGTGGACTCGGTGGCGTCGGCGGTGGCGGCGGAGCGCGGCGGTGCGGCACGGGTGGAACTCTGCAGCGATTTGCTGGAGGGCGGGATTACGCCGAGCGCCGGACTTATCGCAACCGTGCGGTCGAAAGTATCGATCGGCCTGCATCCCATCATACGTCCTCGGCCCGGCGATTTCTTTTACTCCGATCACGAGATCCAGATCATGCGCCGCGATATCGAGGCGGCCAAGGAACTGCGAGCCGATGGTGTCGTTTTCGGCATTCTGGACCAACAGGGCAATGTCGACGTGGAGCGCACCCGCGCCCTGGTCGAGTTGGCGCGCCCGCTTTCGGTCACATTTCACCGCGCCTTCGACATGTCCTCGGATTTGCAAAGAGCCCTGGACAGTGTTTGTCAAACCGGGGCCGCCCGGATTCTGACCTCCGGCGGCGAACAAACCTGTCTCGAGGGAGTCGATGTGATCGCCGCATTAGTGAAAGCCGCTAACGGACGGATTGGGATCATGGCCGGAGGAGGCATCGGGCACAGGGACGCTCTTAACATTGTGGAGCGAACCGGCGTAAGAGAAATCCACGTGGGGCTGAGCAGCCCGGTCGCAAGTCCCATGCTCTACCGCAATCCCCGGGTTTCGATCAGCCGAGCCCTGGGTCGCGAATACGACCGCGTCCAGGTGCTCGAAGAGGATGTCCGCACCTTGCACCGTGCAATTTCGCTTTCCGGCCAATAGAATAGAGGCCAGCCGCTTTGTGGTTGGGCGAGCGCGTGCAGCGGGACGGCTCACGCCAAGAACTGGCCCGGGCCAACAGCTTCTTCCCGCTCGACCGAATCCCCTCAGCATCCCTTCCCCCAGCTTCAGGTTACGCCCGGGCGACGATGGCATCAGCCCGATCACTGCCGCCGCCGACACCGTGGAGACGAAGTTGACGTTCACTTCGACATCGTCGCGCGCGCCGTGAGGAATCAGTCAGCGTTCTCTGATTCTGGCTCGAATTGCCGTAACATGTCAGTTCATGTCCCTGCGCCCGCATCTCCTGATAGGGCTTCTCAGCGCACTCGCGGCATCCACCGCGGCCGCGCCCGCCGTCGCCGCCCCCGCCGACAGCTATCAAATCATCCACAGCTACCCGCACGATCCCAAAGCCTTCACGCAAGGACTGGTCTACGTAGACGGCCACCTCTACGAAAGCACTGGTCTCAACAGCCGCTCATCGCTGCGCATGGTCGATCTCACCACAGGACAAGTCCTGCAAAAGCACGAGCTGCCCAGCGACTACTTCGGCGAAGGCCTCACCGACTGGGGCAGCACGCTCATCCAGCTCACCTGGACCTCCCACAAAGCCTTCGTCTACGACCGTTTCAGCTTTTCGCTCGAGCGCACGTTCACCTACACCGGCGAGGGCTGGGGCTTGACGCACGACGAAGCGAACCTGATCCTGAGCGACGGCACATCGTACCTGCGCTTTCTCGATCCCAAATCATTTCGTATCGTCCGACGCCTTCATGTAACCGACGACTCTGGCCACGCCGTCGACAATCTCAATGAGCTCGAATATATCCGGGGCGAAATCTATGCCAACGTCTGGCAGACCGACGAAATCCTTCGCATCTCCCCCCGCACCGGCAAAATTCTTGGACGCATCGACCTCACCGGCATCATCGACAAACGCGAACTCGATGGGGAAGGCGCCGTCCTGAACGGTATCGCCTACGACGCCGCCGGAGACCGCTTATTCGTCACCGGCAAACTCTGGCCCAAGCTATTCGAAATCAAAATCGTCCCGCGCTGACCCGGACTCCCCCTTCCAGATCGAGTCTTTCCGGGATAACAGGACATCGGGTCCCACAAGGACTCGCGCTATGGCCCCCGGGTGGTCCCGCGGTTAAAAACTGCTCGAGCGAGAGCACATTTCATTGAGCCAGAGCAACGACCGAGCCCCCGGGCAAGAACTAAACTTGGTGGTTTGGTCACCGTCGGGTCTGTTTCACGACTTAGCAACCCCCACGAAAGTAATCTTGCTGCCACGGGGCGGGCCGCTGCCACACTGAGCATCGTGTCTCGTGCGGCCCGGAGGAATGGCAGCCTGCAATTTTTGCGATGAATGATAAATTTTTTCAGGCATTTGCGCTGGCTTACATGATCGGCTGGCTGTTGACGCGAATACCTAAGAAAAACGACTGACGAATACTGGGTATTTACTTTCTAGTACAGGAACTGGAGCCGTTGCACACAGGGTAGGAGCATAGATGTCTCGCACTGCCCCTGTTAGAACTACCAGTTCTCCGATCCCATCCGTCCTGCCATGCTAGGCAACTGGCCCGCTTGGAGTGTCGGCAGACCTTTGGATTTGTCTTTTCGACTGCCATCGGGACCCGAACAAGCGATCTGAGAAGTCTGTTCCCGCAAGGAGGACCCGGCATGGCACAGGAAGCCGTCACCAACGTCACCTCCGGAAGGTCAACTGTATGGGCGATTCTGCTGATCGTCGTCGGCTTCCTCGCGCTCGCTCTTCCTTTCGCCTCAGCGTGGGGTGTGGTCATCGTTCTGGCCTGGCTGCTCATCTTCAGCGGGATCTTTCAATTCATTCATGCCTTCCAGTCAAAGGGTGTCGGACACATTCTCTGGAAGCTCCTGGTGGCGGCTCTCTACCTGATCGTTGGGATCTACTACCTGCTGCACCCACGGCTGGGAATCGCCGCACTGACCTTCGCCTTGGCGATTTTCTTTGTGATCGAAGGGGTCATGGACATCGTCGCCTACTTCCAGGCCCGCCGTTTTGGCCGCTCCGGATGGATCCTGTTTGACGGCATCGTCACCCTGATCCTTGGCATCCTGGTGTGGCGTCACTGGCCTTCGAGTTCAGTATGGGTAATTGGAACGCTGGTGGGTATCAGTATGATCGTGACCGGCTTCACTTTGCTCATGACCGGCTACGCCGTTCGGCGCCTGGAACGAGCCTAGCGAATCGCCCGCGATCCATCAAAAAATTCTGGCTCGATCATAGGGTGCGGCATCCTGGTTCTCGCGCCTTTTGCGAAGACGGGCGGGTAGGTGCCGAGGCTCGCCGCAAATCCATGGACCGCCATGACCGTCGTCGGGTTGTCGCCCGTAGCCCACGAGCATGCGCGTGGGCGGCGCAGAGCAGTTGAGAACCGCAGAACTCCGCCGGTGGCGGCGGTGGTGAACCTGCCCGGTTCCGCCACAGGCAGCCCCAGGACCTTTGCGGGGCATCGAACCGCAAGATCGAAGTTTTCAGACTCTGCTGCAGTGGAGTAACTTCCGGGGCTGGTGCCAAAAGTAACCGTTTCGGTGCCTTTTGGCGATTGACCGCAGCGCGACCAACGACGTAGGATTTTGGTAGAATTCACAGGTCATTCACACTGGGGAAAGGTCGCGCATCTCATAGAGAAATATGCAATTTGAAAACCTCTATGCACGTACTGTCGCGCTCGTTTTCCTGACTACCCTGTCAGTTTGCGCCTGTCAGACTGCACAGCACCCCGTGGCCGTAACGCCTCCCCGGACGGCGCCCGCGCTGAAACCAGCTCCGGCGGCAACTCCCGGGCCCGCGGCCCAGACGGAGCAAGATCCTGCTCCCGCCCAAGATCAAAAAGCCGAGCAGAAAAAAGACGACCCGGCGCAAAAGCCAGCCTACTCCGATAACCCGATCCCGCCGTTCAAGCTCGTCACCGACCTGGTCGGCGATCTGATCATCAGAGTTGAAGCCGAATATCAAAAGGGCCTCGCCAACTATCACGCCGGCAAAACCGAAGAGGCCAAGAAGAATTTCGACAACGCCCTGAACGCATTACTCGGCAGCAACTTCGATATTCGCTCCGACGATCGCCTAGAGAAAGAATTCGACCGCATTGTCCAAGGGGTGAACGACCTCTATCCCGGCGGCACTTCCGCCGACGCCGACGCGGCGCCGGAACAACAGAAATCGGAACCCGCTCCGATCGATGTGACCAACGGTATTGCGCCCTCGGCCGATGCCAGGACTATCGCCAAAGCCACAGCCGAGGTCAAGAAAACTCATTCCGACCTGCCGCTGATGATGACCGACCAGGTCGCCGGCTACATCAATTACTTCTCCGGCTACGGCCGCGGCGTCTTCGAACGCGCCTATGCCCGTTCCGGCCGCTACCACGACATGATGGTCGCGGAACTCAAAAAGCAAGGCCTCCCTCAGGATTTGATCTATCTGGCGCAGGCCGAGTCCGGATTCCTTCCCCGCGCCATGTCCCGCGCCGGCGCCCGCGGCATCTGGCAATTCATGGCGGAGCGCGGTCTCGGTTACGGTCTCCACCACAACCTGTATGTGGACGACCGGCAAGATCCCGAGAAGTCCACTCGCGCCGCCGCCCGCCACCTGAAAGATCTCTACGATGAGTTCGGCGACTGGTATCTCGCCATGGCCGCCTACAATTCCGGCCCGGGTACCGTGCAAGCCGCCGTGAAGCGCACCGGCTACGCCGACTTCTGGGAACTCTACCGCCGCAACGTTCTCCCCAACGAAACGCGCAACTACGTGCCGATCATTCTGGCGGTGACGATCATGGCCAAGAATCCGTCGCAATACGGACTCGAATCCGTTGTGATGGAAAAGCCCAACGACTACGACACCGTCACGATCAACTACCCCATCGATCTTCGCCTGGTCGCCGACTGCATCAACTCCTCGACTTCGGAGCTGCAAGACCTGAACCCGAGCCTGCTGCGGCTGTCGACTCCGCGCGAAGCCAAATTTGAACTACACCTGCCGGCCGGGACCAAAGACCGGTACGAGACCGCGGTCGCTTCCATCCCGCCCGGCTTGCGGCTCTGGTGGCGTTATCACCGGGTTCACCCCGGCGATACCGTTGCGTCGTTAGCGCGCATGTTTCACACAACGGCAAAGCAGATCGAAGACGCGAATCATCTGGGTGGTGCTGCACTGGACGGCGAGGCTTATCTGATAATCCCGGTCGCTCCCGGCAAGGATCCTGGCGACACCGCAACCTACGCTCGACACATCACGCGCTACAAGGTTCATCGTGGGGACACGATCGAATCGGTTGCCGAAAATTTTGGCATCCCCGCGCCGCAGTTGCGCCACTGGAACGGAATCCGCGGCAACAGTCTCGCTGGACGCCGCGTCCTGGCCTTGCACCTTCCCATTTCGCCCAGCATTCACGAATCGGAACTAGCGTCATCGCACACCACCAAGAAGTCCGCGACCCTGTCGGGCAGCGGCTCCAAGACCGAAACCGCCACCACGAAGCCACCCGCCACCAAATCGTCCGAAACCGAGGCCTTGCCAGACAAAGAAGCATTGGCAGTGGTCCACCACAAAGTGCGCGCGGGCGAGACGCTCTACTCAATCGCGACGTTCTACAAAACCACGGTCGCCGCCCTCAAACGCGACAACCGGAACGTTTCCATAATCCGCCCGGGAATGATCCTGATCGTAGAAACCGCCCGATAGTTTTCGTCCAAAAGATAGGAAAGACACCGCGGCGGGGTTGGTGCGACGTGCCCGAAAGGTCACCTTCTGACCCGAAAGGCGGGTAAATCAGGAATAATGTGTCGATGCAGGAAGGAAAGAAACTACTTCGACACGGAAGACGAGTGGTCCGGCTGATCGGCTGTCGACACCGATGGGGACTGCAGAAGTGCCGAAGGCTCGTTCGAGAAATAGCGTACGGTGACATCGTTCCCGAAGTGGATTTGCCGGATCCAGCGTTGCGCCGGAGCGGCGCGGTGTTTGGGTGTGAACACCCTCATGGTTACGTCGGCGGCAACGTAATCGACTTCATTCGGCCCGACGCGCTTCTTGGTAAAGCCACGTAGCAGGCTTTCATTGCGTGCTGTTTTATGTGCTGTGGGAGGGTTGAAAACGTCGGCCGGCAGTGGCTTGGAGGGAGCGGGGACAATCTGCTGGCCGAGGGGAGCCGAACTGACCGTCATCGCGCCGCTTGGCGTCGTAGTTAGGTGGTGAGTGGAGGCAAACCAGACAGCGATCACCAGCGCACCCACCGCAGTAGCCGCCGTTGCCTTTCGCCATTGCTCGGCGAGGGCCGCGCTGCCGTCGTTCTGGGTCGCCTCGGTTTTTGGCTTCGCGGCAGCCGATTGCGTTGGCGAGGCCCCGGCCGCCGCCGCACAAGCATTGCGCACCCACGGCTCTACTGCCGCCGGCACAGGGTTTTCGTTGGCGTAGAACTTTTGGACTTGCGCGGCAATCTGTTCCACCGCTTGTGGAATCGCCGCAGGCAGTTGTTCCTCGACGCTGGGCCGACCGGCCGCGCGTGCCATGGACTCCTCGATCAATCCGGCGAGCAGCCGGTAGGCGCGCACCTCACGATCCTGAAAGGCATGCCCCGTGCTGAAGATCACTTCCAGCACGCCCGCCACCACATGCTCGCGGTAGATCGGCAACATCAGGAGCGAAGTGGCGCCAAACTGGCGGCAGATCTCCGCCTCGATCCGCGAATCGGTATCCGCATTCTCGACCCGCAGGATTTCCTTCCGCACATTGCCCGCCGACGTGCTCAGTACGGCCGTCACGTGTCGCCCGACCCGCTCCGCCGCGCTCCCGCTGCCCACGCGGTAGACCAATTGATCTGCCTCCATCAACGCGATGGCGACTCCAGTCGCGTTCGCCACTTCGCGTGCATGTTCGGCGACCTGGCGCATGGTTTCATCCACCCCAAATTCACCGCTCGCAATCGACCGCTGAATTTTCACAAAAGCAGAGAGAGAGAGAGCGTCGATCCCGCTTTCCTGCACTAGAAATGCGTTGGATAGAAACGTCTCAAAGGATTCGCGATCGAGACTGTCTTCTGGTTTCATACTCTCTAACGAAGGAGGCTCCCATACTGCGGCCTCGCGTTAATGCGGCCACTGCCATGGGCAAACGCGGCGTACACTTCGCCGCCCAACAGCACAGGCGGTCAGAGTCCCACGCAGCAATGAACCGATTTTCAATGTCCAGTTAGCCGCGCCCGCCTCTTGAAGTCACCTGTTATTATTACCAGTCTTACCCGAGAGTGACATCCGTGAGTTTGCGTACTGCGCTTCCCGGTCGCGACCCGCCGTTCTGTATCGCCGTTTGTCCGACGATTATATCGCGATTGACTCCAACGGTCCTACTAGCGACGAGGCGCGGCTGCGGAAGAACTGGCAATCACAAGCTGGACGGGCGCCGCCCTGCCAAGGTGAGAACTCCGACATGCAGGTCTTCGTGGTGGTCGCGGTTTAGTCAAGACCTACACTCCAACGAGAACGACGATGTCGCGCAGGAACGCAGGAACTGAAGTTTTCGTGAAGGATCGTGGGCCAGAAACTTCGAATCTCCCAATGTTCTCCCCAGCAAATCGAGCGTAACCGAACTCGACCGACGGAGCCAATTCTCTCGTGTGACACATTCCCCAAAACCTGTGCGCGCCATCACACCTCCCGTTTCCCCGACCATCCGGATCGTCATCTTCGTTGTCGCCAGCGGCGCGGGCGTTCCCCGCCGATGGAGCCCGACTCGAGGGCTTTCTCGGTTTTTGGGGCGGCGGCAGGCGCTGGGCGCAAGCAGGGATCTTTGATCGAACGCGAACCAACCCGCGATGGGGCGGAGGAATTATCCGCGCAACCTCCCACTCCGCTCCGCTGAACCCATATCCCGTTCCGGCTTAGGCGAGCGGTCCCGATATCAGCAGGAGAAGATCCTGGTGCGATGGCGGTACAGAGCGATAGTGGCGGGTGCTGAATGTTGGTGGCCGCGTTGACCAAAGCAGTGATCGAGAGCTACTTCGGCTCAGAGAAAGGCGGGAGCGTGAAACCCGAGCGTATGGCTTTCGCAGCCTGGCCGACAGCGCCCGCCAACTGCCATGTTCTCTTAAAGTTACAGGACCTAGGTCTTTCGCCGTTCCCGCATTACCTCAGGTTTGCCGGCTACCGTCACGGCCGTAGCAACGTTAGCAATCCGCAACACATGCTCTTGGATGGCTAGCTGCAGTTCGTGAACGACATCGCTCCATTCCGGCCCCTTGGTGTAGAGTGCTTGGGCGCACAGTTCTCTGATTCGATCTTCTAGGCGACGTGCAGGCATGGCCGGAGTTCGGAGACATGGCGCTTCGCAAGCTTGCCATACGACACGGCCCGCTTTCGATACCGTTCAGACTGTATCCTTACCTTAAGGATTTTCCTGAGACAATGCGCCATTCCACACATTCGGAATAGGGACTCAATGGTTGGGCCGTCCCGGCGCTGAGCGAAGCGCCCTGGATTCAGGACAAGCAGATCCTCCCCATGCCCGCCTGTCAGGAATTACAGAATTGGGGAAGGAGCTTGCATCTGCAATGCTTGCGGACATCACCGAAGGTCATGCTATAATCGCGCGCCGTTACAGCACAAAAGTTTTTGGTCGTCTTTTAATTCTCTCGTGCCTGCAGCCAGGGCGTATTCCCCAGGCCGCCACTGAATCAGGAGGAGCAATGACGTTTTACGATCCAACGCTCTACGGACGTGATGAAGAAGAAGAATTCGGCGAGAGCGGCGCTTACAGCGAGTCGCTCGAAGAAGATTTCGAAGAGGAAGAGGAGGAAGAAGAAGAAGGGCCGGCTCCCGAGGCCGGAGAAACGGAGCCTGAACCCGCTCCCGAACCTCCTACCCCCAAGCCCGCTCCTGCAGCCGGAGGCGGCGGTGGCGGCAGGTCGAAGAAACCAATCGCCAAGAAGAAAACAGCGGCCAAGAAGGCACCGGCGAAGAAAGCCGTCAAAAAGGCGGTTAAGAAAAAAGCCAAGACGGTGGCCAAGAGGCCAGCCAAGAAGAAAGGAAAAAAGCGCCGTTAAAAGCCACTCCTGCCGCGAGTGCCTCCGCGCACGCCTTGGGTTTGAAGCCGCGCTCGCAAGGGCGCGGGTTTGTTTTCGTCCGATCGTGCGAATGGAGCAGTCGGCGGATTCCGATGCCCCATGATCTATATCATGATGGGGAAGACAAGGGGCAGAATCGGAACCGTTTCAGGGGGATGCGTTTCACTTCCAGAGCGGCAGTGATTGTACACCCGCCGCGCCCGGTCGGCTGTTCCCTGCGATATCAAAACTTGTCGTGATCGAGCCTTCTGGAGTGAATCGAGCCTTGTCCGCTTGGTCGAACATACGATCCGTATAGCGTTGCTCCACGATGGAGGAGTGAGCCAGGAAAAAGCGGCCTCTCGCGGAGGCCGCTGTTGCTCCGCAGGCAATCATCATACCCGGGCGCCAACCCCAGCCCCTGATCACTTCTTCCCGCTCACCGCGCCCAGGCACTTGCCATACAATTCGAGTAGCTTTTCGGCGTAGTCTTCCGGCTTGGAGGCCGCTCCCGACCCTTGAAAACCGACGCCGGACGAAGTCGTCCGCCCGTAGCCGGTGGTCATGGCGACAAACTTCATCAGATCGAGTGCGATATCTTCATTGCGGCGACCGGCGGCCGAGCCCGTAGCTGGAGATTCTTCCATGATTCCTTCTCCTCTGCCAGAAATGACGGGGATCTCGTCGTCCTCGTCTTCGTCCTGCAGGCGATAGATGAATGAGTACTTCATGGATGAGGTGGAATGATTCCGCTAGCGATGATAGCAGAGGACAAGCAGGGCGTTCGCCTGTGGCGCTCCCGAACCCAGCCAAGCATGAGCAGCCTTTGAAAGTTGATCTATCTTTTCACTTCACTCATCAGCGCCAGCAGATTTCCTTCGCTGTCGCGGAAGAATGTCATCCACAAGTCGTGATCCGGCAGGCGCGCGATCAGGTGGGGCTCGTCTTCAAACTTAACGCCGTGATCTTTCATTTTGGCGTGCGACGCTTGAATATCGCCCACCGCGAAATACAGGATCGATCCCGCATGATCGAACTCCGGCTTCTCCGGCTTGTCGATCATCAGGCGCACCCCGCCGCAGTCGAAGAACGCCAGGTTCGGCGGAGCCTTGAACAGCAACTTCAGACCCAGCACGTCCTGGTAGAAGCTCGCCGCTCGCTCCACATCATGCGCCCGCATCTGGATCTGTCCCAGCCGCGTGATTCCGATCCCGGCTCCGGTTGCCATCGTATTCATGCCTTGACCCCCTCTTGCGAATTCGTTAGCATAGCTAACTATATTTTGACGCGGGATGTCAACCCCAAAAAGCAGCAGCGAGGGCGGGGCCGGGGAATGCAGATTCCGGCCTTCGGCCGGAATGAGAAAAACTCCGCAGATGGAAGCCCGAAGCAGGGCGCGCGCAGCCGGTACTCAGGAGCCGCAAGCCGCAAGCCGAAAAGCGGAAACCGTAGCTGTCGCCGACCGCCTGCACTCGGCCGCGATCCAATTGTTGCGCCGTGTGCGCAGGCAGGATATTGCCACAGGCGAAGGCCCGGCGCGATTGTCCGCCCTCTCCGTACTGGTGTTCGGCGGGCCCAAGACGCTGAAAGAACTCGCCGCCGCCGAGCAGGTCAAGCCACCGACCATGAGCCGCATGGTCGCTGGTCTCGCCCGCAGCCGCCTGATTGACGTCGAACCAGATCCCGAAGATCGACGCCGCATGCGCATTCGCGCTACCGTGAAAGGCAGGCAAATTCTGCAGAAGGGACGCGAGCTACGCATCGCCTATCTTGCCAGCCACCTCGACCGCCTATCCCCGCAAGAATTGTCGCAGCTCGGCGAAGCTGTGGAAATCCTCGCCAGGCTGCTGAAAAACTGGGGTTAATTCCGCCCTCCAGACGACCCGGACGATCACTCGGTAGGTCGATGGAGTGGCACAACGCCGAGACCCCCGACGGCTCATTTGCTTGTTCGGCTTTCGTAACAATTTTGTCCTCGTGCTTGATTTCGCCCTGTTCTGGGGTACGATTCGCGTGCGTTTCTTCCCCCTGTAGTGCTTGTTCCGCTATCCACCCGCGATGCTTTCGCGGGTGGATAGCGGTCTTTTGTCTGGTCTCATTGGCGACGGTTCGTTTAGTTGCCGCCGACCTTGCTGCCCGGCAGGTAGCCCCGGGTTTTGGTCTCCAGACGATAGACCGACGTTGTTGCCGTGATGTAGAGGGTATGGAATTGCTTGTCGCCCCAAGTCAGGTTGGCAGGCTGTTCCGGCATCACAATCGTTCCGAGGTGATTGCCGCTTGCATCCCACACCCAGATTCCCTTGGGGCCGGTCACGAACAGATTCCCGTTCTCATCGACCTTCATCCCGTCAGGAACACCATCGTCTCGGCCGCCCGGTTCCACTCCGAAAACATGCCCGTTTGAAACAGTGCCGTCTGAAGCCACGTCATACACCCGGATGTTTCGCCGCTCACTGTCATCGACGTAGAAGTGTTTGCCATCGGGCGAAAAAGCCAAACCGTTCGGTTGTGTCAGGTCCTGGGTGAGCAAGTGCACGTTCCCGTCTCGGTCGAGACGGTAGACGCCCTGGAAGGGGATCTCCTGCTTCTCGCCCGCAACTAAGTCGAGGGTCGGATCGGTGAAGTAGAGAGCGCCGTCTGGCCCGACAATCACGTCGTTCGGGCTATTGAATTTCTTTCCTTCATAGCGATCGGCCAGAATCTTGTACTTTCCCTCCGCAGTTACCTCGATGATGGCTCGCAAAACGCTGGCACAATCGATCAATCGATGTTGGCGATCGAAGGTATTGCCGTCGGGATCGCCCAGCGCGATGACCTCTTGTTTCCTGCCGTCGGGATAGACGCGAAAAATCTTGTTCAGGGTCTCGTCGCTGACGTAGAGGAAGCCCGCTTCGTCCCACACCGGGCCCTCGGTAAAGCCGAAGCCCGTGGCAATTTTCTCTAACTTCGCATTGGGATCAACGAGATTCCAGAATTTCGGTGAAAGCGACTCGAGCTGGAATGTCCGCGCCTGCTGAGCCACCGCTGTGCCGAGGACGCCCGACAGCAACAGCCAGCCAGCCCCGATGAAGCCTGCGGTTCTCACTGGCTCGGTTCTCCCGCCTTGTCTGACGACTGGGCTTTTTTTTGGGATAACACAGGATTTGCGAGATAGGCCACGAGGTCGTCGATTTCAGCCGAGGTCAAGCGCGTAGCATAATCGGCAGGCATCAAAGAGCGATCGAGATATTCCAGCTTCTCGAGATCGCTCTTCTCCACGAAGTGAAAACTGCCGTCCCCGGTTTCGAATTGCACGGAGAAATTGTCTTCGCTGCGAACCACCCCTTCGAGGCGCATCCCATCGCGAGTCGTGGCCGCAGCCAGCTTGTACCCGGCCGGCACAATCCTGTTCGAGTTTAGAATTCCCTCTCGTATCGCCTTGGCCGGCAGTTGGGCGCCATAGGCAGTCAGATCGGGACCAAGAAAGCCGCCTTCGCCGGAAATCGTGTGACAATTGGAGCACTCGCCCTTGCCGAAGAATATGTTCCTGCCGCGAACTGAATCTCCACGAGTTCTGACGGTCTCGCCCTTGCCTTGCAGCGTGCGCAAGTAGCGCACGACCGCGCGCCGTGGAGCGCCCGCCAGGGTAGGAAACGCGGGCATCCCGGTGCCCGGCCTTCCATTCGAGACGATGTTGGCGATCTGAGCGTCGGACAGACGCTGCGCTTTGGCGTTGCTCGCAATGTTCGGACCCTTCTCGCTGCCGCGTCCATCGAGTCCGTGGCAACCCGCACAGGTGGAATTGAAAGTGGCTTTGCCTTGAACCGGAGCGGATTTGAAATCGTCATCCCGGGATTGCTGTTGCGCCTCGACAAGCCGGGGACGGATGCTCCCGACCGACACCAGCAGGCTGATGGCAATCAACAGCGGCGGCTTGCGGATAGGGAACATGGGTTGACCCCAACAGGTTGGGCTGCCGCTAGAACTCGAACTTGGCTCCTAACTGCATGATGCGCGCCGCCCTGGCATTGGTGACGAGGCCAAACTGGCTGGAGTTAATTTCGCCAGTCGGGTTCAGGAATTGAGCATGATTGAAGGTGTTGAACGCCTCAAAGCGCAGCTCCAGGGATTTTGACTCGGTGAACTTCAGGTTTTTCAACAGCGCCATGTCGAAATTGTTCAAGCCGGGTCCGTGGAAAAAGCGGCGCCGCGAATCGCCGAATTGGCCCAACGCCTCATTGCTGAACAGAGAAGTGCTGAAATAGAGGTTCCCATGCCGCGGATTGGTATCCGCCAGGACTTTTCCCCCCGCAAAGTTCGGTACATCGACCGGAACCGCATTCGCCCCGATCAGGGCGTTGTCGTCGTTTTCGGTCAGAGTAATGGGGAGTCCGGTGGCAAAGCGCGTAATCCCGGAAAGACTCCAGCCACCGACGAGTCGGTTGGCCCAGCCGTGGCTCACGAGTTTGCCAAAGGGCAACAGCCAGTTGTAGTTAAAGACGAAGGAGTGCATCACATCAAAATTGCAGAGCGCGATGCTCTGGCTGGGATCAAACGGGTAGGTTGAATCCTGCAAGCCAGATGCGTTGTCCATGCACTTACCGTAGGTATAGCCAGCCAGAAAACTCAGCGAACTGGAATTATAGGTCGCACTCAGTTGTAGCGAATTGTAGCGAGAGTTCGCTATGGTCGAGACAAACGGATTGGTATCGAACAAGGGACCGAGCGGCCGAACCGCGGGAATGACCTGCCCCGTAGTAGTAACCCAAGGAGTACTGATGCCGGTGGTCGAGTCGAAGGGCGGAGTCTCGCTGAATGGACCACAGGGGCCTGCACTGTTCGCAGCCAGGTTGGCAGGATTATTCAAAAACAAACACAGCGCGGGGTTTGCCGGATTCGCTTCGATCGAGGTAACCAGGCGATGTCCCTGATTTCCCACATAACTGGCTGTCAGGATCGTCTTTGTGCCGACCTGCCGCTGGAGCGAGAGTTCGTAGTGTTCGGAATAGGGAAGCTTATTGCGGTGGTCGAACGAGAAGCCGTAGGAGATCGGTTCCACCTGGGCCCAGGGAAAAGTCGTATCGGGATTGCGCGCAGAGACATTCGTGGGTGGGAATGCAAAGGGGAATCTCTGCCCGACCGAAGTACCGGTCGAACGGACAAGATAAGGCGCTTCCAGCAGCGGCGGCTGTGCGCTCCCATAATACAGGCCGTAGGGAGGGTCGCCGACCTCGAGAAACTGCGAAAGGTCTTCCACTGAAGTGTAGTAGAGGCCAGCGCCCAGGCGAATGCTGGTTTTCCCGGGACCTCCCAGAAGAGCACCCAGTGGACCCTGGGAAAGACTGGGCGAATAGGCCAAGCCCAGGCGTGGAGAAAAATTGTGCCACTGGGTTGGAGCCAGGGTGCGCGGCACTCCGGGATCTCCGGGAACGACCCAGCCCGTGGGTGCTCCCGGGAAGACGACCGACTGCACACCGGGAATGATGGTCTCGATCTTGTTCTGCGTGTCGTACCAGGGCATGCTGGCTTCCCAGCGCAGGCCATAGTTGAGCACCAGGTTACCAGTGGCGCGCCAGCTGTCCTGCGCAAACAATGCATAGTATCGACTGCGCGAATCGAGGATCTGCGGACTGGCTTGCGTCAGGCTGTTCGGAGCTCCAATCAGGAAATCCGCAAAGTCAATGCCCGTTTCATTGCCGGTAAAGCTGTATTGTCCGTTCTCTCCTGCGAAGTTCCGCTCGTTGATCTGGTCATAGTGAAACTGTCCGCCGAACTTCACACTGTGTCTTCCGATGGCGCGGGAAAAGTTGTCAAGAACCTGGAAGGAATTGTTGAATTGCCCCGTACTGACTTGCGGCACTCCAATGCTGAAATTGTTGAACGTGATGTAGGGCACACCCTCCAGCCTGGGCTCGATCGGACTGATGCCTCCCGTGGCGGCGTTCCACGGCGTGACAAAACCCAGATTGGCCAGGCTGTAGGTTTGCCCGACCCCGCCCTGTGGCTCACCCAGTGCGAGTGTGTTGCGAACGTAGCTGAAGCGAAACTCGTTGACCGAGAGCGCACCGATATTCTTGGTGTTTCCAAGATTCACCAGTTGCGCGCGTCCGCTGGTGGTCGCAGTATAGGCAAAGTTAACCGCCGGAACACTCGCACCTCCGCTGGGGAAAGGCGCATTCAACAGGTAGTCGTCAATGAAGTAATAGGCGAATATCATCCCCAACCGGGTGTTCTGGTCGATGCGAATGCCGCCTTTATCATCGCGCAGGCCCTGGTTGTAAGAAGAACTCTCATAGAAATTGCCGGGGGCATTGGGCTGCGCAATCAATCCGAGATGCAGCATGTTCACGGCAACGGGCGACCATGCAGCTTTTGGAATGGCGGCGTTGGGAAAGACACAGCCCGTCGTCGGATCGTTGCTGGTGCATCCCGGGAAGTAGTAAGACTCACCTGAGACGACGGTCTGGGTGATGCCACCATTTTGCAGGCGGGTCTGAAGCACGCTGGCGAAGCCGGAGCCCCCTACGGAACCGGCCAGGGTGTCGGCCGAGTCGGAGAAGTCCCCTGTAAAGTTCGCCGCCGACGGCATTTGTGTGTTCACCGGCTGCCCTTGCGACTGGCGGGTACCCTGATAGTCGATAAAGAAGAAAGTCTTGTCGTGCTTGATCGGGCCGCCGAGGGTGCCGCCAAACTGATTTTGCTTAAACGCCGGAACCGTGGAGGAGAAATAAGGCGTGGCATCCAAGTCTGTATTGCGCAGAAACTCAAAGCCACTTCCATGGAAGCGGTTCGTGCCCGACTTGGTGACGACGTTGACTTGTCCGCCGCTGTAGTTTCCATACTCGGAGTCGAAGTTGTTGGTGATGATGCGAAATTCTGAGATCGAGTCCAGGTTGGGGATAATCGCCGCGCCGTTATTCTTGCCTTCCTCCACATTGGAGCCATTCACCATGAAGCCGTTGGCTGATTCGCGCTGCCCGTTTACGGATTGGTTACCCGGGTTGAGTCCGCCGTCCACCGGTCGGTCACTGATGCCGGCAGTGCCAGTGTCGCTTGCGGTGTAGGGCGACACTCCAGGTTGAAGCGCGAGCAGGTCGGTGTAAGCACGGCCGTTGAGAGGAACCGCGGTCATGGCTTTGCCGGTGATCACGTCTCCCATCTGGGTGCTTTCGGTCTCGACGTGAACCGCATCACCGGTGACAACCAGCGTCTCGACGGTGGTTCCTAGTTGCAGGGTCGCATCCGTGCGTAGAGCCGAGTTGGCGTCGATGATCAGACCGGTCACGCGCTGGGTCTTGAAACCCTGATGGGAAATCTCGAGATTGTAAGTGCCGACGGCCAAAGCGGGCAGGCTATAAAAGCCTTTGCCATCGGTCGTCGCCGTCGACTTGATTCCCGTCTGAATATCGGTGGCGACGACAGTCGCTCCGGCGACCACTGCGCCACTGGGGTCTGTAATCACTCCGGAGATGCTGCCGGTAATGCTCGCCCAGGCAATGCCCACCATCAGCACCATGAAGCTACCGATCGAGAAGCACTTGCTGGCTTTGCTTTGAATGATGCGCATTGAACATCCTCCCCGGCCTGAAGGCCGGCGATTCTGACCGGGAGGCGCACGCGAGCACCTCCCCTCGGCGGGTTCCTGCTGACGGCCTTACCGCACCGTTTGAGAACTGGAAGCACCGTCGTTTTACAATCTCCATCGGAGAAAGGCGTCCCCATGGAAACGATGCAAGAGGATTTATCAAGCCATCCTCGGGTGTCAACCTTTTTCCGGTCCTAAACAACGATCAACACCTCGTTGTAGTGTTTTGATTGTTTTCAACCCGATCCAAACGGTGTTAGAGTCCGCCCACGCAGATTCGAGCAGGAGGATCCATGGATAGATTTGGCGGCAAGCCGGGCAAGATGGTTGCGACCTTCCTGGTGTTGAGCTTGACCCTTTTCACGGCCAGCGGCGAGAGGATGATGCGGGCGCAATCCAGCTCGGGCGCTTCTTTCGACACCGAGTTGATCGCCCAATTTCGCCGCGTCGAGGTCGCCTCGGTTTCCGATGCGATTGAGCAGCTCACCGGCAAGCGCATGTACATGAGCCACCGCATGCAGCCGATCTTCACCAGCAAATTCGCCGGTTTCGCCCGAACCGTCCAGCTCAAGAAAGACGAAGGCAATAAAGATCCGGAGGCTCTGACCGGGATGCTTGAAGCCATCGACCAGGGATCGACCGATTCCGTTTATGTGATGGTGGTCGAGGACGGAGAGGACATCGCAGGCATGGGCGGATTGATGGGTACGGCGATGGCGGCGCGGGGATATTCTGGAGCCGTCATCGATGGCGGAGTCCGCGACGTGGCCTATCTGCGCAAGATTGGCTTTCCGGTCTTCGCGACTGGAATCGTGCCGTCCACATCCGTGCATCACTACCGTTTTGCGGGCGCCCAGATTCCCCTGGTGTGCAACGGCGTTCCGGTCAACCCGGGAGACATCGTGGTGGCCGACAGCGATGGAGTCGCGGTCGTTGCCAGGGCGCAGGCCCAAGCGGTGCTCGCTCTGGCCGAGCAGATGGATTACAAAGAGCATTCCATGTATGCGGTCATTGAACAAATGAAGTCGATCGTGGAAGCGGTGAAAAAGTTCGGCAGACTCTAGCTCCGCTCGCCTTCGAGTAACGGCATGGGTTCGATAATCATTAGCGCTTTCTTTTGACCCCGATCATGAGAATTTTGGCCTATCTCGCAATCTTTTTCGCTTGCCTGATCCTCGGGCCGGGGCCCGCTTCGGAGCCTGTCAGGATCGATGTTCGCGCGGAAGACTTGCTGGCTCGTCCGGCGGGTGCGAACTGGCCCTCCTACAACGGGGACTATTCCGGCCGCAGATACAGCCGCTTGTCCGAGATCAACGCCGGCAATGTCTCTCAACTGCGGGCCCAATGGGTGTTTCATACGCAGAACACGAATTGGTTAGAAAATACTCCGGTGGTTGTGAAGGGCATGATGCTGGTGACGGCGGCGAATGACGCCTTCGCGCTTGACGCCCGTACCGGCCGAGTGGTGTGGCACCATTCGCGCCCGGTCTCGGAGGGTTTGATTGATGATGCCTCCCGCCATTTGAATCGTGGTGTTGCCCTCTGGCACGACCGTGTGTACATGGAAACCGACGACGCACACTTGCTGTGCCTCGACGCGCGTTCCGGCAACCAGGTCTGGGATGTGGCCTACGCGGACTGGAACAAGAACTATGGCGCTACCAGCGCCCCGCTCATCGTGAAAGACAAAGTTCTGGTGGGGACATCGGGGGGCGACGATGGAGTGCGGGGCTTTGTTGCGGCCTACGATGCGGCGAGCGGCAGGCTGGCCTGGCGCTTTTGGACGATTCCGGGGCCCGGTGAATTCGGCTCCGCGAGCTGGCCGGGAAAGATGTACCTGCGCGGCGGGGGCACGACCTGGATGCCCGGCACCTACGATCCCGAGCTGAATCTGATCTATTGGGGAACGAGCAATCCGGCACCAGACTTCAATGACGACGTGCGTCCCGGCGACGATCTTTACACAGATTGCATTCTGGCGCTCGATCCCGACACCGGCAAACTGCGCTGGTATTTCCAATTCACGCCGCATGATTTGTTCGACTACGATGCGGTGGAAACGCCCATGCTGATCGATGCGGCCTACAAAGGCGAGCTCCGCAAGTTGCTCGTCGAGGCCAACCGCAACGGTTATCTCTACGTGCTCGATCGCAGGAATGGAAGGTTTCTGAGCGCAACTCGTTTCGTGGAGAAACTCAACTGGGCGAAAGGAATCGATGAACACGGTCGCCCGATTCGTACCGGTATCCGGCCTACACCGGAAGGAACACGCGTTTGCCCCGGCTATTCCGGCGCCACCAACTGGTATGCGCCGTCGTACAACGAATCTGCGCATTTAGTGTATTTCTTGACTTTAGAAGAGTGTGAAACCTATTTTTCGGGGCCCACGCCAGCCTTTCGCGAAGGGAAGGAGTACTATTCCACAGGAGTACAACACATTCCGGGTGAAATCTCCGCCAAAGTTCTGGTCGCGTATAACCTCGACACCGGCTTGGCCTGGAAGTATCCGCAAACCGGCCGCGGACATTCTTCCGGCGGAACTATGACCACGGCGGGGGGTTTGCTGTTCTTCGGCGATGACGCCCAGTACTTTGAAGCGGTGGATGCACAGTCCGGCAAGCCGCTATGGCACTTCAACACTGGTCAGGACATGAGCGCATCTCCGATGACATACGCGGTCGACGGGAAACAGTATGTCGCGATCGCAGCCGGCAGTGACGTTTTCAGTTTTGCCCTGCCTTGATGCCATTTCGAAGCTGACTTGAAAAGGAGCATTTTGATGAATTTCACCTCGACTCGCAGAATGTTCGGGCTACGCTTTGCTTCCGTGCTTTCCGCCCTGGGATTTGCGGCAGCCGGGTTACCGGCCAACAGCACGGGGCAGAGCTCCGCCGGCCAGGAGGCCGGCGGAATCCGCAAGTTGAATGCCGAAGGAAAACCGGGGGGCGAGAAAGACATCATCATGCCCGTCGTGGTGTACAACGGATTGATTTATGTCTCCGGTCAAGGCGCTCACGATTCGCGCGATCCCAAAGAGTGGACCATTGAATCCCACACCACCATGGTGATGGACAAGATCAAAAAGATGGTCGAGATCGGCGGAGGAATTACAGACACGATCCTGCAGGCGAATGTCTTTCTGGTAAAAATCGAACACTGGGACGGGATGCACAAAGTATTCTCGACGTACTTCCCGCACGGCGGCCCAGCGCGCACCACCGTCGCCGTCGCCGCCCTGCCCGGAGATTCGTTGGTGGAAATCAATTGCATCGCTGCTGTAACCCGCAAGTAGAACTGGCGAGGAGCATCTATGGGAACGAACACGAATTGGAATCGCCGCGGATTTCTGGGAACTGTCTCCGCCATGGCGGCGTCGGTGTTTGCGCCGCGCCGGCTGTCGGCCGCCGTCCGGGCGCCCGGCGCGAAAGCTGAGGTCAGCGGATTCGGGCAGAGTGGCAATCCCTACGAGGAACTAGGAGTCACGACGGTCATCAACTGCCAGGGCACGATGACCATGCTCGGCGGTTCCGTTCTTAGACCGGAGCTGGAAGCTGTCATGGCAATGGCCGGTCGACACTTTGTGAGTATTCCCGAGTTGGAAGTCGCCGCGGGAAAACGCATCTCCGAGATGCTGAAACTCCCCGACGGCTATACCGCGTTGGTGACATCCGGCGCAGCGGCAGCGATCCAGTCGGGGCTGGCCGGTATTCTCACCGGCGACAATGAAGCCCTCATCAAGCAGCTTCCCGATCTGACCGGCTTGAAATCGGAGGTCATCATCCAGAAATCACACCGCAATCCCTTCGATCACCAATTGCGCTCGACCGGAGTCAAGCTGATCGAGATCGAAACCCGTGAGGAGTTGCATCGCGCCGTCAACGACCGGACAGCCATGATGCACTTTACGAACTTCGCCAACGCTGCCGGCCAGATCAAAGTCGATGAGTGGCCGAGGCTCGCCAAACAATACAACCTGCCGTGCATGAATGATGCTGCCGCCGACACGCCACCGGTCTCGCATCTGTGGGACTACACCAACCTGGGATACGACCTGGTTACCTTCAGCGGCGGCAAAGCGATCCGCGGTCCGCAATGCGCGGGCATGTTGATCGGGCGCAAAGACCTGGTGGCCTACGCCCTGCTGAATAACAGTCCGCACGAGGACACGCTCGGTCGCAGCCAGAAAGTGGGCAAGGAAGAAATCATCGGAATGGTCAAGGCGCTGGAGCTTTATCTAACCGAAGATCACGAGGCGCTGGCAAGACAGTGGCAAGCAAGGCTTGCCGGAATCGCGCGCGAGCTCGAAAAAGTTCCGGGCGTCAGCACCACCTTCTTTACGCCTGACATTGCCAATCATGTCCCTCACCTGCAGATCACCTGGGACTCAACCATTCCACTTGCACCCCATGATGTCGCGAAACGGTTGCGAAGTTCGAAACCATCCATCGTGATAAGCGCGGGGGAAGAACGTCCCGGGCTGACTATGAACTCATTCATGCTCCAGCCTGGTGAAGACAAGGTCGTCGCCGACGAGCTGGCGCGCGTGTTGCGGGAGCACTCGGCGTAAGATCGCGGCAGAGGCGGAGGATTGCCGGTTTGAGAAAAACGCGGGTGCGTTGGTTTCTCGTCTTCTGGCTCTTCGTTCTCAGCGCCGTGTCCTACCTCGACCGGGTTAACATTTCCATCGCGGAAGGGGCGATCGCGGATGCGTACCGTCTTAGCGACGTCGAACTGGGCAAGGTGTTCAGCGCCATGCTGGCGGGCTATGCGTTGTTTCAGACGGTCGGCGGCCGGTTGGCGGACCGTTTCGGCCCACGTCGTGTTCTTACCGGCGGCATTCTGTGGTGGGGTGTCTTTACGGCTCTCACCGCGCTCGTGCCCCAGCATGTTGCGGGCGCTCTGTTTGCCTTCATGGCGGTACGTTTTCTTCTGGGCACGGGGGAGGCGGTGATCTATCCCTGCGCCAACCAGTTCATCGCCCGCTGGATACCGGTGAGGGAACGCGGCCGCGCCAATGGCTGGATCTTTGCTGGTGTCGGAGCCGGTGCCGGTCTGACCCCTCCGCTGATCATTTATCTCATGGTGCACTACGGATGGCGTTCGTCGTTCTGGGTGTGCGCTGTGATCGGGCTGATCGCGGGAGCGGTCTGGTTCTTCGCCGCTCGTGACACACCCGCGGCACATCCGCGGGTGTCGGCGTACGAACTAGCCGAGATCCAGTCAGGCCTCACGCTCACGACTTCTCGGGACACGCTGGTCTCCTGGCGCCAGGTGCTGCGCAGTAAAAACGTGTGGGCGCTGACGGTCAGCTACTTTTGCTACGGCTACGTGGCGTGGATTTTTTTCAGCTGGTTCTATCGCTATCTCGCGAAAGTGCGCGGACTCGATTTGAAGGCGAGCGCAGTTTATTCGATGGTCCCTTTCCTGGCTATGCTGGTGTGCTGTCTGCTGGGCGGAGCCATGAATGACCGCCTGACGAAGTGGCGCGGACCACGAGTTGGACGTTGTGGACTGGCCACCTTCTCCATCGCACTATGCGGAGTTTTCATCGCCTTCGGGGCCCAGGTCGAGAGCGCGCGGATTGCCAGTTTTGTTCTTGCGGGCGGGGCGGGGGCACTTTATCTGGCGCAGAGTTCGTTCTGGTCTGTCACCGCCGATATCGCAGGAGCATCGTCGGGGTCGGTATCAGGATTCATGAACATGGGTAATCAGATTGGTGCGGCCATCACCGCCACTCTGACTCCCTGGATCGGGGCGCACTTCGGCTGGACGCAGTCGTTTCTCGCGGGTGCGGGTTTGTGCATGCTGGGAGCGGCCAGCTGGCTGGTCGTCGATCCCAGGCAAGCGCTCAACTCACCGTTACCTGAGAATGTTGGTTCAAGGGTCTCTGGAGATCCGCGCCCAGTCGTGAGGCCGAATGTTTATCCAGATAAACCGTCGCGTTAGGGTGCCGCCTTAAGATCGAGGCTGGCGCCATCGGGCTGATCTCCCCTTCGAAACAAGCTTTTACGGCGGCGGCTTTGCGTTGATCCGGAACCACCGCCAGAATCTCTTTGGCCTTCAAAATCTGCCTTGCCGACATGGATATCGCCCGCTTGGGCACTTGTGAAATGTCGCTGAACCAGGCTTCGCCGACCTGCTGGCGCCGGCAGGCCTCGTCGAGCGTCACGATCATGTAAGGATCTTCGCTGTCAAAGTCGGCAGGAGGATCATTGAATGCGATGTGACCGTTCTCCCCGATCCCGAGAAAGGCAACGTCGATCGGGGCCGAGGCCAGTGCTTGACTGACCTTGCGAACCGCCGCCGCCGGATCTTCGGCGTCGCCCTCGAGCAGGTGGTAACGCGGGATCCCGGTTTTTGCCAGCAGTTGCTCCATCAACATTTTGCGGAAACTGCCGGGATGCGTGCTCGCCAGACCGATGTATTCGTCGAGATGAAAGGCTTCTACCTGGGACCAGGCAATGCCCGGAGCTCGGGTGAGCGCAGTCAGGAACTCCAACTGCGAGGCTGCCGTGGCAGCGATGATGCGCGCTTTACCGCGCTCCCGGATGGCGCCTCGAATCGCGCTCGCGGCTTGCTCGGCGGCGGCATTGGCTAAAGAGATTTTGTCGTCGAACACTCTGAGCAGCATGGAATCAACCGCGCCGCGAAGAGAAAAAGAATTGGGCTCTTCCGGACCGCCATTATATAAAATGTCGCCACCATCGATGCGGTTATTCATGAGAAAACCTTCGCCGCGTGCGGCCCGCCTGGCGGTCACAATTGCCGTTCTCAGTTTTTCCGTCGCTCCCGTCGCCCAAATCGTGACCGTCGATGCCAGACCCAAGCATGCCGTGAACCGATTCAAACCAATCTATGCCCTGGGGTCGACCGTAGACCGCGTACCCAGTAATGCCACCGACGTTTTCTTTCGTGCCGACCAGATCAAGAAAGTTCTCTCGGCCGGCTGGGGCATCATCAGCTATCGGCAAAATACGGACCTGTTCGTCCAAGCGTGGCATTGGAATCCCAGGGGGACGTGGAGCGATGCTCGAGGCAAGGGTTACTTCACCGGAGACCCGACGCCGACCGGCGAGATGATCCGCCACTCGTATGGATACGCGCTCGCTCACCGCGGCTTCACTCGCAATGGAGGGACCGAGTTCGACGGATACTCCCGGCTTGATGACGGAGATGTCGACTCATACTGGAAAAGCAACCCGTACCTCACCAGGGAATTTACCGGGGAAGACGACTCTCTGCACCCGCAGTGGGTCGTCATAGCACTCGAGAAGAAAGAGAGCCTCAACGCGATCCGGATCCACTGGGCTTCGCCGTACGCGCGGGATTACCAGGTCGAGTATTGGATGGGCGACGCGGATGCGATGGACGAACCGGACAAAGGCACATGGAAGACCTTCGCTGGGGGAAACGTGAAGGGGGGCAATGGCGGGATCAGCACGATCGCGTTGGCACCGTCACCGGTGACCACGAAGTATGTCCGCGTGGTGATGACTCGCTCTTCGAATACCTGCGACACTCATGGGTCAGCCGATCGCCGCAATTGCGTCGGGTATGCCATTCGCGAGTTGTATCTGGGAACGATCGACCAGCAGAGTACATTTCACGACCTGGTTCGCCACTCTCCCGACCAGAAGCAAACGCTGACTCTGTGTTCGTCGGTCGATCCCTGGCACGAACCGTCCGACCTCTACCTTCGACCCGATCGCATGGAATCCGGCGATCAGCCGGGCTTCGACCTCTTCTTCTCAAGCGGAATCACCCGCGGACTTCCCGCCATTGTGCCGGTCGCAATGCTCTACAGCACCCCCGAAGATGCTGCCGCACAAATGACCTACATCAGGAAACGCGGCTATCCCGTTTCCTATATCGAGATGGGAGAAGAGCCCGATGGGCAGTACATGCTGCCCGAGGATTACGCGACGCTCTACCTCGAATTCGCCACTGCGCTTCACCGGGTCGATCCCACATTCAAACTCGGTGGTCCGGTTTTCCAAGGCGTCACAGAAGATATCAAGGTTTGGCCGGATGCCCAGGGGCGGACATCGTGGCTGGGGCGTTTTCTCGACTATTTGAAGGCCCACGGCCGACTCGATGATCTTGCCTTCATGTCCTTCGAGCACTATCCCTACGATGGCTGTGAAACCCCGTGGGAGAATCTGTATCAAGAACCCGGGTTGATCACACACATCATGCAGGTCTGGCGCGACGACGGATTGCCTCCCGGCCTTCCCCTGCTCGACACTGAGACCAACGCACACGGCGGCGAGGCATCGGTCGACATCTTTGGCGCGCTGTGGCTGGCCGATTCATTTGCAGGCTTTCTCAGCGCCGGTGGACAGTCGACTCACTACTATCACGACCTCTCCTACTCTCCGCCGCATCCGGCGTGCGCCAACAGTTGGGGAACGTATCACCTGTTCATGGCCGACGATCACTACCAGATTAATCAGCCCACCTCGCAATTTTTTGCGGCGCAACTCATCACCCAGGAGTGGGCGGAGCCGGGAGATGGCGAGCATCTTCTCTACCTTGCTTCCAGTGATGTCAAAGATTCCCAGGGACACGTGCTGGTGACTGCTTACGCTCTGGAGCGTCCGGACCGGCAGTGGTCCCTGTTGCTCATTAATAAGGACCACGATCATCCCCAACCGGTTCGAGTCGTGTTTCACGCCGCCGACAATCGACCGGACACCTACTTTACCGGGAGCGTTACCGCCATCACATTTGGCAGGGAGCAGTATCAGTGGCATCCGGCCAGGAAGAAAGGGTATGCGGATCCGGATGGGCCACCGGTCCGCTCGACGCTCAATGCCCAAGCCGGCACGGTTTATGTACTTCCGGCGGCCTCGCTCACCGTGCTTCGCGGACGATTGCCCTGAACGGATCCTCAGAGTTGAGGCGGAGCGGGAGTCCCATAGCTCGGCGACCGGGGCAGCACAACTTTTACGGAGCAGCCTCGGCCATTGGGCCGGTTGCCAATTTCAATCCTTCCCCCGTGAGCTTCGGCAATCTGTCGAGACAGTACCAGTCCCACCCCGCTCCCATTGGGTTTGGTGGTGTAGAAGGGAGTAAACACGTTCGCCGGATTCAACAGGCCCGGACCGCGGTCATCGATGGTCAGGGTCACGTCTTCATGATCGGCCTGCCAGCGAACGGCGACCAGCTCCGGCTGGGTTTGCGGAGTCGCGGTGGACGGTGCCTCGCTTGAACTTCCGGTGGCAGTCTCGAGGACTGCATCCGCAGCATTACGAACCAGGTTGATGAACATTTGCTCGAGTTGATCTGGATCTGCGGGAAAAACCACGTCCGGACCCGGGTGCACGTACACCTTGATGCGGGTCTCGAGACCGGCTGCACGCTCTACCAGCGGCCCCAGCGTGACCGGCCGCAGCTTGGGAGCAGGCATCTGCGCCAGCTTGCGATACGCCTCCAGGAAGCGCTGCAGAGAAGCAGAGCGCGCTTCGATAATCTCCAGGCCTCGCTGCAGATCGCCGCGCACAGCGGCATCCATCTGAGTCGCGGACAGGCGCGAACTGAGGCTTCCGGCAATAGACTTGATGGGTGCCAGGGAATTGCTCAATTCGTGTCCCAGAACCCGGATCAGCCGCTGCCAGGCGCGACGTTCTTCTTCGCGCAACGCGCGGCTGACATCGGAGAGCACAATCAGCGTGTGCGGCACCCCGTTCTGCCGGAAGGAGCTTCTTCGCAGCAGCCAGCGAGCCTGTGAGTCGTTGAGGTTCAGTTCCACCAGGCTTTCGTTGTCAGCTTCGAGGCACTGCTCAAGGTGCAGTTCGGTTGCCGTGCGCCCCAGCATGCGGGTTTCCGTCTGCCGGAGCAGATGCTCCCCGGCGGGATTGACCAGACGCAGTGCAGTCGCCGGATCGAAAGCAAACAGAGGTGCATCGATCTCATCGACGACCCGCTCGAGCAGCGCAGTGGCCTCGATCGTCTTCACTTTCTCGTCCGAAAGCATGTCGGCAAGCGAGTTGACCTCGAGCGAAAGCTCGCCCAGGGCATCGTCGGGCACCGCATTTCGGGCACGGAAAGAGTAGTCTTCTTCGCGCAATGATCCGATCACGTTCGCCAGAGTCTGCAGCGGCCGTATGGTCTGTTCTTGCAGCGCCATGGCGAGCAGCCACCAGACAAAGATTACGACCCCGATGAGAGTCAGGCGCGATTCGCGGCTCCAGGGTTGCACCCACACCAGAACCGCGCTCAGCAGCAGACTGGGGAGCGCAACCAGAAAGGAATAGAGAGTGATTCGATGTTCGTACAGGAGCCGGGTTCGTTTTCGCGGACGAGCAGGTTTCGGGCCAGAGGAGCTAGACCCCATACTTCTCCATGCGCCGATAGAGTGCGCCGCGGCTGAGCCCCAGCGCCTCAGCCGCCTGGCTGACATTGCCCTGAAACCGCTGCAGAGCTTTGCGGACCAGCACCGCCTCGACGGCCTCGAGACTGAGATCTTCCAGATTCTGCGATGGGCCCCTGGTCGAGGTGAGCGAGAGATCGGCGGGTTGAATCTCTTCCCCCCGGCACATGAGAACCGCACGCTCAATGGTATGCTCCAGTTCCCGCACGTTGCCCGGCCAGGAGTATTGCTTGAGCGACTGCAGCGAAGCGGAATCAAATTTCTGGACCGGACGCCGGTAGCGAGAGGCATAGCGGGCCAGGAAATGCGCCGCCAGCAGCGGAATGTCTTCCCGACGCTCGCGCAGAGCCGGAACCCGGATCTCGACCGTGTTCAGCCGGAACAGAAGATCTTCGCGGAACTGCCCGGCGGCGCACGCGGCCGGAAGATCGGTGTTGGTGGCGGAGAGGACTCTGACGTCGACCTTGCGGGCCCGCGACGAGCCGACGCGCTCAATCTCGCCAGTCTCCAGAACGCGCAACAGCTTGGCCTGTTGGCGCAGAGGAACATTTCCGATCTCGTCGAGAAAAATTGTGCCTCCGTCTGCCAGCTCAAAACGGCCGATGCGGTCGGTGCGCGCGTCGGTGAAGGCGCCTTTCACGTGCCCGAACAATTCACTCTCGAAAACGCCGTCGGGGATGGCGCCGGTATTGA
>Ga0123356_10001243_pt1 | contig 28234 bp, 18 predicted proteins | sample TergutEmb28metaG_2_FD_92546 | JGI IMG/M metagenome (GOLD analysis project Ga0123356, IMG submission 92546) | Embiratermes neotenicus P3 segment gut microbial communities from Petit-Saut dam, French Guiana - Emb289 P3 | ecosystem: Host-associated > Arthropoda: Insects > Digestive system > Gut ...
CTGTACGTGGGTGGAGTATCTGATGCCTCCAGAAATGCCGGTGTTGTTTTTCAAGTTGATCTTGATGCCTTCAAGTCTTAAGGCTTTACCTGAGGTGCCACTCATAGCACCATCTTTTTTGAATGCTTGCCAACCTACGGATTGTACGTGGGTTTGGTAGCTAATCGATATGCTTGGGTTGTTGACTTTGATGGTAAAGGACTTAGTGGTATTTCCAAGGCTGTTGGTAGCTCTTACTTTAAAGGTATAGGTACCTGGCTTGGTGGGCTTTCCGCTTATGACACCTGCACTCGAGAGCTTAAGTCCAGGAGGTAGGCTTCCTGATGTGCGAGACCAGGTTATGGTGCCTGTGCCCGAAGCTGCAAGCGTCTTTTTGTAGTTTATGCCGGTGATGCCTGCGTGTACTGAGTCTATGGTTGTGGTGATCTTGGGTTTTTGCCTTACGGTAATCTTAAAGGTTTTGCTATGGGTACCTATATGATTTGCGGCTCTGACCGTAAAAGTATACGTGCCAGCTTTGGTGGGCTTGCCTGATAAGACTCCAGCGCCTGAAAGAGTCAATCCAGGAGGCAGGCTGCCTGAGATGCGAGTCCAACTCATGGGATTGGTGCCCGAGGCTGCAAGCGTTTTTTTGTATGAATCGCCCACCATTCCATCTAAAAGAGATGAGGTAGTGATTGAGGGGGCAGAGGGTGTCACAACCTTGATGCTAAAAGTTTTTTGTGTTACAGCGTGAGTATTTGAAGCTGAGACGGTAAAGGTAAAGGTGCCTGCTTGAGTAGGTGTTCCTCTTACGTCTGCCCAAAAACGGTTTACCGTGTTGGGAAAAAAAGTGAGACCTGGAGGAAGGTTTCCTGATACAAATTTCCAGGTGAGATAACTACTATACTCGGTGGTGCCCTCAATCTTCTGTTCATACGCAGAGCCCACTGTTGCAGTTGGCAGTGACGAGGTAGTAATCACTGGCGTGTCAGCAACGGCAATTTTGAAGGTGCGAACTATTGATCCTGCGGAGTTGCTTGCTTTGATAGCCACACTGTAATAGCCGCCCTTGGTAGGGATTCCTGACAGAGCTCCATCAGCAGAAAGCTTGAGCCCAGGAGGCAAGCTGCTACCTTCTAAAGAATATCGAATTGGCTGTGTTGCGTCATTATTTACAAAAAATCGCGTGGAGGTATATCCCTTACCTACCTCTCCCCTTGTCAAATTGTCTTGTTGCCATGAGGAAGGGGTAATCCAGCCAGAAGCCCCCATATATTGATACTGAAGTAGGGTAATTGGAGTGCCAACGCCTGATGCCAGGAGGTCAACTGAAGCATCCTCTTGCCCAGGAGACAAACCTGCATCGGCATCCTCGATTAGGGCAGCAGGCTCTTGAGCTCCAAGCCCGCTTGGCGGTGCTGGCTCAGCTTGAGCTGGCACTTCAGCTCCAAGCTCCCACTCTGTGAGCCCAGGCTCCAGCTCAGTAATGCCTACTGCGGCAGACCCCTCTGCGGCTTCTGTATCATGTGCCACAGTGTCTAAGCTGGCATCGCCTTCTAGCAACTCGTCACTGCCCAGGGCAGCGCCCATGGGTATCAGAGTCACCGCCAGTATGAATGCCATGAGCATACTGATAACTTTCTTTCGTGCATTTTTCATGTTGAATCCTTTCTCATATTGCCCACCGTACTTCATGTCTTTTCCTTTCTTGCGGTGCAATGGCCTCCAAAACAGTCGTTAGCAGGCATTGCACGCTGGCTTATTATTTGCTCCATGCTTACAAGACTCCGCAAGTTGGTAATTCGTTATATGTTTTTTCAAAGTTTCTGAGTTTTTTTTGGTGCGCCATAGAACAAATTGTCTATGAACATTGTTCCCCGTTGGCTCTGAGGCTCTCCCTTCTGGGTCGATTACGACTTTAGTTTTGGGGTGGGATGCCAGTGCTTAGCCAGCAAGCTTCAACGTAGGAAGAAGGGCATCCGTCCAAAAGTCGCTAAACAAATCCAGAGCCGTAAAAACTCCAGAAGGGAAAAGATGCCCTTCTGCATAAGGTTTTTACGGCAGCTCAAAATGAGCTGAATTTGTTTAGCTAGATTAGTATATCAAAGACAGCAAGATTCAATCTCGCCTGCTTGTCTTAGTTGCTGCCCGGGGGCTGGTGTGGGACAGAGGGGGGACGGGGCTGGTGGGGACACCAGCCCCGTCCCCCCTCTGTCCAGGTCTGCCAATAATGCAGCTAGGCCCTGCAACATTCGCTCTTTGAGCGAACGCGACATGAGGGTATAGGATGATAGTAACGACAGATCCTTCTTCTTATCTAAAGCTGGAGAGAATGAGGATGATTTCCTCTTCCTCTCTATCAATGAGCCCGCCTTCGGGAACAGAGCAGATAAAGGATGCACCAAAGTATGCATTACCGTATCCAGCACCCCACAATATGCGTTCAAGCATGCCCTCTTCTATGAGGCCGACACTAGTTGCCTGATTTTCCATGAGTCCCACCTTGTCTTCTGGTAATACTGCATAGATAACTCCACCATCGGTGTCTTGGTACTCTGTGTGAGATTCTCTATGCATAGTTCCCGTGATGCTCACACGAGCAACCATGAAGCTGCCAAGGTGCGAGAAGTCTGTTGCTTGCACCCAGCCAGGAACAAACTGAGAGTCAGCCACCTTCTTAACATCAGCTCTATAAAAGTTTCCACCGTAACCAGCAATATCGGGGCCACTGAAATATCGAATCTCAACGCCCCTTGCGTTAGTCAAGGTGATAAACTCTCCCATTTGCGTTTGTGACGCCGAGTTAAGAGAGGTGGCCCAATTGTGTGTTACTTCAGAGCGAGTGATGCGCCAATTATCGGGGTAATCAAACTCGTAATAGGGTGCAGTCACTGAGTTTACTATGTCATATTGTGTGCGATAGGTGTTTGACAAGACAATAGGCTCTGGTTTGGCTTCTTCTTCGTCGGGCGCAGGATCCTCTTGGCTGAGAGGCTCTATGGCATCTTCTGGCTCGCCTTGCTCTGCAGGCTCGCTGCCTGGCAACCCTGCGTCGCCATTATTTTGCCCGGCTGTAATGCTTTGTCCTATTACAGCAGGAGGACTGGAGAGGGCATCAGACGTAACCACGGCACCTGCAATAACAGCAAGAGCTGCACCAGCAGCTATCAGCACTTGAGCAAAGGCAGGCACGGTGGCCTTACTGGCAGCACCGCCAACACCAGCAGCCGCAGTCTTACCGCCAGCGCCAACAACGCCACCAGCTGTGGCTTTACCCGCTGTTGCGGAAGCCACGGCAGACGAGCCAGAGGCAGATGAAGAAGCGGAGGCCGCAGCAGCAGACGCAGCACCTACCGCTTTATTAGCTGCTGCAACGCCGCCTGAGCCAAAGGCAAGCTGGGGCACTACGGCGTCTCCAAGGGCAAGTAAAGCAATGCCAGCAACGCCATAGAAGCGCTCGCCTGTGCGCTCTTCTTCTTCATGAATCTTATCCTTGATAGATTTTCTTGCTTGAAAGAGCCTTTGCCTCACCGTGTTAGTAGTGGTTTCGGTTGCTTCGGCAATCTCTTCTATGCTCATGCCTTGAAAGTAGTGCAGAACGAGGGCTTCGCGTTGCAAGGTGCCAAGTGAGTCAATGACGGCACCAAGCCTTGCCTTGAGATCTTCTCTTTCCGTATAGACTGCCGGGATAGTTTCGCAGTCGTCGTCTTCCAGTTCTGCAAAAACTGTTGAAGTATCGTCGGTTGGTATTGGCTTGTTTTGCCTCCCTAGCTCTGTTTTACAGAGGTTGGCAACTATTTGGTGTGACCAAGCTGGAAAGGCTACTGGCTCCTTGAGGCCACCTATGTTTTGCCATATTCTTACCAGCGCCTGCTGCACCATATCTTGTGCTTCTGCACTGTCTTTGAGAAAGGAGTTTGCGTGCGCGTAAAAACTGGGATAATAAGCGCGCATCAATTCCTCGTAGCATTGCAGATCGCCGGCAATCGTGCGCTCAACCAGTGTTAATTCCTTTTCGTTCATGAGGGTTTGTCACCCTTCCTCTCTTTTGCCGCTTGATCATTGGCGGCTCTGATCATTTGTATGGCTTTTTCAATAATCTGATCAACTATGCTTTGCGGAAACTGGCATGACCTAAAGTATCGAGCCACGGCCTCGCCAATTGCAATATGTCTCATTTTTTGCTTCATACATATAAGACTCCGCGAGTTGACGATTCGTTATATGATATTCGAAAAGTTTTGAGGTTTTCTGAAGTGCTCTACTGGCAGATATGTCTAAGGCAATTGCTTTTGTCTTCGATGTGGCTCTCTTTCTTGACTGAATTAACTAAACTATGGTTCCCTCATTGTACTAGCACTATCCGTGTACCTTCAAGTCTATAGGCATGACCCGCATTGTTGCTCTCTATTCACTGGTTACACATCTGTCGTCCTGTCACTCCTCGTGGGGGACAATAATGCAGCTAGGCCCTGCAACATTCGCTCTTCGAGCGAACGCGACAGGGCGACAGTAGGGTATAATTGCCCATAAGGACAAGGTGCGGGCAGAACTTCAGGCGGGTTATTAGTTCTGCTCTTATTTTGAGCGTAGTATGAGCGTAGTATCTGTGGGAGGATTGCAATGGATAGTGCACGTTTTGATGGCAGACTGAGCAAGGACAAGCAAGTATCACCAATGAAAAAGGCATTGTGTCTAGGCATGACGCTGCTGCTGGCAGTAAGCCTTACTCCTGCAATGAGCCTCAGTGCTTTTGCAGATGAGCTGGATGCTTTTGACTCAGAAGCAGTTGCTTCGAACACAACTGAAGGAGCAGAAGAAGCAAGCGGGGCTCAAGAAGCTGAAGCAATCAGCGAGGCAGAAGAAGTCACTGGAGCTAACGAAGCTGGCAAAGCAACCCCAGACCTTGAGAGCAACAGCTCGCTGGCAGATGACACGAGCGTACTCGATGAAACAGAGGCAGCTGAGCCAGAAGATACTGAAGCGTTTGCAGAGGAGGTAATTCTACCGCTGGCCACCACGAGGAATGTATCTAATTACACCCAGCTTCAAAATGCATGGCTCGGTGTTCCTGCAACGGGCGACCCTACCACCATCAACCTTACTGCCAATATAACCTTGCCCGCACGCGTAAGCCTCAATATTCCCGCCCATCGAAACATCATTCTCACCAGCAACAATGGCTCACGTCTTATTGGCTTGGGCAATCCACCTCCAATTACTCCCACAATTACTGTTAATGGCAGGCTCACTATTGATGGCAGCATTGTCATAACCCAGGCCGTTGGGCAGAATAGCTTGGGTGTGTGGGTGTTTAGTGGAGGCACCTTGGCTATGAGGAGCGGCACAATTACAGGCAACTCTGGCGGCGGCGTGAGTGTAGACAACAACGCAACATTTACCATGACTGGCGGCACTATATCCAACAATGGCCATGGGGTAAAGGTCTCTGACAGCACAGCAAGATTCACTTTTACCGCTGGAACCATATCTGGCAACAACACAGGTGTGATATGCATGAATGGAGGTCGCTTTACCATGAATGGCGGCACCATTACTAAGAACCTTGGTATAGGTGTCAATATACACGCAGGATCGTTTACGATGAGTGGCGGCAGTATTACCAATAACGACAACTCAGGGGTGAGTACTCATGGCAGCTTTACCATGACTGGCGGCACCATCTCTGGAAACTATACCGCTCCAAGCTCTGCAGGCGGCGCTGGCGGCGGCGTGTATATAGCGAGGTCGGGGAGCTTGTCTATGTCTGGCGGCACCATCACTCGTAATGGCGCTAATGGCGGGGTTCCCTTTATCATTTTTGAGGGCGGCGGCATCTATAGTCTGGGCACTCTCTCGCTCTCGGGTACTGCACGAATCGAAAACAACAAAGGCTCGAGCGGTGGAGGAATTGCCATTTTTGGAGGAACAGGCACCATATCTGGCGCTGCGAGAGTCGAGAATAATAATGCCAGCGTGGATGGCGGTGGCGTGTGTATCAATGGAGGAAGCTTAAGCATTTCTGGAGGTTCGTTCATCGGCAACTCTGCTACGCGCAATGGCGGCGCTATCAGTGTGGCCAACTACGCAAACCTCAAGACCTCTGGAAACTCAGGTATTGTATTTAGGAACAACAGCACCCCGCTTGGTTACTTTATAAGCACCTCGTCGTCAGACTACACCTCAACCTACCTGACAAATATAAGGCATAGTCCACAGGCTTGGAGCGCACCTTTTACCTATGGGTATAACAACTATGATATCAGCTACACTGGCGGCACTCAGCATGGTGTTCTTCCTCCTGTGGTTACCAAGCCCACTATCGTCACACAAGCAATTCGTGACGATCTTAATTTGAATTTTACTACGTCGTATTCTCAGACACTCAGCGCAACAGGCACTGCTCCCATCACCTGGAGCATTGCGGCCGGCAGTCTTCCTCCTGGGCTGAGCCTCTCTAATGGTGGGGTGATATCAGGGACGCTCACTACAAGGGGTACCTATAACTTTACCGTAAGAGCTACTAACAGCGCAGGCAGTGACACAAAAGCCCTGCGTATTACTATTGAACACCCACCGAGGTTTGATTATTGGGCTTCTCAGCCTTCTTTAGCGGCGCTCAGCAAGCCATACACCCGGTACTTTAGCCCAAGTGGTGTAGCACCCATAACAATGAGAGTTACATCAGGAAGCCTGCCCCCAGGCTTGGTGCTCTCCACTTCTGGAGTCCTTTCAGGCATACCCACCACAGTTGGAGTGTATAACTTTACGATTACCGCAACAAATATAGACGGAAGCGGCACGGTGTCTCACACGCTCACTATCACTGCCAAGCCAATTATTACGTCGCCAGACTGCAGACCTGAATTTGGCAGGCCTTACAGTGTAAGGCTCGCTGCAGTTGGCATTGATCCGATTACCTGGAGTCTTGTGTCAGGCAGTTTGCCTGCGGGGCTCACGCTGTCCAGTGCTGGAGTGATATCCGGGACTCCTCGCGCAGAAGGATCCTTCAATATTGAAGTGAGAGCCTCCAATAGCGCTGGGAGCGACACAAAAGCCCTGAGGATTGTTGTGAGGCCAATAATCTCTACCAACGACCTTGTGGGCGGCACCGTTGGCACCTCCTATAAGCAGACCCTTGTGGCCAGTTCTAATAATCCCGTTACCTGGAGTGCCAGTTTAACAAACCTGCCCCCTGGTCTCAGCCTTTCCAGTGATGGTGTTCTAACGGGTAAGCCCACCGTAAGTGGCACCTACCGATTTGTGGTGTACGCTACAGGTAGCGCAGGCAGCGAAACGCGAGATTATAAATATTTCACCATAACCATTAAGGATCCAGAACCTCCACAAAAGCCCAAGATCACTTCGGCAGCCAGCCTGCAAAATGGCATAGTGGGTGCTTCTTATAAAAAGACTTTGGCAGCTACGGGTGCCAAGACTATCAAATGGACGCGCGCTTCGGGTAGCCTGCCTCCAGGGCTTAGCCTGTCCAGCGCTGGCGTGCTTTCTGGTAAGCCAACCAAACCAGGTGCCTACAGCTTTATAGTAAAAGCCGCTAATGGCGCGGGAAGCACTACAAAGACCTTTACGGTTACCATCACCCAAAAGCCAAAGATCACCACAACGGTGGCTTCAGTACATGCAGGTATCACCGGTATCAACTACAAAAAAACGCTCAAGGCCACTGGCACAGGCGCAATAACCTGGTCTCGCATATCAGGCAGCCTGCCTCCAGGACTGAAGCTCTCTAGTGCAGGAGTCATAACAGGTAAGCCCACCAAGCCAGGTACTTACAATTTCAAAGTAAGAGCTACCAATAGCATTGGAAATACCACCAAGACCTTTACCATCAAAGTCAATAACCCAAGCATATCGATAAGCTATCAAACCCACGTACAATCCATAGGTTGGCAAGCCTTCAAAAAAGATGGTGCAATGAGTGGTACTTCAGGTAAAGCCTTAAGGCTTGAAGGCATCAAGATCAACTTGAAAAACAACACGGGAATCTCCGGAGGCATCAGCTATTCCACCCACGTGCAGTCCATCGGCTGGCAAAAGAAGGTAAGCCTCAACACCAACGGCAAAAGCCTCAAAGATGTCAAAGGCCCCATGAGTGGCACCTCAGGTAAAGCACTCAGACTTGAAGCCATTACCATAGAACTCACCGGAGACCTAAAGAAACACTATGACATCTATTACCGCGTACATGCACAAAAAGTAGGCTGGATGGGCTGGGCAAGAAATGGCGAGCAGGCAGGTACTGCTGGTCATGCCTACAGACTTGAAGGTATACAGATAGTGTTAGTACCCAAGGTAGGCGGCAAGAAGCCCGGTAATACCTTCAAGGGCATTACCACGCCAGCAAATACCAAAAGCTTTATTAAGAAATAGACACAAAGCTCCCCAAGTATTCGAGATTGCCAAAACGGCTAGTACACTGTAACACCCAAAAGTATACTAATATGCGCCGATCATCTTTTGCAGGGCAAGGCGGACGATTGAGCGCTACTGGGCGTAACGCGAATGAGGACAACGCAGCCGTGCGGAAGATGAGCAAGCAGATTGGTATACTTTTGGGTGTTACAGTGTACTAGCTACGAAAAGGAGGGCGTATGTTGCCAAAGAGTACCCGGATTTACCTGAGCTTCCATCCTGATCAGGAAGAGCATGTGCAGGCAATCCAAGCGCAAGTTAAGCTGGCTGGTTGGAAGTCAATCGACTTTTCAGTCAAGGACGGCGGCGGAGCCTTGCCGGACGGAGCCTTGCCAGACGCGGCCTCAAGTAAGTCTCCGGAAGTGATCGAACAAAGCGATCTGGTCTTAGTGCTTCTCAGCAAATCCTATGTGCGCAATGACTTCTTGATGCTGGAGGAGTTTGCCAATGCTGCAGTAGTCATGCGTAAACCGTTTATACCGGTGTGGCTGGATAGCCTGGAGGCCATCCAGGAGGACTATGACAAACTGCAAGGCGACGAGCAGATCTTGAGTACCCTGGAGATGCTTACCGCAAAACATCAGGGAGCAGCGCCGGAGGAGCTGGTGGCTACCTTGGAGCACTTCGAGCTTGAGAGGCCATTTTATACCCCCTCCACACCACAGATCTGTGAAAAACCTTGCGAGGCTCATGAAGGTGATGGCCCCTTTCTCTTTATCAGTTATGCCCACGACGACGCTAAACGGGTCTATCCAATCATCAAAGAGTTGTATGAATCTGGATGGGATCTGTGGTATGACGAAGGAATCAAGACAACCGAACGATACATGCCGGTTATCGCCAGCCATGTAAAGCGCTCTGCAGTATTTGTGCTTATGCTCACGAATCGCTGCCTTGAGCGACCGTTTGTAATGAACTATGAGCTCGAGTATGCAAAACTGCTCGGCATTCCCATACTCGTGCTTAGGCTGGAGGAAATCTGTCCGCCGTCCTGGGCAGAGCAGACTGTCAAAAGCCTGTTAGGCAGTGCTTTTACACAGGAGGCTTTACACAAGCGCATAGAGGCTCTGGGGGCTTTGCCAAATAGGGGAATCCGCCAAGCGGTAGCTCCTGCGTTAAGGCAAAATGTTGTCTATGATGTGGTTTTGCCGCCAAAAGTGCCCGACTTCAGCATCGTCTCTGTTCAAGGAAATACGATTACACTTGCCGGATACACAGGAAACAAATCGAAGGTTGTGATACCCAAGACGGTGAGCATCCCAGGCTCAGACATGAGCTTTACCGTTTCCGCTATTGGCACAGAGGCATTCATGGGTTGCACCAGTCTTGTCGAAGTAACCATTCCCAACAGCGTTACAAGAATCGACGACAAGGCTTTTAGAGAATGCTCCTCACTCGCTCAGATCGTCATTCCCCAAAGCGTTGACAGCATTGGTGATCTGGCGCTCTCGAGCTGCCGCTCGCTTGCCTCCGTTGAACTTCCAGCCAAGATGTCAAGGATTGGGGGGAGCGCCTTTCTTGGTTGTGCATCACTCACCAGCATCACCCTGCCCGAGGGGATTACCGTCATCAAAGACTTGCTTTTCTTTCTCTGCAAATCGTTGGTTTCTGTTTCTATCCCGCAAACCGTGCAGAGTATCGAAGGAATGGCCTTTAGTGGCTGCAGCTCACTTACCCACATTGATCTTCCTGATGGCTTAACCTACATTGGTAAATCGGCCTTTAGCAGCTGCAATTCTTTAACCGAGGTGGCTCTCCCAAGGAATCTCAAGCGCATCGAAGACACTGCCTTTGATAATACTACTCGTCTCTACACCAAAGCTCGCCCTGCGCTCAAGAAAAAACAAGCTCGCGCTCGGAAGCAGTTGAAGAAAAAGGTCGATAAGAGCAGTATGCTCAATGTTGAAATTCCGCAATGTAACGAGTTGCCTCGCGCCTTGATTTGCTCAGCCAGAGCGGATTTGCAGTCCATTCAGACACTGCTTGTTGAGCTTTACTGGCAGGGCTTCAATATCTACCACAACGAATCGCCCAGCCAGGCTGAAGTCGAAGAGAGCGAGTGTGTACTGGCTTTCTTTACTGATAACACCAAGCAATCCGAGCCAGCAATCAAGCTGTTGCAGCAGGCTATCAACAGAGATCCCGCGCGCATCATCCAAGTTTTTTGGGGCAACTGCTCCACCTGGCCCGAGGCTGTTCGCGAAAAACTGCATGACCGACAGGCCATCATCCAAAGCCAATGCACAGAAAGGGAGTTTGAAGGAAAGATCCGAAACGGACTCAGGCATTTTGGGTGTAGTCTGGGGCATCCCCGGGGCTTTGAAGCCAAGAGTATGGGAGACGGTGCAGAAGTTGTGAAATTCAATGAAACCGGTCTCTCGCAGGTAATCATTCCCAGAACCTTCTTCGATCCTCCCCTGCCGGTCAAGAGCTTGGGAGATGCCTCCTTTAAAGCAAAAGGTGCTATGAGGAGTGTTGTCATTCCAAATGGAGTGACGCACATTGGTGAGTCTGCCTTTGCCAACTGCAAGGCATTGACTGATGCTTTGATACCACAAAGCGTGCTCAGTATAGGCGAGTCTGCCTTTTCTGGATGTACATCACTCACTGGAATCACCCTCCCTCAAGACATGACGAGAATAGAGTTGAGAACCTTCATGCTCTGCACCTCCCTGACCAGTGTTGTGGTTCCCCAAGGTGTGACCTATATTGGAGAGAATGCCTTTGCAAACTGCGAATCACTTGCCTCTGTGAGCCTGCCCAAGAGCATCACCACGATTCAAACCCATGCTTTTCAAGGCTGTAAAGCCCTCAAGGATATCAGCATCCCCGAGGGCATTACCTGCATACAGAACTTTGCTTTTTATGGTTGCTCATCTCTTACCAGTATAGAAATCCCCCCTGGGGTCACTCGCATTTGTACCGAGGCGTTTAGTGAGTGTCATGCCTTGAAAAGCATCGTGATTCCCCCGAGTGTAGAAGAGATTAGCCGCAGTGCCTTTTGGGGATCCAAGAAGCTCACCATCTATACGCAGAACGGCAGCTTTGCACAGGGTTATGCCTGGAAAAATAAGATACGGGTCAAGATGATGAAGTCTTTTAAAAGGTGAGTGGTTAGCAACCTTCAACCAAACAGTGCCAGTACACCGTAACACTATAAATACCTGAAAGGCTGACCTTGAATCCGCTCAAGATACTCTATATCGCGCTAGGCTTCTGTTTCTTTGGGCTCGGTGCAGTTGGCGCTTTTTTACCGGTGCTGCCTACCGTTCCTTTTCTTTTGCTTGCGTCGTTCTTCTTTGCCAAGGGCTCAGATCGTTTCAATGCATGGTTTATGTCCACGAAGCTCTATAAAGAAAACCTTGAGGGGTTTCTTAGGAGTCGCGCCATGACACTCATGACTAAGATACACCTACAGGGCTTGGCTACCGTCATGATGCTCATCTCCTTGCTCGTTGTTCCGGTGCTTGCCGTCAAGATATTCCTCGTAGCCATGATGGTCTTTATGTATTTCTACTTTGCGCGCCGAATCAAGACAGTGACCCCCGAGGAGATGCTCCTGCTTAAAGAAGATGAGGCCAGGCAGAGGGCCTAATGCACGGCAGGCCTAAAGTAGGTCCTGCAACATTGCTTCGCAACGCGCAGGACGACAGTGGGGGTGCTTCGCAACGCGCAGGACGACAGTGGGGGTGCTTCGCAACGCGCAGGACGACACATACTTGACTATCCTACATTCTCACCCAGCATACAAGAAGGTAACTGGTCAGGCTCAATTCGTCATTGCGGGCTTGACCCGCAATCTGAGACGCATTTTGGTTAGATTGCGGCTCGGAGGCCGCAATGACGGACTACTGTCTGACTGGTAACGCAAAACGCAAAAAGCCCATGCTAATATGGAGTTTTATTACCGCAAGAGGTATACTGTCGAGTTTGGCAGTATTATGCTAGGTAGTACACTAAGAGAAGTATGGAGGAAACATGAAAGCAAGGAAACTATTGGCGTTTTTTGTAGCAGGTGTAATGGGTCTTTCGCTTGCCCTCACAGGCTGTGGCGGAACTGCACCCACAGAACCAACTGAAGGCTCGCCTACGGCAGGTGTCAAGTATCTTATTCTTGACGAGGTCATCGATCTGGAGCAGTATGGTGTAGGCTTTCGCATGGAAGACACCACATTGCGCGACATCGTAGAATTTACGATTGTTGAGATGTACAACGACGGAACAGTGCAGGGCATCGCCGCAAAGTATGCCGACTTGGGCATCAGTTACGATGCATTCATTCTCACCGCAACTGATGTTAAAGAAAGACCCACATGGGATAGAGACATGCTCTATGTAGGTTTTGATCAGAACTTCCCGCCCTATGGATTTGTTGATAACAATGGCGACTTTGCGGGCTTTGACTTGGACATGGCCGCCGAAGTAGCAGCGCGCAACGGCTGGGAAATCACCTTGGTTCCCATCAACTGGGACTTTAAGGATGCCGAGCTGGCAGCGGGCAACATCGACTGCATCTGGAACGGCTTTACCATCACAGAAGATCGCAAGAAGGAGTACTTGTTTACCAAGCCCTATATGGATAACTCCCAGGTTATGGTAGTACTTGCCGACTCGGGCATTTCGACTTTAGCAGATCTTGACGGCAAGGTTGTCATGGCTCAGGCCGCAAGCGCTGCCTACGAAGTATTGACAAGCGATCATGCAGAGCTCGTGAGCAGCTTTAAAGAGCTTCGCACTATTCCCGACTACAACTCTGCCTTCCTTGAGTTGAACCAAGGCTCTGTAGATGCCATAGCCATTGATCTTCCGGTGGCTGTCTTCCAAATGGCCGCAAACTCCTAAGTATTTGCATTGGTAACTGGGTATGAATCCTGAGGTCGGTTCCTCTAGACAGCCCTGAGGGCAAACCCTATGGGCAAGCTCTCAGGGCGGATCCTACTGACGGATTCATGCCCAGTAGAACAGTAACGGTTAAACACCATGGAACTCTCAACCATCATTGAACTTCTTGGCACAGGTGCTATCACCTCTGTCCAGATTTTCTTGTTTACACTGGTGGGAGCACTCCCCTTGGGCTTGCTGGTGTCATTTGGGCGCATGTCAAAACTTTTGGTGCTGCGTTGGTTTGTTCGTCTTTATATCTCGCTCATGAGAGGCACGCCGCTTATCTTGCAGCTCTTTATCGTTTACTTTGGTCCCTATTATGTATTAGGCATTCAAATGGGAGCGGACTATCGTTTTACCGCAACGCTTATTGCATTTATCCTCAATTACGCAGCCTATTTTTCTGAGATCTATCGAAGCGGCATTGAGTCTATGCCCCGGGGGCAATACGAGGCGGCCACCGTGTTGGGATACTCCCGCACCCAGACCTTTGTTCGTATTATCTTTCCGCAGGTTGTCAAACGCATCATCCCGCCTATGACCAATGAGACTATCACCTTGGTTAAGGACACGGCCCTGGCCTTTACCCTGGGGGTTGCAGAGATGTTCACCCAGGCGCGCGCCATCGTTGCCAGCCAGGGTAATCTGATAGCCTTTTTGATTGCAGGCATCTTCTACTACGGCTTTAACGCGGTAGTTGCCTTTATCATGGAGCGAGTAGAGAAAGCCTTTGCCTATTATCATGAGTAGCCCCGAGCACAACATACTGCGCATTACCAATGCACGCAAAAGCTTTGGGGATACTGAAGTATTGCGCGACATCTCTCTGAGTGTGAATGCAGGCGAAGTGGTTGCCGTCATCGGTCCTTCGGGCAGCGGCAAGTCGACCTTGCTGCGCTGCGCTACTCTGCTCGAGCGTCTGGACAGCGGCTCTCTCTGCTACGATGGCGAGCCCGTTGCACAACTCGATGAGCACGGTTGCATGGTCTATGCCTCTGCAAAGGCTTTACAGGCAATTCGCATGAAATTTGGTCTGGTGTTTCAAGACTTTAATCTCTTCCCTCATTTTTCTGTCATGCGCAATATCACCGACCCTCCCATCAACGTGCAAAAACGCAACAAACAAGAAGTGTACGAAGAGGCTCAGGCGCTGCTCAAGAAAATGGGCTTGCAAGGCAAGGAAGATGCCATGCCCTGTGAGCTTTCTGGCGGACAGCAACAGCGGGTGTCCATAGCCCGTGCATTGGCTCTTAACCCCGAAATCCTTTACTTTGACGAACCTACCAGTGCGCTTGACCCTGAGCTGACCGGCGAGATACTGCGCGTCATCCGGGCACTGGCTGCTGAGCGTATGACCATGGTCATCGTCACTCATGAGATGAACTTTGCCAGGGAGGTAGCCGACCGCATCATCTTTATGGATGAGGGTTATATCGTAGAGCAAGGCTCAGCCAAAACACTGGTTGATAATCCTCAGCACGAGCGTCTCAAGGCATTCCTCAACAAGCTGGAAACCTAGTACACTGTGTCAGCTAAAAAGCTGCTTTTTAGCTGACACAGTGTATTGGAGCCGTGGTGCCTAAACCATCACAGAGCACGGGACTGCATTACAGAAAAGAAACGCCCATCATTGCTGTGATACCATAGAGTTATGAAGTATCGAGAGCACATGCATCCTATACGGCGAGGATCCCATCTACCGCATGGGCTTAAGCTTGCTCTTTCTTTGCTGGCGGTGGCCTTGATTGTCACAGTAGTGCCAGCCTATGGGTTTTTGTCTCAATCTCCTGGCTTTGGCCACTCTGACAGCAGGGCACAGGGAGCAGATTCTGATGACTCCCTGGCAGCAAGCTCTAGTGGGGAGCCTGAGGTCATTCGCATGAGCTTTGTTGGCGATGTTAATCTCGCCGAAGGCTGGGGCGCAGATGTTGCCCATAACAATGGGGGCAGGATAGACGCGGCGTTCTCGCTGGATATTCTTCAGCACATGCGCTCTGCGGACATTTTCTATGCAAACCATGAGTTTGCCATGTCGGACCGCGGTGAGGCGCTCCCCAAGCACTACACCTTTAGAGCCGATGCGGCCTTTGTTGATTATTGGAGTCAGATGGGCGTAGACGTTGTTGGCCTGGCAAATAACCACTCCTATGACTACGGCCCCGATGCCTTTCTTGACACCTTGAACTTGCTCAAGTCAAACGGTGTCAAATACGTGGGGGCTGGCATGGATCTGGATGAGGCCATGACCCCGCTGTGCTTTACTTTTGACGACTACACCATTGCCTTTGTGGCAGCCGACCGCAGCCAAAAAGGTGATGAAATCAGGGCTCAGGCAGCAGGTGCAGGCACCCCTGGTGTGCTCTTTTGTTTTGACGATGAACTCTTTTTGACCGCTGTGGCAAACGCCCGAGCGATGGCAGACTATGTGGTTGCCATTCCCCACTGGGGCACCGAAATGAGCACAGTCCTGGAGCCGGTGCAAACAGAGCTTGCCTACAAGTTGATAGACGCTGGCGCGGATGCCGTAGTAGGTTCTCACCCGCATATATTGCAGGGCTTGGAGTTTTACCAGGGTAAACTGATTGCCTACTCCCTTGGCAACTACTGGTTTAATTCTGTGCCCACGCTCACCGCCATCCTCGACATCGAGATTGTCCACGGCGAGCCGCGCTTTAGACTCACCCCCGCCATGCAAGGCGAAGAGCAAGTCTATAGCGCAGAGCAGGTGACCACTGAGGTTCTCGGCTTCATGCGAGAGCTCTCACCCACGGTAGCAATCAGCAACGACGGCTACCTCAGCGTTTATCAATAACCTCCTAGAAATCCTCACTGGCAGTAGCGTCTACTCCCTCTTTGACCTTCTTGAAGACTACTGGCTTAGGCGGTTCAATGCCGCGCAGCTTGTTGAGCAGTCGCATCAGGTGATATATTACAAGAGCAGAGATGGAGGCAACGGCAATGGGGCCAATGATGATGGCATTGTTTATCTCGCCTACGGTGAGACCAAACTCGCCTGCTGCGCCTATGGCGCCGATGGACAAGGTAAAGCTGACAATGCCCATGACCAGTGGCACAGCACCCGTCATCATGTTGACGTTGTTTGAAAAATCAACTTTGTTCTCAACCCAGATGCGCACGCCCAGCATGCCTATCATGCCGTAGAGCACGATGCATACGCCGCCAATGACGCCTGAAGGAAGCAAGAAGATAGCCGCACCAAACTTGGGGCAAAGCGAAAGCAGCAAGGCTCCCAGACCGGCTATCCAGTAAGCAGCCGTGGAATAGACGCGTGTTGCCGCCATGACGCCGATGTTTTCGGCATAGGTGGTGGTGCCGGAGCCGCCGCCCATACCGGCAAGCGTAGTGCCTACGCCGTCGGCAAAGAGTGCGCGACCCATGTACTTGTCAAGGTTTTTGCCTGTCATGGTGGCCACCGACTTAACATGACCAACATTTTCTGCCACTAACACCAGCACCACGGGCAAAAACATCAGCAAAACGCTAAAGTTTGCCTCGGGCAGCATAAAGGTTGGAAGACCTACCCAAGCGGCAGTTGCAACCGCTGAAAAATCAATCACGCCCATCAATGCGCCAACCACGTAACCCAAGGCAACACCAATGAAAATTGAGAGACGTCCGAGTATGCCCTTGGAGAGCGACATAATCAAGATAATGGCCGCAAAGGTGATGGTGGCCAATAGCGGCTGCTCCATAAAGCTGTTGTAGGCTACCGGTGCCAGATTAAAACCTATGAGAGCCACGATGACTCCCGTTACCACGGGCGGCATCAGCTTGTTGATCCATCCCGTTCCTACAGCCATAACGATGAGGCCAACGACTGCCAATAATACGCCAGCACATGCGATGCCAAACAGAGCCGCACCCATGCTGCTGGAACTGGCAGCAATAACCGGAGAAATAAACGCAAAGGACGAGCCGAGGTAGCTTGGCACTTTATTCCTGGTTATCAGGAGGAAGGCCATGGTGGCAATGGCTGAGAAGAACAGGGTTGTTGAAGGCGGAAACCCGGTGATGTTAGGTACGAGGAAAGTTGCACCAAACATTGCAACGATGTGTTGTAAACCAATCCCTGTAGTGCGAGGCCACGTTAAGCGTTCGTTAGGCGCAATTGCTTCTCCCGGCCCTATTGTTTTGCCGTCTCCCTTTAGTTTCCAAATTGGCATTGTCCACTCCTTTCAAAAAAACAGATATAGGTAACATAATTCCCCTTATTTTCAAACGACCTGCCTATTGTCCAACGACCTCCCTTCTGCGCTTGGCATGCCTTGCGCTTGTTTCCTTCCATGCTAACAGAACTTGTTTTGAAGCTTGCAGAGGTTTGTCGTTGTTGCACAAAGAATGTGTCAGACTGTAGTCCGTCATTGCGGCCTCCGAGCCGCAATCTAACCAAAATGCGTCTCAGATTGCGGGTCAAGCCCGCAATGACGAATTGGGTCTAATCAGTAACATGTGTCTGATTAACTACTGATCAGTCCCGATTGTGCCAGGCTACTCTCATTTTTCTGGAGTATACTTTTGCATTGGGTAACCTTTTGCGTGCTTTGGCGTAGTTATCTTTACCGGATACTGAGGAGAATCACACATTGAGGAGAGAGAGGGATCATGAAAAACATGACTTTGATTATCAGACGGATACTGGCAGTAGGATTGGTGCTTATGCTCATGTCTACGCTTGTTGCGTGTAGCAACACAGTAGCCGGAGATACAGGCGCGGGATATGCTGATGCAGAAGTGTCTTCGCGCGCTGAGGGCGGTGTGTTTCAGCCCAACGAAACATCTGGCGCCAGCTTTGACTATGATCAAGTGTACTTAGAAGAAGCAGTGCCCTCTGCTACTGTGGCAGCACCACAAGCACCTATGATGGTGCAAGGCGGTGCGCCCGAGATGGAGCTGCCCGCTACAAGCCAGCAGCCTAACAACACCACCAACGTGCAGGAAGGTCGCAAGCTGACCTTTTGGGCAAGCATCAGCATGGATACCAAGAGCTTTGATGCAGACTACCAGTCAATCCTGACCCTGATTACCCAGTCGAGTGGTTATGTAGCCAGCGAAACAATGAGAGATCTCACTTTGTCAACCAACTACGACCAGGGTCGCTTTGCGTCCCTAAGCGTCAAGGTGCCCGCCGCTGGTTATAACTCGTTTTTAGATAAGCTCTCCGAGATTGGCATCGTCACTAATAGAAATATGTGGTCTGATGACCTCACCGCGGTGTATTTTGATACCGAGACTCGCATAGAGATGCTTGAGTTGCGCAGGGACCGTCTCATGGGCTACCTGCTTGAGGCAGAGCGTGCCGAAGATATCGTAGATTTTGAGCGCGAGCTCTCCAGCGTCTTATATGACCTGGACGCTTATCAAGGCGACAGACGGCAGCTTGACCAGCTGGTAGATTTTTCTACAGTTGACATCACCCTTACCGAGTTGATGACTCCAGAAACCATTGGTGCTGACGGCGAGCCCCTTGGCGAGCGTGCCTCCACTGCCTTTGCCCTCTCTGCTAAGGGTGTGGAGAGATTCCTGCAAGGTGTCCTCGTCTTTCTTGCCGGAGCGATACCGGTGCTGATCCTGCTTGCCGGAATTGCACTTGTGGCGTGGTTGCTCATTAAGCTGGTAAGGGTATTACGCGCTCGCTATAAGGAGTCCAAGCTGGGCAAGGCACAGCAAGAGCGCAAAGATGATGCCACTATTAAGAAGATGCAAAAGGTTCTGAGGAAACAAGAGCTCCAGCAACGCGCCTACACACAGATGTACCCCCAGGCAAGTTCCCAGCCCGAGCCGTCACAAGGTGAAAAGTTGCCCGCTCCCAGCGGCACCCCGCTCAAGCTTGACGACTCAAATACTGAGACAAGTAAAGATCAGTAACTAAGGTCATGGGGAGGGTGTCAGGGGTCGTTTTCCTTGACACCCAAGGCGCACTTCAGGAAAGATTCTGGGTTTCTACGAGGTGTTCTGTGCCATACATTTGGCGAAGCTTGGGTTTTTCTATCTTGCCGGTGGCATTGCGTAAAACATCAGCAAAGATTAGTTTGTGAGGGCGTTTATAGCGAGGTAGGTCTTTGCAAAACTCCATGACCTCTGCCTCGGTAAGGCTTTGCTCTTCCTCCACTTGAATGATTGCAGCCGAGACCTCGCCCAGGCGCTCGTCCGCTATGCCGATGACAGCTACGTCCTTGATACGGCAGTGTGCGTGCAGGAATTCCTCAATTTGCACTGGGTAGATATTCTCGCCACCAGTGATGATGAGGTCTTTCTTGCGATCCACCAAAAAGATGAAGCCGTCTTCGTCTTGCTGCGCCATATCTCCGGTATAAAGCCAGCCATCCTTAAGCGCCGTGGCCGTGGCCTCAGGGTCGCGATAATACTCCAGCATAACGCCGTCGCCTTTTACGCAGAGCTCGCCTACGCTACCCGGCGTTACTTCTGTGCCGCCTTCTCCCACTATCTTGGTTTGCCAACCAAAACCGGCAATGCCAATGGCACCCACCTTCTCGATGTTTTCTATACCCAGATGCACGCAGCCTGGGCCAATTGATTCAGACAAACCATAGTTGGTGTCATAGTCGTGTTGAGGAAAGTATTCCTTCCAGCGGGTAACCAGACTGCGCGGCACCGGCTGTGCACCTATGTGCATGAGACGCCACTGTTCCAGGTTGAAGTTGGCAATGCTGAGCTTGCCACTGTCGAGCGCGCTCAATACATCTTGTGCCCAAGGTACCAGCAGCCATACGATGGTACAGCCTTCGCTCGATACCGCCTCAAAAATGTGCTGCGGCTCTATACCCTTAAGTAATACCCCCTTGCCTCCCACAAGAAAGGAGCCGAACCAGTGCATCTTGGCACCTGTGTGGTAGAGCGGTGGAATGCAGAGGAATACGTCATCGTGCGTCTGTCCGTGATGAGCCTGCTCGGAGAGGCAGGCGTGCATAAGCGAGCGGTGATCGTGCAAGATTGCCTTGGGGTTGCCGGTGGTACCGGAGGAAAAATAGATGGCTGCCAAATCGTCGTCGCTGAGTGCTACGTCAGTATAGCTCGAAGAGCAGTCTGCCGTGAGCTCGTGATAGTCCTCTGCAAAGGAGGGGCAGTTACCTGTACCGCAGTAGATGAGCAGCCTGCCCTTGTTAATGTTGTCTGCAATCTCTTCTACGCGGCCAATGAACTCTGGGCCAAAGATAAGCACGTCAAGGTCGGATAGATTAACGCAGTATTGTATCTCTTCTGCCGTATATCTAAAGTTAAGCGGAACCGCCAAGGCACCGGTCTTGAGAATGCCAAAGTAAATAGGAAGCCACTCCAGGCAGTTCATGAGCAAGATGCCCACCTTGTCTCCTTGCTCAACACCTCTACTGGCAAGCATGTTGGCTACGCGATTTGCCTTCTCGCAAAAGATACTCCAGGTAATCTCGCGTCTATAGGGGGCAGCGCCCTCTGGCTGGATGAGCTCATATTCCTTCCAGGTAACGCGCCTGATAGCCTTGCGCCCGGGGTTAATTTCTACAAGGGCAACTTCTTGGCCATAGAGCTTGCAGTTTTGGGCAAGGATATCGGTAATGGGCATTAGGGGTGAAACCTCATCGAAAACGTGCCGATTTGTATCAGCGTGCCGTCGGCAAGCTCGGCGTGGTCGGTCACTTTGCCGTCTATCCAGGTGCCATTGAGCGAGTCAAGATCTCTCAGCACCAGCCCCTTGTCTGTTTTTTCAATGATGGCGTGCTGACGGGAGACCGTCATGTTATTGAGAAATAAATCGCATTCTGGATCGCGCCCAATAATCACTGGAAGCGGATCAAGATCAAAGACCTGCCCTTGCAATGGCCCCTTGGTAACCGTAAGCGTGGACTTACCACGGCCGAGCGGCCCCGTGCTGGGCATGCCTGCCGTGTCGGGGGAGGGCATCTCATGTGTCATGCCAATAAGCATAAACCCACAGCACGAGCACGTATTGCTCGTAGGTTCAACGGCCTGATTACAAACCGGACAGCTAGCTCCAACTCTGTTACTCATGTTCCTCACAATCGTTTCTTATAAGCATGATAACAAATGAAATGAGAATTGAAAGCGCAGGGTAGATTATTTACAAGAGTTTTGCAAGTAGCGGTTCACTGATCAGACCCAATTCGTCATTGCGGGCTTGACCCGCAATCTGAGACGCATTATGGTTAGATTGCGGCTCGGAGGCCGCAATGACGGACTACAGTCTGACTAGTGAATAGTGAGTTAGCGTGTTACTGGCTACTCTAAGACAAGAGGGGGAGGAACAACCAGCTCGCTTTTAAGCAGGATCTCTGTTTTGGCGTGAGCGGGCTCATCATCAAACCCTCCCCAAAAACGCTGCCAGGCAATGCTGATGGACTCCCAAAGACTGGGTGCCAATATGGTTTGACCTATAACAACTTCGGAATGCATCAGCATGTCTCCATCTTGGGTCCAGATAATCTCTCCGCAAGGCTGGCCTTTTGTGGCCTCTCCTGCAATATCTTCTATGTTTATTTCTTGGGTAATAGGCCCATTGAGATCAAAAAGTTCTATGCGCACAGCCGCAGGAGCATAAGCAGCCACGGTTTTATCAAGCCAGCTGGTAAGAGCCACCTCGGCAACCTGTTGCGCTGTGTTAATAAGCTCTATGGTCCGATAATGCCTAAAGCCCCATTCAAGCAGATTGGCAGTGTCAACAAAGCGCCTTTCGGCGGTTTCGTTGTTAAATACCACCGAGTAAAGCTCGAGGCCGTTGGTTTGTCCAGCTCCTACGAAACAGTAGCCCGCTTCGTCGGTGTAGCCGGTCTTGATGCCAATGGGAGTGGCCTCTTTGAGATAAAAACTGAGGGCATCGGTGGTGATCATGCTAATCGTTACGCCGCCGCTCGTAAACTCATGGGTACCGGCTGCAACTATTTGGCGAAAGGTTGGATTGGCCATGCAATAGCGCGATAAAACCAGATAGTCTCGTGCGGTCGTATAGTGCTTTTCGACTGAAAGCCCCGAGGAGTCTTGGTAGAGCGTTGAGGTCATGCCCAGCTCTGCCGCCTTGGCATTCATCAAGTCAACAAACCTGCTCTCCATGCCTGCAACGTTTTCGGCAATCACCACGGCGGCATCGTTGCCCGAAGGAAGAAGCAAGGCATACAGGCAGTCGAGCATGCTGACGGTCATGCCTGCCACCAACCCCGAATGCGTACCTGGTGTGTTGGCTGCTCCCATCGTTACCGTAAGAGAAGTGTCCAGGGGCAAAGCCTCAATTCCTACGATGGCCGTCATCATCTTGGTAGTGGACGCCATCGTAACCTTTGTGTCTATGTTGCGCTCAAAAAGAATGCGCCCCTCTTTGGTGCAGAGTGCAGCATAGGGCGCGGCTACAGCTGGAAAATCCTCAGTTACCTCCCGGTACTCCGCAGCCTGGCGACCATCGATAAGATCGCCGAGCTGGATGTCATAGTCAGGTAAAAAAAGCTGGCTCGGAGCTTTTGGTTGACGGGGAGTATTGAGCAAATCAGGTGCATCTAACTGACTCGGGGCATCTAGCTGAGAGAGGCTTTGCTCCTGCGCAGCCGCATCGTAGGCACTGCTGGCAGGCAGCCCAAAGGCCGACACAGCCACGCCAAAGAAGAGCGAGCCGCCCAGGGCAAGAACGAGTATCCCTACGATGATGAGCCTCACGACAATTTGCCCAGCACTGAGGTCACCCGGCCGCCTGTTTTGCTTCGAGCTCGACTCAGGAGCCTTGAGGGGTTTTTGAGACTTTTGCGCCTTGTGAGCTTTTTTTGGGTTCTTTTTTTTCTTAGCCACAGTTAATCACTTTTCATCCGTTAGAGGTCATTTGACTTGAGAAGTCTATATCCAAGCCTGTCTACTATCCCAGCAATACCTTCTACCACTTCGGTGCGAAATATCACCACTACCTTATCTTCTCCCGAGCCAAAGCAGTACGCGTACTCGAGATTGAGCCCTGCGTCATCAAAAGCTTCCAGTAAAACAGCAAGCCCGCCGGGCACATTGGGAATCTCAACAGCAGAGACGTCTACCAATCTCACACGATAGCCAGCCTTTGAAAGCGCTTCACATGCCTGCTCGGGCTGATCTACCAGCAGACGTGCAACGCCATAAGACGCCGTGTCTGCCACCGTGAGCGCGTTCATATTGATATTGGCATCGGCAAGCGTTCTGCACATAGAGGCCAGACGGCCTTTTTCATTTTCGAGAAACACGGTTACTTGATGGGGCATGGTTTCACCTCTACAACTGTCTCATGTCGATAACTCGCCTGGCCTTACCCATAGAGCGCTCTATGGACTTAGGCTCAACGACACTCACTCTCACATTAACTTGAAGACTACTCTTAAGCTCACCGGCAATACGTTGTTGCAAGCTTTCAATTTTACGAATCTCATCAAAGTCAAACTCCGGCACAGTCTCAACCTTGAGCTCGACCATATCCAGCTGATCTTTGCGGGTGAGTATGATTTCGTAGTGATTCGTAACCTCGGCAAAGTCAGCAATGGCTTGCTGGAACTGACTCGGAAAGACATTAACGCCGCGAATGATGAGCATGTCATCGGTGCGCCCAGAGACCCTGTCCATACGTCTCAGTGTGCGTCCGCAGCTGCACTCCCCGGGGATGATACGACTGATGTCTCGGGTGCGGTAGCGCAAAAGCGGCGAGCATTCCTTGGTGAGCGTGGTAAAGACAACTTCGCCCAGCTCTCCGTCTGGTACCGGTTTGAGTGTCTCGGGATTAAGTATCTCTATGACAAAGTGATCTTCTGCCACATGCAAACCGTTTTGTGCGCGGCACTCGCAGCTGACCCCTGGGCCCATAACCTCGGAGAGACCATAGATGTCAACGGCAACGACTCCAAGTTTTTCTTCTATCTCTTGGCGCATACCCTGGCTCCAGGGCTCAGCACCAAGAATGGCGGCGCTGAGATTAAAATCCTTGGGCGGATCAAAACCCATCTCTATGGCAGTATCGGCTATCAGAAGGGCATACGAGGGTGTGCAGGCGAGGATGTCAGACGAAAAGTCCTTCATCATCTGCACCTGTCTGCGGGTGTTGCCGCTGCTCATGGGCAAGATGGTGGCTCCCATGCGAATGCCCCCCTCATGAGCGCCCAGGCCACCGGTAAACAGTCCGTATCCGTAGGCAATCTGAAGAATCGACTCACTGCCGCCGCCCACTTGGGCAATGGATCGAGCAAAGCAGTCTCCCCAGTTGTCTATGTCGTTTTGGGTATAGCCGCATACGGTTGCGTTGCCCGTTGTGCCCGATGAAGCATGGAGGCGCTGTACCTCATGTTTTACGTTAATGGCAAAGAGGTCAAAGGGGTAGGCGTTGCGCATGTCTTGTTTGGTGGTAAAGGGCAGCCTATGTAAGTCTTCTATGGACTTGATGTCACCGGGCAGTACGCCAATGGCATCCATGGCTTGCCGGTAAAACGGGATGTTTGCATAACAGTTGGCAACCGTGGCCACCAAACAACCACCCTGCAGAGCAAGGAGGGCCTCTCTGTCCATGGTCTCAAGTTCTTTTTGGTAGAAACGCTCTTGGTAGGCTCCCGGTGTGGGCTTTTGCATGCTCTACTGCCTTTCTTTTTTGATTGAATAAGATAACACAAAGAGCCAAGGTACTCTATGTTTCCTTATCATCTGGAGTTTGCGAAGCCGGTGGGGTCGATGGGGCTGGGGTTGGTGGGGGTGGTGGAGGTGGTGGGTCTGGCTCTACCACCTTAGGGCCAATTTTAACAACTTCTGGTGTGGCATCATAAGAGGAGTAGAAGATTCTCTTTTCTAAAAGCTCGCCCTGTGCGTCATAGACTATGCGAGTGACCTCAACCTTTGAAGCCTTGAGGCCTTCTTGATCCAGATGTCTTGAGCCTGGTAACATGTTTTGGTCGAGTATTTCCTTTTTATGAAACTCTCCGATTTCGATAAACTCTCCTACTACGCTCTCTACCGTGTAGCCAGGTGGGGTGCCCCAGAAATAGCAGGTAACACTGTCCTGGGTATAGTCAAGCGTCATCAAAAGGTAATTGTCGGTATTGTTTTGAAACTTGAGATCGGCATAGGGGTAGGCAATGGCTGCGTCGCGCCCCAGGGGATAGCGGGTTGCCCTGAGAGAATGGTTTACCCTCTCAACAATGGGATAGCCTGCCTCCCAAACGATATTGAATACCGTGGTTGCCACCGTACAAACACCGCCGCCCATGCCATCTACGTACTCGTCGCCCACAATGATTTGAGAGTCAACAAAACCGTTTTCTGGTGTAAACTCCCCCACCGTATCAATGAGCGACCACGTGGCATGCGGGGCAATAATAGAAGAATTAATGTGGTCTGACACCACGTGGATATTGATGACAGACTCTGGGGGAACATAAGGATACAGGAGAGTGTACTCATTTATCAGCGTAGAAAACCCATAGGCCTCTGCATCGCTGGTGGTAAGCGTTGGCTCCAGGGCACCAATTTGGATTGGCACGGTTCTATCGCTTGTGCTTACCGCTTCATCGGCCAATGCTTCGTTGCCAAACAACACGGCTTCTATATCCTGAGCGAGGCGTTCATAGCTTATCCCGGTACCGCTTTGGCTGGGCGTAATACTGAGCTGCCCATCTACCATGACAAACTCTGCGTTGACGGGTGCAACCTGATCTTCAAGGTGCCCTACTACGGCTGGTATCACTGTCTCGAGCAGGCTGGGATCTATGGTTGGCACCAGGTGCCAGTTTCCTGACTTGCTTTGTTCAACCGCAGAAGTAATGACCGCTCCCAGCTGCTCGGACACAAGCGTCCATGATGCATCCGAATAGGTCAAGGTAAGAGGCTTCAAAATATCCTGTTGGGTTTTTGCTGCCACCGCCTCGGCAGCTTCTCTATTAACGCGCATGGAGCGCTCAACCATTGGCACCACCAACTCGCGATTGATGCTGAAGAATGCCAGCTGGAGCATGTCAATGAAAGCTTTCTCATCTACCACAGTGCCGTCTTGTCCATCGGCTACCACAAAACGCTCGCCATCAAAACTCATGCTTGCGTTAATCATGGGAGTGCCAATAGATAAAGTGAGCATCTCTTCAAGATGGATAAGACGCTCCTCGGCAATGTCGATTCGTGGTGCTAAGGTAACACCAAACAAGTTTGCCCCCAGGCGCCCAAGGAAGAAGTCTCCGTTGCGACCTATGGCATAAGCCTCCTCAGCCAACTGGGTGCCATTGACCTCTGCATTGAGTGTGCCCAGCGTGATGCTCCAGGAGGTGGTTTGGGTCTCGGCATCGCCCTCTGTTGGGTTAAGATCGCTCACCCCATTGCCCAGCTGCAAGGTGCCATCGTTGACGCCTACGGCGGCAGCGGCCTCGTTGGCGTAAAGCGTTATGGGGGTGAGCGTGGCAATGGTGCCCAGCTCTTTTGCCAGCAGTTCGGCTGCTTCTTCTGGAGCCATACCGCCTACCTCTACAGTGCCCACCTGTACGCCGTGATGAATAACGCCAAAATTCCTGATGCTGTCGCACCCATAAAAGCCCAAAAAGGCAAAGAGGAGGAGACATATTGCTATTCCAACAAGCAGTTTTTGAGGTGTGTCCAACACCTTAAGGGCAACCGTGCCTGCCTGGGTTTTACCCGACCTTCGTCTTTGCCCGTTGTTAACGCTGGTGTGCGCAGCAGCTGTGCCTGCCTTTGTATTGCCCAGCCCTCGCCTTTGGCCTTTGTCTACGCTGGCAAGTGTGTTTTTCTTGCTTGCTGTACCTGCCTGCCTGAGCGCCCTGGATTCCCAGGGAGATGCATCTATATTCTGTCTTGACTGGATGTGAGAGCTTGAGACTCGTCTTTTGCTGCCCGAACCGTTGCCGTTGCCGTTGCCTGTAGCGTTGAGCATGCCGTTTGTGCCGTTTGTACCGTTTATGTTGTCACCGCCAGCCACACCATGATATTGGTCCAGAAGGTCTTGCTCTGCACTCAGTCTGCGAGTACGCCTCCGTGCGTTGAGCATGTAATAGATACCTGCCGCCCACGCCAGTATAGTGCCCAAGTAGAGCAGCCAAATGCCAAGCAGTGCCGGGCTGCTCCCCCACCCCGGCAGGAAGCCTGCGTCTATGATGCCAAGACCACCAAGCTCGGGCCAAAAGAGGATGAGTGAGCAAAAGCCTGCCATGTTGAGGGCAGTTGCCATCTTGCCCACCATCACCACCTTGGGGCGTGGCTCTCCTGCTGCCTGAAGCCTGATGAGCATAACCAGCATGCACATATCGCGAGCAATAAGGAGCACCAGTATCCAAAGAGGCACTCTGCCCAGTATGAAGACAAGGATAACAGCGGTGAGAATGAGCACTCTGTCTACGAGTGGATCGAGCTGTTGCCCCAGTTGCGTGATTTGCCCCGTTGCCCGGGCAACGGCACCGTCTAAAAAGTCAGTAGAAACAGCTACAAGAAAGATAATGAAGGCTGCAATATTGTTTTCATAGCCCACCAACAAGACAGCAAAAATAGGAACCAGCAGCAACCTGATAAACGAAATCAAGTTGGGCAGTGTCAGTATTCTGTTAGAAACTATCGTCTTCACGTATCTATATTCCATAGCCAAGCAGGTGGGCGGACATACCATACAGAATTATATCGCTAACTCAAAAACAATACTAACTTGGCACGACACTGTGAATTAACTGAGGCAGCAGGGGGTTACTAGTCAGACCGTAGTCCGTCATTGCGGCCTCCGAGCCGCAATCTAGCCAAAATGCGCCTCAGATTGCGGGTCAAGCCCGCAATGACGAATTGGGTCTGATCAGTAACAGCAGGGGTTACTAATCAGACACTCGCCTGGAGCATACCCTGTTTCAAAACCCGGAGGCCTCCGCCAACTGCGGGGCTTAATTCGCTTTGCGAATTGCCCCGCACGCGCTCCAGAACCTGAAACAGGGTATGCTCC
>Ga0123356_10001244_pt1 | contig 28214 bp, 23 predicted proteins | sample TergutEmb28metaG_2_FD_92546 | JGI IMG/M metagenome (GOLD analysis project Ga0123356, IMG submission 92546) | Embiratermes neotenicus P3 segment gut microbial communities from Petit-Saut dam, French Guiana - Emb289 P3 | ecosystem: Host-associated > Arthropoda: Insects > Digestive system > Gut ...
ATGACGCGAGAAACGTCGAGAAAGAACCGAGCCCTGTTTAGTTCGCACACCGCCAATTTTTCCAAGTTCAACTTGTCGTTTATTGAGCTGCTGAAAAATAGCGGTTACGAGGTCGATTACGCTAGCGCCGGCGAAGAGCCGATTGGGAACGTCGATCATGAGTTCACGGTTGATTTTCCGCGCAATCCATTCAAGATTCATAAACTTATCAAATCATATCGCCAAATGAAAAAGATCTTGAGCAAAAATCACTATGATTTAATCCACACCCACACGCCAGTTGGCTCGGTGGTTACGCGTCTAGCCGCCCAAAAAACACGCCGACAGGGAACTAAAATCATCTATACCGCGCATGGCTTTCATTTTTTTAAAAATGCCTCGCCGGTCAATTGGTTACTTTGGTATCCGGTTGAGAAATTTTGTGCACGTTTAACCGATATCCTGATTACCATCAACCGAGAAGACTACGAGCGTGCCAAGAAAAAGTTCAAAACCGACGTGCGCTATGTACCGGGCGTCGGCATTGACACGAAAAAATTTGCTATTAAAATGACCAAGAACGAACGTGATAAATATCGCAAAACTCTCGGTCTAAAATCGGACGACTTTGCCATAATCTATGTAGCGGAAATTAGCAAACGAAAAAACCAAAAACAACTATTAAAAGAAAAAGCCGAAATCGTTCGAAGCAACCCAAAGACACACGTTCTATTGGTTGGTGGCGATACTTTAAATGGTCGCATGCAAAAATTAGCGCGGGAACTTGGTATCGCGAGGAACGTACATTTCTTGGGCTATCGTCAAGACATCCCAAAGCTACTAAAAATTTCCGATCTATATTGCTCGACTTCGCGCCAGGAAGGGTTAGCTATGAATGTTCTCGAGGCTCGCCTGGCGGGTTTGCCGATCGAAGCCACCACGGTGCGCGGTCATGAGCCGGCCTTCGCCAAAAACATCGCGCCGTTTCTATCCGACAATATCAATAAACAGATGGCCAAAATTTATAAAGAATCCAAAACCGTCCGCCCTAAACCACCAAAAACCACCGTGTTTGAAAAGTTGTTTCTGCTGGCGCCAGTTTTTCTTTTCATGACCTATTCGCCGGCGCTACTGATGCTGCAAAATGATAGCAAATCAATGCGCCTGACGCCGGCGCTAATTTACGTGGCGCTGACGGCTGTAGCGGCCGCGCTATTTGTATTAAAACGTTATCGAAACCTTTTTAAGTCGAGAAAATTAATCATCGCTGCCAGCGTAGTCATCGCCAATCTAGCCTACGCGGCGCTCAGTTTATTTTGGACGCCCGATCTATCGAGAGGCGTAATCCAGGTCGGTTCACTAGCGGCGCTGACGATGATTTTTGTCGGCGCAATCTGTGTCACGGAGTGGAAAAAACTTTTTCGAAAGCTCGTCAAAATTCTCCTCATCACCAGCCTGTTTTGGTGTGTGTTTGCCTGGTTTCAATTCTGGATCGGCCTATTTCACCCCAAATTCTTAAACAGTTTTTGTCATAGTTGCTCGGCCGTGGCTTTTGGTTTTGTCCGTCCGGCGGGCTTGACTTTTGAGCCGCAAATTTTTGGTAATTTACTTTTGGCGCCGACACTTATCTCGGCTTATCTTATTTGGAAAAGTCCCACCAAAACAAAAAAAAGTTGGTATATTGTCTTTTCTATATTTTTGATAACTATTCTACTAACCTTGTCGCGCGGCGCGATTTACGCTCTGGCGCTGGGGCTGGTGGTTCTGCTTCTAGCGATGCGGCCAAAACTATCGATCATTTTAAAAACCGCGCTAGCTGGCGTCGTCGGATTAGCCGTAGCGATAATTTTACAGGGCGTGGCCGCCGGGATGAATCCGCACGTCGACACGTCGTTCGCTGATGGAGTTGACACTTCGGTGGAGCAGTTGACACTGGGGCGCATAGATTTGATCACGTCCGAGGAGAATGTTAGCTCCCCAAGCACTCCGCCGGCCGAAAATCCCGCTAGCTCGCCAATTTACACAGGCTATGTTGAAATATCGACCAATTATCGTATTTCCGTATCAGAAAGGGCGCTCGATACCTGGCGGCGTGATCTGCCGACCATGTTCTTTGGCACCGGCGCTGGCAGCGGGGCAAAACCGATCGCCGATAACTACGACACGGTTCAAAATCAACACATCGAGACTCTATTAAATTATGGATTGGTTGGTTTTGCATTGTATGCGACCCTGCTGGCCGGTTTATTTTGGGCTTCGAGGCGCCGCAAATTTGTCTGGGCGATTTTGGCCTCTTATCTGTTCCAGTGGGCATTCTTTAGCGGACTGCCGCATGGTTTCCCCTGGGTTTATTTTGTTCTGATGGGGTGTTTCATTTACACTCTTAGCGTGCACCCTGAGCCGTCAAAACCTGCCAAGCGGTCTTAAACAGAATTTGCATATCGAGGCCAAACGACCAATTTTGCACATAATAAACGTCCAATTTACGCCGCTGTTCCCACGGCAGATCTTTTCGTCCAGAAATTTGCGCCAGGCCGGTGATGCCGGATTTGACGTGCAAAATGGCGTGCTTGTCCTTGAACTCGGCCAACTCCTCGGGGATCAAAGCGCGCGGCCCGACCAAAGAAATATCACCGCGCAGAACGTTAAATAGCTGCGGCAATTCGTCAATCGAAGTTTTGCGCAAAAACCTCGCCCATCGTCCATAGCGCGGATCGTCGGGCAAAAAATCGCCGTTGTCGCGATATTTTTTGATTAGTTCGGGACGGTTGATTTTAGTGAAAGCTTGCTCGGGCGTTAGACCGTTCAGCTCACGACAAACCGTTTGGAATTTGAGCAGTTGGAATTTTTCGTCACCGCGCGTTAGACGCGTGTGTCGAAAAAGAACTTTGCCAAAAATTATTTTATTAACGATGGCCACCACTAGAAAGATCGGCGACAAAATAACCAGCGCCAAGCCGCTCATGGCGACATCAAACAAGCGCTTAGCGACTCGACCCCAACCGAGCAGCGGCGTCGGCTGCACGCTCATCATCGGCACATCGCCCATGAACAACTCCAGCTCCAAGCGCTCTGGCACCTCAGAAATCTCGCGGGGCACAAATTTGAAATCGACGTAATTTTTCTGCGCGAAACCCAAGATCCCAACATCAATGTCGGGTTTGTCGTGGGTGGCGACTTGGATTATTAGATCAGGCGGAAAATTACGCACAGCGCCCGAAAAAGTCTTATGAGTAGCGGATTTGGAACTGCCGACGATGGCTTGGATTTTGTAATTATTATCGCGTTGAATGATGTCAACTAGCCCGAGGGCGAACTTATTATCGCCGATCAACATAACGCGAGTCACGCCAATCAACCGTCGTCGCCTCAGATAGCGCGCCAGATATAGCGCCCCACGTTCGAGGCTCAAGAAAATAATGCTGAAAACTAGCCCATAAATCGGCACCAATTTACTCGGAAACAGCGGTCGCACCATAAAATAATGGATCATTATCATAAACAGCATGGCCGTAGCGGCGCCAAAGAAAATCCGGCCGATGATGGCCAATTTGCCTTGCGACGTGGCGCGATAAGTACCAATCAAACTAAATAAAATAATAATAAAAGGCAGCAGGAGCAGCAGGAGCAGCAAAAACTCGTTGGCCGGCACTACCTGGTGGGTTGGTACGTCGGATATTCTAACGCGCAAGACATAGGCCACGACATAGGCCGCCAACACCGCGACAGCGTCGCCGACCACCAAAAGCAGCGTAAAAACTAACGAAGTACGGTTCTTCATGCGTAAAAATAGCATACCATATTTGCCAGAAATTTCCTAGTGTGTTAAAATAGTGAGATATGCCCAAGAAAATACAGTCCATTGATGGGTTCACCCTAAAACGCCGCGATAGTGTATCGACCGACGGCGCGGGCGGGCGAGCTTTTTTGGATTCTAAATCAGCACCAAAACTAGACTCTAACAAAACAGAGGTCAGCCTAAAAAAAGTCGAAACAACCAATCTCGAACCGGGGAATTTGGCGGATGACGTCGAGGCTTCTTTACAGAATCTAGAAACCGATCTCGATCAACTACCCAAACCGGGCAAAGAATCGCGTCGCGCCAAGAAACTCCGGCGCCGAAAAGCTCGAGCCGATCGCCGAAAACGTCATCCCATTCGGCGCATTATCAAGTGGATTTTCTTAGCACTGCTGATCTCGGTTCTCCTTATTAGCGGCTATTTCGTCTGGAAAGCAGTCAGCACGGACTGCAAGATGAGAGGTGAGAAAAATTGCAATATCTTTAAAGTCATCGGTGATTTTAGCAAGAAACAGCGCCTCAAAGTCGACGAAAACGGTCGCACCAACGTGCTCATTTTTGGCACGAGCGGCGAGTCCATGAGTCCCGATGCTCGCGACGGTGCGCTGTTGACTGATTCCATCATGGTGATCAGTGTCAACCAGGACGAACACGACGCCTATATGATTAGCCTGCCGCGTGATCTTTATGTCAAGCACACCTGCAAGAAACTACTCGGCACATCGGCCGGCAAGCTAAACGAAACTTATTATTGTGCCTACTACGACAACGGCGGTGACGGCGAAGCTGGTGCGGCGGCGTTGCGCAAAACCGCCGGCGAAATTGTTGGGCTCGACATTCAATATTCGGTGCATTTGAACTGGGCGGCTTTACGCCAAGGAGTTGACGCCGTGGGCGGAGTCGATGTAGTGGTTGAGAGCTCGGACAAGCGCGGCATTTACGACGTAGCGACTGATTTTCGAATCGCCAACGGGCCGGCGCATCTTAACGGCGAGCAAGCCATCCAATTCACCACAGCCCGAAACGCCTCGGGTGGTTACGGCCTGTCGGGGAGCAACTTTGCCCGCGAGCAAAACCAACAGAAAGTCCTGACCGCCCTGCAACAGAAAGTCCTCCGCGCGGAGACCCTGACCAATCTCGTGGCCGTCAATTCGCTACTCGATGCCTTGGGCGACAACTTGCGTCACACTTTTCAAACTTCTGAGCTGCAGACTTTGCTGGATCTGGCCAAGAATATCAAGGACGGTCAAATGATATCGCTACCGCTGGTTAAGCGCGACGACAATGAAAAGGATTTGGTGACGACGGGCATGATCGGCAATAGCAGCATAGTTCGACCGGTCAAAGGATTGTACGACTATTCTGATATCCAAGAATACGTAGCGCGCAGCATTAGCGCCGATCCAATCGTCCGCGAAGCCGCCAAAATCGACGTCCTAAACGGTTCGGAGGAGGCCGGTTTAGCACAGAAAAAAGCCGATGAGTTAAAGGAAGCCGGCTACAGAATCAACCGAACCACCAACGCGCCGACCACCGTTAGCGACAAAGTCAAAATCTATCAATTGAACGCCGATAAAACCGGCACGGCCGCGGCGCTCGAGACACGTTTTGGTATCAAAATCACCAGCGGCAAACTAGCGGATTACAACACCGAAGCCGATTTCGTGATCATTTTCGGCACGGCCTCGGCCGAATAGCTTGATTCTGTTGGTTCCTTGCGCTAAAATTGAGGGGACGTTTCCAAATGATCCGGAGTAGCGCAGCGGTAGCGCAGGACGCTGTTAACGTCTTGGTCGCCGGTTCGAATCCGGCCTCCGGAGCCAAAGTAAAATTGCGACCCTCGCGGTCGCGATTTTATTTTGATTCTCGCGGGCTCGCGAAATCGAACCGAAGGTTCGGTAATTGTCAAATTTTTAGTTTGACAATTACAGCGTGATGTCATAATGCGAAAGGCAGTATGACATCTAAGCGCTATCCGGCCATTTCTTTCGCAAGCGAGCGGAAAAGGCGAAGCCGCTATCCGGCTATTGACTTCTAGAATATTTCTTGCTATAATAGAAACATGGGAGAACTCTTGTCAACAGCCCCCCCCCCCTGATCAAAAGTATTTTAATCTGAATATAAAAAACGAATACGATCCGCTTAAAAGCGTTTGGATTTCGGACAGGCAAAATCCTGATATGCAGGGATTCATTAGTGCGTTGGAAGACCATGGCGTAGACGTCGTCCGCGGCGATAAAACCCAGAGCGGAATATGTTGGCCTTTCTTGAGAGATCCGTTTATGGTTGTTGATGACACATTCATGGTTGGCGGAATTGACAGTAGTGGTGACTTTACTTCGCGCTCGCCAGATCTGCTAACCGCGTGTATGGACATCATGGATCAGATACGCGATGACAAGTTTAGCAGTGCTGCATTTGCGGCTCGAGAAGATGGCTTCCCGATTATCCTTGAGGGCGGCGATGTGATTGTTCACGACGGCACAATTTATGTTGGTCAGGGGGGACAATGGACAAATAGACTTGGTCTGGAATTGATGAAGGCGCTTTGGGGCGACAAATTCAAAATACAACCAATTCACATGAAGCCCGAAGCAAAAGTTACTCACCTCGATTGTGTTTTCAATCCTATATCGGCAGACACGGCGATTGTTCATTTTGATCCAATGACGGTTGCTTCCCAAGGAATTATTCAAAAACATTTTGACAGACTAATCCGTCTAAAGAGGGCTGAGTACGCTGCGCTCGCTGCCAATGTGTTTAGTATCGGTGGCGGACAAATTTTTATAGAACGACAACAAGAAAGACTTAGGAGAGAACTTAAAAGGAGTTCGTTCGATCCAATTCCAACCAAATTTGATAAGCCTATACGCGCTGGCGGTTCATTCCGTTGCGCAACGGTACCATTAAGGCGAGAGTCAGAGTCACAGCTATAAAAATTGGCGTTTGGATCAGACTCTAACCCCAAAAATGGTCTGGCGAGCCCAGTGGGTGACCCGTTTTTACAGCATTAGCTCCCGCCAGACCACTAATAAAAGGCGAACCGCCGCCGGAGGTTCCCTGAATAGGCTCATCGTCACTACTGTTACTGGTTCTGTCTCGCATATCGACGTCTCCCTCGCTTTTCTGCACAATGTTAACTAACGTATGGTAATGAGTATACGCTCATTTATTAGTAAAAGCAAATCATTCGGGGCGAGATTTGCCTATCATCCTAATAAATGGTAGAATGTACAATATGAAGGAAGACAAATCGGTGGTGTCGGTGAGCGGTACCAAGTGGAAACTCTTTACGACCGCTCTTGATCTGTTCTCCAAAAAAGGCTACGCCAACGTCGGTATCCGCGAGATCGCTAACGTGGTGGGCATCAAATGGCCGGGCATTTACAATCATTTCGAGAACAAAGACGCTTTTCTCGACGCGGCCTACAAATTTTACCGACATAATTTCCTGGCCGGTTGTCCAGATCTCGACGATATATTGGAACGAATTCCAAACACTTCGCCCCGCAAAATTTTCGCTATGCTGCCGCCCAAATTCCTAGGGGAAGACATGGCCGATATCATGGGCAAGATCATCCTGGTCGCCATAGAGGAACGTATCCATGACGAACGAGCAGAAAGTCTAGTTTACGAGCTGCTCGTCGGCACGACGCAGCGCTACATTTCGGAAGTCCTAAGCAAAATGGTCGAGCTAGACATCATTGAACCGCTGGACGTCGACGTTTTTTCATTGGCTATCGCCGCCTTTGACATTTATTCGGGCTCGCGAGCCGGCAAAACAAACACCATGGAGTACCTAGAGTGGCAGACCAAACGCCAATCTCTACTGGGCATGGTGCGCGTCAAAAACGCGGAGTCGGCCAAAGGCAGGCTTGCTAAAAACAGACATAAACAGTAAAATAATAATTATGGCAAAGAAGAAACGTGGTCCAGGTCGACCGCCGAAAAATCCCAAATCCAGAAAAACGCAGCATAGCGTGCCGCACGGTTTTTGGCGACAAGTCGGCGCGATTTTTCTGATTCTGATCGCACTAGTTATTGGCCTAGGGTTGTTCAAAATCGGCGGAGCGTTTCCCACCGGTCTGGCTGATGCGATCCGGTGGGTGATTGGCTGGACGGCCTACGTGGTGCCGCTCATCCTGTTGTGGCAGGCGATCCAGATCTTTCATAGCGAAGACAACCGTTTGCCGGGCATCATTTGGTTCGCCACAATTTTGTTTTTGGTCTGTTTTGCCGGCCTGTTTCAACTGATGCTAAGTAATCCATTGAGCCAAGCCGATGCTTTTGCCGGTAACGGCGGCGGAGTGTTTGGCCTTGGCGTAGCTGAGATGCTGCTCCAGATAGCCAACATCCCGGTTAGCGCGGTGATCTTGGTGGTTCTGATGATCATCCTGATATTTTTCGTGCTCAGAGCTTCGCCCAAGAAAGTCATTAGCGCCATCATCGAGTTTTTCCGGCGTGAGGATGAGGCGGAAAGCAGCAACGCCAAAGTTGCCAAAAAAGTCGCCAAAGTCGAGGAGCAAGCCATCGCTCATGAGCCGGTTAAATTGAAACTAAACAAAGGCGTCGAAACAGTCGATCACAGTGGCCGAGAAGAAAAACCGCGCGACAAAGAACCAACGACGGAAAACACCGCACTGACGACGGCGTCTGATCCCGATTGGGAATTTCCGCCGTTGGATCTGTTGTCGAAAAAACAACGACCGGCCGATCCGGGCGATGTCGAACATAACGCCAAAGTCATCCAGGACACTTTAGCGGAATTCAACATTAGTGTTGAAATGGAGGACGCTAACATCGGTCCCAAGGTCACGCAGTACACCCTAAAACCAGCCTCGGGCGTGAAATTGTCGCGCATCACGGCGCTGGATTCGTCGTTGGCGCTCAATCTGGCGGCCTCGACGCTGCGCATTGAGGCGCCGATTCCGGGCAAACGTTCAGTTGGTATCGAGGTGCCAAATGTCACGCCGGCCGATGTCCGCCTCAGGGGGATTTTGGATTCGGATGCTTGGAGAAAGACGCGCGAGCCGCTGTCTTTCGCAATTGGTCTCGATATTTCCGGCGAGCCGGTCATCGGGGAGCTAAACAAAATGCCGCATTTGGTGATCGCGGGACAAACCGGTTCGGGCAAATCGGTCATGATTAACTCGCTGCTTTGCTCGCTGCTTTATCGCAACACACCGGCCGATATGAAACTAATTCTAGTTGATCCTAAACAGGTCGAACTAACGCCATACAACGACATTCCGCATCTCCTGACCCCGGTAATTACCGAACCGGAAAAGACGATCAGCGCTCTCAAATGGGCGGTTAGCGAGATGGAGCTGCGTTATTCGCTTCTACACGACGAACGAGTGCGCGACATCAAATCCTATAACCAGAAAATGCAAGAAGGAAATGACGATAAAGTCGGCGAAACCATGCCGTACATTGTGATTGTGGTCGATGAGATGGCTGACCTCATGATGATGGCTAAACGTGACGTCGAGGCGTTGGTGGTACGTCTCGCCCAAAAAGCCCGCGCCGTTGGTATTCATTTGGTGCTAGCGACCCAGCGTCCTAGCGTCGATGTCATCACTGGTCTCATCAAAGCCAACGTGCCGGCTAGGATTGCTTTCACTGTCGCCTCGCAGGTGGATTCGCGGACGATCCTAGACAAAGCCGGGGCGGAACGACTGCTCGGCGAGGGCGATATGTTGATGATTACGCCATCGATGAGCAAGCCCAAACGCATCCAAGGGGCTTTCCTTTCCGAGAATGAAACGGTCAAAATCACCGATTATCTGCGTCTGGCGCGACCGCCGGAATACAACGCTGACATCATTAGCCAACAGGTTCAACTGAACGGCAAAGGCGGGGTGGTCATGGATTTTGAGGGCGCCGGCGACGATGAGTATCGCGATGCGGTGCGCGTGGTGGTCGAGGCCGGCAAAGCCTCAACTTCGCTCTTGCAACGACGCCTGCGTATCGGCTACTCCAAAGCCGCGCGCATCATGGAAGAAATGGAAGAAAACGGCATTATCGGCGCCCAGGACGGCAGCCGACCACGCGAAGTGCTGGTCTCGAGCTTGGACGAGCTGGGAGATGGCTGATGCAATTTGATGAGTACCAGAAATTGGCGGCTCGAACTGATGCGTTTTCTAAACCTGATTCTTTGCTCGACCCGGCTTTCTTGGAAAAAGTTTTGGGGTTGGTGGGCGAGTCCGGCGAATTTGCCGACAAAATTAAAAAATTGATTCGCGACCAAAATGGCGAGATCACGGACAAGGACGAATTGGTCAAGGAGCTGGGCGATGTGCTGTGGTATTTGGCCATGATAGCGAATTATTTGGATGTTGATCTGAGCGCGGTGGCCAAAGAAAATATCGCCAAATTAGCCGATCGCCAAAAGCGCAATATCATAAAAGGCGCCGGTGACAATAGGTAAAAAAAGTCGTGCCCGAGCTACCCGAAGTTGAAACTGTCCGCCGCGGGCTGGAGCGGCTGATCGTCGGGCGGCGGGTTTTGGATGTCAGGGTGCTCAATCCGAAGTCTTTCGATTCTGACGAGAACAACATCAAGCGATTTATTCTGGGTGCAAGAATCATTGCTATTCGTCGCCGCGCCAAAATTTTGATCATCGATCTCTCGACGGACTATTCGTTGGTGATCCATCTCAAAATGACCGGCCAAATCGTTTTTCGCGGCAACGAGACGTGGGGCGCAGGTCATCCGACTGATTCGTTTGTGGCGGAGCTGCCGGATCGTTCGACGCGAGTGGAGTTTGAGCTGGGTGGCGCCCGCGAAACGGTTTTTTCCTCAGACCCATCGTCCCCAGAAATGTCATACTCTGGTGCGCCGACAGAACCGTCTTCTTCTAAGACGAACCTGTCGGGCACGTCAGGAATATACATTTCTGAGTCCGAAGGTAAAAAGTCATCAGAAAAAAGTTTCGCGGGCGCCACGGCGCATCTCTTTTTCAACGACCAACGCAAATTCGGTTGGATCAAACTGTTGCCAACGACCGAAGTTGAGAAAATAGATTTCATCCAAAAACTCGGGCCGGAACCGTTGACCGGCGATCCTTATGACGAGTTTCTAAAGCGCGTCCGCCGCCGCAACAACACCACGATCAAAGCGGCGATTTTGGATCAATCCGTTGTGGCCGGCATCGGTAATATCTATGCCGATGAGAGCCTGTGGGGTGCGAAAATCCACCCGGCGACACGTGTGCGCGACCTGACCGACGCGCAGATGAAAAAAATCCTGCGCGAAGCGATAAAAGCCATGAATAAATCCCTCGCGGCCGGCGGCTCGACCATGCAAAATTACGTCCAAAGCGACGGCTCGCGCGGTAACTATCTCGACAAATTCGCCAATGTTTTCCGCCGCGACGGCGAGGCCTGTCCACGCTGCGGCCACACAATCGAAAAAATCCGCGTGGCCGGCCGAGGTACGCATTATTGCCCGAAATGCCAGACAATAAAAGGCTAATGCTTGCAATATAAGAACGAGGCGTGTATGGTTGTTATTAATAATAAGCAAAGGAGTTATGAAATGTCTGGTGATAGAAAAACAAGAATTAGTGCGACAGGTACGACTACTACTGATGACGGGGGGGGGGTGCCCGAGGTTCTTCGCGCTCACATAAGAGCGGCAATGGGAGCGAGCGCTGCAAAATCTGCGAGTGATGAAACATGGAAAATCTATAGTGCTGCGGATGAAGCAGCAAACAAAGCAACGGGAATAGAAAGAAATTCCAGGATCAAATTGGTCAGAGAGTTCAACCAAGATGTTCTTACTCCGAAGAAACCGTTCAATCAAGCTATGGCGATAGTGCGGAAAATAGAATCAGGCGCCGAAGTAGATGTAGATGCGATTCAAAATGAGGGAGTGAGAAAGATTGTGCAATGGACGCAGGTACTGTCGCAGTGGCGCGACACGCCTGATCTGACAGATGAGGTAAGAGAAGATATGGAAATTTTAGAGCTGGCATTAAAATTGAAGCGAGAGCCGTCCATTTCGTTTGGTGATGACAAATTTGAGGGTGGTGGCAAAGTCCGAAAAGTGAAAATTATTAACATAAATGAAAGTGGAACTAGAACAGGTGTTGTACGCATGATGGTAGAAGTAACCACTGATGACGGTAGTAGCGCTTTATTTGAGAATAGCAATGATGACTGTCTTTCTGTCGGCGAAGACGGTGCGCGTCAACTTTTTCTTTCCTCAGTCCGTAAAGGCATAGAACAGTTGGTCAATAGCCGAGAAGAAGCTCGGCATAAAGGTTGGCAAGACGAGCCTAGTCTAGGGCAGTTAATGGAACAAGTCGCTGCGTTCCACAGAAGTACATTCACCAAGACTGATGAAACCGACGAAGCAACAAATCAAGTTCTGGGCGAGGTTAATAAATGGCTGACAAGAGTTAGAGATAGAATACATCGTCATTTCGAATCGATAGTTCGTAATTATGCCCAAGTTGCACCAGCAGAAGGCATTGATGGAATAATTACTCTTTATGGAGGAGAAGGTAAAGACAAAACATATGTTTTCGATCGAGTGCTTGGACTCATCGAGGCGCGGATGTTTCCCAAAAAACGCGCGGCTAGGAAAGAATTGAATAACGAGCAATTAAGCCAAGCAGCTAGACTAACTCACGGGATTTTGGGAGGATATACTACTCTAGCAGAATACGAAAAAACTAACGAACCTTCTTCCTAAACCGCCACAGTCCGACGATGGCTGAGCTGCTGACCAAAATTTCCGTGGCTACGCCGGCGATCGATCCGTAGAGCACATCGTAGGCGAACCACGGCGGCGATCCTGCCAGCGACAATTGACGCACGCGCTGCTCGCGCCGCTGCCAAAAAGCCAAGGTCGAGAGTTGCCAGCCAATGGCTGCTAGGAGCGACCGCCAATCCTGCCAAATTATTATTGTCGCGACCAGGCCTACAATCTGGATGATGAGCAGCGGCCAGAGCGAGCGTTTGCCCGACCCAGCCTGGCCATATTTACGAAAAATAACAGCACGTAGCGCACTAGCCATGTTCAGTACTGCGCCTACCAACGCCCCGAGCATGAAAAAATGCACGGCATAAACCGTTGCTGCTACAATTTGTATGCTCATCATGGTGCGGTGACGTTTGGCCTGGAAAGTCAAAATATTGAACAGCAGAGCTACGAAACCGACGATTTGGGCGGTGATGAAAAACATAGCAAGTCAAGTATAGCAGAAGGTGTGAATTTTTTAGTGCGCTCTCCCGCTGAAAACCATTGACAAAAATAGGAAAGTTCTGTACAATAGCGATCATGGCAAGAAGACATCATAGAAGAAGAGAGGCGTCCGGAGCTTTTGGGCGGACGGGAGTGGATCGCTCTACGGGGGGGGGGTATGTTCAGCGACGGACGCCACAGGTAGTTACAGGGTGGTCTGCCGCTAATAGGCAACGAGGGATTAATACTACACCGATCCCTAGAGCAGCAACTTTGGCCTCAATGTCTATAAGCATGCTCAAAGTGTTGCCCTCTCCTGAGCAAGAAGAAGGACAAGAAATAGACGTCAAGGAATATTTAGCAGGACAAATTGAAAGTGCTATTCGGTCTTATCACGAAATGGGCGGAGAGCTAGATGATGTAGAACTGAGTCAGATATTAACCGAGCGTATCGATAAAATGAGCGAGCTAGAGCACGCTTGGGCTAAGAGCGAGCTCGAAAAAGGCAAGACGATTCTAATGTGGATCGCGCCAAAACCAAAACAGTGTTCGCCCGACGAGGCGGTAAGCACTTTGCGAAGAGAGATGGGAATTGTTCAAAATCTACTTACACCGGGATCACCACACAATTTGCCTAATGGCATCATGGAAGCCGGGATTGATGGCATGCTCGGCATAGATGACGAATCTTCCGAGGGCGTAGACGCTTTCTTATCGAGCTATCCACCGGATGAAGCGTATGGCAAGAGCGCCGAAGACTTAAGAAGCAACCCGAGAATTCATGGTGATTGGAAGGTAAGCATTGATGCTGCGTCGCTCTCCCCCAGACAAAATTTTTGGCGAATGCATAGGCTACTTAGCGAGGTCATTAAAACAACTAGCGGTTATGAATGGTATATAGCAAAATTAGTCACGGCAATAGCGGTCGAGGAAGGGGTTAGTTCTGCGTGTCACTACGCCCAAGATCCTAGAAAACACAATGGTCGCGAAGTCCTAGTTTCAGGCGTTGATCCCTCGGGTAAATTCTATGTCCGATGGCAGAATATCAAAAAGAGACAAAATAAGGGTGTTGGCACGGTGAGGCTAAAGCCTGAGCAACAAGGCGATGCCCTAGATAGTTTTTTGAGAAAACACGTGGGCCATGGCTCCGATTGGTAATCGCACCGTGAGATGACAATGATATAATATGTTAAGTGATCTACTTTTACCACGGACTTAACGATTTTATGATGCGGCGGCAGGTGGCGGCTGTGGCGGCGGCTTTTGCGGGCAAAAACGGCGCTGACAGCGTCACCAAAATCGACGCCGGCGAGATCGAGCCGCAGAACCTGATCGCCGAGATCGTCAATATCAACATGTTTGCGCCGCAGCGTTTGATCGTGGTGAGCGGCTTTGAAAATGCTAAAGCTGCCTGGGAGAAAATTGGCGAGAACTTGGCACGCGTGCCGGACGAGGTCGATCTCATAATTGCCACGACCAAACCCGACAAACGCACCAAAACTTTCAAGGATTTGATAAAAGTCGCCAAAACGCGCGAATTTCCCAAATTGCAAGGACGGAGCTTGCAAAAGTGGGCTGCGGACGAGGCGGCCGAGCACAAAATCAAAATCAATCCCGACGCGATCGACGAGCTGATTTCGGCGACGAGCGGCGACGGCGATCCCCAAGCGCGTTTAGCCTCGGAAATTGCCAAACTAGGGACGCTGAATCGCCCCGTAGACATCGAGTTGGTGCGCCAAATCGTCGAACCAAATTTGGCGACGAATGCTTTTGAGATTTTGGATCTAGCGATCGCCGGACAGCGGCGCAAAGTAGCAGAAGAACTGAAACTCTTGCGCGAGTCGGGCGAAGATGCCAACAAATTTTTCGGTTTGCTCGCCAGCCAAGTTTTCGCGCTAGCGGCCGCGATGCTAGCGGGTTCGGACTCGGAAATTGCGTGCGATCTCAAAATTCATCCTTTTCAATTATCCAAAGCCCGAGATTTAGCGCGCCAGCTCGCTAGTAAATCCGAACAGAAACGACGAGTCAAGAAAATCACTCACGTGCTAGCCGACACCGACGCCAAAATAAAACTAGCCCGCGCCGATGAAGCGTGGACGCTAATCGAAGTGGCGCTGGCCAAGCTATGAAAAAATACAAAATTCTCATCTTTGATTTGGACGACACATTGATCGACAATCACGAGAGTGTCCGCGTGGCCTTTGAAACTATGTTAACGGCAGTAGGCGAGACTTATTCTAATGAAAAACTGGATCGTTGGTACAGGATCGACGCAGATTTTTGGAGCAAGTACCAGGACGGACTAATAAAAATACCACCGGAATTTGCCCATGAAACCGCTAGGAAAAGCGATAAATTCTTGGATTGGGTGTGCTCGCAGCGCGTCCTGCAATATTTTGAAAATAAAGTAGACGACGAACGCGCTATTGAGCTCAATGATATTTATATTAGCGCTCTGGCTGAAAATGTTGTGGCAATTGAGGGCGCCCGCGACACGTTGAAATATCTGGCGAGCGAGAATGTTTATAAAATTATTGTTGCTACTAATGGGCCGAGTCTCGTTGTGCCTCGCAAATTGGAAATAATCGGCGTCTCGTCATATGTCACAGAAATTTTAGCAGCGGATATGTTGGGGCTAGTGAAGCCGCACACTGAATTCTTTGACGCGATCAAAAAACGCTACAATGATTTTCTGAACTCGGATTATCTAATGATCGGCAATTCCCTAAAATCAGACGTTGGTTTCGCCATGAAGGTCGGTATTGATTCGTGTTGGTTCAATCGTAAAAAGGAAAAATTGACGCTCGAGTACGCGCCAACTTTCGTGATACAGGATTTGCGTCAACTAAAAACTATTTTGTAGTTTTCTTGGGCGCGGGCTTCTTCGCGGTGGCTGTCTTTTTCGCAGCAGGTTTTTTCGCGGCGGGCTTTTTTGGAACAGTTTTTGCGGCGGTTTTCGCGGTAGTCTTGGTTGCCGCCGGTTTGGCGGCTGTTTTCTTGGCGACAATTTTGACGCCGGCTTTTTTGGCTTTAGCGGAGAGGTGCGACATGCGCCGAGCGGCGGCGGCTTTGGTTAGCACGTTTTTCTTGACCGCGGTGTCGATAGCGCTCTGAGCGGCGCGCAATAGATCGAACGACGGTTTGGTCTCGAAAGCTTTCACGGCGGTGCGCAAAGTCCGCTTGGTGCGCAAATTCTGGGCGCGGCGGCGCTGATCTTGACGCATTTTTTTGGCTGCTGATTTGATAATCGGCATTAATAACTCCTTTCGCGCGGGTATCCGAGGACACTGGTCGCGCCTTATTTTGTAACAGTGAGAATTATAAACGAATAATAGAGAAAAAGCAAGAGTTGGGAAAATATTGGAAATGTGATATAATAAAAAGCATGGTTAAAAATAACCCATTGGCAGCAAAGGTTTTTTTATCACCTGGCGATCAGGGTTTTGTTACGGGGCTAGAATTTCAAAGTACTGACGATGGCACTGAATGGGTGGTGCTGAGAGGCGTTAGGGATCGATCCGGAACAAGGCAAAGGGCGGGGGTTGAGTTTACTAGAAGGCTTGTCTTGCTAGAGGCTAATGGTAAGAAGATATACACAATTGGAACACCAGACGGTGCAATACTGGTGAGAGTCGTGATCAATGAAAAACTTGATGCGACGCAGCCTACTGATTCGGATCCTAAGATCCTTGGTATATTCAAAATCCAAGATTCCACCCAGGACAAAAAAACTTGACACCACCAACTCGCTTATGATATAATGCCGTCGAGAGTAACTACGGATAACAAACATGAACGAAAAAACTCCTCGCAGTCAGTTGGTCGCCAAGGTCAAAGACGCTAGCAGCATCCTAGTGACAGTTTCGCGCGATCCGAGCGTCGATCAATTGGCGGCGGCGCTGGCTTTGACTTTTGCGCTCAGCAAAATAGGAAAGAGCACCACGGCAGTATTTAGCGGCGAGATTCCGGCGGCGATTAACTTTCTCGAGCCGGAAAAAACTTTTGAGAATTCGGTTGATTCTTTGCGCGATTTTGTGATTTCTTTGGATAAAGAAAAAGCCGATCGTTTGCGCTACAAAGTCGAGGGCGATTTCGTCAAAATCTATATCACGCCGTACAAAACCACCATTTCCGAAAAAGATTTGGATTTCAACGAAGGCGATTTCAATATCGAGTTGGTTATCGCGATCGGCGTCAAAAACAAAGACCACCTCGACGAAGCCATCACTTCGCATGGCGGGTTGTTGCATGACGCCGCAGTGGCGACTATGACGCTATCGGATAACGACAGGAACGCTTTCGGCACGATTAATTGGCAGAACACCGAGGCTAGTTGTTTGTCAGAAATGGTGGCGGATTTGGTGGAGGATCTCTCCGACAAAGACAATCCATTGCTCGATGAACATGTGGCCACGGCGCTCCTGACCGGGGTGGTAGCGGCGACCGACCAATTTCGCAATGATAGAACTTCGGCTAGTATCATGACCCTGGCGGCTAATCTAATGGCCAAAGGCGCTAACCAGCAATTGATCGCGAGTGAGCTCTCGGCGGCCGGTGGTTCGCTAGCGGTTGCACAAGAAGACAGCGACGAGCCGAGCAGTGAGCTGCCGACCAACGAGCCAGAGCCGGGAGTGCTGTCGATCGATCGTAATCTCACGCCAGAAGAAGAGAATCATTTGGCTGCTAATACTGAGGCGGTGGCCGAAGAAAACAACCAAGCGGCGCTCGAGGAGGCCGAGTCTAGGCTGGCTGCCGCGGCGGAGGCGCAGAGCCCACCGCCCGAGGAAATAAATCCGGCGGATTTGCCGCCCTTGCCGGCACCCGAACCAACCGTGCCGGCGCCCGAACCGACCGCTCCGGGCGAGAGCGAGCTTAACAACATCGTTGCCAACAGCAGCCCTATACTCAGTCACGCCGTGCCGTACGCCGAAAGTGTTACCGGGCCGCCGTTGAATTCCGCGGTAGCGGGCAACGACGAACCGGCTTTGGTCGATCCGCTAGGGTCTGCGCCGCTGACGACAGCGTCAGCCACAGCGCCGATGATTAACGCCGCGCCGGCGCCAACACTGACGCCGCCGGCCATTGACCTACCGCCACCACCGCCACCGCCCGCACCAGATCTCGGGCAATTGCCGCCCTTGCCGCCGCCGAGTGATACGGCCACGGTGCCAGAGGTGCCTTTGGATGCTGCGCTGTCTTCTGTTGCACCCGAGGTGCCGGTTCCCGAGCAGGCGCCGCCTAGCGATGCACCTAGCGACCCAATGTTTCCCGGCGTGACGAATCCGGCTGATCCGACCCAGTACCAGATCCCGGGACAGTAGTAAATGGAAAAGTTTGATCGCATCATCTTGGTCGACAAACCGGCCGGTATCTCGTCGTTCGGCGTGGTGGCGCGGGTACGGCGCAAATTAACGGAGGAAGCCGGCCGGCGCGTCAAAGTTGGCCACACCGGCACGCTAGATCCGTTCGCGACGGGGTTGCTCGTTTTGCTGAGCGGTAAATTCACGCGCCGCGCCGATGAATTTTCCAAACTCGACAAAGTCTACGAGGCGGAAATTCGCCTGGGCGCCACATCGACCACCGGTGATCCGGAGGGCGAAATCACCAAAACTACCCATCCTTTGCAAGCTCCGTCCTTGCAGGAACCGTCCCTGCAAGAAGTCGAGGCGACTTTACAAAAATTTGTTGGCAAAATCACCCAAACGCCGCCGATTTACAGCGCTATAAAAATTGACGGCCAGCGGGCGTATAAACTGGCGCGCGCCGGTAAAGCGCCGAAAATGCCGTCGCGCCAAGTGGAAATTTATTCGCTGGAGCTCCTGGAATATACTTATCCAACGCTGAAAATTCGAGCTCACGTCAGCAGTGGCACCTACATCCGCACCCTGGCCGAGGACATCGGTCGAGAGCTAAAAACCGGCGCCTACACCTCGAACCTGCGTCGCACCAAAGTCGGCGAATATGATGTAGCGCAGGCGCAGATCGTAGATGAATTTATGAAGTAAAAGATTGAACTAACCGTGAGAATTTGCGATAATGTTCAATATGAAAACCGGACAGGTTGATCTAAATCAAATTCCGGCACTGCAAAATATTGAGGTTCGTGAAGACATATCGCTTAGGCCTTTACGAAAATCAGATGCCGAGCGGATATTGGAGATTCTGGACGCCGATCCTGAAATTCGTAATCGCGTGACGATTGCTGGTAAAATTAAGAGCCGCCAGGACGTAATTAATGAGGTAGAAAAAGCGCGCAACGATAAAATAATGATTCGCTACACGATTTTATCTGGTGAAAACCCGATTGGTCTAGTGTCGTTCTGGCGCGATGAAGGTTATGTCTCTGGTGTGCCGCAGCCGGATGATTATGGCTTTGGTTATTTTCTTGACCCAGAGTATCGTGGTCGTGGCATTATAACGGCGGCACTTGAACGGTTGATGAATGTGGCCGAACAAAATCTAACGGTGCGCCAATTCATCGCTTTTTGTGAAGATGATAATAAAGCTAGTCTTGCTGCGCTACAGAAACTAAGTTTTCAGTCAACCAATGAAATATACCCTGAACCTCGGTTCGGCTGGGAAGAAAGAAAATATGTTAGACCGGCGTTAAACCAAATAGATATTGTACCCCTTGCGTAATCTGTGATAATCTGCTAAACTACTTCGCATGATTACTAAAGACAAGAAAACTGCGGCGATCAAAAGCACGCAGACTCACGGGACGGACGTCGGCTCGCCGGCGGCGCAGATTGCTATTTTGACGGCGCGAATCAATGAAATAACTGAGCATCTTCGGACGCACAAACATGATTTCATGGCGCGACGTGGACTGCTCCAGATGGTCGGTCGCCGCAAAAAACTATTGCGCGCCCTCGAAAAAAGCGATTTTGCCCAGTACAAGAAAGTCATTGAAACTCTGGGACTGCGCAAGTAAAATATTTCCCTAGAGTGTAAATCTGCCTGTTAATTACGGGCTGGTTTTAGTTCGCGCCACACAGGCAATAAATCAGCACGTAAATATGGCACAGTCGGATCATCTCGCGTGAGGCGTACCAACATTTTTATAAACGTCACATACTTTTTTCTGATGTCACTCGGCATGGCTTTAATTTCGGCAACAACAGCATCTGGGTTAATATGAATATTAGCCAGGAGGGACGCAGCAAGTTCATTGTAATTGTCCTGACCATGACCGCTATGTTTTACTTCTAAGCCAATCATAATATTACCTTCGTTCAATTGTTCGGCAGTATCAACGCCCGGCTCTCTTTCAACAATTTTTCTGTGTAGTTCATTAATTTTATATAATGTATCGCTCAAATCACGGTAGCGGTTCCACGCTGCTTCTTTGCGCTTATTCCATGCTTCATAGACTCTTTCGTCATTATCATAATAAGCGCCATCATCGTAGATCTTACGCCACAGTTTAGACAGCTCAGTGTTTTTATCTTCCCACCTCTTTATTAGACCATGCACACCTTCATGAATTAGGGTAGAACGAATACTGCCGTATGATGGAAAAATAGTTTTGTTGCCGGGATTCATAGCGAACATCAATATGATTGTATTGTCGGGGTCAAAGTATCCGTTATCGTCTGATTCGGCAGTAACGTTAATGAGCAAGCCCTCTAACGGTTTAAGCAAATCTATAACTGCGGGATCTGATAAAGCTGCGTCTAAAGCCTCTTGGTATTCATCGGACAGATAGTAATAACCACTATCCTTGATAACATAGCCATCATCCTCAACTTGTATTGTAGCCACAGTTTTACCGTCTAGTCCTGTATCATAATCAGGATCATCTGCGGATAATAGTGCATTATCCAGTATTGGAGGTAATTTAATGCAATCTGTTTCTTTTAGTCTAGCCTTGATTTCTGAATAATCGCTGCAGATACCGCTGGTAATCATTTCAGGTGCTGCAACAGCGGTGTGCCCTGATGCTTGATGGGCTGCCGAGTTATCTGGCTCTACATCAGAGCATCCAACTAAGCCAAAACCAGTTAACAACGACAATGATAGAGTAGCTGCTGTTAATCTGTTACGTCTCTTGCTGGCAGAACTTGAGGCAGTCCCAGCTCGACGAGACGGGTCGTCTGGGGGGGGGCTTGGAGTCGCGCGGTTAAAATACTTCACTATGCTTCTAAGTATATCATAAGCGTAATAAAAAGTCAAGCGACCGATATATCAATAAGTGGTGTTTTTGATAAAAATGTGCTAGAATAGTAAGGTAAATATTTAATCGTCGGTGGTGAAAATTTATGCAGGAGATGTTTTCCTGAATATATTTGCACGACCGACAAAAAGAAAGGTAGGTCAAAAAATGGCCAAAGTTATCCAAACCGGCAAGGAAATTATTGCCGTGTCAACAGAGTGGATGGGCAAAACCCTGACGCTCGAAATCAACCGCGTGGGATTTCGCACCACGGCGAGTGTGCTCGTGAAATATGGCGAAACGATCGTGCTCGGCGTGGCACAGACGGGGCCGATCAACCCGAATCTGGACTATTTTCCGCTCAGCATTGATTACGAAGAAAAGTTTTACGCCGCCGGCAAAATCAGCGGTAGTCGCTTCATCAAGCGCGAAGGTAGGCCGTCGGACGAAGCGGTTCTGATTGGGCGTCTGATCGATCGCCCCTTAAGACCGCTGTTTCCGAAAGGTTATCGTAACGAATGCCAGGTCGTCGCTAGTGTCCTTTCCATGGATCCCGAATTTCGTCCCGACGCCGTGGCGATGGTGGCGGCCAGCGCAGCGCTGATGATCACCGGAGCTCCGTTCGATGGGCCAGTGGCGGGCTTGCGGATTGGCCTCAACGCGAACGGTGAATTTTCGGCTTTCCTGAGCCGCGAAGAAATGGACAACAATCAACTCGACCTCTTTGTGGCCGGTTCTGAGTCGGGCATTATGATGGTCGAAGCCGGCGCTAGCGAAGTCAGCGAGGAAGTGATTTCTGATGCGCTGGACTTTGCTCTAAAAAACATCCAGCCGGCGATTGAGCTGCAAAAGAAACTGCGCGAGGCGGTTCAACCGGAGGCGCAAGAATACGAATTAGTCGAGCCGAATGCCGAGGTCGCCGAGCAGGTTGAAGCCTGGTTGAGCGAAAAATTGACCGAAGATTTCCACCGACCTTATCCGGAGCGCAGCCAAATGATTCATGAATTGCGCCTCGAATTGTACGAAAAGTTCAGCGCCGGCCTCGACGAAGACGAGTGGAAAGAAATCAAGGGCGACTACGGCGAAGCCTTTGCCAAAGCCCTACATAAAGACGTCCGAAAAGGCATCGTCGAAAAAGGCATCCGCCCCGACGGTCGTGAATTTAGAGAAGTCCGCCCGCTCAGCTCGGAGGTCAGTCTATTGCCGCGAGCGCACGGCTCGAGCATTTTCACGCGCGGTCTGACCCAGGCCATGAACATCGTGACCCTGGCGCCGCTATCCTTCGCTCAGTTGGTCGACACCATGGAAGTCACCGACGGCGAGCGACGCTACATGCATCACTACAACGCGCCGGGCTATACTGTCGGCGAAGTCAAACGGCTCGGCTCGGCCGGGCGGCGCGAGATTGGCCATGGCTACTTGGCGGAGAGAGCTCTCACGGCCGTCTTACCGAGCGAAGAAGAATTTCCTTATGCTATTCGATCTGTTACGGAAATCATGAGCCAAAACGGCTCGACCTCGATGGCGGCAACTTGCTCGTCTAGTTTGGCGCTGATGGACGCCGGTGTGCCCATCAAAGCACCGGTCAGCGGCGTGGCGATGGGGTTGATGGTCGATGGCGACAACTACTATATTTTGACCGATTTGGCCGACCAAGAGGATTTTGCCGGCGATATGGATTTCAAAGTTACCGGGACAGTTAAAGGCATCACGGCGCTCCAAATGGACATGAAAGTCCACGGTTTGCCGACGGCAGTTCTGAAAAAGACACTCCTGCAAGCCAAAGACGGCCGCGCCGAAATCCTAAAAAGCATGCTGGCGACTCTGGACACGCCGCGCGCCGACATTTCGCCTCACGCCCCGCGCATCGAAAAACTGATGATTAACCCCGAGAAAATCGGCGCTGTTATCGGCAAGGGCGGCGAAGTCATCAACAAAATTACTTCTGAGACCGGCGTGATGATTGATATCAAGGAAGACGGTCTGATTACTTTCGCCTCCAACGATCCGGAGAAAATGAAACAGGCTATCACTTGGGTCCAAGGTTTAACTGAAGAACCAGAAGTCGGCAAAATCTACGCCGGCACGGTCGTGGCCATCAAAGATTTCGGCGCCTTTGTGAACATTCTGCCCGGCATTGACGGTATGTTGCACATCAGCCAAATCGCCGAGCGACGTCTCGAAAAAGTCACCGACGTGCTGCACGAAGGCGACAAAGTTCGCGTCAAACTCCAAGCCATCGACGATCGCGGCAAGCTCAGCCTGACCATGCGCGGTGTTGAGCAGTAACAAGTTTGCGTTACCACTAATGCTTATGATATACTTCTAATGATAACGTTTAAGGAGGAACAATGGATCCGAACCAACAAGATAATCCTTCTGGTGAGCCAACAGACGCGCCAACACCAGAGGTCACACCAACGCCAGAAGAGCCAACTACCCCGGTAGAGCCCGCTCCAGAGCCGACGCTGCCGGAGCAACCAGAAGCGCCAGCCGAAGCGCCGCTCCAGCCGACCCCGACGGAAACGACACCGGACTTTTCGGCACAACCAATCGCTGGCCAACCGACTACTACGGCGAGCCCGCCAGTTAGCGGTAAACCAAAATCCAAAAAAGGCCTGATCATCGGTTTGGTCGCTGGTATCGGCGGTCTGCTGATCATTGGCGTGGTGCTATTTCTTATCCTGGTTGTCTTTAACAGCGGCAAGATCAATAGCATGGCGGAACTGAGGGACGCAATTAGGGATCGCAAGGCCGTGAACTGCATCGTATCTATGACGCAGGACGGTGCGACTCACCACGATATGACTATACAGGCCAACGATGGTTGGAGCAAAATTCACATGTCTTTTTCGACCCCGATGGATATAGAAGCCTGGACTATAAAGGAAGGCGATAATTATATCACCTATGCAACTACGTCCGGATATAACATAAAGATCACCCAGGATTCGTCCACTTTTTCGCCCGATAACATGACGAGCAACGATTCCATTCCTGATGACGCGGAGTTGAAATGCGAGCCCAACAACAAGGCCGACTTCACCGTGCCGGACAGAGATTGGCAGGAAGCGCCCATCACCAATCCATTTGAATGAAAATGAGCCAGAAACAATCTGACCTCGACATAGTCCGCGCTGACATTTTGGCGGAGAAGGTTTGTTCGGAGTTGGCCGCCCAAGCCACGCATCTAGTTATGGGTGACGGCAATATTAACGCCGATATCGTTTTTATCGGTGAAGCGCCCGGCAAAAACGAAGACGAACAAGGTTTACCGTTCGTCGGCGCGGCCGGCAAATTCCTAAATGAAATGCTCGAATCAGCCGGTATGAAACGAAAAGACGTCTACATCACCAATATCGTCAAATATCGTCCGCCCAACAATCGTGATCCAATTCCGGAGGAAAAGGAAGCCTTCTGGCCGTTTCTGCTGCGTCAATTGGAGATTATTCGACCCGGGGTCATCGCCACGCTGGGTCGTCACTCGATGGAATATTTCCTGCCCGGCGCGCGGATTAGCCAAGTCCATGGCCAGCCAAAACGGATTAGTTTGAACGATCAAACGGTGGTTCTGGTACCGCTGTTTCATCCAGCGTCGGCCTTGTATAATGGCGCCATGCGTGAGACCCTGATGGAGGATTTCGCTAAATTACCGGGTATTATCGACCAAGCCAAGACCCGCGAAAATGTCCTGAAAATTATGACTGGATAAAGTACAAAAACGCTGTTTTCATAAGGAGAGCATAAAACACTTGACTTTTTGACAAAAATTTGCTACAATGGTGGTACCAATAGAGGTAATACCTCGAATCTCATAACAATATTAATAGAGAGGATTTAAAACATGGGCCAGAGAAGAGTGGCCGAAGCCAAAAGTGATGACTTAAGCAAACGTCCCAATATGCGGCGGAGAACCGGCAATAGTGTGCTGGATGCGACGACCACTAGGAAAGGCGAAGTTTTGCGAGCGGCCAGGCGAACGAGCGAAAATGTTAATTTGCAAGCCGGTTTGTATAATAACAGCGACACGCCGGTCAACAAATCAATCTATAATGGTTTCGACGGCGAGCAATATTCTTCGACGTTGGCCAAAAAGAAAACCGACGGCGCCAGCCTAAAAGTCATCCCGGTCGGCGGCACCCAGATTGGTCGCAATACCACGGCGCTCTGTTACGGCGATGAGATTGTCGTAGTCGACATGGGCTTTGAGTTTCCGGGCGACGACTATCCGGGCATCAACTATATCGTGCCCGATATCACGTGGCTAGAGGAGCGCAAAGATCAAATCAAAGCCGTTATTTTCACGCACGGCCACCTTGATCATATCGGTGCGTTTCATCACATGATTCCGAAAATTCCGTCGCCGGTTTATGCCACGAAATTCACGGTTGAGATGCTCAAGAAAAACATGGAGGAAGAAGACACCGATTACGAGCCCAACTATCACGTGCTCAACCCCGAAAACCACGACCGAACCCAGGTCAGTAAACATTTTAGCATCGAGCTAGTGCGGGTTAATCACTCGATTCCGGATAGCGCGGCAGTGGTCATTCGCACACCGGTCGGCGTGGTGGTCTTTAGTGGTGACTGGCGCTTTGACGACAAACCGATCGACGGTCGGCAATTTGACCTTAATCGCATGAGCGAGATTGCGGCCAAAGAGGGCGTTCTCTTGTTCGTTAACGAGAGTACTAACTGTGAAATCGAAGGCGTCAATGAAATATCCGAGGATGATGTCAAAATGAGCTTTGGCCAAATTATGACCAAGTTTATAAACTCGCGAGTTATTATTTCGACGTTTAGTTCGCAAATTCACCGCCTGCAAATTGCAATAGAAGAAGCCGCTAGGCATGGTCGCAAAGTCGCGGTGGCCGGCTACTCCATGGTCAACAATGTGGAGATTGCATTGCGCACGGGCGATTTAAAAGTTCCGCCCGGCACAGTGGTGAAATTAGAAGACATCATAAAATTGCCGGATGGCAAAGTCACGATTCTTTGCACCGGAAATCAAGGCGAAATCAACGCTGTTCTAAATCGCATGGCGAGTGGCTCTCATCGTCATATCAAGATCAAAAATAGCGATATCATCGTGCTAAGTAGCTCGCGCATTCCGGGCAACGAAGCTCACATCGCCATGATGGAGGACAATCTAGTTCGCGAGGGATCGGATGTTATCGATAGAAACAATTCTAGTTTTTACGGAGCTGGCGCACTACACACCGGCGGGCATGCTCATCGCGACGACCACATCAAATTGATCACCGCGCTCAACCCGAAATTTTATTTGCCGAACCATGGTGACTTTTCTTTTCTAGTCAATAACGCCGAAATTGCGGAAATGGATTGCGGCATCCCGCGCAAAAATATTTTCGTTTGTGATGCCGGCGATGTGGTGGAATTTTACCACGACGGCACGGCCAAGCGTGGCGCGCGCGTGCATTCTGGCAGCGTCATGTACGACGACGCCGGCGCTATCGTGTCGGAGGTCGTTTTAAAGGATCGCATTCACATGTCGACCGAGGGTATTTTTGTGGTGGTGCTGACCATGCAGCGCGGCACCGGGCGTTTGCTGAGTTCGCCGGATATCATTAGTCGCGGGTTTATCTACTTGCGTGATAGCGAGGAATTAATTGCCTCGATCCGGGCTTATACCAAGCAAAAGGCGGCGAGAGCTTACACGGGTCGTCGGCTTGACGTCGAAAGTTTCAAACGCGATCTGCGCGACGAAATCACTCAGATTCTGTACGATCGAACGCAACGCACGCCGATTGTTATCCCGGTGGTTAACGAAATAGGCTCGGTTAACTCGCCGGCAGCCAAGAAAGCCCAGGCCGACATCGATAGGCGCGAACGCGACTTTGAGCAGCAAGAAATGGAACGGATTCGTAGTCAAAAATCAGTGCAATTCACGCCGCGTCGAAACGCTCAGCCACCTCGCCGAGCCAGCAATATCGACACCACGAGCCGGCCAGTCAAACAACCCAAAAAGTCCGAAGAAATTTCTTTCAAGAAAACCCCCGAGGGCCCGGCTCCCATGCGCATGTGGCGCGAGTATTAGCCGCGATGAGCGCGCAGAGCGTTAAAAATCACCACCACATCGACCAATTCTTGTAATCCGGCACCAACCAGAGCCGGAATAAAACCAAACGCCGCGATGGCCATTAGCACCAAACAGAGCCCGATGCCCGTCCAAACCGATTGTAGTGCCACGCGAATTGTCCGTTTGGAAATTTTTCGAAGGAGAGTGACTCGCCCCAAATCATCGAGCATAATCACGGCGTCGGCCGATTCACTAGCGGCCGTGCTGCCGCGGGCGCCCATAGCGATGCCGACATCGGCCGCGGCCAGTACCGGCGCATCATTGACGCCGTCGCCCACCATGACCACGCTGTCTTTTCGGCCACAGAGATTACGCATTATCTCGACTTTGTCTTTTGGTAAAAGCTCAGCAAAAACCTTATCGACGCCGGCCGCTGCACCAATTTTTTCGGCCACGGCGCGACGATCACCGGTCAGCATAACGGTCTCTCGGATGCCGGTTTGTTTTAGCTCGCTCAGGGTTTTCTTGGACTCAGCCCGCACCTGATCGGCAAAATACACGGCGCCGGCGAATTGACCGTTAACGGCCACGAACATAGCGGTGGAACTTTTGTCGGACGCCGGCACTGCGATTTTGTTCTTTTTTAGAAACTCGGCGCGACCGACGATGACTTTCTTGGTTTTGACGGTCGCAAAGACACCATCACCGGTCATTTCACGAACGTTTTTGGCCGAGACGAATTTGACGTGGTGTTTCTTGGCGTAGTTCACTAGCGACATGGCCAAGATGTGAGAACTGTCCGCCTCGGCGCTAGCTGCCAGCTCTATAACTTCCTTGGTAGTAAAACCGTCCGCGGCTGTGATTTCGCTGACCACTACGTCGCCGTGAGTCAGGGTGCCGGTCTTGTCGAAAGCGAACACGGTCGCCGAATTCAATTTCTCTAGCACAGCGCCATTTTTGACGATGATACCGTGCTTAGAGGCGCGACTCATGCCGGAAATTAGAGCGATCGGCGCCGCCAAAATCAGCGGGCAGGGACTAGCCACCAC
>Ga0123356_10001245_pt1 | contig 28213 bp, 23 predicted proteins | sample TergutEmb28metaG_2_FD_92546 | JGI IMG/M metagenome (GOLD analysis project Ga0123356, IMG submission 92546) | Embiratermes neotenicus P3 segment gut microbial communities from Petit-Saut dam, French Guiana - Emb289 P3 | ecosystem: Host-associated > Arthropoda: Insects > Digestive system > Gut ...
GCGTGCCGCGGCGGACAAGGTGCTGGTGCACGGCCGCGACCGCCAGCAGCGACGGCATCGCCACGCGCTCGGGGCCGAGGTTGCGGTCCGACAGGATCAGGATGTTGGCGCCGTTGTCGACGTAGCGGGCGGCCTCCTCGCAGACGTTGCCGAGGCGCTCCTCCATGCCGTCGGCTCCGCGCTCGATCGGCCAGGTGATGTCGAGCGTGGCCGCGTCGAAGATCTCATGCGAGACCTGGCGCAGCTTCTCGAGCTCGTGGTTGCGCAGGATCGGCTGGTCCATGACGAGCTGATGGGCCTGCTCGGGCTCCTCGGTCAGCACGTTGCGCTCGCGCCCGACGCCGACCTGGAGGCTCATCACGACCTGCTCGCGGATCGGGTCGATCGGCGGGTTCGTGACCTGCGCAAACAGCTGCTTGAAGTAGGCGAAGAGCGGCGGCTGGCGGTCCGAGAGCACCGCCAGGGCGGCGTCGTTGCCCATCGAGGCGACCGGCTCCTCGGCGTTGGCGGCCATCGGCGCGATCACCAGCTTGAGGTCCTCCTGTGAATAGCCGAAGGCCAGCTGCTTGGAGCGCAGTGGCTCGATCCGCGGCGTGCGCGGCTCGCGCTCGGGCAGATCGTCGATGTGGACGACCGACGCGTGGTACCAGTCGCCGTACGGCTGACGGCGGGCGACCCGGCGCTTGACGTCCTCGTCCTCGATGATCTTGCCGTCCTCGAGGTCGAGCAGGAACATCTTGCCGGGCTGCAGGCGGCCCTTGCGCTGGATGTGCTCCGGCGCGACCGTGAGCACGCCGGCCTCGGAGGCGAGCACGACGTAGCCCTCGGTGTCCTGCACCCAGCGCCCGGGGCGCAGGCCGTTGCGGTCGAGCGTCGCGCCCGCGACCTTGCCGTCGGTGAACACGACCGCCGCGGGCCCGTCCCAGGGCTCGATCAGGCAGGAGTGGAAGTCGTAGAAGCCCCTGACGTCCGGGTCGAGGTCCCGGCGCGTGCGGTAGGCCTCGGGGATCATCATCATCATCGCGTGCGGGATCGAGCGGCCGCTCAGCACCAGCAGCTCGAGCACGTTGTCAAAGGTCGCCGAGTCGGAGCCCTCGCTCTGGATCACCGGCATGATCTTCTGCAGGTCGTCACCGAAGAGCTCGGACTCGAGCTGGGACTCGCGCGCCCGCATCCAGTTGGCGTTGCCGCGCAGCGTGTTGATCTCGCCGTTGTGGGCGATCATCCGGAACGGGTGCGCAAGCGTCCAGCTCGGGAACGTGTTCGTGCTGAACCTGCTGTGCACGAGGGCCAGCCTGCTGGCGAGCCGCGGGTCGCGCAGGTCCAGGTAGAAGCGCGGCAGCTGGGGCGCGGTGAGCATGCCCTTGTAGACGACCGTGCGCGAGGAGAAGCTCGGGAGCGCGAGCTCGTCCCCGGCGGTGTGTTCGATCACCCGCCGGATCACATACAGCCTGCGCTCGAACTCGTCCTGGTCGGCGATCTCGTCACTGGCGGCGACCAGAACCTGCCGGATGAACGGCCGCGACGCCCTGGCGGTCTCGCCGGCGTAGTGGTCGTCGGTCGGAACGTCGCGCCACCAGATCACCTTCTGGCCCTCAGCGGCAACCGTCTTCTCGATCAGCCTCTCGAGCTCGACCCGTCGCTCATGGTCTGTGGGCAGGAAGCAGACGCCGACGGCGTAGCGCCCGGCCGGCGGCAGCTCAACGCCGGCAGCGACGCCCCTGAAGAACGCATCCGGGATCTGCAGCAGGATGCCGGCGCCGTCACCGGTGTTCGGGTCTGCGCCGGCGGCGCCGCGATGCTCGAGGTTGCCGAGCGCCTCGAGGCCCTTCTCGACGACCGCGTGGGTCGCCTCGCCCCAGAGCTTGGCGACCAGCGCGATGCCACAGGCGTCGTGCTCGGTGGTCGGGTCGTAGAGGCCGCTGGGCCCCGGTGTGGCGGATGCTTTGTACATGAGGAAATCGAAAAGCCCTGCTGCTTGCGGGCTTTGCGGCTTGCTGCCGAGGAGAGGGGGCCGTGGGAGAGTGCTTAAGGCTACCGGTTTCGCCATCTCTCGGCAAAACGGCGCGCCGGCACCTGCTGCAATCTCACAACGATGGCGCGCGCGACGTTTGATCAGCAGATGCAGTTGCCCCCATTCCAGATCCTGCTTGACAGCTACGGCCGCGACGTTCACCGCTTCCTGCTCGCCCAGGTTGGCCCGGTGGATGCCGAGGACTGCTACCAGGAGACGTGGATCGCGGCCCTGCGCGGATACCCCTCGCTGCAGCACGCCGAGAATCTCCGCGGCTGGCTGCTGACGATCGCCTCCCGCAAGGCGATCGACTGTTCCCGCGCGCGGCAGCGCACGCCGATCCCGGTCGCCGAGGTGCCCGAGCCGACAACCCCTTCCTCCCCGGAGCATGCCCCCGACGCCGCGGACGGCGACCCGTGGGCGGCCGTGCGGGCGCTGCCGCCCAAGCAGCGCACGGCGGTCGCCTTGCGCTACGCGCTCGACGCCGACTATGCGGTGATCGCGGAGACGATGAGCATCAGCGAGGACGCGGCGCGCCGCAACGTGCACGAGGGCCTCAAGCGATTGCGCAAGGAGTACGTGAGATGACTTTCGAAGACGAGCTTCGTCGTTTCGGTGCTGGTCCGCTGACCAGCACCGACCCACCTGATATCAGCAATGCGCTCGAGGCAAGCGGCCTCGTCGACGTCGCCTACGTCGTCGAAGACGGCCCCGTCGGACCGATGCTGCTGGCGAGCACAGACGCGGGTCTCGCCCGCGTCGCGTACCTGGACGCGGGCCGGCAGTCGGTGGAAGAAGTCATCGCCGACCTCGCCCGACGACTGTCCCCGCGTGTCCTGGAACTGCCGCGACGCCTGGACCCGGCCCGCCGTGAACTCGACGAGTTCTTCAGCGGCCGCCGCCGGGACTTCGACCTCCCGCTCGACTGGTCGCTGGTGAAGCCGGGCTTCACGCGCGCGGTGCTCGAGGCGACGGCGCAGATCCCGTTCGGCGAGACCGTCAGCTACAAGGGCGTCGCCGGCCGCGCGGGCAACGATCGCGCCTTCCGCGCAGCCGGCACCGCACTCGGGTCGAACCCGCTGCCGATCGTGGTCCCATGCCACCGCGTGCTGCACGCCGGCGGCGGGCTCGGCGGATACACCGGCGGACTGCAGATCAAGCGCCGGCTGCTGAGAATCGAGGGCGTGCTCCCCGCCACGCTCGAAACTGACACGTGAGCACCGACTTAAGCGATCCTATGGCTTGATGTCAGCGCTCGCCCCCGTCCAGGCGGTCGATCGGTACCAGCAGGAGCACAAGCCCTTGGCGGTGCTCGTGGCAACGATCAAGAAGGCGGGCGACGACCAGATCAGTACGCACGCAACCGCGATCGCCTTCTACGCGTTCTTCTCCGTGTTCCCGCTGCTGCTCGTCTTCCTGACGATCCTCGGTTACGTGCTGGCCGGCGACCACTCGCTCATGCACTCGGTGGAGGACTCCGTGCTCGGACGTTTCCCGGTGATCGGCGACACGCTCCGGCACAACAAGCTGCAGGGAAGCGCCTCCGCGCTGATCATCGGCATCGTGCTGTCGCTGTGGTCGGGCCTGTCGGTGACGTCCGGCACGCAGACCGCCTTCGACGCTGTCTGGCACACCCCCAAGCGTGAGCAGGAGAACTTCCTGAAGTCGAAGCTCCGCGGCGTCGTGCTGCTCGCCGTGCTCGGCGTCATGTTCATCATCGCGTCCGGCGCTTCGGGCGCTGTCAGCGCGGGCGTCGGCGGACTTCCTCTGTTCATCGCCGGCGTGGTGATCTCAGTCGTACTCAACATCGGCCTCTTCCTCGCAACCTTCAGGCTGCTCGGCTCCAAGGACCAGGAACTGCGCCAGCTCGTACCGGGCGCGATCGTCGCGGCGATCGTGTGGACGATCCTTCAGATCGTCGCCGGCGCCTACATCGGCCACTTCAAGAACTCGAACTCCGCCTACGGCACCTTCGCCGTCGTCCTCGGCCTGCTCGCCTGGCTGCGCCTCGGCGCGCAGAACATGGTCTACAGCGCCGAGCTCAACAGCGTGCTCGCCGAGAAGAAGTGGCCGCGCAAGCTGATGGGCGAGTAGGCCATCCTCTTGAGAGAGGCCCTTGGGTCCTTCCCCTCCGCAGCCTGTTAGAGGCGAGGCTGCTACGGGAAAGGACCCAAGGGCCTCTCTTCGTCGCAGGGCCTCTCTGCTCGACAGGGCCTCCACTCGGCAGGTCCCCGGCCGAAACGCTCAGCGACTCGTGACCTCGAGCGGGTACGAGCAGAGGCCGCCCTGCGCGGGGCAGCCTTCGCAGACGCGGCGGCCGGGAGTGTCCGTCACCGGGAAATCGCCGGTCAGCGGACCGGCGACCCGCTGAGCCAGGTCCGCCTCCAGAGCGGGACCGTCGGCTGCCGTGAAGCGCGCCGTCGCAGGGTTCTCGGGCGCCTCGAGGAAGAGGTGCAGCACCTCGACCGCGGGCGCCTCCAGCCTCAACGCCGCGAGCGCGTAGATCGTGCGCTGGGCGCCGTAGCGCGCCGCGACGATCGCCTCGGGTTCGCCGCCGTCGAGGCGGTCGCTCTTGTAGTCGACGACCAGCAGGCCGCCGTCGCGACCCTCTCGCGCGATCACGTCGAAGATGCCGGTGATCAGCGTTCCGCTGAGCGGGAAGGCGAAGCGCTGCTCGCGACGGACATCGCGCAGCGACTGCAGCCGGGTGAAGGTCGGGCTCTTGAACAGGTCAGTGAGCAGCTCGTTGACGTCGTCGGGCGGCGGCTCCGCGAGAAGCCCGTCCCGCAGCGAGGGCCGGCGCATGTCGACGCGCGCGAGCAGCTCGTGAATCAGGGTGCCGCGTTCGGACGCGCTGAGCCCCGGCGCCGCCGCGGAATCCGCAGACGACCCCGAGCGCGGTGCCGCCGCGGACACCGCCACCGCAGGCGCCTCCGGCAGCCCGAGCACCCGCTGCACGTAGAAGCGGTAGCCACAGCGCTCATAGGTGGCCAGCGCCGTGTAGGAGAGTGAGCTGATCGCCGGCCGCTCGTCGGCCGCGGGCAGCGGCAGCGGCGCCGGCACGGGGGGTTGTTGACGTTTTGCACCTGGGAGGTGCATAACGTCAACAACCTCGCCCTCGGTCACGAAGCTGACCCGCACCCCGAGCTCGGTGACAAAGGACGCAGCGGACGCTGCGGACGCCTTCGTGCCAATGCCGGGCACGAAGGCGGGTGCCACCCAACCGATCGGTGCTGCCTGGTTGGACTGCTCCCAATCCACCGCGAACCTGCCCGCCCCGGAGACGATCAGACGCTCCTGCGCGCGGGTCATGGCGACGTAGAAGAGCCGCCGCTCCTCGGCGAGCTCGCGCTCGTGCTCCTCAGCCTTGATCTGGTCGTGCGCGAGCGCGCTCAGCTGACCGCTGTGACCTGCGCGCTTCAGCCTCAGGCCGAGGCTCTCGCCGTCGCGGCCGATCGTCACGAGCGCGCCGGGCGGCGACACCAGCTGCCGACCCAGGTCGGCCACGCAGACGACCGGGAACTCGAGTCCCTTCGAGCGGTGAATCGTCATCAACCGCACGGCGTCCAGCGCCTCGCTCTCCACCGGGGCCTCGCTCTCCCTGGCGCCGTCGCCCCCGCCGGCGCGCGACTGCAGCAGATCGGTGAACCCGCGCAGGTCGCTGCCGTGCGCCGCCTGCCACTCGCGCGCCAGCCGCATCAGCTTGCGCACGTTGGCGAGCCGCCGGCGCGCGCCGAGCAGACCGGCGAGCTGCAGCTCGTAGCCGCTGTGCGCGAGTGCCCGGTCGAGCAGCTGTTCGGGCCCGAGCCAGGCGGCCACACGGCGCTCCGCTGTGAACCAGGCCTCGAAGGCCTCGAGCCGCGCGCGGTCCGCGTCGGTGAGCTCAGTGGCCGCGCCCGCCGCGACGAGCACCAGCCCGTCAACCGAGATCCCGCACAGCGGCGAGCGCAGGACGGAGTGCAGCGCGTCGGTGTCGAGCGGATTGACCAGCGCGCGCAGATAGGCGACCAGCTCGATCACCTGCTGCTGTGCCCAGTAGCCGCGGCCCCCGATCACATACGTTGGCACCCCCACCTGTTCGAGCGCCCGCTCGTAGACGTTCATGTCGGTGGTCGCGCGTAGGAGCAGCACCACGTCGCCCGCGCGCGCCTGGCCCGCATCGATCAGCTCGCCTACGCGCGCGGCCAGCGCACGCGCCTCGGCAACCCGCCACCGCGCCGCCAGAGGTTCGACCCGCGGGTCCGGCTGGACCGCGGGGACGGCGTCCTTGTCGACGACGATCAGCTCGACCAGCGGCTCGGCGGCGGGCTCGTCGCCCCGCCCCGCCTCCAGCGCCCTGAAGCTCTGCCCGAGCGAGTCCGCGAAGGCGACATTCAGCGCGGTCAGAATCGCCGGGTGGGTGCGGAAGTTCGCCTTCAGCGAGGCGCGCCCGCCGGTCTGCGCGAGCCGCGCCCCACGCTGCTCGAACAGCTCCACATCCGCGTGGCGGAAGCCGTAGATCGACTGCTGCGCGTCACCGACCATGAAGAGGCCCGACCCGGCGACGAGATCGATCAGCTCGAACTGAACGCTGTTAGTGTCCTGCATCTCGTCGACCATCACGCGCGTGAACCGCTCGCGATAGCGGTCGCCGATCTCGGGCCTGCGCAGCAGCTCCCGCGCGAGCAGCTCGAGGTCGGTGAAGTCGAGCACCGACCGCTCCCGCTTGAGCGCGGTGTAACGCGCGCCGTACTCGCGCAGCAGCGCGTCGAGCCCGTCGCGGGCGGCGGCCGCGAACACGCGCCCGGCCAGCTCGCCGAGCTCGTCCAGCGCGGCCCCGTACTGCTCACAGGCGTCGGTCTTGAGCGCCGCGCCACCGCCCTTGCCCAGCCGGATCCCCTCGAGCTCGCCCGGCCAGGGCGGCTCGGGCTCGGCGCCGGCGCGCTCCAGGCCGGCCTCGGCGCCGGGCTCCAGCCCGGTCAGCACCGGCCCAACGAGCTCGAGCCGCTCCAGCGCCCGCACCACCCCGTGCCCCGGATCCGGAATCTCGCCGAGCTCACGCTGGAGTACCCGGGCCAGCTCCTTGACCGTCTTCGCCGCAGCCCGCAGGACGGCGGCCGTCGGCGGCCGCGGAGCGGGCGGCAGCTCCGGTTCGAGCGCGCCACGGGCGCGCAGTTCGTCGTAGGTCGCCGCAAGCGTAGCCCGCAGCGGACCGATTCCCAGACTGGCGATCAGCTCGGCGCCATCCTCGGTGCGGGCACAGGCGGCGATCGCCGCATCGGCCGCCGCGCGCCGCAGTTGCGCGCCGTCAGGCTCCTCGATCACCGAGAACTCCGGATCGAGGCCAGCGTCGAGCGCGTGCGTGCGCAGCAGGCGCGCGCAGAAGGCGTGGATCGTTGAGATCCAGGCGCCCTCGGTCGCGCGCGCCGCATCGTCGTCGCCGCCCGCGCGCAGGCGCGCGCGGATCCGCTCGCGCAGCTCGGCCGCAGCCTTGTCGGTGAAGGTGATCGTGAGGATCCGGTTGACGCCGACCCTGTCCTCCTCGACCGCCCGCGCGAAGCGCTCGACCAGCACCAGGGTCTTGCCGCTGCCGGCACCGGCGTCGAGCAGCAACTCGCCCTCGCGGTGCTCGATCGCGTACTGCTGGTCAGGCGTGAACCGCACGTCGGTCATTGCGCGGCCCAGCAGATCCCAGGGTGCCGGCAGGTCCCGTTGGGCGTGCAGGTCTCGGGGCAGGGCGTCAGCTCGCCGCGCCGCATGGTCGCGGCCAGCGCCACCGCCTCGTGCTCGATCTGCTCGAGCAGCGACTCGAGCTCCGCCTCCGAGAGCTCGTCGTTCGTGACGGTCTGCCCGCCCAGGTCCGCGCCCGCGGTGTGGACGCCGCGTGGCCGGAGATCGCTGCCGCTCAGCGGCTGATAGAAGCCGCCGACCGGGCGCAGTCCGAGCAGGCGCCGGACCGCGATCATGTAGAGCGCGACCTGGATCTGGTGATCGCCCAGCCAGTGCGCCACCGGCCAGGTGGGCCGCTTGGCGCCGCTCTTGTAGTCGCGCACGATCACCCGCTGCGGATCGCGCGGATCGGCGTCGACGCGATCGACCACGCCGTTCAGCAGCGCGCGCTCGTTCCCGGCCACGAGCTCCACCGCAGCGAACGCCTCGGGATCATGCGGGCGGCGGCCGAATTCCAGCTCGGTCCAGACCGGGGTCCAGTCGCTGCCTCCGCTCGCCTCGAAGCGCAGATAGCGGAGCAGCTCCGCCTGGATCCCGCGAAGAATCGCCGCGCCGACCGCGGGCGGCTGGCCCGGCGCGAGCTGTTCACTGTCGGGGGCGTCGTCGCCACTGAGCACCTGCGCCAGCAGCCGCTCGGCGTCCGGCATGCTGCCGGCGTTGAGCGGCCCGCCGAGCCCCGCGAACACGCGCTCGAGCACCGCGTGAATGAACGACCCGCGCGCCATCGGCTCAGGATCGGGCCCGAGGTCCTTGCTGTTCAGCTGGCGCTCGACCAGCCAGCGCACCGGACACGCGGCGAACATCTCGAGCGCGCTGCCCGAGACGACCTGGCGGTGACGAATGCGCGCGAGCGCCTGTTCGGGCAGGACTTTCGTCTCCGGCGGGTCGCCCGCTGGCGACCCGCCGGACCCCACCGCCTCCAGAAAGGCAGCCGCGACCTGCCGCTCGCGCGGGTCTGGAGCCTCCTCCACCTGCCAGACGACGTCGGCCAACAGGCGGCGTCGGCGGTGCGCTCGCCAGTCGTCCGTGAACAGCGCGGTGACATCCTCGAGGAACGGGGAGGCGTTGACGGTGTTGCCGTCCTCGTCGGAGCTGCGGTAGCTGAACGTGACGCGCTCGGTCGCGCGGGAGACGCACACGTAGAGCAGGTAGCGCTCGCGGTCCAGCGGGTCGCTGCTCTGCGGCAGCGCCAGCCCAGACGCGAGCGCCAGCTCGCGGCGGTGCTCATCGCCCAGGAACGGGTCGCCGGCGGTGGTCTGCGGAGCCGGGAACTCGCCCTCGCACAGGCCCGTGACGAACACCCGCCGGAAGCGGCGGGCGCGGATCGCGAGCGGCTCGGCGATCAGCACCGCGTCCGCAGGCGCGCCGCCCTGGACAGGCACCTGCAGAGCGTCCAGCAGCTCGATCAGCTCCAGCGCCGGCGTCCGCCCGCCGTCGAGCTCCTGCAGCTGCGCCAGCGCATCGAGCACGACCGCGGCGGCACGAGCGTCGGTCTGCTCGGCGCCGGCGAGCAGCGTCGCCATGCCGCGATGCGGCGCCGCCATCAGGTCTCGCACCAATCCGGGCAGCACCGCCGCCGGCTCGCGCTCGCGGCGAAGCTGCTCGACCGGGCCGAGCGCCGAGCGCAGCGCCGAACTGCGCCCGTAGAGCTCGGCGAGGTCGGGTGTCCAGCCGCGGCGGCGAATGTCCGCCTCGAGCCGGTCGGTCACGCCGGACTCCCCCATGAGGCCCGGACGCGGCTCCCCCACCACCCCCGGATGCCGCAGGTATGCGATCAGGTCAGCCGGCCTGCGCTGCTCCTCCGGGAGCAGCGCGTAGCGTGTCAGCGCGAGCAGCGCCCGCCCGAGCGCCGTGTGCTCGAGCGGCTGGCGCCGGGCGCTGCTGATCGCCACGCCGTGGTGCGTGAGCGCCCGCTCATACAGCTCTCCCGAGCGTGCCAGCGAGCGGCAGACGACGACGATCTCACCGGCGGCGACGCCCGCGGTGAGCGCAGCGAGCACCTCGGCGGCGACCAGCTCGGCCTCCGCGCGCGCCCCACCGGCCTCCATCAGCGCCACCGCCTCACCCGGCTCGGTGACGGCCGCACCGGGCTCGAACAGGTGTCGTTCGAGGTGGTGCAGCGCCGGCCGCGAGGCCGGCGCGTAGTACTCATCCAGTGCCGGCAGCTGAGTGACCGTCTGCGCCGACACGCGCAACTGCTCGACGACCGTCGCCCGGGCCGCAAGTGCCGGCCGCCCGGGCTCGTAGGTCAGGGAGACGGTGACCTCGGCGCCCGCATGCCGGGAGAGGGTCTCGACCGCGTCGAGCTCGATCGGGGTGAGATCGTCGAACCCGTAGAAGAAGACGGGCGTCCCCTCCCAGCGGTCCGGGCGCCCGCGCAGCGCGTCGAGCGCTCCCCACGCGAACTCCTCCGCGTCGACGCGGTCGCGCTGCGCAAGCGCGTCCGCGTATCCCCGGTGGATCGCCGCCAGTTCGCGCGCGTAGGCGGACGCCCCCGCCCACTGCTTGAGCGCCGCGGCGAAACGATCCGTCGTCACCCGTGCCTGAGCAAGCTCGGCGATCAGGCGCCCGGCGGCCGGGGCGAACCCGTCGCCGGCCGCGGAGCCCGCCAGGGTCTGCAGCCGCAGTCCGGCGATCACGCGCCTGAGCACGCGCTCGCGCTGCAGCGGCGTCAGGCGCGCGCGCTGGTATCGCGCGCGTACGGCGATCTCCTCGATCAGCCGCGGGAACGTCAGCGCCCGGCCGAGCGTGATCCCCGACGCGGCCAGCTCACGCTCGTAGTGGGCCACGTCGGCGGCCGTCGGCACCACCAGCAGCGCGTCACGGCGAGCCGCCAGCGCGTACGCGCCAAGCACCTCCCCCGCCTTGGCGGAGTTGGCCGGACCGAGCACGAGCTTGAGCGGCATCGCCTAAGTTTCGTGATTGTTGGCCGCCTGCGGCTCCGGTACGGCACCCCTCCCGAGCAGGTTTCGGCCCGATATCGCCTCGATGTCGCCTGCGATATCGGGCGCAACCCACTGCGAGATGCCCGTGCTACCAAGCGGCGGACCGGTGGGCCAAATGCGCCCTATAGGGGACATTTGGCCCACCGGTCGGCTCCGGGCGCGAGATGCCCGGCGACCAGCGCGGCGACCTCATCTGGGCGTTCGCGCGCGAGCATGTGCGTGCCGCCGCGGATGACGTGCAGGACACTCGCGGGAAGCGCCTCCTGCAGAGCCCTGCCGACTGGCGTTGGGCTGATCCTGTCTGCGTCACCCCAGATCAAGCAGGTCGGGACAGTGATCCGATACATCTGCTCGGAGTAGTCGGGGCCCTGCTCGGTCACCCACGCGGCGGCGCCCGGGAACTCTGTGAGGTATTCCTCGCGCCAGTCAGCGCCGCCGTGCCGGCCGATGTCCAGGCCACCGGAGGTGGCGACGAGGACGAGGCGTCTGACCTTGTCGGGTTGGGCGAGCGCGAGCCCGATCGCAACCAGGCCTCCCATCGACTGCGCGACCACATCGCTGCCGTCCGGGATCATGTCGCCCGCGCGGGTGATGAGGTCGTCGTACCCGCGCACCGCCGGGTCGTGAGCCTCCGCGCCCGCGCCGGGCCAGCTCAGCAGTAGCGTGTTCCAGTCATGCGGGAGGCGGCTGGCGACCGGTTGCCAGAACGAGCTGGCTCCGGAGGCCCCCGGGAAGAAGACGGGCGCCGGAGGCGGGTTCCCCGGTCGCCTCAGAGCTTGCCGAGCTCCTCGAACAACGCCTTCGCGGTCTCGATCCCCAGCGGGATGTAGCGCGCGAGCAGGTTCTCGTTGGGCGCATGGATGTTGGAGTCCGGCAGCGAGAAGCCGCTGATGATGGTCGCGATACCCGAGTCCGCCAGGGCCGCGACGATCGGCAGTGAGCCACCGGACCGGACCAGCTTCGGCCGCACGCCGAGCACCCGCTCGAAGGCGTCCTGGCCGAGCCGGATGGCGGACGCATCGGGGGACACGATCCCGGGCCGGGACGACGAGTTGCGGTGCAGGCTCAGCTCGGCACCCGCCGGCGCGGCGGCCCGGATCAGCTGCTCGAACGCCGCCGCAACCGTGTCCGGGTCCTGTCCGGGGGCAAGCCGCAATGAGACGTTCGCAACCGCCCGGACCGGCAGCACCGTCTTCTCCAGGTGCGGCGAGCCGGACTCGATCCCGTTGACCTCGAGCGTCGGCTCGGCGGTGGTGCGGATGTAAAAGTGCGCGGCGGCATCGGGATCGGCCGGGCGCGCGCCCTGCCCGGCGAGCTCGTCTGCTCCCGCCGGGAGCTGCTTCCAGTCTTCGAGCTCCTGCGCGGTTGGTGCGACGATGCCTTGGCGCAGCGGCTCCGCGAGGCGGCCATCACGCGCGATCAGCTGATCCAGCGTCCGGATCAACGCGTGCGCCGCGTTCAGGGCGGCCCCGCCGTACATGCCGGAATGCAGGTCGGTGGCGCCCGTGCTCAGCTCCACGTGGTAGTAGGCCATCCCGCGAGTGGCGACGTTGAAGGCCGGCAGATCCTCGCGGATCATGCCCGAGTCGAAGATGATCGCGGCATCGGCGCCACGCTCGTCGGCCTCGAGGAACGCGACGATCGAGGTCCCGCCCGTCTCCTCCTCGCCATCGCAGGCGAAGCGCACGTTGACCGGCAGCGTCCCCGCCAGCGCCAGCTCACGGGCGGCGCTCAACAGCAGGTACAGCTGGCCCTTGTCGTCGGCCACCCCGCGACCGTAGAGCCGCTCGCCGCGAATCTCGGGCTCGAAGGGGGCGGACTCCCACAGCTCGAGCGGGTCCGGCGGCTGTACATCAAAGTGCCCGTAACAGAGCACTGTCGGGGCATCCGGCCCACTGCTCGCAGGGATCTCGCCCACAGCCAGCGGCTGGCCGTGCCAGTCGACGATCTCACACTTGCCGCCGGCGCCCCGGATCAGGTCGCGTACCCATTCCCCGGCGCGGATCACGTCGGCGGCGTGGCCGGGGTCAGCGCTGATCGACGGGATCCGCAGGAACTCCGCCAGCTCGTCGAACCACTCACTCATGGCCGCGGAGCCTATCGGGTACGCGGTCCGCGGTGCCTATCGCGTGGCCGCTCAGCGGTCCCGCTTCGCGGCGCGCCGCTCAGCCTCGAGCCGCAGTGCCACGGCGGGGCAGGCGTCGACGGCGCGCTTCGCGTGCTCGAGCAGCTCCGGCGTGAGCTCACCGGCGTCGATCACCGGATAACCCCATTCGTCCATCCAGATGCGCTCCGGGAAGAGCTCTGCGCACAGGCCGTGACCGGTGCAGGCGATCGGGTTGATGCGCAGCGTCTCGCTCATGCCGCAACCGCCCCTTCCGGAGCGGTGGTCGCCATCACCCGGTGGTTGAAGCAGCTGTCGCAGGCACCGTGCCTGGCGTGGTCGTCAAAGGCTGGCCGGAACACCCGCAGGGCTGTGGTGACGAAGCTCGCGGCCCCGTCGGGCAGCGCACACGCTCCGCGCCTGTTGACCAGCTCGCACCAGCTTTCGATATGCCCGTAGGCGCGCCGGCGGTCTCCCTCCGCGGTCAGATCCGCGAGTGCGTCGGCGATCGCCGCGAGCCCGTGGATGCACGGTCCGCACTGTTTGGCGCTGCTGCGCTCGAGCCAGCGGGCGACGCTCGCGACCTCGGCCACTACGCAGGCGGACTCGGGCAGCGCAAACACGATGCCGCTGCCGAGCGCAAGGCCCTGCTGGCGCAGGTTCGTCGGATCCAGATTCAGATCGAGCGCATCCGGGCCCATCCAGGTACCGGCATAGCCGCCGACGAGGACCCCCTGAAGCGGCTCGGTGACGCCACCTGAGGCGTTCAGCACCTGGCGCAGCGAGGTGCCGCCGGCGATCTCCACCACACCCGGGTAGCGCACCCCGCCGCCGACCGTCACCAGCCGCGTTCCCGGATTCGTCTCGGTTCCAAGCGCCCGGAACCAAGCGGCGCCGTAGCGGGCGACGAGCCCGAGTTGGGCGAAGGTCTCCGCGTTCGAAACGAGCGTCGGGCGCCCGCGCAGGCCGCGCTCGAACGGGTAGGGCGGCGTCGCTGTCGGCTTGACGGGCCCTCCATTGAGGTAATTGACGAGCGCCATCTCCTGCCCGCTCAGATAGCCGGACGGCGCGGTCGCCAGGGACACGGCGGGCGCGTTGCGCTGGCCGAACTCACGACGCTCCAACAGCGCCTGGTCGACGGAGCGGTGAGCCGTGCGGGCATGCACATCGAGCGCAAACACGATCTGCTCGGCCCCCAGTACCGCCGCGGCCACGAGCGCTCCGTCGATCACCTGGTGGGGCAGATGCCTCATCAGCAACTCATCCTTGTCGCTCAGGGGCTCGCCCTCGGTCGCGTTGACGAGGATCAGGCGAGGGCCGCGCTGGGCGGCGACAGCGTCAAGCTTCGTCCCGGTCGGAAAGCCGGCGCCGCCGTACCCGCGCATGCCCGCGCGCTCCACCTCGGCGATCAGGGGGTGGCCGCCGCGGACACCCTTCAGCTGCGGCGTTGCCAGCGGCCCCAGCAGCGACTCATGCGCTGCGATGCCAAGCGCGCCGCTCGACTCCATCCCGGCGAGCAGACGCGGGAATTGACGGGCGTCGAGCGTCACCGGGGCCTCCCGCCGCTGATCACGGTCGCGTTGTGGATCAGCCGCACCGGCGTGCCGGCGCGCTCGGCCCACCCGTGACCCAGCGGGCCGCCCGGCAGCCAGATCAGGAGGCCGATGACGAACGCGATCGGCGCCGCCACACCGGCCACGCGAGCGGCGGTGGTCAGACCGGTCGCGGTCGCCAGCCGGAAACCGACGGCCAGGGCGACGGCCGCCACGCACAGCGCCGTGATCAGCAGCATCCAGCCGTGCTTGACGTCGCTGCCGGTGCCGAGCCCGTGCAGCAGCGCAATCGGCCAGCACGCGTAGGCCAGCCAATGCACCTTGCGCCAGGTTGCGACACCGATCCGCGCGCGCAGCAGGCTCGTGATGATCAGCGCCAGCAGCAGGTCAAATGCGACCGCTCCGAGACCCAGCCAGAACGGCCGGTAGGCGCTCTTGAAGGGGATCACCGCGTCGAGCAGGTTGATCGGCGCGTACGTGTCGAGCGCCGTGGTGACGATGTGAATCACGAGGAACACCAGCGCAAGCAGCGACGCGCGCCGGTGCACCGCGTCGGTTATGAAGCGCGGCCAGGACGGCGACGACAGGCGCTGGACGTCGGCAACGCCCAGCGCCACCACCAGCGTCAAGAGCACCATCGCGACGACCCCGGTGGCGCGCGTCAGATACCAGTAGGCCGTCGACGTCGACGCGATCGCGGCGACCGGCATCGGTCAGCTGCCTCCCGACACCACGACCGGAGCGCTCTGTTGCACGACGGCAGGGGCAGGGGCTGAGTTCTGCTGGCTCGAGGCCGAGTTCTGCTGGCTCGAGGCCGAGTTCTGCGATGCGGCGGGCGGATTCGAGGCGGCCCTGTGGTGCCTGGGCGCGTGGCCCGGGGCGTACACCCCCGAGCCCACGGCGTTGTGGGTGCTCGTCTGCGTCGACGCGAGCGCCGTGGACCGGGACACTGTCTTCGCGTGGCCGAGCGGCGTGTCGGCGATGACGGCCGTCAGCACGCCGGCGCCGGCCAGCGCCCCGGCGGTGAGCCAGCGGTTCACCCGTGAGAGGCGGTCCAGAGCCTCGTCGCGGGCGGCTTCTGCACGAGTTCGCATCGCAGCTCCAGGTCTCAGTGGTGGCCGACGTCGCGGTAATAGTGCAGCCCGCCCGACGTCCAGCTGTGCACGTCGGGCAGGAACAGGAGCGCCATCACGAGTCCGATCAGCAGTGATCCGACGATCGCGATCGAGCGTGCGCTCGAGCCGGGCAGCCGCGTGCTGCGGCCCTGCGCGCGGCTGACGGCCCGCAGCGATTCCGGAAGCTCGAGGAGATGCCCGAGCACGTGCACCCCAACGGTGGCGATCCAGAGGAAGAAGGTGACCTTGTGCAGCAGCCTGAGAATGGACGGCGCCGCGGGCCCGTCTATCAGCAGCAGCAGGCCGGTGAAGAACACGCCCAGGGTCGCCAGGATCACGAACGGCCCCAGCGCCCGCATGATCGGATGCGGCGGGCCCTTGCGCGTGTAGGCGCGGTTGCCCGTGTAGTAGCGGACGAAGCGATAGCCGGTGCTGCCCAGCTTGAGTGCAACCGGCCCGACGAGCAGCACGCCGAGGAACAGGTGCAGCCACAGCAATTGCCCGATGAAGACGATCGTCGCCCCGAGCACGGCAAACAGGATCAGCAGCAGCACCGCGGTGATCGCGGTCAGCTGCTCATTGCCCGCGGTGCCTCCGCCAAGGAGCCTGGACCAGCGCGAACGCCGGACGATGCGGACCGGCGGTGCGGTCTGGTCGGAGATTGCCATGCGGGAACTTTGATAAATCGGGCTAAAGACGGGCTGACCCAGCGGTGAGAAAACTCGTAGATTCGCTTCACAGGAGGCTAGCTCGCTGCGTCGATGCCTATGATCCGCGGAATGATCCTCGTGGTGGAGGATGAGCCGGGGATCGTCGACTTCGTCGAACGTGGGCTGAAGCGGCAGGGCTTCGCTGTGACCTCAGCGACTGACGGCGAGGCCGGACTGGCGCGCGCGCTCGAGCCTGACATCGACCTGGTCGTGCTCGACCTGATGCTGCCGAAGCTTCCGGGGATGGAGGTGCTGCGCCAGCTGCATGCCCAGCGCCCGGCCCTGCCGGTGATCGTGCTGACGGCGCGCGGTGAGGTCGACGACCGGATCGCCGGTCTGGATGGCGGGGCGGTCGATTACCTCGTCAAGCCGTTCGCGGTCGCCGAGCTGGCGGCGCGGATTCGCGCCCAGTTGCGCTCGTCGGCGCAGGGGTCGACGATCATCCGGACCGAGACGCTGCGTATCGACCTCGTCTCGCGCCAGGTGCTCTTGGACGGGGATCCGGTCCGCCTCTCGACGACCGAGTTCGAGCTGCTGGTCTACCTCGCGCAGAACCGGCCGCACGTGCTCTCGCGTGACGAGATCCTGCGGGCCGTCTGGGGATACACGCACGATCCCGGCACCAACGTCGTCGAGGTCTACATCGGTTACCTGCGGCGCAAGCTGCGCACGGATGCGCGCCCCGCTCCGATCGTGACGGTCAGAGCGGTCGGCTACCGCTTCGACGAGGACGCAAGCTGAGCGGCCTTGAGCTGGCGCCGGTTGAGCGGGCCCAGGTTGAGCTGGCCGAGGTTGCCGTGGCAGAGCCTGCGGGCGCGGCTGATCGCCGCCCTGGCGTTCATCGTGCTGGTCGCGCTCGCGGTCACGTTCGCCGTCGTCTACGACTCGACCGGCGCGCAGCTCCGCGCCCAGATCGACCGCTCGATCCGCGGCGGCGCCGACCAGCTCCGGCACGCGATCACCGAGGATTCGTCCTCCTCCCCGCACGACGTGCTCGCGACGGCGCGGGCCTACGCCGCCTCGCAGCCGTACAGCAGATCGGCCGTGCTGCTGTTCGTGATCGTGCCGGGCGTCGGCACCGCGAGCAACCATCCCGAGCTCTTCGGCTCCAGCCGGCCGGAGGACGGCGAGTCCGCCGCCGAACAGGACGCGGAGAATGCCCTGGGCCGGCGGCTCGCGCAGCCGCACGCAGGTTTCAGCACGAAGCCCGCCCCGGATGCCGGTGACCTGCGGCTGTACCAGCTCCGGTTCCAGGTCGCGGGCCACACGATCTATGCCGGCGCCGGCGAGAGCCTCGCCAGCGTCGACCATGCCCAGGATGTGGTTGCGAACTCGTTCGCGCTGGCGGGAGCGCTGGCGCTGGCGCTGGCGGTGCTCGCCGCCTACGTGATCGGCTCGCGCATCACCGGCCCGATCCGGCGCTCCGCGACGGTCGCGGCGCGGATCGACGCCGGCGACCTGACACCACGGATCGTCCTGCCCAGGAACGCCAACAGCGAGCTGCAGGTGATGGCTGAGGCGCTCAACCACATGCTCGACCGGCTCGCCGCCGCATTCGCGGCCCAGCGCGACTTCGTCGCCGACGCCTCCCACGAGCTGCGGACACCGCTGACGGTGATCCGCGGCCAGCTCGACGTGCTCGCCGCGGTCGAGGAGGACGGTCCGGTTCCACGCGCGGAGGTTGAGCGCGTCGAGCGGCTGCTGCAGGCCGAGGTCGCCCGGCTCTCGCGCCTGGTCGACGACCTTTTGCTGCTCGCCCAATCCGACCGCGACGACTTCCTGCACGTCACCGACGTGAAGCTCGACGAGCTCGTCAGCGAGCTCTGGGACGGGCTCAGCCTGATCGCCGAGCGCAACTTCGAGGTCGGCGTGCTCGAGCCGGTCAGGGTCCGAGCGGACCCTGACCGGCTCGCCCAACTGCTGCGGAACCTCGCGCGCAACGCGATCGCGCACACGCGCTCACCCGACGGGCTGGTGCGCGTCGACATGGCGCGGCGCGGCGCCGGACAGGTCCGCATCACGGTGAGCGACAACGGCCCGGGGATCCCGCCGCAGGCGCGTGAGCGCGTGTTCGAGCGCTTCTACCGGACCGACACCGGGCGCACCCGGGCCGAGGGCGGAGCCGGACTCGGCCTCGCGATCGTCCACGCGATCGCCGACGCGCACCATGGATCGGTGCGCGTCGACGATTCGGTCGCGGGCGGCGCCGCGTTTGAGCTCGATCTCCCGATCGAGCGTTGAGCGGACGCCGCCCAGAGGTACTACTGCTAGGCCGCTTCGGCCTCGACCGCGACGGCCGGGACTGCCTCCAGTTGCTGTGGCTCCCCGTCCTCCCAGATCTCCTGGGGGGAGCCGAGCGCCGCGTGCGGAGCGCGCACCAGCCACACCGATAGCGCGACTCCCGCAGCCAGAGCGAAGATGCCGATCAGGAAAGCGAGGTGGTAGCCGTCGGTCAGGGCGTGCGGCAGCGAGGCCCCGGCCGCGTGCAGTGAGGCCGTGCGGGTGCTGGCGAGCGTCGCCAGAACCGACAGCCCGAGCGCGCCGCCGACCTGCTGGCTGGTATTCACCAGACCCGACACGAGGCCCGAGTCCTCCGGCGTCGCCGTCGACATCGCGAGCGTCATCAGCGCCGGGAACGCGAGCCCAGCCCCGAGTCCCATCAGGAGCGTTGCCGGGAGCAGCTGGGTCACATAGGTCGCGTGCGTTCCCGGAATCCGGAACAGCACCATGCCCAGGCCCACCAGCGCCAAGCTCGGTGCCAGCGTCATGCGGGCGCCGACGCGGTCGATCACCCGCGCCGAGACGCCGAGCGACATGGCAGCGATTCCAAGTGCCAGCGGCAGGAACGCGAGGCCGATCTTGATGGGGTCGTACCCGAGCACGTGCTCGAGGTAGAGCGCCCCCAGGAAGAAGACTCCGAACAGCCCCGCCACGAGCGACATCTGGATCAGGTTGGCGCCCGACACATCGCGCGAGCGGAACACGCGCAGCGGCATCAGCGGATTGGAGGCCGTCGCCTGGCGCACCAGGAATGCGGCCAGCAGGGCGATCCCGCCGCCGCCGAAACCGAGCGTGTGAGCGGAGCCCCAGCCGTAGGTCGCGGCCTCGACGATCGCGTACACCACCGCCATCAGCGAGGTGACGAGCAGCACCGCTCCGGTCAGGTCTGCCCCCGCGCCGAAGCCGAGTCCGCGGTCATTGGGCAGCAGCCGCAGCGAGAGGAGCAGCGTGATGGCCCCGATCGGCAGGTTCACGAAGAAGATCCAGTGCCAGCTCAGCGCCTGCGTGAGCACGCCCCCGGCCAGCAGGCCGATCGCGCCACCAGCCGAAGCGACGAACGCGTACACACCGATCGCCCGCGTGCGCTCCATCGGCGCCTCGAACATGGTCACGATCATGCCCAGGATGACCGCCGAGGTCATCGCGCCGCCGACGCCCTGCACGAACCGTGCCACGATCAGCATCGCCTGGCTGTCGGATAGGCCGCAGATCAGCGACGCGAGCGTGAACAGCACCAGGCCTGAGACGAAGATCCGTCTGCGTCCGATCAGGTCGCCCAGGCGGCCGACGAGCAGCAGCAGTCCGCCGAACGCGATCAGATAGGCGTTCACCACCCACGCGAGGCTGGACTGTGAGAAATGCAGATCATGCTGGATCGAGGGCAGCGCCACGTTCACGATCGTCTGGTCGAGGATGATCATCAAGAAGCCCATGCACAGCACGACGAGCGCGATCCAGCGTCGCCTGTCACCTGCGGATGAAGCCTGCGTCTGGGTTGGATTTACTGCGGACATTCGAAAGTTCGTGCTCCTTTGTTCCCGTGTGAGAACGTACCGTAGCAGATCGTCTCGTACAAGACAATCTTGAAATAGACGACATGCGGTCAGCTTCGGTCCGCGATGACCGGTTCGGCAGGCGATGACCGGTTCGGCAGGCGATGCCCGGGCGGGAGAACGCAGGCTCAGGCGAGCTGCGCCGTCGCCGGCGGCGCGCAGTCCGCGCCGGCCTGGCCCGACTCCGGGCACGCGAGCAGGCCAAGAGCCTGCAGGAAGACCGCACGCTCAGCCTCCGGGACCCGTGAGAGCACACGCTCGTTGGCCTGCGCAAAGGCCTTGTCAGCCTTGCGCAGGACCTTGCGCCCCTCGGCGGTGACCGCGACGATGCGCGCACGGCGGTCGCTGGGCAACGGCCGGCGCTCGGCCAGGCCGTCACGCTCGAGCTCGTCGAGCGTGACCATCATCGTCGTCTTGTCGAGCCCGACGATGCGTGCGAGCTGAGTCTGTGTGTGCTCAGCCCCGAGCGCGACCAGGAGCACCTGATGCTTGCGCGACGTGAGCCCCGTGGCCGTCAGTGCCGCGTCGAACTCGGCCTTCTGCAATTGAGTCGCGCGAGACAGCAGCCAACACAGGTCCGAAGCGAGAAGCTCAGGCGGCTCGAGTGCATTGGTGACAGCTGTTGTCCCCATTGATCCGATCGTAGCAGCGGATAGGTTAGCCGTGAGAAAGTCTTACACGGGACTATCCCCGGGCACCGGCGGACGGACCACGCCCGTGGCGACCCGATCAGGCGGCCGCGGCCGACTCCCCGCCGGCCTCGGCGCTGACCCCGCCGGCCGCTGCGCCCCCCGCAGCCTCGGCTGCCGCAGAAACCTCGTCAGCTTCGGGCGGCTTCGCGCCCTCCTTGGCCCACGGCTCGTCGAACTCGACCCGCCAGCGCCCCTCCTCCGTCTGCATCAGCGCCAGACGCGAGCGGAAGTTCTTGCCGGCGCGGCTCTTGAAGCCGGTCACGGGCCGCTCGGTGCGGCCGGTCTTGATCAGCTCCCGGGCGATCGCCGTCGTCAGGTTCTTGCCGGCCTTCGCCTTCCAGATCACGAATCCGCAGCCGGGGTCGCTGCGCGACCAGCACGAGTAGCCCTTGCGGTTCTCGACGATGTCCTGCCCGCAGACGGGGCACGGCCCGAGGTTCGCCCGCGGAATCCGCACATCCTTCAGGGTCGTGTCGAGCTGCTCGACCGTCTCCTGCGCGAACTTGACGATGTCAGCCATGAAGGCCTTGCGCGTGTCCTGGCCGGTCTCGATGTTGGCCAGCCGGTGCTCCCACTCGCCGGTCAGCGACGGTGAGGTCAGGGCATGCTCGCCGAGCAGCCGGATCACGTTCAGGCCCTTGTCGGTCACCACCAGGGCCCGCCCGTCGCGCTCGGTGTAGCCGACCTGCAGCAGCCGCTCGATGATCGCAGCACGCGTGGCCGGGGTGCCGATCCCGGAGTCCTTCATCGCCTCGCGCATCGCCTCGTCGTCAACGAGCTTGCCGGCGGTCTCCATCGCTCCCAGCAGACTCGCGTCAGAGTAGCGCCTTGGCGGCTTGGTCTCCTTGCCCTCGGACGCGATCCGGTGGACCTTCGACTGCTCGCCCTGCTCGAGCTTGGGCAGCTGCTGGTCGGCGCCCTCGTCATCGTCTTCGGCGCTCGCCTGCGAGGCGTCGGCGGCGCCCCCCTCCCCGTAGACACCGCGCCAGCCGGGCACGAGCAGCAGCTTGCCGCGGGTGCGGAACACGTGCTTCTCGGCGACCGTGGTCTCGACGCGCGTGTTCTCGAACACCGCCTCCGGGTGGAAGACGGCGAGGAACCGGCGCACTACCAGGTCATAGATCCTGAGGTCATCGTCACGCATCTTGTCGACCGGGTGGCGCTCGGCGAGCGTCGGGATGATCGCGTGGTGGTCGGTGACCTTCTCGTTGTTGACGACGCGGCCGAGCGGCAGCATGTCGAGCCCGGTCACGTACCTCGCGGAAGTCGCGTACTCCTTCTGCTCCCCCACAAGCGAAGCGATCGGCTTGATGTCCGGGATCATGTCGCTGGTGATGTAGCGACTGTTGGTGCGCGGGTACGTGAGTGCCTTGTGCTCCTCGTAGAGCCGCTGGGCGCAGGACAGGGTATGCGAGGCGGTGTAGCCGTAGCGGTTGGACGCGTCTCGCTGCAGTGAGGTGAGGTCATAGAGCAGCGGCGCGCGGTCCTTGCTTTCACGCTTCTCGACCTTCGTGATCGTCCCCGTGTTGCCTTCACAGGCAGCAACGATCGCGGCGGCCTCGTCGGCCGTCTTGATTCGCGGGTTGGCGCCGGCGTGGAAGCGACCGTCGTAGGCACGGCGGGGTTCCTCTGGCAAGGCGAGGAAGCGCGCGTCCACAACCCAGTAGGGCTCGGGCTTGAAGTCCCGGATCTCCTGCTCGCGCCTGGCGAGGATCGCCAGCGTCGGCGTCTGCACGCGCCCCAGCGAGACGGCGCCGTCGAAAGATGAGCGCAACCGGATCGTGGCGGCGCGGGTCGCGTTCATGCCGACGATCCAGTCCGCCTCAGAGCGCGAGCGCGCCGCCTCCTCGAGCGTGTGGAACTCCTCGGACGGGTGCAGCGTCCCGAACGCCTCCCTGATCGCGGCGGTCGTCATCGAGTTCAGCCACAGTCGCCTGACGGGCAGCTTGCTGCCGGCCTTCTCGTATAGGTAGGCGAAGATCAGCTCGCCCTCGCGACCGGCGTCGCACGCGTTGATCACGTAGTCGACATCGTCGCGATCGAGCTCGCGTGTGACGACCGTCATCTGCTTCTTGGAGCGCTCGTCGCGCACCACGAGCTTGAACTTCTTGGGAACGATCGGCAGGTCCGGCATCCGCCATTTGGCGTATTTCTCGTCGTACTCGTCGGGATCGGCGAGCTGCACGAGGTGGCCGACGGCCCACGTGATGATGTGCTCGGGACCTTCGAGCGAGCCCTCGCCCTTCGTGAAGGGCCCGGGCAGCACCTTGCTCAGGTCGCGCCCGACGGACGGCTTCTCGGCGATCACAAGGGTCTTGCTCATGCGGTCACGCAGCCTAGCGGCCTGTCAAGCGGGAGACCCCTGCGTGCTACCAGCGGACCCCGCCCGCTCAGTCAGCGCACCCCCGCGTGCTGACCGGGCTGCGCCGCCCGCGCGCCACCGCCAGCTCGTGACCGACGACGCTGTTGGGCACCGCGAACCCGCCGGGCGCGCCAGCCGGGGCGTTCGTGATCTCCGCGAACACCGTGCCGACAACCTGGCCCGCAGCATCGACCAGCGGGCCGCCCGAATTGCCGGGCCGCACGAGCCCGCGCAGCGAGGTGATCTCGCGCACCGCCGGGTTGCCGTAGGCGTCACTGGTGGAGCTGAACCGCGTCTGCCCCAGCCGCCCCGGCTGCTGGTCGAAGGGGCCGTTCAGCGGGTAGCCGAGGATCGCGGCTGATTCCCCTTCAGCTGGGTGGGCGGGACCCGATTCCAGCTGAAGGGATGGAGCGCTCAACCCGGGGACGCTCAGCACGGCGACGTCGTTGTGCGGGTCGAAGACGAGCGCGTGCGCGGGCAGGCCGGGTCCCGCACCGCGATATTGCACGGTCGTGTCGGTCTCCCCCGCGACCACGTGGGCGTTGGTCACCACCAAACCCGGACCGGCGACCCAGCCGCTGCCCTCGACGCCGAGGCCGCAGGCCTGGCCTGCGACCCGGACGACCGACGCCGCCGCGTCCCTGACCCCGGCCGCGCTCAGGACCCCCGCATCCGGGGCCGGCACGCTCGCGGCCTGGCCGGCCACGCTCGGCAGCGGGTCGATCTTCGCGAGTGCGTTGAGGATCGGGCCTGACGGCGGCAGCGTGCGGTTGAGCTCCCTCAGGATCGCCGAGCGCTGGATGCTGCGGCGCATGCTCTGCGGCAGCCTGAACTGGTCTGCGCCCTGGAGCAGGACGGCGCCCAGGATCCAGGCCAGCCCAAGCCCGATGCAGGCGGTCAGTACGGCGCCGAGCAGGCCGTCGACGAGCTTCAGCCCCGGCAGCCACAGGAGGTAACGCACACGGCGCGCAACCCCTTCGAAGATCGCTCCCAGCAGGCTGCCGACGATCAGCGCGCCGCCGAGTCCGAACAGCGGCGCATATGGCGAGTTGGCGCCACCAGAGAGCACGAGCGGGCCGATCCGGCTGCCGATGAAGGCGCCGGCGACGAAGCCCGCCAGGGCCGCCGCCCCCACGATGAAGCCGCGGGCATACCCCTGGAGCGCCAGCAGCGCGACCAGGATCAGGATCAGGACGTCAACCACGGTCATCTGGTGGTCCCTAGGTTAGGAGCGGCGTACCCAATTGGGGGGTTTGGTCGGCAAGATCTAGCTTGCGAGCGGCTGGATTTCTTTTACCTTTTGCAGCATCACCGCTCAGGGGAATCCACGGAAGCGGCGCTCCCGTAGGAGGCGCAGGCTCGCCCCTGCCGTCGCAGTCGTGGTGGTCGGGGGCGCAGCCGTGGCCGTGGGCGTGTACGAGCTCGGCGCCGCCGGCCGTGACGAGCGAGCAATCATCCAGGCGTACGTCACCAACATGCGCCACGACAATTACGCCGAGATGTGGGAGGCGCTCACCCCGGCGGCGCGGCACCGGATCAGCGAGACCGAGTTCGCCGCGGAGCTGAGCGGAGCGGCGCAGATCGCAACCGCCACCGCCTTTGAGCCGGTCCAGCTGGTGGCGGTCCGCCCGCGGGAGGCTCTCTACCGGTTCGTGGTGCACACGCACCTGTTCGGACGGGTCGACAGGGTGCTCCTGATCCCGCTCGTCGGCAGCGGCGGTGGCACCCGGATCGGCTTCAACACCTCGCTGCTGTTCCCGGGGCTTGGGCGCAACCAGCTGCTGTCGAGCAACACGCTGCTCGGGCGGCGCGGGACGCTGCTGGCCGCCAACGGCCAGCCACTGGCCCGGGGCGCGACCGTGGTCACGTCTAACACCGAGGTTGCGAACGCGATCGTGGGCAGCGTCGGGCCGATCCCGGCCAGCGAGGCGGGCAGGTACGCGGCAGCGGGCTACCCGGTCGGCGCGAAGGTCGGCACCGACGGACTCCAGGCGATCTTCCAGCGACGCCTGGCCGGGCGGCTTGGCGGCGAGCTGCTGGCCGGCACACACGTGATCGCGAAGGCGATGCCAGACCACGGCGCGACCGTGCGCACCACGATCGACCCGGCCATGGAGCAGGCAGCGATCAACGCGCTCGGCAACAACTATGGCGGGATCACCGTGATGAACCCGCACACCGGGGCGATCGAGGCGGCCGCCGGGATCGCGTTCACCGCCGTGCAGCCACCCGGCTCGACGTTCAAGATCATCACGGCGACCGCGGCCCTCAGCTCCGGCATCGCGACACCATCGACCCAGTACCCGTACGAGTCGAGCGTGGTGCTCGACGGGTTCACGATGCAGAATGCCGGCGGCGAGACCTGCGGCGGCAGCCTGGTCAATGCGTTCGCGACCTCGTGCGATACGACGTTCGCGCCGCTCGGCGCTCGCGTCGGCGGCCCGCGGCTGGTGAGCACCGCGCGGCGGTTCGGTTTCGACCGGCCGACCGGCATTGCGACCGCGCTCGAGAGCACGATCCCGTCGGCCCGCACGATCGGCGGGCCCCTGGCCGTCGGCGCCTCCGCGATCGGCCAGGGTGTCGTTCAGGCGAGCACGCTCGAGATGGCGGACGTGGGCGCCACGATCGCTGACGGGGGCCGCCGCCCGCTGCCGACGATGCTGCACGGCGCGCGGCCGCGGTTCACGCGGGTGACGTCGCACAAGATCGCCGGCGAGGTCCAGGGGATGATGGAGGCCGTGGTCTCCTACGGAACCGGCACGACCGCCCAGATCCCCGGCGTGAGGGTCGCCGGCAAGACCGGCACCGCCGAACTGGCCAATACGGCCGGCAAGAAGAACGACGTCAAGAACACCGACGCCTGGTTCATTGGCTACGCCCCGGTCGGCGACCCGAAGGTCGTGGTCGCGGCGCTGTTCCCGAATCAGGGGTACGGCGCCGACACCGCGGCCCCGGCGGTGAGGTCGGTGCTCGAGGCGGCTCTCCAGGGCGCCTGACGCGCTCGGAGAGCCTCGGTGGGCTCGGAAGACCGAGCGGCCCCCGTCAGAGATCGAGCGAGACGCGCGAGGGTGTGGTTGAGCCCGGCGCGAACACCTCGAGCGTGAGCGGGCGGTTCGAGTAGACCGACTGGGTCAGCTTGAAGAGGATCAGCCCACCGCCCGGCGAGCTGTCGCTCGCGGCCGTATCGGCGGCCGGCTGGATGCCGTCGGGCGCGAGCGTCTGGGCGGTCCAGGCGTAGGGGTTGACGCTCGGGAGCGGCGTCGGCGTGAACACCTGACCGGAGGAGTCGACCAGCTTGAAGGTGTCGGTCGTCTGCACGTACTTGCTGGTCTGGTTCTTCGCCCACAGAAACACGCCGAACCAGAACTGCTGCGGGGTCAGATCCTGGGCGGTGGGGATCCCCGTGAGGAACTGAACGTCAATCGGGTCGTACGGGTTGAGCTGGCGCGAGATCTGAACCTGGTAGGTGATCGGCCCGGCGTTGAAGTAGGGCTCGGCGCCGGCCGAGAGCTCGTCCTGGGTGACGTTGGTCGCGTTGGTGCGGTTGAGGCCGCAGCCGCTCAGACCGACCCCCAGCGCGACGACGACGAACAACAGCACGAGCCGGGCCGAGCGCTTTCTGAGGACGGAAATCACGGGTTTCGCAGTCTAAACCGCGGGGTGGTCAGGCGCGCCGCTGGTGTCGTGGCACGGCGGCGACATCAGCGCGCGGCCACCGACGGTCGGCTGCCGCGCATGCGGTCCTCCTCGAGGATCGCCTTCAGGCGCCGCATCGCCTTCTTGGCCTTGCGCTTGGTCCAGCCGCGGCCGCCGAGGATCTCGGGGATCACGTCGGAGGGGACGTGAGCGTCGGTCTCGAACGTGTACTGCACCTTCGAGCCGCCGCCCTGGGCCTCGAGGATCTCGTAGGTGCCGATCATCTTGATGCGATTGAACTTCCCGCCACGCCCGCGCTCGACGATCTTGAAGGGCCGCTGCAGGTCGGCGAGCGTCGCGTCGGCCCAGGCGAAGCGGTTCAGCGGCTGGCGCACACGGAAGCGGGCGCCGGCGCCCTCGCCGTAGCTGTCGACGCGCGTCAGCCGCCAATCCACCAGGTAGTGGTCCGTGAACTCCGCGTGGTTGGCGATGTCCGCCAGGTACTCGAAGACCTGCTCACGCGGCAGGGCGACGTTGGTGGAGACGGTGAAGGGATCCACGGCGCCCGGGAGTCTAAATACCTCCCGGCGGGAACGTCTCCTGCTATGCGGCCTGTCGATCCGGGCGGTGATCCAGGATTCGGATCGAGTGCCCGCGGGCATCGGTGTGGACCGTGTGCGAGCCGGCCGGGGTGCGACGCTCGCGGTCGCGGCAGAGCGCGCAGCGCACGTCGCCGTTCTCGTAGTCGTAGACGCGCTCGCCGATCAGCAGCCCGCGCTGGCAGCCGTCGCAGTGCGGTGCCGCGTCGGCAAGGCCACCGAGGCTACGGCGCAGCAGGGCGAGTTCTAGTTCGGGCATGTCGCCGATGGGGGTTTGCATGGAACGTGGTTCGGGTGGGAGGCAATAATTCCTGCAATCCCCGCTTTCGACTGAGGTTTGCCGCAAACCAGCGGGGGCTCTGCGGCGAAGAACTGCTGAAGAAGGGGGTTTTACCCCTACGACACGATTGACCGTAGGGCTATGATCTTGGGACCGTGCCCAAGAGGGCACACGCGTCTTCCCCCCACTTGAGGAGATGACAATGGAAGCTTGGACGACAGACTCAACGGCCAAAGTAGGAATGCCCTCGGACCACAGTGTCCGCCCTGAGTCGGCCGATCAGGATTGGATCACCGAGCTTCGGGAGGGGATCGACGTTCCAGGCCAGTACCTGGCGTATCGCGGAAGCGATGCGAACGTCGTCGCGTTCACGCTGGAGCGCGAGTGGACGCGCATCGGACGCAGCCTCGCGGCCGACATCCGCTTCGATGACCCGACCGTCTCGCGCCGCCACGCGCTGATCGTGCGCCAGCCCGATGGCCTGCGCGTGGTGGATGACCGCAGCCTCAACGGCGTTTTCGTCAACGGCGAGCGGGTCGAGTGGAGCGCCCTTGCCGACGGCGACGAGATCGTCATCGGCCGCCACCACCTGCACTTCTGTGACATCCCGGTCGTCTCGGGGCTTGCGGCCACGCCGGCCGCGGCGCCCAACCCGGTCTGA
>Ga0123356_10001246_pt1 | contig 28201 bp, 30 predicted proteins | sample TergutEmb28metaG_2_FD_92546 | JGI IMG/M metagenome (GOLD analysis project Ga0123356, IMG submission 92546) | Embiratermes neotenicus P3 segment gut microbial communities from Petit-Saut dam, French Guiana - Emb289 P3 | ecosystem: Host-associated > Arthropoda: Insects > Digestive system > Gut ...
ATTCGAGCAGGCGGATTGGATCGTAAAAGTCAAAGAGCCCATCGCCGTAGAATACGAGTATTTCCGCGAGGGCCAGCAGCTCTTCACCTACCTGCACCTGGCCGCCGACCGCCCGCAGACCCAAATGCTGCTGGATAAAAAAATCACGGGCGTGGCCTACGAAACCGTGCAGGCCCCCGACGGCACGCTGCCCCTGCTCACCCCCATGAGCGAGGTGGCGGGACGCATGTCCGTCCAGGTGGGCGCGACGCTGCTGCAAAAATACTACGGCGGCAAGGGCGTGCTGCTGGGCGGGGTGCCCGGCGTGAATCTGGCGGAAGTCGTGATCATCGGCGGCGGGGTTGTGGGCACAAACGCTGCGAAAATGGCCCTTGGCATGGGCGCGCGCGTGACCATCTTTGACGTTTCCCGCAAGCGTTTGGGCTATCTTGATGATATTTTCGGCGGCAAGGTGGCCACCGTGATGAGCAGCGCGGGCGCCCTCGCCGCGGCCGTGAAAAAAGCCGATCTTCTCATCGGCGCGGTGCTGGTGCCGGGCGCGAAGGCCCCTCGCCTCGTAACGGAAGATATGGTGAAGTCCATGGCCCCGGGCTCCGTGATCGTCGACGTCGCCATCGACCAGGGCGGGAGCATCGAGACCATCGACCGCATCACCACCCACGAAAACCCCTGCTATATCAAGCATGGCGTAGTGCACTACTCCGTGGCCAACATGCCGGGCGCTGTACCCCGCACTTCCACCTTCGCCCTGACCGGCATGACCATCCAGTACCTCAAGCGCCTGCTTTCGTCTGACTTTAAAGCGCTCATTGCCAAGGACGCGGAAATCCGCACAGGGCTCAACACCTACAAGGGCCAGGTGACCAACCAGGGCGTTGCGGACGCGTTTGGGTATGAGTTCGTGGACCCGATCTCGCTGTGAAATGGGAAACGATATGAAAAACATCATCACCATTCAACATACGCAAGCGGTGCACCATACAAACGGCATGGTCGGCTCATGGACGGATTGGGAACTGACTGACTTGGGAAAAGAACACGCGGAACATATCGGGCGCAAGCTGTCCGCCGAGTTGAAGGGACAAGCCTTTCGTATCTATTCGTCCGACTTGATCCGCGCAAGGCAAACCGCGCAACCCCTCGCTCGGTACATGGGGGTTGAGATTGCATACCGCGAAACACTCCGCGAGCACAATCTCGGCGAAGCTGTTGGCAAGTCGGTCCAATGGGCGCGTGAAAACGGCTATGCGGAACGGACGTTTGATGACCCGGAGTTTCCCGGCGCCGAAACATGGCGCGCGTTTTGGAAACGGGTGACGGATTTATGCGATGATATCATGACTGACGAAGCGGAAAACATCATCCTTGTTTCCCATGGCGTTACGCTAAGCGTTTTGCAGCAGGTGTGGCTCGGCGAAGATATCCAGGCGTTTCGGTACACAGGCATGGCTGGCGGCGTGTCATTTTTCAATTTGAACGACAAGGGCGAACGGACCATCCAGTGGTTGAATGATCCATCGTACAGGAATGGGCAAGCATGAAACCCCGCGGCATCATCATATTCGGGCCGAACGGCAGCGGCAAAACAACTCTTGGGCGCGAGTTGGCGCGCGTGCTGGGCTTCCGGCACATGGACATTGAGGAGTATTATTTCGAGCCGTCGGAAATCCCATACACCGCGCCGCGCACCCACGAGAAGTGCCTGGCTCTCATGCTTGCCGATATTGAAACGCATCCTGGATTTGTCATTACTTCTTGCACAGGGGATTTTGGCGATGTCATCCCGCGATATTATGAGCTGGCCGTACATCTGTCGGCGCCGCATGCGTTGCGCATGGAACGGATCAAACAGCGCGCGGTTGACCAGTATGGAGACCGCGTCCTGAAAGGCGGCGATATGTATGAACAGGAGCAGTTGTTCTTCCATTGGGCGGCCAACCGTGATTTATCAAAAATCGATAATTGGGCGCGGACGCTCGCGTGCCCTGTCATCCAAGTTGATGGCATAAAAGACTGGCGCGCGAACGCAGCGAGTATCGCGAAGCAGTATTTAGCGCTAAGCGAATGAAAGGAACAAAGCCATGCCGAACAAACAGAAGGCGAGCGTGAAGCTGCGCGTAGAGCGCGGGTTGATCCGCGCGTTTACCCCCGCCGCGCAAAAGCTCATGGAGCCGCCGAAGCTCGCGGGCATCAAGCGCGCGCTATTCATCCAGCCGCACCCGGACGACAACCAGATCGGCGCGGGGGGTACCATCGCCATGCTCGTGGACCAGGGGACCGAAGTCTTTGAGCTCACGGCCCTGGACGACCGCTATCTCGACCTGACTTATTCCGGCGAGGGCCTGACGCTTCGCCAAAAAGAGGCCCTTGCCGCACAGGAATGCCTTGGCATGAAGAACGCGGGGTTCCTGGGCTTTGGCGACAGGACGAAGGCCCCCATGCGGGAAATCGCCGACGTCATCACTTTGGTGATCCGAAAAATCCAGCCGGACGCCGTGTTCACCTGCGACCCGAGCCTGGAAAACGAATGCCACGAGGACCACATCAAAATCGCCCGGGCGGTCACAACCGCTGTCGTCGACGCGGCGATCTCTTTTTTGCCGGAATACCAGGATGGCAAGCCCCGCGAAGATGTCTGGAAGGTGAAAACGCTGGGGTTTTATTACACCGACAAGCCCAATACCGTTGTGGATATTTCGGACTATGAAGAAAAGAAGATCGAGGCGGTGCAATGCCACGCTTCGCAATGCGCGCCTGGATTGGTGCTGAGCGTGAAGCTGCTCGCGCAGCAGTTTGCGGCGGGCACGGAATACGGGGCCGTGGAGGTTCTGCGGATGATTTCCTCGCTGCATACGCACTGCTTCAATTTGCCGGTGGGGTAATCGAATGGGTATAAAATGAACCGCTCTTTGGCTGATACCGGGGAGCGGTTTGTTCATTTGCGGCACAGTCGAAATTATTTTTGTCGTGATAAAATATCATTGGCTACAAGGGCTTCAATATCCTGTATGGAATAATTTGCGTTGGTTTGCTTTGATAAATACCTATAGTATAAACGACCCCACCGCACAACATTTTCTTTGGACGCGCTTGCTATATTAGGATTATAGGCGTTCAAATTTTCCAGGTAGTAAAAATAACACCGCTGTGCATAGACGAATTCAGGGCCATGCAAATCCGTTATCTTGAAAGAATAGGCATCGGTGTAGAGAGCGTCAAAATGATGCCAGTCAAGAGCATATATATTCATTAAGTTTGGGCTAAAGCCATAGTTATCGTAGGATTGGCGCATGGGTTCTTTAAGTTCATCAGAATATCCGTCAGACCCGTAGAAAAATAATTCATCATAATCTTCAATCATATCCATCATATAAGTTTGCTCGAATTTTTTCGTTGAGCCTTCATAAATAATTATTTGCATTGCGGTCGACTCCGTAATATCCACATCGCAACAATTAGAACACGAAGCAAATGTGTGCCATGGTATTTCAGGCAAATCGTATATATCACCAGGATTTATTGAATCGGATATAGTTCTTTCTAATGTCAACCACCCACCATGTCCACGCAGATGATTATTTAAGGTATAATTCGTAGTTTCTCCTGCAATGTAAACGCCTGAAAAAGTCAAAGCTACCTTTAAATTAGTAGTTCCTATATTACCTTTATTGAGCAAATGTATGCCCCATGAATCTGCAACACAGGACCCTTCTTGCAGATTGCCTTTATTATCATAAAAGAGGTGCAATTGTTTATAACCTTCATCTTCAAAAAAATTAAATCCATGACCAGTTAGAAAAAGCAATTCAATATCCGGGCTTTTAATTGAGGACTGAAATGATGACCAAGTGATGTACATTGAAATTACGCCAACAAGCAAAGAGACAACCGCGAATATGTTTTGCAGCCCGCTCAAACGCTTTTCAACGCGTTCGGCTTTTTTCGTCCTGTTTACAATGGCTAGCACCAACAAAGCCACAACCAACAATGTTGAAATAATTGACGCAACCAAATAAAAATTGCTTGATAGCTGTTCCATGAAATCACTCCTAATCTATTAAATAACAGCCGCAAAATAAAAGTTCAGCGTCACCACCCCGGCGACTAATATCAATGCTCCGGCGAGCCATGTAAAGTCCCATACGCGCAGGCGCAGTTGCTTGAGGCTTGTGCGCTTGCCCTCGCCGGTGTAGCAGCGGCTTTCCATGGCGTAAGCAAGTTCGGCCGCGCGGCGAAACGCCGAAACAAATAATGGCACCAGCACCGGCACAAAGGCCTTCACTCTTTGCAATAAGCTGCCTGTCTCCAGGTTCGCCCCACGGGATTTCTGCGCGTTCATGATGCGGTCGGTCTCCTCGATGAGCGTTGGCACAAAGCGCAGGGCCAGGGTCATCATCATGGCGAACACGGCCACGGGTACGCGCAGCTTCGTCAGGGGCGAAAGCAGGCGCTCAAGCCCCGTGGTGAGCATCGAGGGCGTCGTGGTATAGGTCAGCAAAGAACTCACGGAAATCAGGCTCAGAAAGCGTGCCGTGGTAAAAATCGCAGTGAACACGCCCTCCCGCGTGATTTTCACTGTCATGCTCCAAACTTGGTGCTGGAACCATATGTGGGCGTCCGGGCCGCCGGGGCTGAATATGTTGAAGGCGCTGGTAAACAGCACGAGGATCAAAATCGGCCGCAGGGAGCGTAGGATCATTTTGGTCGGCACGCCACTGAGCACGCAGAGAAGCACCGCCGCCCCGGCGATCAGCCCCAGGGAAAAAAAGTTTTTGCACAGGAAGACAACGACCATATACGCAAGGGTAAGCACGAGCTTCATGCGGGCGTCCATGCGGTGCAGCGGCGAGCGCCCGGCGAAGTATTGGCCGATGGTGATGTCTTTGATCATGTGAGGCTCCTATGATTTGCTCTTAACGTTAATAACCGCTCCACCGCTTTTTTATAAACTTCACTTTTAGAATCCCAGCCTTCGTAGTATGCGCAAGGGAAATCAGCGCAATCTCCGCAATGGTTCAGTTGCTTTTCTGCACAACAAGTGCGAAAATTACAGCTGTTGCAACCCACCCAGTAGCAATCACCGTCGATATTCCAGCAACCTGTACAAAATGGGGCTTTCTTTACCACCGCCTCGGCGCCTTCGCATTCTCCAATCAACCCTTGGCTTCTGAACCACGGAAGCATACGTTCCGCCGATTCCAAATCCTGTTCCATTGTAACTTTATATGAAGCACACTCGGTGCAATCCAATCCGCAAGCAGCCAACTTCAACCTGTTCATCGCGCACCCTCCCGCAGCTTTATCAACTCCTCAACCCCCCGCTCCACCGTAAACACCTCATCCGAAACAGGCAGCCCCTTCTCTTTTAAGCGGCTAAAAATCCTCGTAATCACCGGAGCATTGAGTCCCATGCCTTGCAGCTCCGACCCGCGGCTAAAAACTTCCGACACGGTACCAATCATTGCGGCAGAGCCGTTATGCATCACGAGCACGCGGCCGGCCATGCGCGCCACTTCCTCCATGTTATGGGAAATCAGGATCACCGTGCAGCTTGTTTTTTCTCTGTAGCGCCGGATCATCTGGAGAATTTGCGTTTTGCCCGCCGGATCCAGCCCCGCCGTGGGCTCGTCCAGCACCAGCACCCGCGGCTCCATGGCCATCACCCCCGCGATGGCCGCGCGCCGCCGTTCCCCGCCGGAAAGATCGAAGGGTGATTTCGATAAATAGGACTTGTCCAGCCCTACAAAAGCAAGCGATTTTTCCACGCGCCGCCGGATTTCGTTTTCATCCAGGCCCATGTTTTTCGGCCCGAAGGCGACGTCCTTTTCTACGGTTTCCTCGAATAGCTGGTATTCGGGATATTGGAAGCACAGGCCCACAAGAAAGCGCGCCCGGCGGATGGAGGCTTTGGATTCCCATATGTTTTTGCCGTCCACGAACACCGCGCCCGCCGTGGGCTTGAGCAATGCGTTCAGGTGCTGCACCAACGTGCTTTTGCCGGAACCCGTGTGCCCGATGATGGCAAGCAGCTCCCCCGCCGCCACAGTCAGATCGATCTCTTCAATGGCAGGGGGCGTTGCTTTTGCTGTATTCGGGTACCGGTAGGTGAGGGACTGGGTTTCTATGGCGTGCATGGCCTGTCCTTACTGAAAAAATTTGCGGTTGTTGTGGTCGGGCATAGATGCTTACTATTCAACGAGTACAAGAGAGTAACAATTTTTTTCTTCTCCTTTTTCTCTTAAAACATTTATCGGAAGTCTTAATCTTTTTACCGTTTTAAAGACGTCAATGCCTGCACTGTGCATTGATGGTCTTACATCTGAATAATGTATACATGGTTCTCCGCACCACCGTTTGCAACTATCACATAAATCACAATCACTTAACGAAAATGCAAAATAATAGCCATCTAAAAACGCTTTTTTCTCTAAATCAAGTGCAACTTGCTGAGCAATACGGTTATCGTTTGAGTGAATCAATATCCCACAGCTATATTTCTTCAGAATAGGCTCATACTCCCAAGGTTTAATTCGACCGGGTTGTGAGTGGCACAGAGTTTCAGGATTACTCCCACCACAACCAAACATACATTTTAAGTATGTACGGCTATCGAAAAATATTTGCTCCATGGTAATATAAACTGCATTCTTTGCCCCCATCGCCAATGCAAAATCAATATATTTTTGATGTTCCATTTTTACCACTACCCTTTCTTCCCGCTCTCCTTATACCCGCACCCTTCGCATTTTAGCGCCCCGCCACGTTGCTTGAACATTGTTTTTTGGCAGCCGGGGCAGCGCTCGTCCACGGGCACGTCCCAGGTGATAAAATCGCACTGCGGGTAGCCGGAGCAGCCGTAGAATACGCGGCCGGTCTTTTTGGCCTTGCGCTGCACCATGGTATTGCCGCACTTGGGGCAGCTTCCCTTGGATTCCACGACCAGGGGCTTGGCGTTCTTGCACTCAGGGAAGCCGGGGCAGGCCAAAAACCGCCCGAAGCGACCGGTTTTGATGATCATCATCCGCTCGCATTTGTCGCAGGGGATATCCGTCTGATCCTCCTGAAGCTTTAACTTCACGCCCTGCATTTCGTCCTTCGCGCGATCCAGCGTGGCCTCAAAGTCATCGTAAAATATGCGTAGCACGTTGATATAATCCGCCTTGCCGTTGCCCACCTCGTCCAGGCGGTCCTCCATCTGCGCGGTAAATTTCACGTTCACGATGCCGGGGAAACGCTCCTTGAGCAGTTGCGTGAGCGTTTCGCCAAGCTCCGTTGGGGAAAGCATCTTCTGCTGGCGGGCAACATATCCCCGTTTCAAAATCGTGGAGATGATGGTCGCGTAGGTGCTCGGGCGGCCCACGCCGCTTTCCTCCAGGTTTTTGATGAGGGAGGCCTCCGTAAACCTCGGGGGCGGCTGCGTGAAATGCTGGCCGGGCAGCAGCTCCTTGAGCCCCAACTGCTCGCCCTCCCTGAGCTCCGGCAGTTTTACATTTTTTTCATCATCGCCTTCGTCAGTCCCCGCTACATAAAGCCGACTAAAACCGTCGAAGCGCACAGTGTACCCCGTGGCAGAAAACGCGTAGTGCCTGCCGGCCCTTCTATCCTGCTCATTCGCGGCAAGAATCGTCGCCTTAACTGTATCGTGCAGGCAACTGGCCATCTGGCTTGCCAGAAAGCGCTTCCAGATCAAATCATAGAGCTTGAACTGGTCGGGACTCAGGGTACCCTTTGCCTGTGTGGGGCTTAACGACGGGATCGTCGGGCGGATGGCTTCGTGCCCGTCCTGCGCGCTTGCCCGGGATTTATAATATCTCGGCTGGGGCGGCAGGTAATTTTTGCCGAACGCCTCAAGTATATACGCGTTCGCCGCTGATCTTGCTTCATCCGAAACCCGCAGCGAGTCAGTGCGCATATAGGTGATGAGGCCCGTGGTGCCGTAGCCCGGCACGTCCACGCCCTCGTAAAGCTCCTAGGCCACGCGCATGGTGCGCTGGGCCTGGAACCCGAGCCTGCGCGAGGCCTCCTGCTGTAAAGTAGAGGTGTTAAATGGGGGCGCGGGGTTCTTTTTGCGGGAGCCTTTTTTGACCTGCGCCACCCAAAACTGCGCGTGTTGCAGGCGGGCCAGGATTTCGTCCACCCGCTCCTTGCCCGTAAGCGCGATTTTGCCCTTTTGATCGCCAACAAAATTGGCGGTCAGCGATTTACGGGCGGAGTTATTCAGCTTGGCTTCGATGGTCCAGTATTCCTCCGGCACGAAGGCGCGGATCTCCAGCTCGCGGTCGACGATCAGCCGTACGGCGACGCTTTGCACGCGTCCCGCTGATAACCCCCTGCGGATTTTCTGGCTCACGAAAGGGCTCAGCCGGTACCCCACCAGGCGGTCCAGTATGCGCCTTGCCTGCTGTGCGTTGACAAGGTCGATGTCCACGCGCCGGGGGTGGGCCATGCCGCCCTGCACGCCGGTTTTCGTGATTTCGTTGAATGTCACCCGGTTGGCCTCTTTCAGGTCAAGCTTCAGCAGGCTCGCCAGATGCCAGGAAATGGCCTCGCCTTCCCGGTCCGGGTCCGTAGCCAGGAAAACCTTTTCGCTCTTTGCGGCTTTGGACTGCAACTCCTTCACAAGCTTTTCCTTGTCCTTCATTATTACATACGTAGGCAAAAAATCCTGCTTGACGTCCACGGCAAGGCGTGCGGGGGGCAGATCCCGCACATGCCCCATGGAGGAAGCCACAATAAAGTCGCCTCCCAAATATTTTTGTATACTCTTCGCCTTCGCGGGGGATTCCACGATAATTAGCTTTGACATATATATGCCTTTCGTCGGCTGCGCCGCAGTTGAATTTAACTAAACTAAAATTACTTCGTATATTTTCCCCGGCATCTGCCGGATAAGCTGATCAATTTCAAGCGCCATGAGCGCCGCGAACAATTCGCCAAACGATAGCCCGGTCGCTTTGCTCAGCGCGTCGATGTGCATGGGTTTATGCTGCAATAATTTGAGTATCTGCGTTTCTATTGGATTTCGCGCAGGAAGAATCTTGGGTGCAGGCTGCGGCTTTGGCTTGACGGCTGCCTGCTTCCGGCTTCTGGCAATATCCGCGGGATTGAATGCCGCGCGTTCCAGATCCCGCCTTGCGTGGCGCATGTTGAGCAGTTCCGGATAAAGCAGCTCGTATTCCTCGAGCACGTCCATGGCGGAAAACACGGGCTTCGCGCCTTCGCGGATGAGCTTGTTGCCGCCGGTGTAAGTGGAACCGAAGGCGTCCCCGGGTACGGCGAATACGTCGCGGCCCTGTTCGGCGGCGCATGTGGCGGTGATCAAACTCCCGCTACGCTCGCCCGCCTCAATCACAATTGTGCCAACGGAAAGGCCCGAGATGATCCGGTTGCGGACGGGGAAATTGCGCCCGATGGGCGCCGTGCTCCCCGGATACTCCGTAATCACAGCGCCGGAGGCCGCGATTTTTTCCCGCAAACTGATATTCTCCGGCAGGTATTCCGCGCCGTGCCCGCAGCCAAGCACCGCGATGGTGCATCCATTTGCGTGCAGCGCGCCCCAGTGCGCCGCGCTGTCGATGCCCAAAGCGCCACCGGAAATTACGGCACAGCCGGCTCTCGTTAAGTCCGCGCTGAGCCGCCCGGCAATGTCCACGCTTTTATGGTCGGCGCGGCGGGTACCCACGATGGAAATGGGCAGTCGGTCCCGGAATTCGCCCAATGCGCCGCGCGCATACAGCGCGAGAGGGTAGTTCGGGATTTGCCGCAGCCGTTCGGGATAATCTTCCTCGCGCGGTGTTATGATATGCACATCTCGTTGCGCGCATGCATCCAAAATAGCTTCCGCTTCACGCAAGGAAGCACCGCGCAGCTTATCCAGCTGCATATTCGTGAACACGCCTGCCACGCGGCGTTCGTAGTCATTGGACCCGTAGATTTCTTCCGCCCCGCCCGGAAACGCTTCCGCAATCTCCTGCGTGCGCAAAGACGACGAAATCCCCAGCGCGCATTGCAGCCAAACCCAGTATAATGTGTCATCCATCATTTCACCATTTCCCACATCAGGATCGTCGCGGCGGCAGCGGCGTTGAGGCTTTTCATGCGGCCATTCATAGGGATTGTGATCGCCACTTCGCATGCCTTAATCGCCTCAAGGCTCAGCCCGCCACCCTCGTTTCCAATCAAGACCACGGCGCCATTGCTGAACTCGATTTTATTGACGGGTATCGCGGCACCATCCGGCACAGCCGCGTAGCATGGCAGATTGCAGGCCGCGAGTTCTTCCGCAAGATTCTCAACTTCCAGCACGGGCAGGCGGAGCAATGCGCCCATGGAAGCCCGCAACGCTTTGGGATGATATATGTCGCAGCCTCCGCTAATCAAAAGCCCGGATATCCCAAGCGCCTCGGCCGTTCTGGCAGCGCCGCCAAAATTCCCGGGGTCCTGCACATGCTCCAAAGCAATGTATCTGCCGCCGGGCCGCCAAAAATCTTGCCTCTTGTTTTTTGCTTCTTGCTTCCAGACGCCGAACATGCCCTGCGGCGTTTTCGTATCCCCAAGCTTTTGCGCGACCGATTCAGTAATTAGGATACAGGATGCAGGATGCAGGGAATATTTCTCAAGCGCTTCTTGTGTGGCAAAAAGAGTTTGCGGCTCATGACCGGAGGCCATGGCGTCAGAACATAATCTGAATCCTTCCAGAAAAAACAGGCCCTGCTCTTTTCGAGCACGCGCACTTTCCCGCAGCTTAATTGCCACCTTCACTTTTGGATTATCCCTGGATGTGATCATGGCTCTCCCCATCTTATGCCATTTTCGCGGTCTTGTCCCAAGTGTTCCGCCGCCGCGATTAACGCGCAGCCAACAGCGTAGCACAGAATATCGCCCCAGCTGAAGGTTGCGCCCATCAGAACACGCAGCCACGCGATATGCCCCAGGCCCATAATGTCTAACAGGTGAACATATTGCGTGAATTCCACAAGGCAAGCGAGCAGAAAAACGTATAGCGGCAGCAGGCGCGGCTTGTGGGGAAGCAATACCCGCAGCGCGCAGTGGATCAGAATGACCACCAATACGTCGCCCAGGGAGCCGCGCACAAAAGGATTGCGGATAAACATGGCGATGCATAGTTCAGCGGCCAACAAAGCCAGGGCAGCCAGGGCGTAAAAAAATCGGCTTTTCATCATACAATTCATATCATAAAGCTGAAAGGCAGACGATACGTCTGCCCTTTGTACTCCTGATTCCTGCCCCCGGATCCATGCCTCCTATAACGCCGCTTTGGCCTGCTCGGCCAGCTGCGTAAAGGCCGCCGGGTCCGCAATGGCGATTTCGCTGAGCATTTTGCGGTTTAGGGCGATTCCAGCACGGCCCAGGCCATTGATGAACGTGGAATAGTTCATGCCGTTGCTTCTGGCGGCGGCGGAAATGCGGGTGATCCACAGCCTGCGGAAATCGCGCTTGCGCTGCTTGCGCCCGATGTAGGCGTATTGGCCGGACTTCATCACGGCCTGCTTTGCGGTTTTGAACAAACGGCTTTTGGAGCCGTAATAGCCCTTTGCGAGCTTTAAAACCTTATTCCTGCGTTTGCGCGTCATCATCGCGCCCTTGACACGTGCCATGGCAATCTTCCTCCAAAATTTTGATAGTACTTTTACTTATAGGGTATGAGCCTTTTGATTTGCTTTTGGTTGGTGACATCCGCCACGGCGGTACCGCGCAGTTGGCGCTTTTTTTTGGCATTCTTGCGGCCCTTGATGTCGTGGGAAGAGAAGGCCTTGGAACGCAGGGGCTTGCCGTTTTTCGAGAGCTTAAAACGCTTTTTCGCACCCGAATGGGTTTTGATTTTAGGCATGGCTGAATAATCCTCCTGTTTGAATGGTTGACTGTTTTTGCTTGCTGCATTTATTTCTTAGCGGTTGGCGCTAAAAACATCATCATTTGGCGGCCTTCGAGCTTGGGCTGGCGCTCCACGGAACTGACTTCCTTGCACAGCTCCGCGAATTCCCGCATGCGGTCCGCGGCAAGGTTCGAGTGCGCCATTTGCCGCCCGCGCAGCTTGATGAATACCTTTACCTTGTGGCCCTGCTCCAAAAATTTAATGGCATGGCCCACCTTGAAATCCAGATCGTGCCTGGCGATGCCAACGGAAATCTCGATTGCCTTGAGTTCCGCCATCCGCTGGGTTTTGCGCGCCTCCTTTTCCCGGCGGGACTGCTCGAAACGATACTTCCCGTAGTCCATGATTTTCACCACCGGGGGCTTGGCCATGGGCGCGATTTTCACCAGGTCCAGGTTCCGGCTTTCGGCCATGCGCAGTGCCTGGAGCGACGACATGATGCCCAACTGCTCGCCCGTTTCCGAAACAACGCGGACTTCTTTGTCTCGAATGGCGTCGTTGATTTGCTGCAGGCTTGCCGGCCCGTTACGATCCCTTGTGCTGATGTGAAAACACCTCCTGAAAAAATAAAAACACGCATGAAATCATCCACACGCATCAATAGCCAGGGCTCTATCCCCGGATTATTGACCCGCAGCGGACGGTGCCCTGAAGGTAGAAGCCAGGATGGCTTCGCTTGTTGCTGAACTAGTATAACAGATTTCCGCGGGGTTGTCAAGCATTTTTTAACAAAGTTCAGCAAAGCTGCCTTGTCACGATTCCGCATGCAGCATGCCCATATATATCTTGGCTTCGCCTTTCGCATAAATTTTCGCGTCGTTGCGCATTCTGTTGGTGACGCGGGGCAGCCTCCCGTCCTCATCCGGCTGAGCGCTTTGCAGCTTCGCGCTCTCCCTCAGTTTTTGCACCTTCGCAATGTAGCAAATAAGCTCCAGCCGCAGTTCCAGGTCGCCCTCCTTGCTGCGGCGGGCCATGGCCGCCGCGCGCCTGCCGTCGATGGTAATGGCCTTGATCACCGGATCGTTGAGCAAATAAAAGCTGCCGGCGGGCTGCTTTGCGCATTCCTGATCGAGCAGCGCTTGCAGAACAGCCTCGCGTTCCTCCATTTTCTCGGGCCAGGGCTTGCTAAGCTCGATGAGCACCCGCTCCAGGTTCAACGGCGCCAGTTCCTCGGTCACCATCGTTTCCGCTTCCATTGGCACAGGCTCCGGCAGCAGGACGCCCAGCACCGCGGGAATCAGCAGCACCGCCGTCATGAATATCACCCCAAAAGTCAGGACCCTGCGCCAATACGCGCGCCGGAAACCCGTTTGCCTCGGCCTATCATCTTCGTACCGCTCCCCGCGGACATAGGTATCCAGGCCTTCCCCCGGCTTGGAGGCGTTGAATACATGATACAGCGGCAGCCCGCACATGCTCAGCAGCACGAACAGCAGCAGCAGGAGATGGTTCGTGCTGCCCTGCAGCGAGAAATACGCCGCCACCGGCAGCAGCGGCGCCGCGGCAAAGAAGGCGAGGTTGTCCGGCCGTACAATGCTTGCCGCAATCAGCACAGGCACGGCGGTGGCCAGCAGTGGCCAATAGGAGGAGAAAATCATCTCTTTCCCGCCGATTTCAAAATGAATGAATGGCTGAAGCATTGGCGCCAGCACCAGCAGGATGATGTAAGACCCCAACCACGGCAGCTCATGGGACGACTCCTTCCGCGGCGGCGGCGGCGGTTCTGGTTCCGGGCGTGGCTGCCATTCCTGGCGCTGAGGCAGAGGCTTGCGCTGTGCTTCTACTTCCGGTTTTTCTTCGACCGGCGCCTTGCGTTTGAATCTATAGTTCCTCATGTCTAGTTCACACCTTTCTTGTGCTTTCCGATAGCAATGAGACATGAAAATGACCTTGCCTTATTTTTCAACCGCCTCCACCTCCCTGTATTCTCTCCCAGTAGGCTTTTGCGGCCTGCTCGGTTTTGTTGTCGCCATATTCGTAATACACAGCGCCCGCGAGGGCGTCCGGCAGGTACTGCTGCGCCACCCACCGGCCCGGGAAGTCGTGGGCGTATTGATAAAACTGGCCGGGGTTGGCGTTGTCCGCGCCATCGAAATGCTTGTTCTGCAGCGTGCGGGGAATGGGCCCGCTCTTGCCTTTCCGGATGTCTTCGGCGGCCTTGTCGTAGGCCACATAGGCCGTGTTGGATTTCGGCGCCGTGGCCACCAGCACAACGGCATCCGCGAGGGGGATGCGCGCCTCGGGCAGGCCGACCATCAGCGCCGCGTCGCAGGCGGCCTTGACGATGGGGATGATCATCGGGTAGGCCAGGCCAATGTCTTCGCAGGCTGTCACCATAAGCCGGCGCATGGCGCTTGGCATGTCGTCGGCCTCCAGCAACCGCGCAAGATAATGCAGCGCGGCATCCGGATCGCTCCCCCGCATGGATTTCTGAAATGCCGAAACGATGTCGTAATGCTCGTCGCCTTCTTTGTCATAGCGCAGCGCGCTGCGCTGGGTCAATTCTTTCGCGAGCTCCAGTATGATTTTTCTAGGGCCATCTCCATCCTGCACAGCCGACAACCAGCATAGTTCCGCCGCGTTGATTGCCTTGCGCACATCGCCGCCGCAAGCCCTGGCGATCCATTCGCAGACGCCGGGCTCGATTTCAATATTTGCGTCCTTTTCTTCATTCTCAAGCCAATCAAAAGCGCGAGTAACAGCTGGGATGATATCTTCCGGCGAAAGAGATTTAAACTCAAAGACAGTGGAGCGGCTGAGAATCGCGTTGTATACATAAAAGTAGGGGTTTTCCGTCGTCGAAGCAATGAGCGTGACCGCCCCGTTTTCGATGCACTCGAGCAAAGTCTGCTGCTGCTTTTTGTTGAAGTACTGGATTTCGTCCAGATAAAGCAGCACGCCGTTGGGCGCCATGAGGGTATCGCACTTGGCGATGGCGTCTTTGATATCAGCTGTGGAGGCGGTGGTGCCGTTGAGCCGCACGAACAGCCGGTTTGTTTGCCGGGCAATGATGTTGGCAAATGTTGTTTTCCCAATACCGGAGGGCCCGTAGAATATGAGGTTCGGCAGCTGCCCGGAGGTTGCGATGCGGCGCAGCGGCTTGCCCGGCCCCAGCAAATGCCGTTGGCCGACCATGTCGTCCAGGGTTTGCGGGCGCAGGCGTTCGGCAAGGGGTGCGGGCATGGTTTCACCTCAATTCGCAATTAATACTCAGCGCTCCCAGCAGTCCTTGGGAAAGCGATCACATCGCGGATATTCGAAAGCCCGGTCAAATACATCAGCAGACGTTCGAATCCGAGGCCGAAGCCGCAGTGTTTGCACCCGCCGAAACGCCGCAAATCCAGGTACCACCGGTAGTGCGCGGGATCGCCGCCCATGGCCTCGATGCGCTCTTCCAGCACATCAAGGCGCTCCTCGCGCTGGCTTCCGCCGATGATTTCCCCAACGCCGGGGACCAGCAGATCCATGGCTGCAACTGTTTTATTATCGTCGTTGCGGCGCATGTAAAAGGCCTTGATGCCTTCGGGATAATCCGTCACAAATACAGGGCATTTAAAAATCTGCTCAGTTAGATAACGTTCATGTTCTGTTTGCAAGTCCCGGCCCCATTCGGGTGGATACTCGAATTCCGTGCCGGAAGCTTGCAGCAACTCAATTGCTTTTGTATAAGTCACGCGCTCGAACTTAGAATTAATAACATGCTCCAGGCGTTCAATTACGCCCTGGTCAATGAACTGGTTGAAGAAGGCGATTTCATCCGGACAGCGCTCGAGCACGTCGGAGATAACGGACTTCATCATGTCTTCGGCAAGATTCATGTTGTCGTTTAAATCGGCGAATGCGATTTCGGGTTCCACCATCCAAAACTCGGCGGCATGGCGCTGGGTATGCGATTGCTCTGCTCTAAAAGTGGGCCCGAAGGTGTATATTTTGCCGAAGGCCATGGCCATGGCCTCGCCCTGCAATTGGCCGGATACCGTGAGAAATGCGGGCTTGCCGAAAAATTCTTCTTCATGGCTGGTGGTCACCGCGAACATCTCGCCCGCGCCCTCGGCATCCGCCGTGGTGATAATGGGCGTATGCGCCAGGACGAAGCCGCGGTTCTGGAAAAAGCTGCGGATGGCGAAATCCGCGGCGCTTCTTATTCTCATAGCCGCTCCAATGGTGTTGGACCGTGGGCGCAAATGCCCGATGGCACGCAGGAATTCAAGGCTATGGCGCTTTTTTTGCAAGGGATAATCGCCCGGGCACTCGCCTTCAACATGCACTTCCTCCGCATGCAGCTCAAACGCCTGGTTCGCTCCCGGCGTGAGGACCAGCATGCCCTCCACACGAACAGCGGAACCCACGCCAAGCTTGCATAACTTCGCATAATTCTTAAGCTTGCCAGTTTCCAGCACCACTTGCAGATTCCCGAATGCACTGCCGTCGTTCAGGCTGAGGAACGCCACGGATTTTGAATCCCGCAGCGTGCGCACCCACCCGCAGACGGCAATTGACTGCCCGGCATATTGCTCCGACGCGCTGAAAATATTTCTGAGTTCAATTCGTGTACTATTTCTCATTTCTGCATTCTCATTTCTCATTTTAAAGAAAGCGGCAGCGTCACCGCCATGCTCGTATAGCTTGCCCCGTCGCTTTGCGCGGCAATCCGGCCGCCGTGCATGTTTACGATGATCTGCGCAAGATGCAACCCCAGGCCCGCGCTCTTAACATCATAGCTGCGGGACTGGTCGGTTTTGTAAAAGCGTTCGAAGACACGCTCGACCTCTTCCTGCGCGATGCCGACGCCGGTATTTTTTATAAAGATGTGAAATTCGTCTTTGTTGTGACCGGCGGAAATTATGATGCGTTCGCCTTCCGGGGTGAATTTCACGGCGTTGTCGATGAGGTTATAAAACACCTGGGTCAGCAAGTCCTTATCGCCGTGGAAGGGCATCGCTTCCAGGGTGTTAAGGCCCTGCAGTTCGATGCGCTTTTCGGCGATTATCCGCTCAAACGAAAGCGCCGTGGTGAACAGCATCTCGCTGATATCGAAGGAAACGCGTTTGAGTTCCAGTTCCCCGGCCTCGATGCGGGAAAGGTTGAGCATGCCCGTGACCAGCCGGGCCAGACGCCGGATCTCACCGCTGACCACCGCCAAGTACTTCTTATGGTCCTCCCGGGGGATGGTGCCGTCGCGCATGCCGTCGATGAACCCGCCGATGGTGGTCATGGGGGTTTTCAACTCGTGGGAAACATTGGCCACAAAGCTCCTGCGCGAAGCTTCCAGGGTGGCGAGGCTCACGGCCATGGAATTGAACGACTCCGCGAGCAGCCCCAGCTCGTCCTTTTCGCGCACCTCCACGCGAAAACTGAAATCCCCCTTGGCGTATTTCCTGGTGGCCTTCACCATCTCGCCCACAGGCCGCACAAGTTTTGAGGAGATAAAGTAAACCCCGAAGAAGTCGATGATGAGCACCGTGACGCCCGCCAGCAAAAACGCGCGGAACAGCGTTTTCATATAATCCAATATGCCGCGGTTCACCTGCTGCGCCGCCGTCACGAATCCCGCCGCCTTGCCGTTTACGTAAAACGGGTCAAAAGAAAGCAGCATCTGTTCCCCGAACACGCCGCCGGGGTCGGAAATGCTCCGGTAACCGCTTGAGGTCATGGCATGGGCCGCCGTAACAATGGGGATGCGCCGCGTGCTGTGCCTGGTGCACAGTGCGGGAGAAACGAGGTCCGAGATATCCTCGCGGCAGGCTACAACCTCGCCCCTGGGGTTGCATAAAAAGAAATCCACGTCCAGCACATCAGAATAGGAGACAAGGATGGAGGAGATGAGCCGTTTGCGCGACGCGTCCAAAAGCGTGCCGTCCCCGCAGATATCGCTCACCAGCCGCGCCACATGCTCCGTATTGGTCTTGAGGGCATTGCCTTTTTCCGCAAGCCATGTCGCTGTGGAAAACACCAGCATTACGGAGCCAAGCACAAAGAAACTCACTAGCAAAATGTTGATAAACGTGAAAAAATATTTGCGGAACAGCCGCGTGGAGCGCATCGCGAATTTGATGGGTTTCATAACATCACCAAACATTTCATTGGGCATTTATCCCGGCACAGCCCGCAGCTGGCGCACAGCGCGGGGTCCACATGGGCAAGGTGGTTCGTTACGGCAATCGCGCGCTGCGGGCAATTTTTTTCGCACAGCTTGCATCCGGTGCAACCGGCGGCGCACTGGCGGCGAACGATAGGCCCCGTGGCCACAGAGCGGCAGCGAATAACGGCCTTGCCCCCGGCTTCCGTCATGGAGATGACGCCCTTGGGGCACGCCGCGGCGCATAGGGCGCAGCCAACGCAGAGGCCGCGATCAATCACGGCGACACCGTCAATGATAGAAATCGCGTGATAGTGGCAGGCGCGCGTGCAGTCGCCAAAGCCAAGGCAGGCGTTATCGCACTGCTTTTGCCCTTGATAAAAAAGCACAGCCGCGGCACAGGAGGGCTCGCCCCGGTATTCGAAGCGGAGCTTACAGCTCCCGCCGCCGCAGCGCGCAAAGGCCTTGCGGCCCGCCACAGCCTCCGCCGAAACGCCCATGATGGCCGCGATGGCCGCCGCCGCCGCGTCGCCGCCGGGGATGCACAGGTTACAGGGCGTACCCTGGTGCACGATGGCCTCGGCATAGCCCCCGCAGCCAGGAAAGCCACACGCGCCGCAGTTCACACTCGGCAGGGCCTCCGTGATTTCTTCCACGCGGGGATCCGCCTGCTCCTGCAAAGCGCCCGCGGCAATGGCAAGGCCCAGCCCCAACGCGAGGCCGACGCCGGTTACGATGCCGATGGCCAGAAGAATCGCCGTCATAATGCCTCCTTATGCCTTATCGGAATATCGCGCGGGGCCGCCAAATGCTCCGCAGCCCGTAGCCCCCGAACTCCACCCGGATGGCGCAGTCTTTTTCCCGGGGGATGTCGTCCACCGCAAGGGGAAATGTAAATGACAAGAATGATGATCCGCCTGGCTCCCTTGCGCAGTATACAAATGAGGGCGCAATCTCTTTTCCGCCAACCCACATCGCGGTGATGTCATACTCGCCATCATCCTGTAAAAAAATGAATTGTTCCCCATAAAACGGCGAGTTGCGCCGGCGCGCCTGAATGCGCACCTCATATGAATCCGTACCTTCATGCTCCAGCCAGATGTTGAACCGGATGCCGCGCCACGTTTCTTTTTGCGGCTTGCCTTCCTGCAATACCCCGTCAACAAAGCGCGGATGCAGCCAAACGGAAATGCCCTCCACCCGCTGGCGCGTGGTGGTATAATAGAATGGGTCGTCGTAGCCATACCGGTGCTGGATTTGGTTCATCCGAACCCACAGCAGCCCGCCTGCCAGAAGCAAAGCGACAGCGCCAATCAGGAGCAACTTTTTTCGCGTCATGATTGCACCTCATCCAAATAGTCTTTCCACAATCCCGCCAAAACCAAGAAAGCTAAGCGATACGATGGACGCCGCGATGAGCGTGGAGGGCAGGCCCGCGAAGGCCTTCGGGATGTCGGCTTCCTCCATGCGCTCCCGCACGCCGGCGAAGATGACCATCGCCAGCAAAAAACCGGCGCCCGCGCCCACGGAATTGACCAGCGAAGCTGCAAAGCCGTAGCCTTCCTGCACATTGAGCAGCACGACGCCAAGCACCGCGCAGTTGGTCGTGATAAGCGGCAGGTAAATCCCCAACGCTCGGTATAGCGCTTTGATATAGCGTTTGAGGACGATTTCAACGAGCTGCACCAGCGCCGCGATGACCAAAATAAACAGGGTGGTTTGCAAATAATCCAGGCCGTTTTTTTCTAGCAGCACATTGATGGGATGGATCACGACCGTCGCCAGCGCCATGACGAATATGACGGCGACGCCCATGCCCGTGGCCGTGCTCAGCTGCTTCGACACGCCCAAAAAAGGGCAAATCCCCAGGAATTTCGCCAGCACGAAGTTGGAGGTCAATATCGCGGCGAAGAAGATAGAGATGAGCTCTTTTGTCATACAGCCGCACCCCCCTCTTCTTTACCCAGTGCACAGCCGCTGCAATTTTTGCAGCCCGCTTCTGTTTTCAAAATTGGCTTGTCCATCTTCCGGGCAACCCAGTTGGAAAGGGCGATGGCGCAGCCATAGACGAAAAACCCGCCGGGGGGCAAAATCAAAATCGTCATGGGTGTCATGTTTCCGAGGGAAAGCCCCGCGATGGTCCCCGCGCCCAGGGCTTCCCGCACGGTTGCCATGAGGCACAGCGCGCCTGCAAAGCCGACGCTCATGCCCACGGCGTCCAGCGCGGAAGCCGCGACGCCAACCCGGTTCGCGTAGGCGTCCGCCCGGCCGAAGATGATGCAGTTGACAACGATGAGCGGCAGATAAATGCCAAGCGAGCGGTCAACCGCCGGGAAGTACGCCTTTACCAGCATCTGCACGAGGGTCACGAGCCCCGCGATGATGGTGATATACGCCGGGATGCGCACTTTTTCCGGGATCACCTTGCGCAGCGCCGAAATCAGCACGTTCGAGCCCAGCAGCACAACAAGCACCGCGGCGCTCATGCCAATCGCCCCAGTTAAGCTTACGCTGATGGCAAGAGAGGGGCAGGTGCCCAGCACAAGCCGCAGCACCGGGTTTTCTTTGATAAAGCCCTTGGTCAGTTCCGGAAGCAACGCTGTTTTTTCTTTCACCGCCTAGCACCCCCAATACTCTTGTATATCTCGACTGCCTGGTTCACTGCGTCCACCACGCCCCGGTTTGATAGAGTCGCGCCCGCAATGCCGTCGATCTCTTCTAGGCTCTGTTTGCCGGCGAACTGGCCCAGATATTTTTCTTCCGTTATTTTTTGTCCAAGGCCGGGGGTTTCGTTCTCGGCGGACAAGATTTGCAGCTTGCGCACATGCCCTTCCGGGTCCAACCCCACCGCGACTTTGATCAAGCCGCCATAGCCCTGCGCCTGGGTCTCCATAAGATAGCCAGCCAACGCGCCGTCCCGGTATGCCACGAAATAGTTTTCATATTCTTCAAACGCCGCGCCGGGAAAAAGCATTTCTCTGGCGGCGGCTTCTTCCGCCTGTTGATTTTTTGCGATTGGCTCACTGGTATAATGACGCACCATCGCCATGGCCCCGGCGGTCACAAAGCAAATCAGGCACAGCGCAAATGTGGGCAGGAGGAGCTCTTTTAAGTTAAGTTTTCGCATGCCGCTTCTCCTTCCCGGCCCCAAATATCTTCGGCGCCGTCACTTTTTCAATGTGCGGCGTGAGCAGGTTCATGATGAGGATCGCGAAGCTCACGCCCTCGGGCATGTTGCTATAAAAGCGGATGAGGCAGGTCAGCAGCCCGCAGCCTACCGCGAACACAAGCTTCCCCTTGATGGAAACCGGCGAGGTGGAATAATCCGTCGCCATAAAGACAGCTCCCAGCAGCAAGCCCCCGCCCAGGATTTGATATGCCATGAACGTGACGTCAAACCCGCTTTGCAGAAAACCCCACAGCGCCACGGTGCCGACAAAACAGACGGGCACGATGGGCACGATCACCCGGCGCAGGCACAGGTACGCGAAGCCCAGAAGCAGTGCCAGGGCGCAGGTTTCGCCAAGGCTGCCCCCTCGCTGGCCCAGGAACATTTGCAGCAAGCCCGGCAGGGTTCCATCGCCTGCGTTCAATATGTTCATGGGCGTTGCCGTCGCGATGGCGTCCCAGCTGTTGGCGTTGGGCAAATTCCATGTCGTCATGGGCAGCGCGAAGCCCAGCATGAGCACGATCCGCGCGGTAACGGCCGGGTTCGCGAAGTTTTTGCCGATGCCGCCAAAGAGCTGCTTCACCACGACAATGGCCACAAATGCCCCGATGGGGATCATCCAGAACGGCAGCGTCGCCGGCAATTGAAAGGCCAGCAGCATCCCGGTTACAATTGCGCTCAGATCGCCGACAGTCTGTCCGCGCTTTGTTATGAGGCAAAACAGGGCCTCCACGGCCACGCAGCTTCCCACGGATATCGCCGTGACAAGTAGCGCCCTTGATCCAAACAGCCACACGGATGCCGCAAGCGCCGGCGCGAGCGCAATGCAGGCGTCCAGCATGATTCGTTGCGTGGTATTCTTCGAGCGCATGTGGGGCGAGGGGCTCACGATTGCCAATTGCTGTTGGCTCATGACATGTCCTCCCTTGCGCGTAATAATTGCTTCCCCAGGCGAATCCGCTGTACCAGCTCCCGCCCGGCGGGGCAAACATAGGCACAGCAACCGCATTCCATGCATGCCGGGGCCCCCAGTTTGTCCAGCATAACTGTATTTCTGGCCTGCCAGGCCCGCTCGAGCTTCAGCGGCTGCAAATGCATGGGGCACGCGAACGCGCATTTGCCGCAGCGGATACAAGCTGTCTCGGATTTTAGTTCTGCCTGTTTTTTATCAAACAATAGCACGGCATTATTGCACTTGCCGATCACGGCGTCCCCGCCGGGGATCGCGGCTCCCATCATGGGCCCGCCTAGAATCATCTTCGCGGCGTCTTCCGGGGCATTGCCGATTTGCCGCAATATATCTTCCATGGAAGCGCCAATGGGCACGCGTATATTCACGGGTTCGGGTATGGCGCCGCCGTCCAACGTGATTGCGCGGCTGATCAAGGGCCGCCCGGTGCGAAAATACCGCCCCAAAAACGCGGCGCTCGCCACGTTCACGACCAACGCGCCCACGGCGAAGGGCAGCTTTTCCGGCGGCACCTTTCGCTTTGTGAGCGAGTGGACGAGCATCTTTTCCGCCCCCTGCGGATAGCTGCTTGGTAATTTCTTTGCGCTGATAGAAAGCGACTGCGACGAGGCCTCCGCGCATAATTTTTGCAGGAGCGCAACGGCGTCTTTTTCCTCCGCGCCGATGACCGCCTCGCGAATATCCAGCCACTTGCATATGTGTTCGATCCCCGCGATAATATTCGCCGCGCCGTCCAGGATCTCCCGGTGATCCGCGGTGAGATAGGGCTCGCATTCCGCGGCGTTCACCAGCAGGATATTGGCCTTATCGGCGGCGGCGCGCAGTTTCGCGTGCGTTGGAAACCCGGCGCCGCCAAGGCCCATGAGGCCCGAGGCCCGCACCGCCGCGAAGAATTCTTCCCGCGTGCTTACAATTGGCGCGGCCGCCTCGATCATGTTCATCTCGCCGTCAGATTCGATGACCACGGCCTCCACTGTCTCGCCGTCGGGCATTTGGATGCTATCAATGCACTTCACCGTGCCGGAAACGCTTGCGTGCACGGGCGCCGCGATGGGGGCTTCGGTATCCCCGACGATCTGCCCCGCGCGGACATATTCCCCCGGCCGCACGCAGGGCACGCACAGCGCGCCGATGTGCTGCCGCATCAGCAGGGTCACCGACTTGACGTGATCCAATCGCACCGGCTTCAGCGCTTTGGTATTCTTGTTACGGGAAAGTTGAATGCCCCGGCCCATACTGTTACCTCATGTAGTTTCGTATCAATTTCGCCAAGGTCCCCGTGGCGGCGCCCGCCGCTACACCGAAGACAATCAGCAATGGCGCTGCCCACAGAACACCCGGCGCGCACGTCAGCATTGCCGCAAGCAGCAGTTGCGCTATGTTGTGTGTCACCCCGCCAAGGATCCCCGCGCCGGTTTGTGTAATTCGTAAATCGCAATTCGTAATTCGTAACTTTAGTGCGATACCCATAACGAGCGCGCTGAGCAATCCTCCCGCTCCGCTGAGCATCATCGCCGTGAAGCCCCGCGTGACGCCCGCGAACACCGCCTTTGCCAGCGCGACCGCCAGCCCAGCTGGCAGCCCCAACGCGGAACTTGCCAGCATGACGACGATGTTGGAAAGGCCAGGCTTCACCCCCATGGGCAGCACAGGTATTAAAAACGATTCCGCAAATGAAAGCGCCAGCGCGAGTGCGCTTAGAATTCCAAGCATTGCAATATTCTTGCTTCTAGTACGCAATGCTGTCAACGCCTCCTGATTCCTGATTCCTGATTCCTGACACCTGGATTGCGACACGCTGCGGCAAGCAAACAGATACATTTCCTGAGCGGGTGAGCCAGCCGGCCTTTACGCACAACTGGTCCCGGCAGGGGGAGCTCGCAACCCGCGCTCGGCTATCCTTGATTTCAATCAAGACGCCGTCAATTTTTTGCGCAATGTCATCTCGCAGCGGAAATTCCAACTGTCCATCGCTTGCTGTTACCACAAGCTTGTTCGCAGGCGACAGCAGCAGCCGGGGTAGAAACAACAGCCCCGCCGCGGCAAGGCAAACCAACAGGACAACCACATCGCCGCGTTTCATTCATTGCTCCAACTTAAAATAATCTTCCACTTCGCCAATGTATTTCACAGTGCCGTCCTCGTAGATAAAAATGGCGGCGGCGCGGTATTTTGCCAGCAAGTCCAGCGAATTTTCATGGCCCAGCACAAAGCATGCGGTGGAAATCGCGTCGCCAATGGCCCCGCCATGTTCGCCTGTAGTGATCACCGTCACGCTGATGAGCCCCGGATCGCGTTCGGCGGGATAGCCCGTCTCGGGATCAAAAATATGATGGTATCGTTTGCCGTCCTGTTCAAAATATTTTTCGTACGAGCCGGAAGTCGAGATAAAATTCGTGCCCCTGAGCGTAAATATGCCGAGCGTATCATTCGGGCCGCCTTTCGGGTCGCGCAGGGCAATTTTGAATGGTTTACCCCAGGGCTTGCAGCCGTGTGTTAAAATGTTCCCGCCAAGATTAATAATAGAGCTTTTTACCCCAAGCGATATCAGAACATCCTGCGCCCTATCGCATGCCGCGCCTTTTCCATATGCGCCTAAGTCGAGCTCGCGCTTTTGCAAGGCTTCATTGATTTCTATTTGCGTAGGCACATAAGGCGTGTCACCGTCAATATTCCAAAGTTTTGTCAGTGCGCCCAGGTATGGGTTGAACGTGCCGCCGCTAGCTTGGAAGATTTCCCGGGCAAGGGCGGGCGGTTCTGTCGCGGCAACAAGTTCTCTCTCAAGCATTAGCATTGCACCTAACACGGCTTCGTCGTTGCCCGCGCCCCAGTATGATTGCGTCAGCACGCTGCCCATGGCAAAGCCGCTAAAACTCTGTGGCTCAGGCGTGCTTAAAAAAATACCAATAAGGGCAGCGGCTGCAATCACAACCGCTGCCCCAATCAGGAGCAATTTGCGCCTCACTTGTACTTTGGCCTCGGCACATAGCTGGTGTGCAGCAGCTCGTGCGCGAGGTGGCTGCCCGGCTCGCCGAGGAATTCCGCGTAGATTTTCTTGATAGCCGGGCTTTCGTGGCTCTTGCGCAGGGGCATGCTCCGGTCGGCCTCATACAGGCTCTGGGCGCGCTTCGCGCGCAAATCAATGAAGTTGCGCGCCACCGCGTGCTGCACCGGCTGGCCGCCGCCGTTGACGCATCCGCCCGGGCAGCCCATGATCTCGATGAAGGTGTAGTCCGCCTCGCCCGAACGCACTTTATCCATAAGAATTTTGGCGTTTTTCGTGCCGCTTGCCACGGCCACTTTTACTTTTAAGCCAGCGAGGTCGTATTCCGCCTCTTTGATTCCCTGGGTCCCGCGCACGTCGGTGAAATCGACGCTTTGCAGTTCCTTGCCGGTGATGGTTTCCGCCGCCGTGCGCAGCGCCGCTTCCATCACGCCGCCGGTGGCCCCGAAAATCACCGCCGCCCCCGTGGACTCGCCCAAGGGATTGTCGTATTCCTCTTCGGGCAGGTGGCGGAAATAGATGCCCGCGCTGTCGATCATGCGGGCAAGCTCCCGCGTGGTGAGGGAAACATCCACGTCCGGGAGGCCGTCCACGGCGTTCTGGTCGTCGCGCTTGTTCTCGAATTTCTTGGCCGTACAGGGCATGATGCCCACCACAAAGATGTTCTTCGGATCGACGCCGATCTCCTTGGCGTACCAGCTTTTGATGATGGCCCCCTGCATCTGCTGCGGGGATTTGCATGTGCTGAGATGGGCTAAGAGGTCGGGGTAATAATGCTCGCAGTATTTCACCCAGCCAGGCGAGCAGGAGCTGATGATGGGCAGCGGCCCGCCGTTTTTCACACGTTCAATCAACTCATGGGCCTCTTCCATAATGGTGAGGTCCGCCGCGAAATCCGTGTCAAACACTTTGTCGAAGCCTAGGCGGCGCAGGGCCGCTACCATTTTGCCCTGCACGTTGGCGCCGATTTTCATGCCGAAGGCCTCGCCCAGCGTCACCCTGATGGAAGGCGCCGTGTGCACCACGACGAACTTTTCCGGGTCATTGATGGCCGCGAGCACCTTTGCGGTCTCGTCTTTTTCCACAATGGCGCCTGTGGGGCAGTTGACGATGCACTGGCCGCAGGAAATGCAGCTCACGCTGTCCAGGTCCCGGTCGAAGGGGGAGCTGATATGGGTGTCGAACCCCCGGGCGTTCGTGCCGATGACGGAGATGTCCTGATTGTCGCAGGCGGCCACGCACCGGCGGCACAGGATGCACTTGTTGTTGTCCCGCACCATGTGCGCCATGGAGTCATCGAAATTATACTGCGGGTTTTCGCCCTTGTAGAAATCCGGGTCGTCCACGCCGAACTCCTTGCAGAGCTTCTGCAGCTCGCAGTTGCCGGAGCGCACGCAGCTCAGGCAGTTTTTGTCGTGGGCGGAAAGCAGCAGCTCCAGGGTGAGCTTGCGGCTCTTGCGCACCTTCTCCGTGTTGGTGAATACCTCCATGCCCTCCGCCGCGGGGAACACGCAGGCCGTCGCGAGCGTTCTCGCGCCCTTGACTTCCACCACGCAGATGCGGCAGGCGCCGATTTCGTTGAGTTCCTTCAGGTAGCATAGGGTGGGCACCTCGATGCCGATGCTCCTTGCCGCTTCCAGGACCGTGCTCCCGGCGGGCACGCGCACATCCATGCCGTTGATTTTTAGATTTATCATGTTAGCCATAGTCGCACAGCTCCTTTCTTATCTCTTCACAATTGCGCCGAATTTGCAGGCGGAAACGCACGCGCCGCACTTAATGCACTTTTCCGGGTCGATCATATGGGGCTCCTTGAGATTGCCGGAAATCGCGTTCGTCGGGCACACGCGCTTGCACAGAGTGCAGCCTTTGCACTTTTCAGGGATGATATAATAATTCAACAGGGCCTTGCAAACGCCCGCCGGACACTTGCCCTCATTGACATGCGCAAGATATTCCTCCCGGAAGTGCTTCATCATGGAAAGTACGGGATTCGGAGCGGTCTGGCCCAGGCCGCATAGGGAGTTTTCCTTGATATGATACGCCAATTCCTCCAGCTTATCCAAGTCGGCCAAAGTGGCCCTGCCCTCCGTGATTTTATCCAGAAGCTCCATCATACGCTTGGTGCCGATGCGGCAGGGGCTGCATTTGCCGCAGCTTTCGTCCACGGTGAAATCCAGGAAGAAGCGCGCCATGTCCACCATGCAGTTATCCTCGTCCATGACGATGAGGCCCCCGGAGCCCATCATGGAGCCGATGGCTTGGAGGTTATCGTAGTCGATGGGGGTGTCGATGAGCGCCATGGGGATGCACCCGCCGGAAGGACCGCCTGTTTGCGCGGCTTTAAATTTCTTGTTTTTTGGCACTCCTCCGCCGATTTCTTCAATGATGGTGCGCAGGGGGGTGCCCATGGGGATTTCCACAAGGCCGGTGTTGACAATTTTACCGCCCAGGGCGAACACCTTCGTCCCCTTCGACTTCTCGGTACCAACACAGCTGAAGCTCTCCGCGCCGTTTAGAATAATCTGCGGGATGTTGGCAAAGGTTTCCACATTGTTGTTGTTGGTGGGCTTGCCGAAGAGGCCTTTGGAGGCGGGGAACGGCGGGCGGGGGCGCGGCTCCCCGCGATACCCCTCAATGGAAGCGATCAGCGCCGTTTCCTCGCCGCACACAAATGCTCCGGCGCCAAGGCGGATGCTCATATCAAAATCAAAGCCGGAACCGAAAATATTCTTGCCCAGCAGGCCCGCTTCCCGGGCGTCGTCAATGGCTTTTTGCAGGTTGCGCACGGCGATGGGGTATTCCGCGCGGACATAGGCGTAGCCTTCCGAAGCGCCGATGGCATAGCCGCACAGGGCCATGGCTTCCACGATAGCGTGGGGGTCGCCCTCCAGCACGGAGCGGTCCATGAACGCGCCGGGGTCGCCTTCGTCGGCGTTGCACAGCACGTATTTCTGGTCGGCCTGGCTTCCCGCCGCGAAGCTCCACTTGAGGCCCGTGGGGAATCCCGCGCCGCCGCGCCCGCGCAGGCCGCTGTCTTTCATCACCTGGATTACATCGGCGGGCGTCATTTCCGTCAGCGC
>Ga0123356_10001247_pt1 | contig 28200 bp, 26 predicted proteins | sample TergutEmb28metaG_2_FD_92546 | JGI IMG/M metagenome (GOLD analysis project Ga0123356, IMG submission 92546) | Embiratermes neotenicus P3 segment gut microbial communities from Petit-Saut dam, French Guiana - Emb289 P3 | ecosystem: Host-associated > Arthropoda: Insects > Digestive system > Gut ...
CCGCCGAAGGCCTGAAGAACTTCTCGGTCTTCTGCAACCACGTCACGATCATCCCGGCGATCAAGGCCATCCTCGACTCCCCCGACCTGCGGCTCGACGGGTTCATCGGACCAGGGCACGTTTCCACCGTGATCGGCTGCCGGCCCTATGAGTTCATCGCCCGTGACTACGGCAAGCCGGTCGTGGTGGCCGGATTCGAGCCGCTTGACATCCTGCAGTCCATTTACATGCTCATGCTTCAGCTGGCCCAGGGCCGGTCCGAAGTGGAGAACCAGTACTCGCGGGTCGTCCCGTGGGACGGGAACCTGGTAGCGCTCAAGGCCATCAGCGAGACGATGGAGTTGCGGCCCTACTTCGAGTGGCGCGGTCTCGGCTTCATCTCGCACTCCGCGCTCAAGGTGCGCGACAAGTACGCGGCGATGGACGCGGAGCTGATGTTCTCAGTTCCCGGGGTTCGGGTCGCGGACCCGAAGGCATGCCAGTGCGGTGAGGTGCTCAAGGGTGTGCTCAAGCCGTGGGAATGCAAGGTGTTCGGCACCGCGTGCACGCCAGAGACGCCCATCGGCACCTGCATGGTCTCCCCGGAGGGCGCCTGCGCCGCGTACTACAACTACGGCCGGATGAACCGCAACCGCGTTCCCGAGGCCACCCAGGCGAGCCGGTCATGACCGCCGAACCGGGCTGGATCGCGGACGCGCTGCGCGAGCACGACCATGCGCAGCGGCCAGAGGCTCCGGACGGACGGACAGAGCTGTCCGTCTCGGGCAACTCGACCACGGGCAACTCGACCACGGGCAACTCGACCACGGGCAACTCGACCACGGGCAACTCGACCACGGGCAGCTCCATCACGGACCGCGAGCAGCAGGTGCTCGACCGCATCGACCGCGCCAGGCGCCGGAGGCCGCGGGTGCGGGAAGAGCGCATCACCATGTCGCACGGCTCCGGCGGCAAGGCCACGCAGACCCTGGTCGAGGCGATCTTCCTTGAGATGTTCCGCAACCCGCTGCTCGAGCCACTCGAGGACGCGGCCGAGCTGCGGCTGCCCGGGCTGCGGGACAGCGGGGCCCGCCTGGCGCTGACCACGGACTCGTACGTGGTGTCCCCGCTGTTTTTCCCGGGCGGCGACATCGGCGACCTGGCGGTCAACGGAACGGTCAACGACCTGTCCGTGTCCGGCGCGAAACCGATGTATCTTTCGGCCGGCTTCATCCTCGAGGAGGGATTCCCGGTCGCGGACCTGACCAGGGTGGTCGAGTCGATGCGGAACGCCGCCACTGCGGCGGGCGTGTGCGTCGTCACCGGGGACACGAAGGTCGTGCAGCGAGGCAAGGCCGACGGCTGCTACATCAATACGGCCGGAGTGGGGCTCATCGACCGTGACGTCACCCTCGGCGTCGCCCGCGCTCAGCCGGGTGACGCGATCATCGTGTCCGGGCCGATCGGCGACCACGGCATCACGGTCATGCTGGCTCGCGGCGAGCTGGACATCGAGGCGGACGTCCGCTCCGACACCGCCCCGCTGAACGGCTTGGTCGCTGCCCTGCTCGACGCGGTCCCCGGGGTTCGGGCGATGCGTGACGCTACCCGTGGCGGCGTGGCTACCATCCTCAACGAGATCGCCAGGGCCGCCGACGTGGGGGTGCTGGCTGTCGAGGAGGACATCCCGGTGCGTGCCGCGGTCCGCGGCGCTTGCGAGCTGCTCGGGATCGATCCCATGTACGTGGCCTGCGAAGGCCGGCTGGTCGCCGTTGTGCCCGGTGACAGCGCTGATGCGGCGGTAGCAGCGCTGCGCGGGCACCCGCTCGGCGCGCAGGCGGCAGTGATCGGCGAGGTCACCGCGGCGCAGCCGGGGATCGTCCGGCTGAAGACCGCGTTCGGCGGAACCCGGATCGTCGACCTGCTCGTCGGCGATCCGCTCCCCCGCATCTGCTGACCACTCCGGCAGCCACCAGCAGCTGACCCCACTCGTGGCAGTTATGCGACCGCGCTCGCACGCGGCCGCCGCGGCCGGCTAGTCGAGGCTCATGCCCCTCGCTGCACACGAGCGTGGCCACGGTTTGCCGATGGATCGACTCGCATGCCGCCAAGTCGATCGCAGTGCACTTCGATCAACCATACTTCGATCAACTATGTATGAGTGGAGCTCGACCTGTTCAGGGCAGGACGGAAACCCGGACAGCCCGGGTCAGGCGCGGCTGGGTACGCTGCGTGCTATGAAGATTCCGGATAGCCATGTCACGATGCTTCCCGATGGCCGGGAACTGGGCTGGCTGGAACTCGGCCCGCCGGACGGCGACCCGGTGTTCGCGTTTCACGGGACGACCGGATCCCGCTGGCATTTCACCGTCGACGACGGGCCGGTGGCCGCGGCCGGCGTTCGCCTGATCGTTCCGGACCGGCCCGGTTACGGGTTGAGTAGCTTTCACAGCGGGCGGCGGTTGCGGGACTGGGCGGATGACGTGGCCTTCCTGGCCGATCACCTGGGGCTGCAGGACTTCTCGGTGATGGGGGTGTCGGGCGGCGGGCCGCACGTCGCCGTCTGCGCCCGTTTCCTGCCCGCCCGCGTCCGGGCCGCGGCCATCGTGAGCGGGGTGGCCCCGCTGGCCGATCCTGGAAGCGAGGAGGGCATGATGCCCTCCAACCGCGGGATCACTGCGGTGGCCCGTCGAGCACCGTTGGTGCTCTGGCCGGTGTTCGCCGGAATGACCGCTTTCGGGAGACGATGGCCCGAGCGAGCCCTCCAGGCGATGGTCAGGGAGCTGCCGCCCCCAGACACCGCCGTGCTGATGCGGCCGGCTGTCCGAGATGCCTTTCTCAGGGATGTCCGGCATGCCTCGTCGACGACCGGTCAGGCCGGGGCGCAGGACTTCCGGCTGTTCTCCAGGGACTGGGGGTTCCGGCTGGAGGACATCACGGTACCCCTGCACATCTGGCAGGGTGACGTCGATCGTAACGTTCCCGCAGCCCACGGCCGGCTGCAAGCCGACCGTATCCCGGGGGCGGTGCTGCACGAGGTCCCCGGCGAGGGGCACCTGCTCTTCGTCGATCACATGACGGACATCCTGAGCGACTTGGTCAAGCGCGACCGGCATCCGGCGCCGTGACCGGTCGCGGCCGTCGTCCACGGCGCTGAGCGGCGATGACGAGCGGCCGCCGCGGTCAGCAGGAGCGGTCGCCGCGCCTTACTGAGTAGGCGGCAGCGGGGGCTGCGTGACCTGCGTGAGCAGGTTCGCCCGGTAGATCAGGATCGTCCAGCTCGCCACCGACTGAACCGAGACCGGCGTGCCGAAAGCGCGGGTGACCTGTGCTCTCGTCAGCCTCGGGTCACCGCGCTGCACGACCACGAACGATGCGTCGTTCCGAGACGGGTCATACCAGGAGAGATCCGTCTCCCAGTTGAATATCAGGGCATGGCGGTCCTGGATGACGATGGTTCGCAGCGCGACCTTGTTGCCGGACTCCTCGGTGATCGCCGAACTGTTGAAGTAGCTGGCCAGGCCATAGCTGAGGCGATGCGCCTCGAGCCAGGGGATCAGCGTGCTGCCCATCCCGGTCGTGCCGCCGAGCCCGGTCGCCGGAGCCACGCTGGCAGCGGCCGCCAGCGGCAGCAGCGCCGCGACGCTGGCCGCCGCCACCGTAAGCCTGGCTCGGATACCCGCGCGAATCCTCGCAGGCACCACCGTCCGTGCCGCGAGCACGGCGCCGCAGGGAAGCACTGCGGACATCTCCCAGGCGCTGTAGATCCGCGGCATCGTGGTGATCTGATACGCGGCGATGTTGACGATGATCGCTGCGGACATGAACTGCTCGGCCCGGCAGGCGGAACGCCAGGTGACGATGACCCTGACCAGGCCGGCCAGCGCGGCCAGCGCGCAGATGGACCCGAGGACAGTCCCCGCGACGCCAATCGGCTCCCCGGGCGTAACCGCGGCACCGAAAAGCTGGCGAACCGCGTGCAAGGTCAGCGTCGCGTTATGCGGCCACTGCCTCAACGGCGCGAGGTGGATCGCGGGCGCGACCATCAGGTACGCCCCGAAATGCCGCATGACCGCGCGGACGAGGCTTTCCAGCGGAACGGAAGCGATGGCTGCCAGCGCGATCACCGAGTCGGCGGTGCGGATCGACCGCGCGGCCTGCACGCGGTAGCCGCACACCAGGACGATCGCCGGAACGGCGATATACCGGACGGTGTCGTCACCCAGCTGGCCCGCGCACAGGATCACGCACAGCAGCGGTGCCGTATAGCGCTTGCCGGGCGCACGGTCGATCAGCAGGAAGGAGACCAGCAAGAACGCCGAGGTCCCCATGTGAGCAGGTGGTCCGAGCATGATCTGGACATTGGCCAGTACCACGAGTGGCGTCGCCAGCATTGCGATCGCGATTCCGCACCGGGCCAGCCGCGCCGGTCCGCGGCTGTCCGTCACGGCCAAGGCCAGCACGCAGACCGTAACGATTCCGTAGGCCACCGCTGAAGCGACGTTGTTCGCGAAATCACGGAACCCGAACAGGAGTTCGCTGAAGGCGAGCACCGGCAATTCGAACGTGTAGTATGTCGCGTCACCTATCAGCCAGCCGTGCAGCAGGAGGTGGCCGTGCAAGATATCCCACGCCTGCAGCGCATTATTCGCCCCGTCCGAATTAGGTGCCGAACTTAGCGAAATCCGAAGAAAGAAAGCGAAAAGCGCAATGCCACCTGCGCTCAATGCCAAAGCCGCCCAGAGGCGACGGAGCGTGCCTGGTCGCGCGCCGTCAGGGTCGGCGAACTGGGCAGACTCATCCGCAACACGCTGATTGCCGGGCAGATATGCACCACCCGGGTGGCGCCGGGACTGTCGCGCAAATCGCACGGCGTCAAATGGCACGCGAGGCGGCTGCAGATTACCCACCAGGGAATTATCACCCGCCCGCACAAAAGCCACAGGTCAGGGCTTACGAGCTGAAACAGATCTAAAGATTTGAGCCGCGATTCACCGGATTTACCGGACAGGTCGCCCGGGTAAGGCGGCTAGCTGAACCGGGCCGGCTGGCTGGACTGCAGCCGGTCACGGGCGGCCGCCACGACCGCCTGGCCGAGGCTGATACCCCCGTCGTTGCACGGGACGCGGGAGTGCACGAGAACGCTGAACCCGGCGCGCTCCAGACCGCTGACGGTGCGCGTGAGCAGCAGCAGGTTCTGGAACACCCCGCCCGAGAGCGCGACCGTGCCCAGACCGTGCCGCTCGCGCAACAGCTCGCAGCCGGCCTGGATCAGGGCCGCCAGGCCGTTGTGGAAGCGAGCCGCGATGATCTCCCCTGGTATCCCCGCGGCGAGGTCTTCCAGCGCGGCGGCGACCAGGTCAGGGCCGCTGGCCACGAACGGCTGGGCTGGCTGAATCCGCGGGCGATACCCGGTCGTCTCTTCTGGGTCGGCGAGCTGCTCGAGTTCCACCGCGGCCTGGCCTTCGTAGTTGATCTCGTCGCGGACGCCGAGGATCGCGGCCACGGCATCGAACAGCCGGCCGGCGCTCGAGGTCAGCGGAGCGTTGACGCGGCGCCGTGCCATGCTGACCACGGCATCCCAGCGATCCGCGTTACGCTGCGCCACGGCGGGGCGAGCGGGGCGGTCTCCGGCGCCGGCCGCGCCGAGCGCGTCGAGGTAAGCAGCCGCCATCCGCCACGGCTGCCTGATCGCGGCCGTTCCGCCCGGCATCGGAACCGGCGCGAGATGCCCGCCGCGCTGGAAGCCCGCGAGGTCCGCGATCAGGAACTCACCGCCCCAGATCGTGCCGTCCGTCCCGTAACCGGTCCCGTCGAACGCGACCCCGATCACCGGACCGGCGGCTGCGTTGTCGGCCAGGCAGGAGGCGATGTGGGCATGGTGATGCTGCACGCCCACCAGGTCAACCCCGTCGAGGTCGAGCGCGTACTTCGTCGACAGGTACTCCGGGTGCAGGTCGTGCGCCACGACCTCCGGGGTGACGTCAAAGACACGGCTGAAATGCTCGATGCCTTCGGTGAACGAGCGGAGGGTCTCGGCGTTTTCCAGGTCCCCGATGTGGTGGGACACGAATGCCCGGCCATCTTTCCCCAGGCAGAACGTGTTCTTCAGCTCGGCGCCGCAGGCCAGCACCGGCCGGGGGAACCCGCCGGGCACGGTGACGGGTTCCGGCACGTAGCCGCGTGATCGCCTGATCAGCATCGGGCGCCCGGCAAATACCCGGCTCACGGAGTCGTCCGTCCTGATATGGATGGCGCGGTCGTGGGTGAGGAACGCGTCGGCAATTCCGGCCAGCCGGTCAAGCGCGTCGCCGTCGCGGTAGACGATCGGCTCATCGGAGACGTTGCCGCTGGTAAGCACCAGCGGACGGCCCACCGCGGCGAGCAGCAGGTGGTGCAACGGGGTGTACGGCAGCATGATCCCGAGCTGCCGGTTGCCGGGTGCGGCAGCAACCGCGACATCCGCGTCCGGCTGCCGGGGCAGCAGCACGATCGGCCTCGCCGGGCTCGCCAGCAAGCCGGCCGCGGCGTCTTCTACCAGGCACAGCCGCATCGCCGCCGCCAGGTCGGCGGCCAGGATCGCGAACGGCTTGTCCTCACGGTGCTTGCGGGCGCGCAGCGTCGCGACCGCCCCCTCGCACGCCGCGTCGGCGGCCAGGTGGTAGCCGCCAATTCCCTTCACCGCCACGATCCGGCCCTGCTGCAGCAGCCTCGCCGCGGCATCCAGAACTGAGCCGGGCTCGGCCGTGTCAGGCAGTGCCGTGTCAGGCGGTGCCGTGTCAGGAAGTGCCAGATCAGGCAGTGCCAGATCAGCTAGGGGCTTGCCTGCCTCGTCGAGCAACGCAAGCCGCGGGCCGCAGGCCGGGCAGCAGACCGGCTGCGCGTGGAAGCGGCGGTTGGCCGGGTCGTGGTACTCGGCGGCACACTGCGCGCACATCGCAAAGGGAGCCATGGTCGTCAGCGGCCGGTCATACGGGACATCCCGGACGATGGTGAACCGGGGACCGCAGTTGGTGCAGTTGATGAACGGGTAGCGGAATCGCCGGTCGCCGGGATCGGCGAGCTCGCGCAGGCAGTCCGCGCAGGTAGCACTGTCCGCGGCAATGAGGGTCCTGCGCCGCCCGGCTGGCTCGCTCGGCACGATCTGGAAGAACGATTCGCCGGCCGGTGCCATCGCGGTCGCGGTGATCCGCTCGATCCTCGCCAGCGGCGGCGCATTCCGCTCCAGGGCGCGCAGGAACTCGCGCACCGCCGCCGGCTCCCCTTCTACCTCGGCGAACACCCCGTCGACATCGTTACCGACCAGGCCGCTGAGCCCGAGGCTGGTGGCAAGGGAGTACACGAAGGGCCGGAAGCCGACACCCTGGACGATGCCCTCCACGCGGATGCCGGTCCTGATCACCTGTCCCGCGGGGCCTGTGGCCTGCTGGCCAGCCGGGGTCACGCCGGGCTGTCGGGGGTCTCGCCAAGCTCGACCTCGAATTCGACGATGATCTCGTCCTTGAGCTTGAGCGTGCCGAAGAACCCGGAGTACGGCGTAATGCCGAAGTCCGTCTGCCGCACCGTGGCCGTCCCCCGGAACCGGCGCGGGCCGGGGCTGGTGACCTGAAGCCGGATGGGCTTGGACGTTCCCCGCATGGTGAGCGTGCCTTCGATCGCCCCGGTTGACGGCGCAGCGGAGGAAAGTCCGCCAGCCGAGGGGATGACCCGGGATGACGCAAAGCTGGCCGTCGCCGAGCCGAGAATCGTCCGCGCGGTGCCCAGGATGTCCTTGCGGTCCCTGTCGGTGAGCGGCTTGGCGCCACCGGTCCCCTCGCGGACGGCCAGCGAGCCGAGGTCGAGCTCCGCGGTCACCGTCGCGGCTGCGATCGCGGGCCCGGCATCTGAGTCGGGCACGGTAACCCGCGCCGACCACCGGGTGATCTCGATCGTCAGGTCGTGCCCCGCCCGGGCAGCTAGTCCGGCGCGTCCCGTCTTGACGAGCACCCGGCTGGAGCCAGGGCCGAGCTCGTATGTTCCGGCACCGGGTGTTTGCGTGCTATCAGCCACGGCACCACCGTACGCACGGACCAGAGGAAGGTCTAGCTTCCGCCGTCGGCGCGCGTCTTCAGGTAAACGGGGTCTCGCCGAACAGCTCGCGGATTCGCCGCAGGTCGCGGAGGCGCGGCTCGGTGGTACCGCCGACCCAGCGGCTGACGGTCTTCACCGACACCCCGAGCTGGCGCGCAGCGGCCTCCATTGTCATGCCCTCCCGGCGCAGCACCCCTGCCATCCAGTCGGCGAACGACTCCGGCTCCGCGCCGTCTCCGGCCGAGCTCACGCCCGCGGGCTCACCCGCGACAGCTACCTGCCGGTTGGCTGGGCCCCCGTCGTGCGCCTTGAGCAGCGACGTCAGGGCGTCCAGTCCAGCGGTCGCGCCGATCTGCGCGCCCGACTTAAGCACGTCGACCTCGACGTGATCGGGGAAGATGCGGAAGGAAACGCTGATCGCGCCAGTCGGCCCCGCCGCCTCGAGCAGCGCGCGGGAGACGGTCTCGCCTACCTCGCGGTTGTCCTGCTCGGACAGAGGTGACTGCGCCAGGCAGCGCCGGACGAAGTCACGGATGTCGGGAATCGACGACGGCCTAGCTGGGAACGTCTGCGACACAACCACGACAGGTACGACTTCTATGTTGTCGCTGATCGTGTCTTCTGCCCTGTCCATCGCTCCTTTTCCGCTCAGCGCGGTGAAACGGTGTGTCACCTTACGCACCAGACTACGTGGACTGATCACTTTCCCGCGACCCCAGGCCGGGCGGACAGAAATGTCCAACCGGCCGACGCTTGTGTCTTGTACTCGGATGAGGGCGGGAATACGCTGATGGAACCGGCGCGGGGGCCCCCACGGGCAGCAGCCGGCTGGTGATCAACCGATGAGCGGTCAGCGAGCCGGCGTGTCAGGCCGGCACAACGAGGGGCCGGGGCGAGAACGGTCTCGCCTGGCACCCGGGTACCGTCCGGCCCGGGTCTGGCGGCGTTCAGCCGCCACCGTGGGCTGCCGACCGAAAGGTGGCGTTCCATGACACACGCCGAGGAACCGGTTGTACACATTCTCTGGATGAACGGCGGTCTCGGCTGCGACGGGGACTCGGTGGCGCTGACCGCCGCGACCCAGCCCAGCATCGAGGAGATCGTGCTCGGCGCCCTGCCCGGGCTGCCCAAGGTGGCCGTGCACTGGCCGCTGATCGACTACGAGTGCGGCCCTGAGCAGGGGGCGGACACTTTCATCGAGTGGTGGCACAAGGCCGACCGCGGAGAACTCGAACCCTTCGTGCTCGTCGTCGAGGGGTCCATCCCCAACGAGGCGATCAAGTCCGAAGGCTACTGGTGCGGTTTCGGCAACAACCCGGCGACCGGGCAGCCGATGACCACAAGCGAGTGGCTGGACCGGCTGGCGCCTAAGGCCACCGCGATCCTCGCCGTCGGTACCTGTGCCACCTACGGCGGCATCCACGCGATGGCGGGCAACCCGACCGGCGCCATGGGCGTGCCCGACTACCTGGGCTGGGAGTGGAAGTCCAAGGCCGGCCTGCCGATCGTCTGCGTGCCCGGCTGCCCGATCCACCCGGACAACCTGTCCGAGACCATCCTGTACCTGCTGTACCAGGTGGCCGGACAGGCGCCGATGATCCCGCTCGACGAGGCGCTGCGGCCGCGCTGGCTGTTCGAGGCCACCGTGCACCAGGGCTGCGACCGGGCGGGCTACTACGAGGAAGGCGTTTTCGCCGGCGAGTACGGCTCCCCGGAGTGCCTGGTCAAGCTCGGCTGCTGGGGGCCGGTGGTGAAGTGCAACGTCCCCAAGCGGGGCTGGATCAACGGGGTCGGCGGCTGCCCCAATGTCGGCGGCATCTGCATCGCCTGCACGATGCCCGGCTTCCCCGACAAGTTCATGCCGTTCATGGACGAGCCGCCGGGCGCCCGGGTGTCGAGCACAGCCAGCGGGATGTACGGCACGGTCATCCGTACGCTGCGCGGCTTCACCCAGCGCACGGCGGACAAGGAACCCAAGTGGCGGGTCAAGGGAAGCGAACTGCTCACCGGCTACCAGAAGACGTGGTGATCTGCGATGACAGCGACGGAGAAGGAACCCGCGAGCACGAAGGACTCCCAGCTCACCGAGATGGCCTGGGACCCGATCACGCGGATCGTGGGCAGTCTCGGCATCTACACGAAGATCGACTTCGCTGCCAAGCGGGTCGCCGAATGCCACAGCACGTCGTCGATCTTCCGCGGCTACAGCATCTTCATGAAGGGCAAGGACCCGCGCGACGCGCACTTCATTACCAGCCGGATCTGCGGCATCTGCGGCGACAACCACGCGACCTGCTCGGTCTACAACCAGAACATGGCCTACGGCGTACGCCCGCCGCACCTCGGCGAGTGGATCATCAACCTCGGTGAGGCCGCCGAGTACATGTTCGACCACAACATCTTCCAGGAGAACCTGGTCGGGGTCGACTTCTGCGAGCGGATGGTCGGCGAGACAAACCCCGGCGTGCTCGAACGGGCCAACGCGACCGAGGCACCGCACGCGGCAGACCACGGCTACCGGACGATCGGCGACATCATGCGCTCGCTGAACCCGCTCGAGGGCGAGTTCTACCGCGAGGCACTTCAGGTCAGCCGCTCCACCAGGGAGATGTTCTGCCTGATGGAAGGCCGCCATGTGCACCCGTCCACGCTGTACCCCGGTGGCGTGGGCACGGTGGCCACGGTGCAGCTCTTCACCGACTACCTCACCAGGCTGATGCGCTATGTGGAGTTCATGAAGCGCGTCGTCCCGATGCACGACGACCTGTTCGACTTCTTCTATGAGGCGCTGCCGGGATACGAGGAAGTCGGCAGGCGCCGCGTGCTACTCGGCTGCTGGGGCAGCCTGAACAACCCGGAGTACTGCGACTTCACGTACCGGAACATGGCCGACTGGGGCCGCAAGATGTTCGTCACCCCTGGCGTGGTGGTGGACGGCGAGCTCGTCACCACCAGCCTGGTCGACATCAACCTGGGCATCCGGATCCTGCTCGGCCACTCGTTCTACGAGGACTGGGAAGACCAGGAAATGTTCGTCACGCACGACCCGCTCGGCAACCCGGTCGACCGCAGGCACCCGTGGAACCAGCACACCATCCCGCGCCCGGCCAAGCGTGATTTCGACGACAAGTACAGCTGGACGATGTCGCCCCGCTGGTTCGACGGCAAGGACTACCTGCCCCTCGACACCGGCGGCGGCCCGATCGCGAGGCTGTGGGCGACCGCGCTGGCCGGCCTCGTCGACATCGGGTACGTCAAGTCCACCGGTCACAGCGTGCAGATCAGCCTGCCCAAGACGGTGTCCAAGCCCGAAGTGACGTTCGAGTGGACGCCACCCAAGGACAAGGAGGGCAAGCCGCTGTCCAACGCGATCGAGCGCGACCGGGCCCGGACCTACTTCCAGGCGTACTCCGCCGCCTGCGCCCTGCATTTCGTGGAGCAGGCGCTGGCTGAGGTGCGAGCCGGCCGGACCAAGACCTGGGAGTCGTTCACCGTCCCCGACGAGGCGGTGAGCTGCGGCTTCACCGAGGCGGTCCGGGGCGTCCTTTCGCACCACATGGTGGTCCGGGACGGCAAGATCGCGAACTACCACCCCTACCCGCCAACCCCGTGGAACGGCAGCGTACGGGACGTCTACGGGACGCCGGGACCGTATGAGGACGCCGTGCAGAACACGCCGATCTTCGAGGAGAACCCGCCGGATACCTTCAAGGGCATCGACATCATGCGGGCGGTGCGCAGCTTCGACCCGTGCCTGCCCTGCGGCGTGCACATGTACCTAGGCGGCGGCCGGGTCCTCAACACCGCGCACTCGCCCACCGGCGTGACGCTGGCGATCTGACATGGCTGACGCCAGCGACGCCCGGGAAGCCGGGGCGCGGGTTGAGGTGCTGCTCGCCGAACTCCGGGCCCGCTCGGGCCCGGAGGCGGCGGAGGTCGCCGAGGAACTCGTCAGCTGTCTCGTCCGGCTCTACGGCGCTGGGCTAGAGAAGATCGTCGCAACGATCGGCGATGACGCGCGCCTGCAGGCACTGCTCATCGCCGACCCGCTGGTCGAGAGCCTGCTGCTGGTGCATGACCTGCACCCGCTTGATCCCGCCGCAAGGATCAGGCGCGCCCTTGGCCGGCTCGGGGTGGGCACGGAGTTCCTCGGGATCGACGACGCGGGGGTGGCTCATGTCCGGCTGGGCAAGGGCTGCGGCTCAACGACCGACGTGGTCGCGCAGGCCGTCACCGACGCCGCGCCGGAAATCACCGGGGTGGACTTCGCGCCGCGCGAGGCGCCGCTGCTGCAGATCACCCACCGCCCGGCAGGGGCGATATGACACCGGCAGCGGGGGCGAGATGACGGAGACTCCTGGCGGCCACGGCAAGCAGGCTCCGGGGACGCCAGCCGGTGCGGGCGGCCTGCGCCGCTTCGCCCGCCCGGCCCGCCCGCCCGCCGGAGCTGCGGCCGACGAGCGCTGCGAGCTGTGCGGCGAGCAGATCGGCCGCGAGCACGCGCACATGGTGGACCTGCAACGGCGGTCGATCGGTTGCGCGTGCCGGGCCTGCGCACTGCTGTTCACCCGGGAAGGCGGCCGCTACCGCACGATTCCCGACCGGGTGCGGGCGGACCCGCGGGCACCGCTGACCGCAGCCGAATGGGCGGAGCTGCAGATTCCCGTCGCGGTCGCCTTCTTCTTCGTCAACTCGGCACTCGGCCGCGTCATCGCGAGCTATCCGAGCCCGGCAGGGGTCACCGAATGCGAACTCGACCTAGCCGCCTGGGAACGGCTGGCCGACGGGCACCCCCTGCTGCGCGCCCTGACACCCGACGTGGAGGCAATCCTGGTCATGGGTGGCCTGGTCATGGGTGGCGGGGCGCCCGGCGCCGGCGGCAACGGGGGCGGCGGGGGCGCCGCCGGCGCCGGGGACATCGAGACCTTCCTTGTCCCTATCGACATCTGCTACTCACTGGCCGGCGCGCTGCGGCTGGAATGGCACGGGTTCGACGGCGGGGCCGAGGTGAAGCGGATCCTGGGGGACCTGCGCACCAGCCTGCGCCAGCGCGCTCGCACGCTCGAGTCCGTCTCGGGATGAATGATCCGGAGGCCTAGATGGCGGAACTGACCTTTGGCTGCACCGACGCGCACGCGGCGAGATACGCGGCAACGCCGACACTGTCCTTCGCGCTGACCATCACTGAGAGCACCGGCGTTCGCGTGCACGCCATCGCGCTGCGCTGTCAGATCCGCATCGAGCCGCACCGTCGCAGGTACTCCCCGGACGAGGCGCGGCGGCTGAACGACCTGTTCGGCGATACCTCGCGCTGGGCCGAGACGGTCAAGCCGATTCAGCTTGCCATGGTGTCCACCATGGTCCCCGGGTTCACCTCGGTTACCGAGACCGAGCTCTCGGTGCCGTGTACCTACGACCTTGAGGTCGCCTCCGCTCGGTACCTGCAAGCACTAGACGACGGCACGATCCCGCTGATCCTGCTGTTCAGCGGCACGGTGTTCATCGCTCAGGGGGATGCCTTCAGCGTGGAGCTGATCCCGTGGAGCGCCGAGGCCACCTACCGGATGCCGGCGGCGGTCTGGCAGGACGTGGTGAACGAGCACTTCCCGGGGAGCGCCTGGCTGCGGTGCAGCAAGGAGACACTCGACGAGCTGTCCGCGTTCAAGGCGGAACGCGCCCTGCCGACGTGGGACGCCACGCTGTCTGCCCTGCTCGATGCGGCCGGTCAGGCCGGCAGGCCGACGCGGTCAGGAGCGTCATGAACCACGACGGGGTACGACGGGTGGCCGATGCGGTCCTCTACGAGGGCTACATCCTCTACCCCTACCGCGCGTCCGCGCAGAAGAACCGCAGCCGCTGGCAGTTCGGCGTGCTGATGCCGCCCGGCTACGCCGCGGTGGACCCATCCGAGAGCTCGGTGCTGCAAACGGAGTGCGTCCTGGAGTACACGGGGCACTCGGCGGTGGAGGTCGTCGTCCGCTTCCTCCAGGTGCAGCGGCGGCAAACCTCCGGTGCGCCCAACTCCGAGACCCCCGCGTCGGCGTGGGACGAGGCGGTAGAACGCGAAGTCACCGTGACCGCATCCGGACCGGCGCTGCTCCGCGAGGGCACCGTCACCAGCTTCACCGTGCCAGGCGGCGCGGACACCGAAATGGTCTCCGGCGCCCGCGTCGTGCGCCGCCGCGCGGCGCTCGGCGGGTCGGTGGAGGTACGCGCGAGGCCGCTGCCTGGACCCTGGCAGGCCGCCCGGCTGACCGTGCGGGTGACCAACGAGTCTGCTGACCCGGTACCCCTCGGCGGAACTTCAGCCGGCCGGGAAGACGCGCTGCCCGCCGCGCTGGTCGCGGCCCACCTGATCATCACGGTCTCCGGCGGCGCGTTCCTCTCGATGACCGACCCACCGGAATGGGCGAGCCCGCATGTCGGCGAGTGCGACAACAGAGGGTGCTGGCCGGTGCTCGCGGGCGCCAACGGCAGCCGCCAGGTCATGCTGGCTGCCCCGATCATCCTGCCCGATTATCCGGAGGTCGCGGCGGAAAGCCCGGGAGAGCTTTACGACGGCACCGAAATCGACGAGATCCTCACCCTCCGCACGCTCGCTCTCTCCGACGAGGAGAAGGCGGCAGCCCGGGCCACCGACCCGCGTGCCGCGGCGCTTATCGACAGGATCGACGCGATGGACGAGGCGGCCATCCAGCAGCTGCACGGCACGATCCGCGGCATGCGGTCAGCCGGCCGTCCGGCTGGGCCGGCCGTCGGCCCGGCCGGTTTCCCGGCCGGCGGCGGTGAACCGGCAGCTTTCCCGGCCGACGGCGGTGCGGGAGCCCCGTGGTGGGACCCCGGTGCCGACGAGTCCGTGTCGCCCGGCACCGACGCCGTCATGGTGGCCGGACACCGGGTCGCCCGCGGTAGCCGGGTGATACTGCGGCCCGGAGCGCACCGCGCGGACGCCCAGGACATGTTCCTGGCCGGCCGGGCCGCGCTGGTCGAGGCGGTGCTGCTCGACGTCGACGACAAGGCCTACCTGGCGGTGACGCTGGCCGACGACCCGGCCGCCGACCTGCAGTCGGCCCACGGGCGGTTCCTCTACTTCTCCCCCGACGAGGTGGAACCCGGCGGGCTCGAGCCCTCGGAGAGGGATCCAGCCGGCCCTGGGGGTGCGGGCCAATGACGGGCAGGACGCTAGTCGCCGGGGTCGGCAACATCTTCCAGCGGGACGACGCCTTCGGCGTCGAGGTGGTACGGCTGCTCGCGGACCGGCCGCGGCCGCCCGGCGTGGAGATCGGGGATTTCGGCATTCGCGGCGTGCATCTGGTCTACGAGCTGCTCAACGGCTGCGACCTGTTCGTCCTGGTGGACGCCGCGCAGCGGGGCTGTGAACCAGGCACCGTCACCGTGCTCGAGGTAGGAACGGCGGACATGGCCAGCCAGCAGCCGACTGCGGGTGGTGCCGGGGTGCTGGACGCGCACGGCATGGCACCCGACGAGATTTTCGCGATGCTCGCCTCGATGGGAAACCGCCCCGGCCGCAGTCTCGTGGTCGCATGCGAACCCGCCGACGTAAGCCCGGGAATGGGACTGTCGGACCAGGTACGGGAGGCGCTGCCGCACGCGGTCCGCGCGGTGGAAGCGATCCTTGCACAAATCACCCAGGAAGAAGGTGCCCACGATGGTGGCCAGGCTGATTAAGGCAGCGATCATAGCGGCGATCCTGGCGGCGGTGCTCGACTCGCTGCCGGATATCAAGCGTTACCTGGAACTCAGGGAGATGTGAGCGCCATGGAAGTAGTCCTCGGATTCGCAGTCGGTTACTGGGTCGGCACCCGGCAGGGGCGCCACGGGCTGGAGCGCGCCCTGGACGCCGCCCGGGACATCTGGGCGTCGCCGGAAACCCGGCGGCTGCTTGGCGAGGGGCTGTCCACGATGCAGGCAACCGCGCCCGTCTCCGGCATTTTCGGGAAGGGCAGCAGCCGCGACAAGACTCTCGCCGTCATCCGCGACGTGCTCGACGAGGTCGTCGAGCGCCGCTCCGGGCGGCAGCCCAAGGCGGCCTGAGGAGGCGGGACCTACATGCACGAGTTCGGCTTGTGTGAGGGTGTACTCGAAGCGGTCCGGAACCGTGCGGCCGGCCGGCCGGTCAGCGGGATCCGCGTGCGCTGCGGCGTCAGGCACGCGGTGGATCCGGAGACGATGGCGCAGGCGTTCGGCTTTATCGCCGCGGGGACCGAGGCGGAGGGCGCCGACGTGGAAGTCATCACGGTGCCGGTCACGGTGACCTGCCGGGAGTGCGGCGCGGCCAGCGAGAGCACCGACGTGCTTACCGCGTGCCCGCGCTGCGAGGGCAGCGACGTGGAACTCACCGGAGGCGACGAACTGGTACTTGAATCGGTCCGGTACACGGCGGCCGCCACGACCTAACGGGCCGGTCGCGTGCCGTTCGCGCGGCGCACCACGACATCACGCTGCCCGGTCCCGTGGTCCTCCGCCCCGCGCTGCCCGGCCTCGTGGTGCCCGAGGTTGCCACGGCCGGCAAGCCTGGCTGCCATCGCGCTCACCGCGATGAGCGGGATGGTGACGGCGACGCGCTGCAGGATGCCAGCGCTGGGTGCGGTGATGTTGGGCACGAAGACAGCCAGGGCTACCCCCGTCGCGATCCCGCTGGCCGCCAGGTACCGGCGCCACCCGCGCCAGCCCTCGGCGGCGCCGAGTGAGCGGGCCAGCAGCAACTGCGCGAGCACCAGGTCGGTATACAGGACCAGGCTGATGATGTTGTGCGCCTGGTTGTGCCAGGAGCTAGGTCCGCTGGTGAGTTCCACCTGATCGCGGCGGAGCAATCCGATCGCCATCGCGAGTACCCCGGCGACCTGGACGAACCGCGGTGCCAGGCCAGGCAGTTCCCCGGCAAGTTCCTGGCCGAAGACCACCATGCACGCCCCGAGCACGAGGAACCCGGTGATCATGATCCACGGGTCCCTGGCGTTGTCCGCCGCGAGCCCGCTGAGCTGAACGCTCAGCGCACCGTGCCCGGTCTGCCGCAGCGACGCCGCGATCCAGGCGGCCGTGAAAGCGACCGGGCCAGCCACGCCGGCGAGCGCGCGAACTCTCATGCTTCAGTATCACGCCAGCGGATGGGAGCGCTCAGCGCGCCGCGGTTCACGCTGGTCAGCGTTGGCCGGCGCACGGAAGATGCGTCATTGCTGCGCTGGTCATCGTGGAAGCGGACTGCTTGATTAGGCTCATGGCCCCACCACGCAATTGCGCGAGCGCCCTCGTCACCGTGTTCGCCGACTCCGACGGGCTCTACCCGCTCGGCACGCCGCTGATCCGGGTATCGGGCCCGGGTGGTCCCGACGCCGTCGCTTCGGCCATCGCCGCGCATATCGGCAAGACGGGCAGCGTGTTCCTGGAGCTACCGGACGGCCGTCTGACGATCGTCGTCACGGTGGACAGCCAGACCTGGAACCCGCGCGCGGATCAGCAGCCGGATTAGATGGTGGTCGGTTCCGGTGCGGCGGCCGCCGTGGCCGGCTGCCAGTCGGGCGGCATGAAGAGGTAGCCGAGCCGGTCGCGCCACGAGGCGGCGTGCCGCACGTCGTGCCACAGGTCGGCGTAATGGCCGTACTGGAGCTTGACCAGGTTGTAGCTGCCGACGGGATGGGTGAGGCCGTATTTCGGGCGGAAAAGCTCGGGCTGGAAAGTGCCGAATAGCCGGTCCCAGATGATCAGGATGCCTGCGTAATTCCGGTCCAGGTAAATCGGGTCGGAGCCGTGATGGACCCGGTGGTGGGAGGGCGTGTTGAAAACGAACTCGACCGGCCGTGGCAACTTCGTGATGGTCTCGGTGTGCACGAAGAACTGGTAAACGAGGTTGATGCCGTAAGCGAAGTAGATCGCCCACGGCGCGACACCGAGCAGCGGCAGCGGCAGCCAGAAGAAGAAGTCGAACCACGGGTTCCACTTCTGCCGTAGCGCGGTCGCGAAGTTCATGTACTCCGACGAATGGTGTGCCTGGTGCGCGGCCCAGCCGACCCGCGCCCGGTGCACGAAGCGGTGCTGCCAGTAGTAGGCGAGGTCGACTCCGAGCACCACAAGCACCCAGGACCACCAGGTGCGCATCGGCAGGTGCCACGGCGCGATGTACAGGTACAGGGCAATGTAGACGAAGAAAGCGGCGACCTTCAGGACGAGGCTCGAGACCAGTGAGAACAGGCCCATCAGGATCGACGTCGAGGCGTCCTTGGCCATATAGCCGGTGACGGTGTCGTCGTGGTCGAGCCACTTCAGTGCCGCGAGTTCGATGCCGATGAACGCCAGGAAGAACGGGACGGCCCAGGTCACCGGGTTCAGCCAGGGATCGAGCACGTCATGCATGGTCCAACTCCAGCGCACCGGCGAACATGTAACTCTTGGGTAACTTACCGCACGGTCCGGTGCCCCAACAAGGCGGCGTACGCGCTGCTGAGATGGTGCGCGCCGAGGCGGCCGTGGTCATAGCCGGTCTCCGCGTGCTCGGCCTCGTCGATGCCGGCCAGCTCGTCCTCGGCGGCGACGCGCAGGCCGATGGTCTTCTGTACCAGCCAGGCGATGCCCAGCGTGAGGACACCGGAGTACGCCATGGTGACGAGCACCGCGAGCGCCTGGCGGCCGAGCTGGGTGAAGCCGCCGCCGTAGAACAGGCCGTCCGCCCCGGCCGCGTTGACGGCGGTGGTCGCGAACAGGCCGGTGGCGAGCAAGCCGCAGACGCCGCCAACGCCGTGCACCGCCACCACGTCCAGCGTGTCGTCGAAGCCGAAGCGGTACTTCATCCTGATGGCGAGCGCCGCGACAACCCCGGCGAGGAGACCGATCGCGGCGCCGGCCAAGGGCTCGACGAACCCGCAGGCGGGGGTGATCCCGACGAGGCCGGCGACCGCGCCGGACGCCGCGCCGAGCGTCGTCGGCTTTCCGTCGCGGCGCTGCTCCACGGCCAGCCAGCCGAGCATGCCGGTGCCCCCGGCCAGCATCGTGTTGAGGAAGGCGGTGGCGGCGACCCCGTCGGCGGCGAGGGCCGAGCCGGCGTTGAAGCCGAACCAGCCGAACCACAAGATCCCGGCGCCGAGCATGACCGCGGGCAGGTTGTGCGGCCGGGCCTGATCCCCCGGCCAGCCGAACCTCCTGCCGAGCACGAACGCCAGGGCAAGGCTCGCGGCGCCCGAGTTGACCTCGACCGCCGTCCCGCCGGCGAAGTCGAGCACGTGCAGCTTGGCGACCAGCCAGCCGTGCGGATCGAACACCCAGTGCGCGAGCGGCAGGTAGACGATCGTCACCCAGAGCGCTGCGAAGACGAGCCAGGGCCAGAACCGGGTCCGCTCCGCAACGGCGCCCGCGAGCAGCGCGACGGTGATGACGGCGAACATGAGCTGGAAGGACGCCTGCGCGAACAGCGGGATGTGCTGGCCGGGCGCGCCGGTCTGCTGCACGGCGAGCCCGTGCAGGCCGGACCATCCGAGGTCACCGATCAGGCCAGCGGCTGCGTCGGGGCCGAAGGCGAGCGAGTAGCCGAAGGCAACCCAGATGACGGACACCACCGCGAGGCAGGCCATGGTGAGGGCCATCGTGTTCAGCACGCTCCTGGCCCGGACCATGCCGCCATAGAACAGGGCGAGCCCAGGAACCATGAACATGACGAGTCCGGCGCTGACCAGCACCCAGGCAGTGTCTCCCGCGTTCACCCGCGTCCTCTCTTGCTCCGCTGGCACGGCCAGCCGATCCAAGGTCACCGCCGGATATTTCGTAACAGAAACTCATCGATTACGCGCGTGTTAACAATCCGCCCAGACCAGGCCAGACGGCTCGCGAGGCGCGGCAGCGGCACCGGCGAAGGCGGCCGCTCAGCGGGCCGACGGCCGTGGCGGGCGCAGCCTGCGCGAACAGCTCACTTCCGAAAGAAAATCAAAAGCACTATCCCGAACGAAACGATGGTTCGCGTTTATCCTTGCGATTTTTCTTTGCCAGAAGCCGGCCAGAAGTTCTCCATATGATCCGCTATCGATCACTTGATGCTCATACGGCGCGCGAAGTCTGGTCGCGGTAACTCTCCCCCGACCGGACGGAGCTAGATCGTGCCACAGATAACGCGCCGCCGACTCCTGCAGAGCCTCGGGGCAGCGGGGACAGCGGCATTCGCCGCGGAATTCCTCCCGTCGAACGTCCGCAAAGCGCTGGCCTCCGGCCCCGCTCAGGGCGGCAGCCTCAGCGACATCAAGCATGTCGTGATCCTCATGCAGGAAAACCGGTCATTCGACCACTACTTCGGGACCCTGCCGAATGTGCGCGGGTTCTCCGACCCCACCGCTATCACGCTGTCGTCCACCGGCAAGTCGGTCTTCTACCAGCCGGTGCAGGAAACTGCCCCCACCGGGACGACCCAGTACTCGAACCCGGACGGGTACCTGCTGCCATTCCACCTGGACACCAAGAAGACCAGCGCGCAGGCACAGCCGTCGACCAGCCACGCGTACAACGTCCAGCACAACGCGCTGAACGGCGGGGCGATGGACAGCTGGCTGCCCGCGCACATAGCGGCGGACGGCGTCAACGGCCCGTACACGATGGGCTACATGGAGCGCGACGACATCCCGTTCCACTTCGCGCTCGCCGAGAACTTCACGATCTGCGACAACTACCACTGCTCGGTGCTCGGCCCCACCTGGCCGAACCGGCTGTACCACTGGTCGGCCTGGATCGACCCGCTGGGCGTCGGCGGCGGGCCGATCACATCCAACATCGACCCCACGCCGTATGAGTGGATGAGCTATCCGGAGGCGCTTACCGCCGCCGGGGTGCCCTGGCAGGTGTACCAGGAGGTTGACAACTACGAGTGCAACCCGCTGGAGATGTTCGCGTCCTTCCGGGCCGCACCGGTCAGCTCCACCCTGTACCAGAGCGGGCTGCGGACTTTCTCCTCCGGGCAGTTCGAGTACGACGCGATCCACGACCGGCTGCCGGTCGTCTCGTGGCTCATCCCGACCAGCTACCAGTCCGAGCACCCGGACTACACGCCGGCCGCGGGCGCGGACTTCGTGGCCAGCAAGATCGACGCGATCGCGGCCAACCCCGACGTGTGGAACAGCACCGTGTTCATTCTCAACTACGACGAGAACGACGGGCTCTTCGACCACGTGGTCCCGCCGACTGCCCCGGCGGGCACGGCCGGCGAGTACGTCGATGGCCTGCCGATCGGTGGCGGGTTCCGGGTGCCGTGCCTCCTCGTGTCGCCGTGGACGCAGGGCGGCTGGATCGCCAGCGAGACGTTCGACCACACCTCGGTGCTGCGCTTCCTGGAGACGCTCACCGGCGTCACCATCCCGAACATCACGCCGTGGCGACGGTCCACCTTCGGCGACCTGACGTCCGCGCTTGGCGCGCGGTCCGGCGGCCGCTTCCCGGCGCTGCCTAACACGAAGGCTCAGCTCGCGCGCGCCGTCAAGGAGGTCACGACGCTGCCGGCGGCGACCTTCCCGGGCGCGAACCAGGTGGTACCGGTCCAGCAGACCGGTCCCCGCCCGAAGCCGCGCAACACCACCCGCGACGCGTGACCGCCAACCCCACCGCGAAAGGAGATCCTTCCATGTCAACCGACAACGGGACACCGAAGCGCTGGAGGCGGCGGCGCACCACCATCGTCGTTTCCGCCGCGACGGCGGGCGCGCTCGTCTTCGTCGGCGCGCCGCTGACCGCGCTGGCCCTGACGGGGACATTCAGCAGCCACGGGGTGCCCGTGGCGAATACTCCGCAAGCGGCCTACGCGCCCAGCTGGTCATCGCACAGCGCGGGCACCAAGGCGGTGCTGACGGCGATCGCTAAGTCCGCGGGCGCCGACCCGAGCTACTACGCCTACCTGGCGGCCTCCGGCGGCAGCGAGATCGTGCAGGTCGACGTCTCGGCCGGCGCCATCGTCGGCGAAATCGGCGCGGACACCGCCAACGGCGTCGCCGTCAGCCCGGACGGCTCCACCGTCTACATCGCGGAAACCGGCCAGTACTACGTCATCGCCGACAACCTCGTGACGAAGACCGAGACGCAGATCGAGGTCGGTCCGTACCCGATGGACGTTGCCGTATCACCCACCGGCAAGGTGGTGTACGCGGCCGTGACAGGCGGTGACACCGGTCCTGGCGGCTCGGACAAGGTGGCGGTCATCGACCCCGCGACCAACAAGGTCACCGGTGACATCACGGTCGGCACCGCCCCGCGGCAGGTCGTCTTCAGCCCGGACGGCTCGGCCGCCTACGTGACCACGGAGACCGGGATCTACGAGATCGACACCGCGACCTCGAAGGTGGTCCGGGTGATCGGTGACCCGGCGGGGCCGCAGGGCATCGCGGTGAGCCCGGACGGCTCGACGCTGTACGTCACCAACAACGACGCCGGCACGCTGCTGAAGATCGATGCCGCGAGCGGCAAGATCACCAGCAGTGTCGCGGCCGGCGCGGAGCCGGAGGCGGTCGCGGTGACCCCGGACGGGTCCACGGTGTACGTCGCCGACATGAACTCCGACTCGGTGTCTGTGATCGACGCAGCGACCCTGAAGGTGACCGGCACAATCTCCGTCGGCCGCCTGCCCATGTCGGTCACCGTCAGCCCGGACGGCTCGCAGGTCTGGGTCGGCAACGGCTATTCCGGCTCGGTGTCGATCATCGCCACGGCGACCAACTCTGTCCTCGCCACCGTTGGCGGCGGTCCTGGCACGTCGACCCTTGACGCGGCCATCACCGGGATCGCCTTCGCCCCGGCCCCGTGAGTCAGGCTGGGCAAGTTCCGCTGGCTGAGGCGTGAAATAGCGGCCCGTTCAGGATCAAAGAGCTTTTCTCCTGGACGGGCCGCCACTTTCAAAAAGCCGGTATAGCGTCAGGGCTCCGATGGAGATCGCCGCGATGACGGCCGTTTCGAGCAGGACGCGCGCGGGCGGAATCTCGATGTCGAAGATGTGCCGAGCCCAGGGGATGGCCAGCAGCGGGAACACGCACGCGGTCATCGTCACGATCAGGATGAGGCGCATTAGCGGCGGGCCGCCGACCAGGATGAGCACCCAGAGCCCGACCGCGAGCAGCGCCAGCATCGCGGCGGTGCGCGCCGCGTCGTCGCTGACCACGCCCGCGTGCCTGGCCGCCGCGTAACTGGCGAGCGCCGCCACCGCGGCGGCGACCCCCGCGGGGACGGCGAAGATCAGGGCCCTGCGCAGGAAACCCGGCCGGGCGCGCGGGGCGCCCGCGGCCAGCGCGAGGAAGAGGCCGGGCACGCCGACGGTGAGGGTGGAAACCACGGTCAGGTGCCGCGGAAAGAACGGGTATGCGACGCCGGCCACCCCGACCACGACGGCGATCATCGCCCCGTAGACGGTCTTGGTGACGAACAGACCGGAGGTCCGTTCGATGTTGGCGATCACCCGGCGCGCCTCACCGAGCAGCTGCGGGATCGCGGCGAAGGTGCCGTCAAGCAGCACGACCCGCGCGACCGAGCGGCTGGCGTCGCTTCCTGAGCCCATGGCGATCCCGAGGTCGGCCTGCTTGAGCGCCTGGACGTCGTTGACCCCGTCGCCCACCATCGCCACCACGTGACCCTGTCGCTGCAGCGCCTCGACCGCCCGCAGCTTCTGCGCGGGGCGGACCCGGCCGAACACGTCCGCGGCGCCGATCACGTCGCCGATGCCGTCATCGGAGAGCGCCGAGGCGTCCTGGGGCGGGCTCGCGTCGTCGTCCTGGATGCCGGCCCGCCGCGCGATGGCTGCCACCGCGCGGGGGGCGTCGCCGGACAGCACCTTGATCCGCACGCCCTGGGCGCGCAGGTACCGCACGGTGGCGGCGGTCTCGTCGCGGAGTTCCTCGGCCAGTACGAGCAGGGCGGCGGGCGCGGCGCCCAGCGGGAGTTCCTGGTCGGCTGCCTTCAGTGGCGCGTCGGACGATGCCAGGAGCAGGACGCGACGGCCGGCCGCCTCGTGGCGGGCGACCGATGCCCGGACCTCGTCGGGCAGGTCGTCGCCCCCGATGACGCTCGGTGCGCCGAGCAGCCAGCTGCCATGGCCGGCGAACTCGACGCCGCTCCACTTGCGCGCCGAGGAGAACGGGATCTTGCGGGTGACCGCCCAGCCGGGATCGCGCGGGTAGCCGGCGGCGATCGCCTTCACGGTCGCGTTCTGGTCCTCGTCGGCAGACACGACCGCCGCGATGACCTCCCTGATGGCCGCAGCGTGCCAGCCGTCCAGCGTGTCGGTGCCGACCAGTCGCATGCCGGGCCTGGTGAGCGTGCCGGTCTTATCGATGCACAGCACGTCGACCCGGGCCAGGCCCTCGATGGCGGGGAGTTCGGCGACAAGCACCCTGCTGCGGGCCAGCCGGACCGCGCCGGCCGCGAACGCGATCGAGGTCAGCAGGACAAGGCCCTCGGGCACCATGCTGGACACCCCCGCGGCCGAGCCCCGGACGGCGTCTTCAAGCGGGCGGTGACTGCGGAAGAACTCACTGACCAGCAGCAGGATCCCGGCGGGCAGCATTACCCAGGTCACCAGCCGCAGTATCTCGTTGGTGCCCTGCTGCAGCTCGGAGCGGATCGTGGTGAACTGCCGTGCGTGGGCCTGCAGCCTGGTGGCGTAGGACTTTTCCCCGACGGCGCTGACCTTGGCCAGCCCGGTACCCGCCACGACGAAGCTGCCGGACATGACGCTGTCGCCAGCGCGCTTGCCGACCGGGTCCGCCTCACCGGTGAGCAGGGCCTCGTCAAGCTCGAGGCCGTCGGCCGTCACGACCGTGGCGTCGGCTGGCACCTGGTCACCGCGGCGCAGGTCGAGCAGGTCGTCCTGGACCACCTCGCCCGGCGGCACTTCGCTGACGGTGCCGCCCCTGCGCACCCGGGCCTTGCCCGCGGTCAGAATGGCGAGCTTGCCGACCGCACGTTTGGCCCGCAGTTCCTGAGAGATGCCGATCCCGGTGTTCACCGCGAGGATCACGCCGAACACGGCATCCTGCGGCGGGCCGACGATCAGCACCAGCACGAACAGCACGCCAAGTATGGCGTTGAACCGGGTGAGGACGTTCGCGCGGAGAATCTGGGACACGGTGCGCCCGGCCACCGGCGGCTGGGCGTTGACCCGGCCGGCGCGGACCCGGTCCCGGACCTCGGCCAGGGTGAGACCGGACTCGCCTGCCACCGCCTCGTCACCCCCTGTGCCTTTATATCAAGGGGCCCGGTCCGGTCTCGGCCGGGCGACGGCCACGCAACGCGTCGTTCCTTCGTGCGCCATTGTCAGGATTGCCGGGATTCCCGGACCCGAATGTCCGCTGTCGACGGCTCTTACTGAACAATGGATGAATCTGAAATGTCCTGTTAAGGAATCATTTCTGACGACTTGCCCTGGGTTGCTCCTCTCATCGGGCTACCATCGAGCCGTGGCCGATGTCCGTGAATGCGCGCAGTGCGCGGCACCATTCACCCCGAGGCGGGAGCACGCCCGGTTTTGCTCCGCTCGCTGCCGGATGGCATGGAATCGCGAGCACGCAGGCGTGGCGGCCGCTCCTGCTGTCGCGATCGACTGGTCAGTGGTGGCGATGACCCAGGCGGCCGCGCGGTTCTCCCGCAACGGCCCACTGGAGCTGACCCACGCGGCGGCCGCGGTCGTCGAGACGGTGTGGTGGGTCACGCTCGTTGACGCTACCCTGGTCCGCTACCACCCGCGCGCCTATGAGAACGCGCTGGCCAGGCAGCCCGCGCGGCGGCGGAAGATCGAGGAGACGCTGGCCGGCCTCCGCTATGTGCGCAACCAGCTGGGACAATCCGTCGAGGCCGACTGGTTCATCAGCCCGGACGACGCCACCGCCACCGGATGGGCCTGGCGATCGCTGGCTGAGCCAGCTCTCACCCCGCTCGCGCCGCAGGCCTGGGAGTGGGAGCTAGAGAGGTACCGCGCCTACCAGGCGCGGCTGGCCGGCCGCGACATCGGACGGGCCTTCACCCGCTGCGCGACCTTCCTCGACCAGGCTGCGGGCATTGCCACGGGCGACCTGGCCACCCTGCGCCGGGCCTAGTTTCTTCTGCCGCCGGTCAGCTGGACAGGGTAAGGCGCGCGACCTGGCCGGCAAGTGGTTCGGCGGCCGTCAGCCGGTTGTCGATAACGGCGTGCGGAACGGCCGGAGGGTCGTCCAGCCGCATGCGGGCGGTGAAAGCAGCGAAGTCCGCGAGCTTTCCGGAGTCCCGCCCCGATCCCCTGCCAGTCAGCCGGGAGTGCAGGGTGGCCGCATCGGACCGGACCCAGACAAGCCGCACAAGCCCGCCACCGAGCCCGGCGGCCCAGGCTAGCCAACGGCCGGCGTCGTGGATCTGCTGGGTGAAGGGCCCCGACAAGATGACCGGGCAGCCATAGGACCTGATCTCGCGCGCGGTCGCGGTCATCCCGTCGTATTCGTGGACCTTGATGTGCTCGTCGTACCACGCGCCCTCGCGCTCGCCGGGCGGACGTCCGGCCGCCGCCAGCGTCGCGGCGACGAACGAGGAGTACATGGTGTCCTTGTCCAGCAGCGCGGGCACCGGGTCGAGCCGCGCGAGCAGCAGCCGGGCGACGGTGCTCTTTCCTGCCCCCGGCGGGCCCGCCACCACCCACGCGGGCGCGGGGACGCTCATGGCTTGCGGGCCACTCCGCCCCACATCGTTGACTTGGCCTTGGCCTCGAGTCCGGATGACGGGCGCCAGTCAGGAACCAGCACGACGCCGGGCTCGACGAGCTCGAGCCCGGCGAAGAACCGCGTCACCTCAGCATGCGTGCGGTGCTGCTGTGTCTCACGGGCGAGGCTGTTGTACCGCCGCCGGCCCTCGGCGACCTGCTGGGTCTCAACGTCTGAGGCCACCTGGGAGAGCGCGAGGTAGCTCCCGGGCACGATCGAGTCCTTGAGCCTTCCCACGATCCCGTAGGGATCATCCGCGTCCACGATCAGGTGCATCACCGCGATCAGCATGACCGCGACCGGGCGGTCGAAGTCGAGCGTCCGCGCCGCCACGCCCAGGATCTTCTCCGGATCCCGCAGGTCGGCGTCGATGTAGTCGATCGTGCCCGGATCCGCGCTGGTGAGCAGCACCCGGGCGTGCTGGAGCACGACCGGGTCGTAGTCCACGTAAACGATGCGAGCGGCGGGCGTCACTCGCTGCGCCACCTCGTGCGTGTTGTTCGCCGCGGGGATACCGGTCCCGATGTCCAGGAACTGGGTGATCCCCGCCTCGCCGGCCAGGAACCGCACGGCACGGGCCAGGAACGCCCGGTTGGCCCGCACGGACGCGACGATCCCGGGGTAGGCAGCGAGCACGGCGTCGCCGGCCGCTCGGTCAGCGGCGAAGTTGTCCTTGCCGCCAAGCCAGTAGTCGTGCACGCGCGCACTGTGCGCCACGCTGGTGTCAATGCGAGGGTGGCCGCCGGGATCCCCGGCGTCGCTCGGGTTCACCAGCCGAATATAACGGTCCCTGAAGCACCGGGACATCAGGCGTCCGTGACCGGGCTCGTGCCGAATACGCCACGACGGCCACCGCGGTGGCTGCGGCGGCCGCGATGGCAGCGCCGCAGACCCAGGCGCGGACGTAGCCGTCCGCCGCCGGAAGTGTCGCGGTTCCGGCGTGCACCAGCCTGCTGGTGAGCAGCGCGGTCGTTACCGCGCTGAGCACCGCTCCGCTGATGCCCGAACCGGCGCTGGCCAGGCCTGACGCCGGGCCGGCCGCCGCGGCCGGGACCGCGCGGGTGAGGATCACGAACATCGCGGCGACGGTCGCCCCGTGCCCGGCGCCGAAAAGCGCGACGAGCACCACCACCTGCGTGCCCGAATGACCGAACCCGGTCAGCAGCCCGAACGCGACCGCCTCACAGGCCAGGCCGGCCACCGCGACCGCCCGCGCGGATACCCCCGCGGTCAGCCGGCCGGCCAGGAACCCGGCGACTGTGATGGCCAGCGAGAACGGCAGCATGGCGAGGCCCGCGTCAAGCACGGAGGCGGCCGCTCCGTAGCCGGCCGCGGCCGGAGCTTCCAGGAACGACGGAATCGTGAGGTTGACGATGCTGACGGTGGCCTCGGTGATGAGAAACAGCACGATGCCGCCGGCCACCCCCGGCCGGGCGAGGACGCGGAGCCCGACGAGCGG